>Ga0335081_10012417_pt1 | contig 13811 bp, 11 predicted proteins | sample Lox_Sample_35_FD_206713 | JGI IMG/M metagenome (GOLD analysis project Ga0335081, IMG submission 206713) | Soil microbial communities from Loxahatchee National Wildlife Refuge, Florida, United States - Lox_Sample_3.5 | ecosystem: Environmental > Terrestrial > Soil > Wetlands | place: USA... | reverse complement strand
ACTTGAAGCTCGGCGGCGGCAAGCCGATGAGCTTCCTGCTGGAGTCGGTGGAAGGCGGCGAGGCACGCGGGCGCTATTCGATCATCGGGCTGGAGCCGGATCTGATCTGGCGCGCCAACGGCACCCGGGCCGAGATCAATCGCACCCCGCGCAAGGCCGAAGCCTTCGCCCCGCTCAACGAGCCGCCCTTGCAGGCGCTGCGCACGCTGATCAAGGAAAGCCGCATCGCCTTGCCGCACCATCTGCCGCCGATGGCAGCCGGCGTGTTCGGCTATCTCGGCTACGACATGGTGCGGCTGATGGAGGAGCTGCCGCCGCCCAACCCGGATCCGGTCGGCATTCCCGATGCCATCATGGTGCGCCCGACCCTGGTCGTGGTGTTCGATGCGGTGAAGGACGCGCTAACCGTGGTCACCCCGGTACGTCCGGAAAAAGGCGTCGATGCCAAGAGCGCGCTCACGCGCGCGATCGAGCGGCTCTCCGCCGTGGTCGATGCGCTCGACAGGCCGCTCGACAAATCGCTCGCGGAATTCGACGAAGGCCCGCTCGACGTGCCGCCCAAGTCGAACACCACGCCGGAGGAATACAAGGCGATGGTGTTGCGGGCGAAGGAATACGTCGCCGCCGGCGACGCCTTTCAGATCGTGCTGGCGCAGCGCTTCGAGGCGCCGTTTGCGCTCTCGCCGTTCTCGCTCTACCGCGCGCTGCGGCGCACGAACCCGTCGCCCTATCTCTATTTCCTCGAGTTCGGCAATTTCGCCGTCGCCGGCTCCAGCCCGGAAATCCTGGTGCGGGTGCGCGGCGATATCGTCACCATCCGCCCGATCGCCGGCACCAAGCCGCGCGGGCCGACGCCGCACGAGGACAAGGCGCTGGAGGAAGAATTGCTGGCCGATCCGAAGGAGCGCGCCGAGCACTTGATGCTGCTCGACCTCGGCCGCAACGACGTCGGGCGGGTGGCCAAGATCGGCACGGTCAACGTCACCGACCAGTTCTTCGTCGAGCGTTACAGCCACGTCATGCACATCGTGTCGAACGTCGAAGGCGTGCTCGATGCGAAATACGACGCGCTCGACGCGCTCGCCGCCGGCTTTCCCGCCGGCACCGTGTCCGGCGCGCCGAAGGTGCGGGCCATGCAGATCATCGACGAGTTGGAAAAGGAGAAACGCGGGCTCTATGCCGGCTGCGTCGGCTATTTCTCCGCCGCCGGCGAGATGGACACCTGCATCGTGCTGCGCACCGCGCTGGTGAAGGACGGCACCATGTATGTGCAGGCCGGCGCCGGCATCGTCGCCGACAGCGATCCGGATTACGAGCAGGCCGAATGCATCAACAAGGCGAAGGCGCTGTTCCGTGCGGCCGAGGAAGCGCGGCGGTTTGCCAGCGCGGCCAAGCGCGGGCAGTAGGCAGGCGTGGTCGGGCCATGCTATTTTGAGTTGTATGAGCTCAGTCGATAACGAACAGACCAGATTATTAGCCGCAGCGCTCAACAATACCGCAGTTGCCACGATCGTTGCGGGCACTATTGGGCCGGCCGCAGGCGCTAACTGGTCGTGGTTCCTTGTAGGCGCGATCTGGTTTTGGTCGGCATTGGCTTACATTAATCAGCGCAGCAGGTCCTTCGGAGGCTTAAGGAATGACCGAGCTCCAAATCTACCTGATCGTGGCGCCTCTGGTGTTGCTTCTGGTCGGCGCGAGCGCGGCGTACTGGTGGGTGCATCGGCCCGAAGAAGGTGACCGCCGCACCCGCTAGTCACGGAATAAAATAAAACGGATTGGGCAGCTTGTAGGCGCGCTCGGCATAACCGCCGTCGAGATCGCTCTGCTGATCGCCGACATTGGCGATGATCGTGTAGCCCTTGTCCGTAATATTTTTGCGCTCGTCCGACTTGTACTCAATGACGGTCTTGTGGTCGCCGCGCGTGCGCAGCACGAGACCGTCCCAGCCATCGTACCCTGCGGCTTTCAGGTTCTTCACCGTCGGCTCTTCCTCGTTCAGGTAACGCCCAGTGATGAAGAACACGGCCACGCCCTTGGCCTTGGCCGCGTTGAACAGCGCGAGCGTGCCGTCGATCGCCTTGGCTTGCGCCAGCGCCACCCAACCGTCGAAGCCGCAGGGAGCGGACAACGCGGGCGTGCAGGGGATGCCGTTGATGAAGCCGAAATCGTCGATCAGCTCGATCGGCAGATTGCTGAGCGAGGTCTCGTCGATATCGAGCACCAGGGCGGGCTTGGCGACCTGCCCCGCGCGCGTTTCCACGTAGGTTTTGGCTTCGCTCAGGACCCCGTCCAAATCTCTGTCATAGGTGCCGTAGCAGGCGTAGACATAAAGCTGACTCTTGAGCTGGCCGAGATTGAGCGGCTGCTGGGCCATATCCAGCGTCTGCGGCTTATGAGCCTGGCTGCAGGCGCTCGACATAGGTTCGGCGCGCGCGCCCGAGGCGGCGCCGGCAAGCAAAAGAAAGGCGACGGCGACTCTGGCGACGCGGGTCATGAAGCGACGCATGGCGAAATCTCCCGTAGGCGGCTCTGATCGGTCCGACCGATTATAGCTCATTCGGTTGTATTGGGTGAGTATGCATCCGGCGGTCGCGGGCGCGCTTGACCCGTCCCCGCGCGCGCGTCTAAGACCCTGAGGCGGGTAAGGAAAACATGATCGTCCTGATCGACAATTACGACAGCTTCACCTTCAACCTGGTGCACTATCTGGGCAGCCTGGGGGCAGACGTTGTTGTCCACCGCAACGACAAGATTGCGGTCGCGCAGGTGCTGGCGGCGGAGCCGGAGGCGATCGTGCTGTCGCCCGGACCTTGCACCCCGAACGATGCCGGCATCTGCCTCGACCTGATCAAGCAGGCCGCCTCCACGATCCCGATCCTCGGCGTCTGCCTCGGGCATCAGGCCATCGGCCAGGCCTTCGGCGGCAAGATCGTGCGCGCGGCCCCGCAGCACGGCAAGGTCTTCGAGATCAGACATGACGGCACCGGCATGTTCCGCGGCATCAACGGCCCGCTGAAAGCGACGCGCTATCATTCGCTGGTGGTCGAGCGCGCGAGCCTGCCGCGCGCGCTTGCCGTCAATGCCGAGACCGGCGACCGGCTGGTCATGGGACTGATGCATGCGAGCCTGCCGGTGCATGGCGTGCAATTCCATCCCGAGAGCATCGCCTCCGAACACGGCCACCTGATGCTGAAGAATTTTCTCGACATCGCCGCCGCCTGGAACAAGCAAAGCGGCCGGCGGATGGCTTCGCTGCACGCGGCGGAATAGAGCGCGCCCATGGCCGACGAATTCAAAGCGCTCATCGCCAAGGTCGCGACCGGCGCTTCGCTGTCGCGCCAGGAAGCGGCCTCCGCCTTCGACCGCATGATGTCGGGGGAAGCAACACCCTCGCAGATGGGCGCGCTGCTGATGGGCCTGCGCGTGCGCGGCGAAACGGTCGACGAAATCACCGGCGCGGTCACCACCATGCGCGCCAAGATGCTCGCCGTGCAGGCGCCGCCCGACGCCATCGACGTGGTCGGCACCGGCGGCGATGCCTCCGGCTCCTACAACATTTCGACGTGCGCTGCTTTCGTCGTGGCGGGCGCCGGCGTGCCGGTCGCCAAGCACGGCAACCGCGCGCTGTCGTCGAAATCGGGCGCCGCCGACGTGCTCGCCGCGCTCGGCGTCAAGATCGATCTCGATGCCGCGCGGGTCGGCCATTGCATCCGCGATGCCGGCATCGGCTTCATGTTCGCGCCGGCGCATCATCCGGCGATGAAGAACGTAGGCCCGACCCGGGTCGAGCTCGGCACCCGCACCATCTTCAACCTGCTCGGGCCGCTGTCGAACCCGGCGGGCGTCAAGCGGCAGATGATCGGCACCTTCTCCAAGCAATGGCTCGAGCCGATGGCGCAGGTGCTCAAGAACCTCGGCTCGCAGGCGATCTGGGTGGTGCACGGCTCCGACGGGCTCGACGAGATCACCACGTCCGGCCCGACCAGCGTGGCGGCGCTGGAGAACGGCGCCATCCGCACTTTCGAGATCGCGCCGGAGGATGCCGGCGTGCCGCGCGCCAAGCCGGAAGCGCTGCGCGGCGGCGATGCCGAGCACAATGCGCGCGCCCTGCTCGACGTGCTCAAAGGCAAGGCCGGCCCGTTCCGCGACGTGGCGATCCTCAACGCAGCGGCGGCGCTGGTGGTGGCCGGCAAGGCGAAAGATTTGCAGGAAGGGGCTAAGCTCGCCGCCAAGTCGATCGATTCAAGCGAGGCCGAGGGCAGGCTCGACCGGCTGATCGCGGTGTCCAACGCCGTCGAGGCGTGACGGCGCATGATCCCGAAAAGTGGGAACCGGTTTTCGGATAAGATCATGCGCAGGGAAAACCGATGGATATTCTGAAGAAGATCGAGGCCTATAAGCGCGAGGAGATCGCGGCGGCCAAACGCGCGCGCCCGCTGGCCGAGGTCGAGCGCGCGGCCAAGGCGGCGCCGCCGCCGCGCGGCTTTTTGCGCGCGATCGAGCGCAAGCTCGCCGGCGGCGACTACGCGCTGATCGCCGAAATCAAGAAGGCGAGCCCGTCGAAGGGCCTGATCCGCGCCGATTTCGACCCACCCGCGCTGGCCAGAGCCTACGAGGCGGGCGGCGCCTGCTGCCTGTCGGTGCTCACGGATGCCCCATCGTTTCAGGGCCGGCCGGAGTTCCTGACCCAGGCCCGCGCTGCAACGAAATTACCATGCCTGCGCAAAGACTTCATCTACGATCCTTATCAGGTAGTTGAGGCGCGGGCCTTGGGAGCGGACTGCGTTCTGATCATCATGGCGGCGGTCGCCGACGCGACCGCGCAGGAGATCGAGAGTGCAGCCTTTTCCAGTGAGATGGATGTTCTCATTGAAGTTCACCAGGAAGATGAGCTGGAGCGCGCCTTGCGCCTGAAATCGCGGCTGATCGGTATCAACAACCGCGACCTGCGCAGCTTCGAAACGCGGCTGGAAGTGAGCGAACGCCTGGCGCCCCGCATCCCGCCCGACCGCCTCGGGGTGGCCGAAAGCGGGCTGAATGCGCCCGCCGATCTCGCCCGCCTTGCCCGCTGCGGCATTTCCACCTTCCTGATCGGGGAAAGTCTGATGCGGCAGGCCGACGTCGCCGCGGCCACGCGGGCGCTGCTTGCGCGCCAGAGCGCAACGGTCGGGTAGCCCATGGCGCGCGCCGCCAAACGCAAAGTCGCGCGCCGCAAAGCCCCTGCGGCCGCCAAGGCCCCCGCGCCGGCCCCGCCCCCGCCCGCTGCGCTCAGCCATCTCGATCAGCGCGGCCAGGCCCGCATGGTCGACGTCTCGGCCAAGGGCGCCACCGAGCGCGTCGCGGTCGCCGAAGGCCGCGTCATCATGAGCAAGGCGACGCTCGACAAGGTGGTTGAAGGCAATGCGCTCAAGGGCGACGTGCTGGGCGCCGCACGCCTGGCCGGCATCATGGCGGCCAAGCGCACGCACGGGCTGATCCCGCTCTGCCATCCGCTACCGATCAGCAAGATCGAAATCGAGATCGATCCCGAGCACGCGCTCCCCGGCTTCCTGGTGCGCGCGACGGTGAAGGTGACGGCGCAGACCGGGGTCGAGATGGAGGCGCTCACCGCGGTGTCGATCGCGTGTCTGACCATCTACGACATGGTCAAGGCGATCGAGCGCGGCATGCGCATCGAGGGCATCCGCCTCTTGGAAAAGAGCGGCGGCCGCTCCGGCACGTGGAAAGCGGAGGCTTGAGCCGCATGATCCCGAAAAGCATGTCCTCGACCCCGATCGGGGATGGGCACCGGTTTTCGGAAAAGATCATGCGCAAAGGGAAAAATTCATGCCGCTGATGTCGGTGGCCGAAGCCTTGGCGCGCGTGCTGGCCGGGGTACAGCCGCTGCCGGCGGAGCGTGTCACGCTGGCCGAGGCCGCCGGCCGCGTGCTCGCCGCGGATCTCGCCGCGCTGCGCACGCAGCCGCCGGCCGACGTTTCGGCCATGGACGGCTATGCGCTGCGCGGCGCCGACGTCGCCGCCGCGCCGGCAACGCTCAGAGTGATCGGCGAGGTCGCCGCCGGTCATCCTTTCGCGGGCGAGGTCGAACAAGGCCAGGCCGCCCGCATCTTCACCGGCGGCGTGATGCCGGCGGGCAGCGACACGGTGGTGATCCAGGAACTCACCGCGCGCGACGGCGACAAGGTCACCATTCAGAAGCCGACGGCGGCCGGCCGCAATGTGCGCCGCCAGGGCATCGACTTCCGGCAAGGCCAGGTGCTGCTGCGCCAGGGCCGCCGCCTGAGCGACCGCGACGTGATGCTGGCCGCCGCCATGAACCACCCCGCCCTGGCCGTGCAGCGGCGGCCCAAGGTCGCCGTGCTCGGCACCGGCGACGAGCTGGTAGCGCCGGGCACGGCGCCGAAGCCCGGCGAGATCGTCTATTCCAACGGCTTTGCGCTGGTCGCGCTCGCGCGCAATGCCGGCGCCGAGGTCCACGACCTCGGCATCGCGCGCGACAAGCTCGACGACATCGCCGGCGCGGTGCGGCAGGCGGGCGCCTTGGGCGCCGACGTGCTGGTCACCACCGGCGGCGCTTCGGTCGGCGAGCACGATCTGGTGCAGCGGGCGCTCAAGGCGGAAGGGCTCGACCTGTCGTTCTGGCGGGTGGCGCTGCGTCCCGGCCGGCCGATGCTGCATGGGCGGCTCGGCGCCATGCACGTGCTCGGCGTGCCCGGGAACCCGGTTTCGGCCTACGTCTGCGGCTTCCTGTTTCTGCTGCCGCTGCTCGCCAGGCTGACCGGCCAAAGCAACACCGACCGCGCCCACGAAAAAGCCCTCCTTGGCCGCGATCTGCCCGCCAATGACGAGCGCCAGGACTACCTGCGGGCAACCCTGGTTCTAGGTGCCGATGGGCCGGTTGCCACCCCGTTGCCCGACCAGGACAGTTCCCTGATGGCCCCGCTCTCGGCCGCCGATTGCCTGCTGATTCGCGAGCCTTTTGCCCCGGCCGCGAGTTCCGGTTCACCCTGTGTCATCCTTAAGCTCGCCCTGTAGCGGCCTTTCGAGTTTTTCACTCCAAATTAAATCCTTGCGGAACACATATCGAACAGATAGTGTCCGTTCATGATTTGTTTTCGGCTTGAGCCTATTGGGGGCGGGCCGCGACCGGGGAGATAGCGATGCTGACCCGCAAGCAATTCGAGCTCTTGCGCTTCATCCACGAAAGGCTGACCGAGAGCGGAGTACCGCCGTCCTTCGATGAAATGAAGGACGCGCTCGACCTGCGCTCCAAGTCCGGCATCCACCGGCTGATCACGGCGCTGGAGGAGCGCGGCTTCATCCGGCGGCTGGCCAACCGGGCGCGCGCCATCGAAGTGATCAAGCTGCCCGAATCGGTCGGCCACGGCATCGGCCGGCCGCGCGGCTTCACCCCCAACGTGATCGAGGGCGACCTCGGCCGCGTGCGCGCGGGCGGCGAGGACGGCAGCGAGGGCACCCATCCGATCGCGGTGCCGGTGATGGGCCGCATCGCCGCCGGCACGCCGATCGAGGCGATCCAGCAGCGCAGCCACGTCATCAACATGCCGCCCGACCTGCTCTCGGCCGGCGAGCATTTCGCGCTCGAGGTGCGCGGCGACTCGATGATCGAGGCCGGCATTCTCGACGGCGACATCGCGCTCATCCGCAAGTCGGAAGCAGCCGACACCGGCGACATCGTGGTGGCGCTGATCGACGACGAGGAAGCGACGCTGAAGCGCTTCCGCCGGCGCGGCGCCTCGATTGCGCTCGAGCCGGCCAACACCGCCTACGAGGTGCGCATCCTGCCGCCCAACCGCGTGCGCATCCAGGGCAAGCTGGTGGGGCTGTTTCGAAGGTATTGAGGGCCTCACGTGCCCCGGATGCCGCGCAGCATCCTCACGTTCGCGCTACGCGCGCCCTGAGGACAGGTTCCGCGAAGCGAGGATGCTGCGCTGCCGATCCGGGGCCCAGCTTCGAGTCCGATAACCGGGGTCCCGGGTCTGCAGCGCACCGCTTCGCGCTGCGCAGCGCCCGGGACACGTACTCCTAGTCGCCTGCCTCCAGATCTTCCCGCTTCGGCGTCGCATCGCGCGGCGGTGATGTCGTTGCCGCAGAGGGCGTAACGTGCGGCGCCGGCGCCCACGGCCGGTCATAGCCGGGCGGCTGCGCGAAAGTCTCCTCGAAGCGCTCGCCGGTCCAGCGCAGCGCAATGGCGCCATGCGCGCGCCAGACGTTGCGATCAACCAACGTCGCGGCACATGGCGCCTGCGCCACGCGCGCGCTCACCACCACGGCGGCGCGCGCGCAATCCTCGGCGAAAGCCTCCACCTTGAGCGCCATCGACGCCAGCCGCCCGTCTTTGAGATGGCCGATGCAGCCGATGGCGTCGCAGGCAACGCCCGCATTGAGGCCGGTATCTTTCGGCGTGCGGTCGTCGCCGTCGGCGGCGAGCCATTCCTTGATGGCGAAGGTGTCGCGGCCGCTCGCCAGCACCGACAGCCGCCCATCGGGGCCGCGGATGGCGGCGGTGCGGCCGTCGCCTGCAATCAGCACATCCGGGCGCGGGCTGGTCACCGCCCACAAAGCAGCGATCAGCACCAGCGCCGCCCCGCTCCAGCGCAGCGGCGTGCGCAGCAGGCAAAGCAGCAGCAGGCCGGCGGTGGCGAGCAACAGCGGTCCGGTGCCGAAGGCGCGTATTTGGCCGACCGCTCCGGGCAGATGGGCGACCCAAAGCACCACCCAGATCATCCAATCTATCCCTGTCCCCATCAGCTGCCAGAAAATCGCATCGAGGCCGAAAGGCATGGCGAGAACGCCGAGAATGCCCATCGGCATGACCCAAGCCGACACGACCGGCATGGCGAGCAGGTTGGCGAGCACGCCATAGGGCGCGACGCGATGGAAGTGGTAGGCGGCATAAGGCGTGGTGGCGAGACCGGCAACGAACGACGCGAGGATCAAGCCGGCGATCTCGCGCGCGCCCCACAGCGCGGCGCGGGCGTGAAGCGGCGTGTCGGCCGAAGCGCGCCATGGCAGCCCGTACTGATAGACTGCGATCAGCGCCAACGTTGCGGCGAACGACATCTGGAAGCTCGGCGTCACCAGGGCCTGCGGCGCGATCAGCAGCACGCCAAAAGCTGAAACCGAAATGGTGCGAAACGTGAGCGCCGGGCGGTCGAGCATGACGCCGATCAGCACGATGGCGATCATGATGAAGGCGCGCTGGGTGGAGACGCTCGCGCCCGACAACACCAAATAGAAGGCCGCCGTGGCGAGCGCGCCCACGGCCGCCCATTTCTTGATCGGCTTGCGCAGCGCAAGCGCAGGGTTGACCGCCAGAAATGCACGAATGAAAAAGAATGCAATGCCAGCGACCACCGCCATGTGGAAGCCGGAAATCGCCAGCACGTGCGCGAGACTAGAGACGTAGAAGGCGCTGCTCACCGGCGCCGAGATCGCATTGCGTTTTCCGGTGATCAGCGCCGAGGCGATAGAGCCGCGGTCGCCCGGTAACAGCGCATGGATGCGCTGGTTGATCGCCTCGCGCATGGCCTCGATCGCCGCGGCGGCGCGCAGCCAGGCGCCGGGTGCATGCGGTGCCGGCACGTTTGCGATCTTGCCGAGCGCGTAGCCGGAGGCGCCGATGCCCTGGAAATACATGTCGCGCGCGAAATCGTAGCCGCCCGGCCGCAGCGGCTGCAGCGGCGGCGACAGATGCGCCTTGAAGGCGACGAAGGTGCCGACCGCCGGCGCCGTGCCCTTGCGCACGGCGACGCGCACGCGCGCGGGCTTCACCGCCATGCGCGTTGCTTCGATCTGCTCAACGCGCACGGTGATGCGGTCGCTGCGTTCGCGCTCCTCGCGCATCTCCACGAAGCCTTCGACCTGCGCGCTCCAGGACGGATAGGCGAGCAGCGGATGCGCGAGGCGCAGCGTCTTGAGCGCGGCGGTGGCGAAGCCAGCGGCGATGGCCGCGAGCGCGAGCGCCAGCGGAAAGCCGATCGGCCGATGACGCGCGGCTATCGCCAGCGCCGCCGTCGCGCCAAGCGCTACGAGCGCTGCCCACCAGGCGGGCTCCCGGTCGGCGGTGAAATAGCCGACGATGCCGAAGCCGTAGGCGACCGGCAGCCAAGGCAGCAGCCGCCCGGGCGCCACTTCGGCCAGCGCCCATTGCCCAAGCTGCCGGCCCAATCGCTCGGCTGGCAGCCTGAGCCCCTCCGGCCATATGAGCCCGGCACGCCGGCGCGCGGCGTCAAGCTCGGCCGCCCAAGCCTTCGCTGAAAAAGCCTTGGCGCGCGTTCGGGTTGGTCCGCTGTCGGCCATGAGGCCCCCGCGCAGATGCGCACGGGCGTATGCTACCTAAGGTAGAAGCGGTTACTAGAAGAACGGATGTGAACGCAGTCGGTGTCCCGGATGCGCCGCAGCACGTAGCGCAGCGGAGTGGTGCGGCGCTGATCCGGGACCCAGCTTAGCTTTCGCTGCAATTGCTGAAGCGGGTCCCGGGTCTGCAGTGCACCGTTCACTTCGTTCACGCTGCACTGCGCCCGGGACACGGGGCCGCTACCCCGCCGCCTTCTCCTTCGCCACGTCCTTGGCGAAGGTGTCGCGCAGACCGATGGTGCGGTTGAATACGGGCTTGCCGGGCGCGCTGTCGGGATCGCGGCAGAAATAGCCGTTGCGCTCGAACTGCACCGGTTCCGCGCCGGCTTCGGCGAGCGCCGGCTCGAGCCGCGCGTCGCGCAACACTTCCAGCGAGTTCGGATTGAGATCGGCGGCGAAATTGGCGACGTCGGGCTCCGGCTTGACGAACAGCGGATTATACAGCCGCACCTCGGCCGGCACGGCATGCGCGGCCGACACCCAATGGATGGTCGCCTTCACCTTGCGGCCGTCCGGCGCATTGCCGCCTTTGGTCGCTGGATCGTAGGTGCAGCGCAATTCGGTGACCTCACCCGCCGCGTTCTTCTTCACCTCCTGGCAGGTGATGAAGTAGGCGTAACGCAGCCGCACCTCCATGCCGGGCGACAGGCGGAAGAACTTCTTCGGCGGGTTCTCCATGAAATCGTCGCGCTCGATGAAGAGCTCGCGCGCGAACTTGATCTTGCGCGCGCCGGCGCCGGGATCGTCGGGATGGTTGGCGGCGGCAAGCTCCTCCACCTGCCCTTCCGGATAATTCTCGATCACCACCTTGAGCGGCCTGAGCACCGCCATGCGGCGCAGCGCGCTCTTGTTGAGCGCCTCGCGCACGGAGAATTCGAACATGCCGACGTCGACCGTGCTGTTGGCCTTGGCGACGCCGATGCGCTTGACGAAATCGCGGATCGCGGCCGGCGGCACGCCGCGCCGGCGCAAGCCGGCGAGAGTCGGCATGCGCGGGTCGTCCCAGCCCTGAACGTGGCCGTCGCGTACGAGCAGCGTGAGCACGCGCTTGGACAGCACGGTGTAGGTGAGATTGAGCCGTGCGAATTCGTACTGGCGCGGGCGCGACGGAACTTTGAGATTCTCGATGAACCAGTCGTAAAGCGGCCGGTGGTCCTCGAACTCGAGCGTGCAGATCGAATGGGTGATGTGCTCGATGGCGTCGGACTGGCCGTGCGCATAATCATAGCTCGGATAGATTTTCCAGGCCGTGCCCGTGCGCGGATGCGCGGCGTGCAGGATGCGGTACATCACCGGGTCGCGCAGGTTGATGTTGCCGCTTGTCATGTCGATCTTGGCGCGCAGCACGCGCTTGCCGTTCTCGAACTCGCCGGCGCGCATGCGGCGGAACAGATCGAGGTTCTCGTCCACCGAGCGGTCGCGGAACGGCGAGTTCCTGCCCGGCTCGGTGAGCGTGCCGCGGTTCTTGCGCATCTCCTCAGGGCTCTGGTCGTCGACGTAGGCTAAGCCTGCGCGGACCAGGTCCTCGGCCCAGGCGTAGAGCTGCTCGAAATAATCGGAAGCGTGGTAGAGGTTCTTGCCCCAATCGAAGCCGAGCCAGCGCACGTCCGCCTCGATGGCGTCGATATATTCCTGCTCCTCCTTGACCGGATTGGTGTCGTCGAAGCGCAGGTGGCAGCGGCCGCCGAACTCCTCGGCGATGCCGAAATTGAGCACGATCGACTTGGCGTGGCCGATGTGCAGATAGCCGTTCGGCTCGGGCGGGAAGCGGGTGACCACGCCCTTGACGCGGCCGGCATCGAGGTCGGCCTTAACGATGTCGCGGATAAAGTCGCGCCCGGCCTCGCCGGCAGCCGGAGCACCGCTTGCTTTTTCGTCGTTCGCCATGCTTCCTCGATTCCAACTCCCCGGCCGCGGCGGGCTATGCCATGACGGGACGCTCGGCTCAATGGCAATGACACGGTCTCCATTAACTGTGCTACAGGGCGCGCGATGAGCGTCGTTACCCGTTTCGCGCCCTCCCCCACCGGCTTCCTGCACATCGGCGGCGGCCGTACCGCGCTGTTCAACTGGCTCTATGCGCGCCACCACGGCGGCAAGATGCTGCTGCGCATCGAGGACACCGACCGCGAACGCTCCACCGCCGCCGCCGTCAACGCCATCATCGACGGGCTGACTTGGCTGGGGCTCACCTGGGACGGCGAGATCGTGTTCCAGTTCCCACGCGCCGGCCGCCACCGCCAGGTGGCCGAGCAGCTGCTGGCCGCCGGCAAGGCCTATCACTGCTATGCCTCGCCGGAGGAGCTGGCCGAGATGCGCGAGGCCGCGCGCCGCGAGGGCCGCTCCAAGCTCTATGACGGACGCTGGCGCGACCGCGATCCGGCCGAGGCCCCGCCCGGCGTCAAGCCGGTGATCCGGCTGAAGGCGCCGCAGACCGGCGAGACCGTGATCGAGGACCAGGTGCAAGGCCGCGTCACCTGGCAGAACTCCGACTTGGACGACCTGGTACTGCTGCGCTCCGACGGCACGCCGACCTATATGCTGGCCGTCGTCGTCGACGACCACGACATGGCGGTCACCCACGTCATCCGCGGCGACGACCACCTCACCAATGCCGCGCGTCAGAAGCACATCTACGACGCGCTCGGCTGGACCGTGCCGGTGTTCGCGCATATCCCGCTGATCCACGGCCCGGACGGCTCCAAGCTCTCCAAGCGCCACGGCGCGCTCGGCGTCGATGCCTACCGCGCCATGGGCTATCTGCCGGCCGCCATGCGCAACTATCTGCTGCGGCTCGGCTGGAGCCACGGCGACCAGGAAATCTTCACCACCGAGGAGATGATCGCCGCCTTCGATCTGCCGGCGATCGGCCGCTCGCCGGCGCGCTTCGACTTCGCCAAGCTGGAGAACCTCAACGGTCACTACATCCGCGCAACCGGCGATGCCGAATTGCTGGCGGCGCTCGAGCAGCTGTTGCCGCACATCGCCGGCGGCCAGCAGCTCGCCGGCCTGCTGACGCCGGCGCTACGCGCCAAGCTCATAGCCGCCATGCCGGGCCTGAAGGAGCGGGCCAAGACGCTGGTCGAGCTGTTCGACACCTCTCGCTTCATCTGGGCCCGGCGTCCGCTCGAGATCAGCGAACAGGCCAAGACCCTGCTCAGCGGCGAGGCCAGGGCCGCGATCGCCGCGCTGCTGCCGGAACTCGCGGCCGTCCCCGACTGGAACGCCGCCGATATCGAGGCGGTGGTGCGGCCCTTTGCCGAACGTTCCGGGCTCAAGCTCGGCGCCGTGGCGCAGCCCCTGCGCGCCGCGCTCACCGGTCGCACCACCTCGCCGCCGATCTTCGACGTGCTGGCCGTGCTCGGTCGCGACGAAAGTCTCGCCCGCCTGCGCGATCAGATTGCCGTCCACCCCGCCGCCTAGAGCGGGAT
>Ga0335081_10012416_pt1 | contig 13811 bp, 15 predicted proteins | sample Lox_Sample_35_FD_206713 | JGI IMG/M metagenome (GOLD analysis project Ga0335081, IMG submission 206713) | Soil microbial communities from Loxahatchee National Wildlife Refuge, Florida, United States - Lox_Sample_3.5 | ecosystem: Environmental > Terrestrial > Soil > Wetlands | place: USA... | reverse complement strand
CCACACCCCACCCCCCAAGGCCGCGCTTGTCAGCGCCACCGTATTGGGCTCACCATTTCACGCCTATGAGTACCCACCTGAAGATCGACTTTGTTTCCGACGTCTCCTGTCCCTGGTGCGTGATCGGACTGCAGTCGCTCGAGAGGGCACTCGGCGACCTCAAGGGCGAGATCGATGCCGAGCTTCACTTTCAGCCCTTCGAATTGAATCCCGACATGGGGCCGGGCGGCCAGAGCATCATCGAGCACCTGTCGGAGAAATACGGCACCAGTCCCGGTCAGATCGAGGGCAGCCAGGACGTGATCCGCCAGCGCGGCGCGGAGCTGGGGTTCGTCTTCGACATGAGAAAGCGCAGCCGCATCTACAACACGTTTGATGCGCACCGCCTGTTGCACTGGGCGGAAGGTGAAGGCAGGCAACCGCAGCTCAAGCACGCGCTCTTCGAGGCTTACTTCACCGACGGCCGCGACCCGAGCGATCACGCCGTGCTGATCGAGCTCGCCGGCAAGGTCGGGCTCGATACGGATCGCGCGCGGCAGATCCTGGCTTCCACTGAATATGCTGAGGACGTGCGGGAGCGCGAACGCTTCTATACCAGCCACGGGATCCACGCCGTCCCCGCAGTCATCATCAACGATCGGCACCTGATCCAGGGTGGCCAGCCCGTCGCCGTCTTTGAGCAGGCACTGAGGCAGGTGGCCGCCAGCACGCCAGCCTCCTCCCCCGCCTCCCGATAACCCCACCGCAATGCTGGCGCACTTTGCCTGGCAGCTGATGGCGGTCAGCACTCTCGCGACCGATCCCTGTGACGGCTTCAAATGGGACGTGCACGCCGAGCGCGCCCTGTTCGCGCAAAGCCCGCACATCGTAGTGACCGGCACCACCCTCAAGGCCGCACCGACGATCGCGATGGATCACCTCGAGCAGCTGAACTTGAGCGCCCAGTCCGATGTGACCTTCGCCGCCCCGCCGGGCGACAAGAAGTCGGTGCCAGGGGGCTACGCGGGATTGGTTCATTTCAGCACGCCGAGTGCCGGTGTCTACCGCATCTCAGCCGATCAGCCCGCCTGGATCGACGTGGTAGCGGCCGGAGCGGTCATCGCCGCCAAAGACTTCGAGGGCCAGAAGGGCTGTAGCGCGCCTCACAAAGTCGTGCAGTTCCTGCTGCCCGCCTCCAGCGATCTGGTCCTGCAGGTGAGCGGGGCAAAGCTGCCGGCAGTCAAACTTGCCCTGACTCGCGCGGCGAATCCGTGATCTTCGAGCAGGTCGCCTCGGGCGGTTGCCGCTCTTATCTGCTGGGCTGCAGCGATACCCGCTCCGCCGCGCTGATCGATCCGGAGATCAGCCAGCTCGACAACTACGCGGGGCTCGCGGCGCGCGAGGGGCTGCACATCCGCTACCTCATCGACACCCATACGCATGCCGATCACTTCACGGCGACGGCCGAGCTCGCCCGGCAACTGTCCGTCCCGACGGTCATGCATCGCGAGAGCCCGGCCCCCTTCGTCGACATGCGCGTCGACGACGGCGAGATGATCGCGCTCGGCAAGCTGCGGCTGCGCGTGCTGCATACGCCCGGTCATACGCGCGATTCGATGTGTCTCATCGTGGAGGATCGGGTTTTCACGGGCGACACGCTGCTCATCGGAGCGACGGGCCGCACCGATCTTCCGACCGGCGATCCGGCAGCGCTGCATGCGAGCCTGTTCGAGCGGGTGCTCAAGCTCGATCCCGCGCTCAAGGTATTCCCCGCGCACGAGTACAAGGGCCGCAGCCACTCGAGCCTCGCAGCGGAGGCAGCGGAGAACCCGCGATTGCAGCGGCGCGATCGCGCCGAGTTCATCGAGATGATGCGCAACCTCAATCTCAGCATGCCGACGCACATCACGGAGGCGCTGCGCGTCAACATGAGCGGCGGCAAGAGCGTAGCCCAGCTGCTGGCCGAGGCGGCGGCGCGCGTGCCGTTCATGTCGCTCGCGGAACTGAAGAGCTATGTCGACGCGAAAGCTGAGGATCTCATCATCCTCGATGTGCGCGAGCGCGATGCCTTCGAATCCGGCCATGTGCCAGGCGCCCGGCATCTGCCGCGCGGGCAGCTCGAGCTGCGCGTCAACGAGGAGCTTCCGGATCCCACGCGGCGCATTCTCACCTGTTGTGAGTTCGGACGGATCTCGACGCTGGCTGCGGCGACGCTGCGCAGCATCGGCTTTCAGCGCGCCGTGGCGCTGGATGGCGGCATGAAAGCCTGGCGTGAAGCAGGCTACCCGCTCATCAGCGGCCGCTAGTCGCAGGCACCGCCCAGAAGTCCGCTCTTGAGCTCCGGGTTCGGAGGCTGTGCGCCGAACCAGATCGCCCAGAGCGCACGGCCGAAGTCATCCCCCAGGATCGTGCCCTTAGGAGACCCGCCGATATCGAGCTGCGTGCCCTTGCCCGGCATGCGCGTAAAAACCATCCGCTCACCGGCCTTCATGTCGGTCATCCAGCCGGTGAGGAGCGCAATGCTCTGTTTGAGAGCCGGGCTGGCGTTCGGCGCCGTCTTCTCGAAGCCCTCTTGCCAGGCTCCGCGCAGATCGCCTGCGGATACGCCGCGCACGAATTGCAGCACGAGCTCGCTCGGCTCGGCCGAATCGATGATGACGTGCGCATCGCCACTCGGTTTCATCAGATAAAGCGCACCGACGTACACCTTGACCTTGAAGATCGTCGCCTTGCGGATCCCCAGGCCATTCAGCATCAAAGTCTGACCCAGCACCTGAACGTGATCATCGAACTTCACGCCCTGGCACTCGCGCGCGCTGGCTGTGGCCGAAGCGCCACTGAGAATGAGAACGATCGTGCCCGCGACCGCGCCCGCAATCGCTCGTCGAACGGTCACTCGCCTTGATGCCTCGCTCATGTCGTCACTCCCCCACGGTAGGTCGTCGGGCCGTGCGGTGCGGCCTTGAATTGCAGCAGGGCCTCCGCACGCACAGAGTGCTCATTCAACCGCGGAAACTGCGCAACCGGCAGCCGCTCTGCCACCATCTGCTGCGAAAAATGCCACGCCACCGCCGTCGTCACCCCGGCCTGATCGAGCTTGCCGGGCGCGGTACTCAGCGGTGCTCGCGCAAGCTCCATCTCCAGGGCGCCGTAGGCCGCCTGCAGCTGGCCCGTCACCCGATCGAGCCAGGGCGCGTGGTACTTCTCCGGCGGCCGCAGCATGTGCTCGTAGATGATCTGCACACTCTTCTCGCATGCGGCGAGTGCGAGCCCGAGAAGCCTGAGAGCGTGCTGACGCGCCGCTGAATCCGTCGGCATGAGCGAGCGACCCGGTGCCGCAACCGATTCGGCGTAATCCAGGATCAGCGTCGAGTCCATGAGCACCGTGCCGTCAGCGCACACGAGCGAGGGCGCCTTCACCACCGGATTGATCGCGGCGAACTCGCTGAAGTTGCGGAACACGGACAGCGGGCGGTGCTCGAACTCGAGCCCGAGCAACTGCAGCGAGATCGCCACGCGCCGCACGTACGGCGAATCGAGCATGCCAATGAGCTGCATCCTCGTCCCTCAGCCTCCGTCATCGGCTTTCACGCCGCTCAGGATACCGCCCTTCAGCACTTTGGCGAGCGCCTGCGGCCGGTACGCGGGCACGGCCTTGCTGAAGCGCTGCGCGACGCTCGCATGAATCACATCCCCGGGCAACACAGCTCGCGGCGACTGCTCGCTCAGGTTGAAGGGGGGATTCAGCCACGGCGTATGGATGGTCGCATCGAAATGCGTCGTCACCGGCGCATAGATAAGCGGAGCGTTGAGCAGCACACCGATCGCCGGGGTTGTCAGGCGCTGCATCATCCAGGCAAGTGCGATGTCCGAGAGTCCCGACTCATCGGGCGGATAGCCCCCACCCACATCGGCATGCGCACCGATGAACCAGGTCTGGGCGATGTTGGCGCGCGGGTCCCAGCGTGTGACGGGAAAATCGATGCGCAGCTCATCGATCGCCATGGCGTGGAAGCCGAATTGCACCGTGGGGCTCAGGGCCGTGTCGACGAAACGGAACATGTCGTAACGATGATCGTGGTCGTAGAACGGAATGCCCATCGAGCCCACGGTATCCCAGACCGCGACCGTTCGGATCGGCACGCCGGTGATGAAATTAGAGTCGCTGACGCCATGGGCGAGCAGCGACTCGACCAGCCCCATGGCGTGATCGGCGAGACTGGTGAGGGTGCCCTTGCCCGCGATGGCGATGCGCTTCGCCTTGCACCACGCCGCGATCCCGAGGCGGTAGGCCTGATCGGCGTTACCGGCATCGTAAGTGCGCGGATCGAGCAGCCCGACCTTGGCGATCATGCCCGCCAGTGCGCGCGCCGTGTACGCACCGCGACTGAAGCCCACGATATGAATGGCATCGCCAGGGAGGTAGTTGCGCGAGATGAATGTATAGCCGCGCACGATACGGGCGATGATGCCTAAGCCGAAGGCACCGCCCAGGAGCCTGATGATGAGATTGGTCGAATCGCCGACGCCGTGCATGTACTTGGCGACCTGAAGCCCGGCACCGGAAGCATCGAGCAGCACTTTCTCCTGCTCATTCTGCAGCGCGATCGTCTGCGGCGTCACATGCCCGGCGAGATTGGCGAACAGCTTGACGACGTTGGTGAGACTGCCTTGGGCGAGCTCGCCCCGGGTGTCATCGCCTGACATCGCCGAGGTTCCCGTCTGTTCCGGCGGCCCGTTCCAGGTTCCGTCCGCACAGAAGACGATGTTCTTGGGCATGGCTTACTCCTGTGCCTGCTTGATGAACGCCCTCACCTTCTCGGCGCACTGCTGGATCTCGGCCTGATGGCCACTGACGAGCGCGCCCGCCATGCGCACCGGATCGCCGAAGAAGAAGCGCTCGTAGAGCACCTGGCGCGTCGCAAAGCCTGAGAGCGCCGCATCCCACGCCAGGCGAAACAGCGGGATGCGCTCGAGCGCGTCCACCCGGGCCGCCTGATAGTATTTACGGATATCCTCGGCGAGCGGACCTTTGAGATCCGCCTCGGTCGGCATCGCGACCAGCCCGCTCGCCCCGATCTGCTGGATGATCTCCACCATGCGCGGATACAGGCGCGGGAAGAGATTGCGAGCCGCATCGAGCGGACTCCACGCCGGACGCATGATGCCCCACTCATCCCGGGCCGCATCGGCCTCCGCGGTGCGCAGGAACGCCCGCATGGTCTCCAGATTCACCCACAGCTCGGCGAGCTTCTCCTGAATGTGCTGGAACACCTCGGCGCCGATGGCGTTCACCAGCAGGTGCGCCAGTCCCAGTATGAACTCGCATTTGGCGATGTTCTTCACCACGACCTGATGGGTCATGTGCACGATCGCACCGGTGCGCACGTAGGCCTGATTGCAACGGGTTACATCGCGATAGAGGAATACCCGCTCCCAGGGCACGAACACATCGTCAAAGACGACGACGGCATCCATCTCCTCAAAGCGCGAGCCCAGCGGATGATCAAAGTGCGAACGGCCGTAATCCAGGCTCTCACGGCACAGGAAACGCAGTCCGGGCGTGTCATTGGGAATCGCGAAGCCGAAGGCGTACGGCGCGTCCTCCTCCACGGCGCGCAGGAGCGTGGAGGGAAAGACCATGATCTCATCGCAGATCGGCAGCGTCGCAAGCATGCGGCAGCCGCGGATCACGATGCCGGCATCGGTTTCCTCTTTCACGCGCGCAGCGAGATAAGGATCCGCCTGCTGCGCGAGACTGACGGCGCGATTGGCCTGCGGTGCAATCAGCGTATGTGTCAGACACAGATCGTTCTCGCGCAGATACTCGTAGTACCGCACTGCGTTGGCGCCGAGCCGCGGATCGGCCTCGCCCAGATAGGCCGCCCCGGCGGCGTACCCGGTCATGGCGCGAGAGATGTAGTCCGGCACCCGCCCCATCATGCCGTGGGTGTGGTCTTCCCAGACCTGCATGGCGCGCGTGATGCTGCGCAGCTCCTCGGACGTCCGCGCCATGAGAAAGGCGCGTGCGACCGGCTTGCCGCTGCTCGGTGAGGCATAGAGCATCACATCGCGCTGCTGCCATTGCAGGTCGTAGAGCGAGGCCAGCGTGGCCACGCCGCCGCGCAGGGCGGGATGGCTGGTCACATCGCGCACCTGCTCGCCGCGATACCACAGGGCGGGCGGATGCTCGCGCAAACGTTGCAGGACATCGCTGCCGCGGCGGGCGCCTGCGGCGCTGGAGTCGGGCGACGCACTCATCGCTGCCTCCGAAGGATTCAAAGCGACATTGTAACCCGCGCCTGGCGGGGATGAGCTCAGAGCGCGAGGCGGTCTAGCTCGGCGAGCACTGCGCGCCAGTGCGAGCTTTGCGGATCGATCAACTCGAAGTGGCCGGCGCCGGGGAGCTTCACGAGACGCACGGCGGGATGCGCCGCGGCGTAGGAATCGGCGAGCGCGGATGGAACGATGGAATCCGCCTCTCCATGCACGATCGTCGTGGGAATCGCGGGTGAAGGCATGCGCCGAGGGTCGAGATCGGTGTGCGAGCGCGCATCGCCGCCCACAAAGGCGGCCACGGCCCCGTCACCGAGACGAAGCTCGTGCGCCAGCTGCAGATCGGCCGCCGGGGCAAGCGCCAGAGCCCCGATGAGCTGCGGAGTGGGCCGGCGCGAGGCCGCCCACAGCGCCAGATGCCCGCCCGCAGAGTGCCCCATGACAATGACGCGCTCGTCGTGCCCGGAGAGCAGGCCGGGAATCTCGGTGAGGGCGCGCTGCACATCCTCGAGCGTGTGTTGCGGTGATCCCGGCACACGCCGGTATTCGATGCAGGCGACACTCCAGCCAGCGGCGGCCAGCGCCTCTGCGAGCGGTCCCGTGTGCGTGCGATCGATCGTCGGACGCCAGAAACCGCCATGGATCATGATGATCAGCGGGCGCGGCGTGCCGGGTCGTGCGGGTGTGCGGACATCGGCCAGATGATCCGCCTCCGGGCCGTAAATCAGGATGCGATCCGGCGCGCGCGCCGGCCGAGAGAGCACTTCCCGGTCTTCAGCCACTAGTAGGCGAAATACGGTCCGGCGCCACCGGGGGTGCTGGCGCCCTCGATCGCCGTGAAGACGTGACGGCCGAAGAAGAACGGCACGCCCCAGTCGAAGCCCTGCGGATCAGGATTGGTGCCGCCGATATCGTTGAAGGCGGTGAAAGTCACATTGCCGTTGAACAGATTGTCGGCATTGCCCACGCTGAAATTGACCGTCGACTGCGCGTTGTTGAAGCCGATATTGGTGCCGGAACGGCTGAGCGTCGAATTCGGACAGTAGAAGTCGCTGCTCACCGAGCAGGTCGCGATGCTGGGATCGGTGAAGAAGATGCCATTGGAGCCGCTGTCGATGACTCCATCCTGCAGCGTCGCATTCAGGTAGTTGGTTGTGATGACCCCAATGTTGGGATCCACCGTAAGCACGGTCGCCGTGCCAAGGGCGTTGTTGGTCTGGGTGCCGATGCCGAAAATCAGAGAGCCCATGACGTTCGCGGCGCCGCCGGTTGGCACCGAGGGCAGCATGATGAGCACGCCGTTGTTGTCCGTGGTGAAGGAGGCCACGGGATTGTTCACCTGCAGCGCCGTTGCGATCGCGGCGTTCTGGCAGGTCGAGGGCGTCGGACAGACATAGTAGGCCGCCGGCTCAACGCTCGCCGCACATATGGGGCCACAATCCTGTATGAAGGGACCCACGCCCAGGATGCCGTTGGCGCCAAACGCCGCCACCGTGTCCTCCTGCGTGCCGCCGGTGCTCGAGCAGTCAGCGGGCACGGTGGTGTAAGTCGTATCGCCGATCACCTGCACGTTCAGGCTCTGCGCCTTCTCACCGCCCACCTGCAGATCGGCCTGCCGCAACGGGCCCCAGCTGTAGCCATCGGCGAACTGGGCGCATTCGGCGATGGCATTGCCGCTCACATTGTCGTTGACGGTGGGCAGACCCAGGGAGCCCGAGAGCACCGATCCCAGAATCCGAAGCCCGCTCGAGCCGGTATCGACCTGGATGTGATCGATCGTCTGGCAGTTACTCGTGCTGCCGGGCGCGCAGATCGTGATGGTGGTGTAGATCGTATCGACTGCGCCTGTGGCAAGCTGCGCCGGTCCGGCATCGACCACAACGCTCACGACGTTATTCGCCTGCGTCGTGATGATGGGTACGCTGCCACTGCCGGAGCCGCCACAGGCTGCAAGCACCGCCGCGGTCGCAAACACAACGGGTCGTAGGATTCGCACGATGTTAGCGGATGCTCTCGGGAGTGAGATTGGCCGGCAGGTGCCCGGGCAGATAGGCGCGGCCGTAGAAGGCGCGCATGCGTCCCCCGGATTCCACCACCAGATTGTCCTGCCGCACGCTCAGCTGCCGGTGACCGGCATGAGGTCCCGTCGCGGCAAGCTGAAACGCATCGAAATAGACGCCCAGAGTCTGGCGCAGATCCGGCTTCACCGGCCCGCGCCAGCTTACCGCGAACACCTTGCCGTCGGCGCCGGCATACTCACGCACCGTGGTGCCCGATGCGCCCTGAATCTCATGCACGGTGTAGGGCCCCGCGGTGGTGCCGGCCGCCGTGCTGTGCAGCGCACCCTTCATGTTGACGCGATCGGCCTCCACGGATGTGGCATCGCCGCCCAGCGCAGCGAGCGCGGGCGGCGATGCCAGCGGACCGAGCAGCGAGACAGCGATGAGGAACTCAGCAGCCTGCTTTCGCATCAATGAACCTTCAGCTGTTGGCCGAGCGGCGCTGCTGGGCGGTCGCCTTCATGCTGGCGAGCACCTGCGGCAGCTGCGTCTTCTGCTCGCTCGTGAGTACGTTATAGATCTGGCCCTGCAGCTCGATCTCGCGATCGAGGCGGCTCTGTGCCAGCGACTTCGCGCTCTGCACCGCCGTCGCATAGTCGGGGTGCGCCGGATTGCCGAGCACCGTCATGTCGAATTTCGCGCCCGAGGCGTTGCTCTTGAACTGGCTGCGCGACTGCGCGACGAGGCTGCGAATCGACTGCTGCTGATCGGCGCTCAGATTGAGCTGGCGCGTGGCGCGCAGCAGCGTGCCGACGAACGCGCTGCCGCGATGTCCGCGCCAGTAACCGTGGCGCAGCCCCGGCGCATTGCTGGTGGGCGCGGACGTCGTGGAGTCCGTGTTCTGTGTGGCCGCGATCGCAGCACCGCTGCCAACGCTCGCCAGCGCGATCATCAAAACCGCAAGCTTGCTCTTCAAACTCATGACTGCATTCCTGCTGAAAGTGAGGGGATGTTACCGAATGTGTCGTGAGAGCGCGCGCGCTGTAAGCGAATCTTGCCATATTGATTGTGGCAGGACCGCATCGTTCCCAGCGCACGGCGCCCTCCCCGGTAATAGCGTCCGGAGCGAGCGACGGTTGACGGCCAGGTTGTAAGCTTAAGTGAAGTGCGGCTAGCTGAAAGTGGCGCGGCGCACGATGGTCTGCTCGCGGTCGGGACCGGTCGAGATCATGTCGATCGGCACCCCGGCGAGCGCCTCGATGCGCTCCAGGTAGCGGCGCGCATTTTCAGGCAGTGCCGCGTATTCGGTGATGCCCACGGTGGGTTGCTGCCAGCCCGGCAGCTCCTCGTACACCGGCACCGCCTGTGCATACTCATCCATCAATAGCGGCGCATCGCTGCTGGTGCGGCCGTCGATGCGATAGCCGACGCAGATCTGGATCGTCTCGAGCGCATCGAGCACATCCAGCTTGGTGACGGCAAGGCCGGTGACGCTCGATTGCAGCACACAGCGCCGCAGCACCACGGCATCGAACCAGCCACAGCGTCGCGGACGCCCGGTCACCGAGCCGAATTCATGACCCACGCGGGCCAGGTGCTCGCCGTCGTCATCGAACAGCTCGGTCGGGAAAGGACCCGCGCCCACGCGTGTGGTGTAGGCCTTCACGATCCCCAACACCTCATCAAACACGCGCGGGCCGATGCCGGTACCGGTCGCGGCAAAGCCGGCGGTGGTGTTCGAAGAAGTGACGTACGGATAAGTGCCCAGGTCCACATCCAGCATCGCCGCCTGTGCGCCCTCGAAGAGCACATTGGCACCCGCCTTGCGGAACTCGCTCAACTCCGCGGTGACATCGGCCACCACGGGCTTGAAGCGCTCCCCGAGCGCGAGCTGCGCATCGAGCGTCTGTTGCAGATCGACGCGCGGCTGCTCGAGATATTTCTCGAGCAGGAAGTTGTGATACTCGAGCAGCTCGGCAAGCTTGGCGGCGAAGCCCTTCGGCTCGAAGAGGTCCGCGAGCCGCACCGCGCGGCGGGCCACCTTGTCCTCATACGCCGGGCCGATGCCACGGCCGGTGGTGCCGATCGCCTTGGCTCCGCGCGCCAGCTCGCGCGCCTGATCGAGCGCCACGTGCGAGGGCAGGATGAGCGGACAATTGGGCGAGACGCGCAGCCGCTCAAACACCGGCACCGACTGCTTGAGCAGCATGTCCGTCTCGCGCGCCAGTGCCTCAAGACTCAGGACCACGCCGTTGCCGATGAAGCAGCGCACCCGATCGCGCAGGATCCCGGAAGGGATGAGCGACAGCACGGTCTTGTGACCGCCGATGACGAGCGTGTGACCGGCGTTGTGGCCGCCCTGGAAGCGCGCGACGGCCGATGCGTGCTCGGCGAGCAGATCGACGATCTTGCCCTTGCCCTCATCGCCCCACTGGGTGCCGATGACGATGACGAACTTGCCCATGTCCTGCCGTTCCGCGCTCAAGTCACGATGAAGAGCAGCGCCACACCGCACGCCATGCAGGTGAGCCCCATGATGCGCAGCTCGCGGTCGCCGAACTGCACGATGCGGGTGAGTGCGCGCTTGACGGCGCCGGGACTCAAGAATGGCGCAATGCCCTCGATGATGAGCACCAGAGCGAGCGCGGCGAGCAGGTCCGAATACTTGATGGTCAAGCGATAAGATCCGTGGGATGAAAGATGAAAGCGGTGCGGACGCCGGCGGTGCTCAGTGGCGCGCGGATTTGGCCGGATCCTTCATGTACCTGAAGAACTCGCTGTCGGGGGAGAGCACGAACACGTCGTTGTCCTTGCCGAGCGAATTGCGGTAAGCCTGCAGGCTGCGATAGAACGCGTAGAACTCCGGATTCGAGGCGTAGGCACGTGCATAGATGTCGGTCGCCTGCGCATCGGCTGCGCCCTGCACGCGCAGCGCATCGCGCTGGGCGTTGGAGACGATCTCGGTCTGCTGGCGCACCACTGCCGCGCGAATGCTCATGGCAGAGCTCGCACCTTCCGAGCGCAACTGATTCGCGATCTTGGCGAAGTACTGCTGCATCTTCTGATACACGCGGGCCGCGACTTCATCGGGCAGATCGATGCGCTGCACGCGCACGTCGATGAGCCGCACGCCCAGGGCGGCGACGTTGCGCTCCGCTCCCGCGAGCATCTGATCGGTGAGCGCCGTGCGTTCCGCCGTCACGATCTGCTGCAGCGTGCGCTGCGCGACCACACTCTTCAGGTTGTCCTTGACGATGTCCGAGATGCGCTCCCCGGCACTCGATTCGCTGGCGCCGGTCGACTCGAAGTACAGCTTCGGATCCTGCACCCGCCACTTGATGTAGAAATCCACGATCAATGCGCGATTGTCGTTCGTGAGGAACGTCTCCCCGGGATGCGACTGCGTGAGGATGCGTTTGTCGAAGCGCACGACCTGATCGAGCGGCCAGGGGTACTTGAAGTGCAGTCCCGGGGAGTAATCGGCGTTGAGGATGGCGCCGAATTCGGTGCGCAGCGCGAGCTCACCCTCCCCTACGCTGAACATGCAGCTCGAGATCACCGCCAGCAGCGCGATGACGAGTACCAGGGGCAGGAGCAGGCGCGGGTTCATCAGCGCTCGACGCGGCTGCGTCCCTCCACGGTCACGGTGTCGGTGTCGGTGCCCTGGCCGGCGCGGTTCGAGCCATCGGCGGGTGCCGCTTCGCTCTGCGCGGGCGGCGCGGCCGGCGCGGCTGCGGCATGACCGAGGAGCTTATCGAGCGGCAGATAAAGCACATTGCCGCCCGAGCCGCTCTTGGACTCCACCAGCACCTTGTTCGAGCGGGCGTAGATATTCTCCATGGTCTCGAGGTACAGCCGCTCGCGCGTGACCTCCGGAGCTCGATTGTAGGCCGCCGCCAGCTGCGAGAAGCGTGCCGCCTCGCCCTCGGCCACGGCAACGGCGCGCGCGCGATAGGCCTCGGCATCCTGCTGCGCTTTCGCCGCATAGCCCTGCGCCGAAGGGATCACGCCGCTCGCATAGGCCTGCGCCTCGTTGACCGCCTTCTCCTTGTCCGCGAGCGCCTTGTTCATATCCCGCTGCGAGGAGAGCACCTGATCGGGCACCTGAACGTCGTTCAGATTGATGGTCGTGACTTCGAGGCCGGTGTTGTACTCATCGAGTGTGCGCTGCACGAGCGCCTTGGCGCGCAGCGTGAGCTGCTGGCGCGTGGGACCTAGTACGTCCTCGAGCGTGCTCTGCCCTGTGACCTCGCGGATTGCGCTCTCGGTGACCTGCTCGAGCGTCGCCTCCGGCTCATGCACCTGGAACAGGTACTTGACCGGATCGGCAGCACGGAACTGCACCGTCACGTCGAGCTCGACCAGGTTCACATCGGCCGTCAGCACGCGCGGTTTGTACTCTCTGCGGCTGACCGAGCTGACATTGACCTTGGTCACCGATTCGATCGGCCATGGGAAGTGCCAGCCCGCGCCCGGCGGATGCAGCTCGACCAGGCGGCCGAAGCGCTGGATCACTCCCTTCTCGGGCGCGCCGACCTGATAGAAGCCGCTCGCGAGCCAGACGCCGAAGGCGACGATGATGATGAGCTTGAGCAGCGGGCTGACGGCCTCGCCGTCCCCGCCCGAACGCCACAGCGACTCGAGCTTGCGCTGCCAGTTTTTTACTTTTTCGTCCAGATCGCTTTGCCCCTGCGTCGGGCGACGGCCCCACGGAGTCTTGCCACCGCCGGGTTGATTCCACGCCATTACGGGGCCGCGTTCGCGGGAGGAACGGATTGTAGGTACGCCTCCGCGGGCGTACAAGCCGCGTGCGCCTCGGGACTCGCCACGATCTGCACGCCGGCCGCGCGCGCCAGCGCAAGCAGATCCACCTCCGGCAATTCCACCACGAGATCGATGGCGCCATCCTCGAGCACGTGCTCGGAGCGCACCGCACCGCGTGCGTACAAGCTCGAGCGCACTGCACCCGCACTCACCGCCAAGCGGACGCGCGCACGCTGTGCGACGCGCGAGACGCGCTCGGTGACCGCTTGCAGCAACAGGTCCAGGCCCTGCCCGCGCACCGCGGAAATCCACACCGACTGCACCCGCCCCTCTTCGTCGCGCTCGATGCGCGGCGGTGTCTGCAGCCGATCGATCTTGTTGTAGACCATGATCTGCGGTATCTCACCCGCGCCAATCTCCTCCAGCACCGCGTTCACCTGCGCGATCTGCTCATCGCGCCGCGGCGCGCTCGCATCCACCACCTGCAGCAGCAGCGTCGCCTCGCGCGCCTCGGTGAGCGTGGATTGAAATGCCGCCACGAGTTCATGCGGCAGCGCACGGATGAAGCCCACCGTATCGGCGAGCACCACCGGCGTGCCACCCGGCAGCGTCAGGCGGCGCACTGTGGGATCAAGGGTTGCGAAGAGCTGATTGGCGACGTACGCATCGGCGCCGGTCAAAGCGCGAAACAACGTCGACTTGCCGGCGTTGGTGTAGCCGACGAGGGAGATCGTCGGCACCGGAATCTCACTGCGCATGCGCCGGCCAGTCTCGCGCTGCTGTTTGATCTTG
>Ga0335081_10012412_pt1 | contig 13813 bp, 8 predicted proteins | sample Lox_Sample_35_FD_206713 | JGI IMG/M metagenome (GOLD analysis project Ga0335081, IMG submission 206713) | Soil microbial communities from Loxahatchee National Wildlife Refuge, Florida, United States - Lox_Sample_3.5 | ecosystem: Environmental > Terrestrial > Soil > Wetlands | place: USA: Florida... | reverse complement strand
CCCGAACGATTGGGGACCGCTGCAGTATGCACGATATCCGGCTCTTCACTCGTTGTGAATTTCCCGAAGCAAACGACGGGTGGATTTGAGCGACAAGAAATCAAGCTGGAATTGAAGTAACAATTGAATAACCAAGATGAAGGTTTTTGCTATCTCATATTTCATTTCTCATATCTACTTTCCAGTTTTCCGTGCCTTCCCTCAAACGTAGTCTTTCCCTCTTTGATATGACCATGATCGCGATCGGTTCTTCGATCGGGTCGGGGATTTTCCTTACCCCGCAGCTCATCGCGCACCAGGTCAGTTCACCTTTGTGGATTCTCGGACTTTGGCTGCTGGGCGGCATCATGGCCCTGTGCGGAGCCCTCACGTATGCAGAGCTCGGTGCCATGCTACCACGAGCCGGCGGCGTCTACAGTTTTCTTACGGAAGCATATGGGGGACTCGCCGGGTTCTTGTACGGTTGGGCATATTTTCTCGTCGTCAACACAGGTGCTCTGGGTGCGCTCGCAATTGCTTTCTCGACGTACTTTGGGTATTTCGTCCCACTGAGCTCGACGGGTCAACTTCTCGTCGCCATTGCCGGCATCATCATCGTCACGATCATCAATGTGTTGGGTGTGAAGGCAGGTGGGGTCTTTTCCGACATCTTTACCATTCTAAAACTGGCGGGGATAGCGATTCTCATCGGTGCAGGGTTCTTTCTGGGTTCATCAAGCACGACAAATTTCACTGCCGCGCTCACACAGTCAGATACTGGCTTCATGGGTGCAATGACCATTGCATTCGTCAGCGTCCTCTGGTCGTATGGTGGCTGGCAACACGCAACGTTCACAGCCGCCGAAGCAAAGGACCCTCAGCGGACGGTCCCTCGGGCCCTTATTCTCGGAGCTTCTGCGGTTGCTCTTGTCTACGTTGCGACCAACGTCGCATATATGTTCCTTCTCTCCCCGGCACAGATTGCAAATTCACCCCGTGTCGCCGCCGACGCACTGACTGCCGTTATGGGGCCCATCGGTGGGTCGATTATTTCTTTGACGATTTTTATTTCTACCTTCGGCACTACGGGAATTTACACCCTCACAGCTCCCAGGATCTACTTTGCAATGGCAAACGACGGCGTGTTTTTCAGGAAGGTGGCTGAAGTCCATCCGAAATACCAAACGCCGATGTTTGCAATCCTCTCCCAAACGATGTGGGCAATCGTTCTTCTCCTCTTTTGGGGTACCTACGAGAAGCTTATTTCGTACGTTGTATTTACCGACTGGATTTTTTTCGCACTCGCTGCTTTTGGCATTTTCGTCCTGAGGCGAAAGCAGCCAAACGCCGAACGCCCGTACAAAACGCTGGGTTATCCGATCACACCGATCATCTTCATCGTCATTTCCGTTTGGTTCGTCCTCAATACATTGATTGAAAAACCGTCGGAATCGTGGGCAGGATTGGCATTTCTTGCACTCGGAGTTCCGGTGTATTATTTTTGGAAGCGCTCCAATAATCTGTCCCCCCTTTCAAAGTGAATGCTTAGCCCTCACGCATCCCTGTGCGATATTGCAGCGCCATAATTCAAGAGGTGGTCCCATGATGCACCGGTCAGTTTCCCTCCTAAGCGTTCTTTTCTTTTTAGAGTTTCAGGGTTCGGCATATTCTTTTCGTTTGACTGATTCCTTATCGGTTCCAGCGAGAGACAGTGTTATCAAGGCAGGCGTTCTGCTATACTCCGAAGCAAAATATGAGCGGGCAATCGCTACCTTCTCGGCCGTTCCACCAGAGTCGTTGACGGCGCCGGCGTGCTTCTATTGCGGGCTCTCATACGAGGCATTGAACGACCTCCAGAACGCACAGCGCTACCTTTCCACGTCGGTGCAGAGAGATTCGATCAACATATCATACCGCTACAACCTTGGGCTTTTACTGGCGCGGGAAGGTTCCATCGACGGCGCTATTACAGAATACAAGAGAATCGTTGAGCTTGATTCTTCGTTCTTCCCTGCATTTGAACAACTCGGTCAACTCTGTGAGCTCTGGCAGAAAGAATCTGTCGAATATCGCGACAGCGTCTGGTCCAAAGTGCTCAACCTCCGTCCTGCCGATTACATTGCACTTTACTACCACGGAGTAGCTATGTTCCGCAAGAACAGACCGGACTCCGGGATCGTATGTCTCACGAGGGCAGTGGAACAGGATTCGTTGTTTTATGCTGCGGTGTACGAACTGGGCGTTCGCAACCTCGCCCGCAAGAACATCGAAGAGACATTCAAGTGGTATCAGAGAGCGCTGTGTCTGCGCCCCACGAATGCAAAATTATTGGCTGAAATCGGCACACTCTATGAAAAGACCAGCAAACATCGCATTGCCCTTCCCTATCTACTCACAGCGACCGCAATAGACACTGCAAATGCAACGTACGCAGAACAAACGGGATTAGCGTATTACTACGTCGGAAGGTTCGACTCCTCCTCAATCTACTTGACCAAGGCAATCAAACTGGACAAGGATAACTGGACCTATCTCTTGAACCTTGCACTCGCCTATACTCAGATGGACTCGACGCGGCTGGCCGCGCGCGCCCTCAGGGATGCCATCAGGGTTTTTGGACTGGGAGATGGCGCTAACTTATACTTGCGACTCGGAAATCTGTTGGAAGGAACCAAAGAGTACGCACAGTCTAGAATTGCGTATGAACGAGCTCTCGAAATCGATCCGACGGATCAGGAACCAAGATTTAGACTCGCTTTGATGTATGTCCAGAAAGGAGATCACGAGGCAGCCAAAAAAGAGTTTCATAGGTATCTTCAAACCTTGCCAAACGATTCGACCATGGCATCGAAGAGACACTATATTCAGAATCTGCTCAGGTACTTGGACATGCCGAAGCAGCAATAAAGTCAACGTTCATAGACCATTCACCCAACCATGAAACGGATAATTTTGCGAACGGCGACGGCACTTCTTCCTGCTTGTTGTTTGATGCTCGTTGGAATTGGCGTCGTGCGCGCACAGGCAATCTGGGCACACGACGACTTTATGCACGCGAATGCTAAACTGCATTGGATTCGCTCAACCGGAACCTGGGAATTTGATTCGGGATCAGTGTCCATACGAACAGGCGCGTACGATCAACTGCTTGCATGGTCCTACTACATCTTCGGCGTCCAGCCGTATTCCATTGAAGTAACACTTCGAGGAACACGGGCCGGGATTTACTTCAGTCTCGACGACACCGGCTCGAAGGCTCTCTCCCAGATGGTGCGATTCGATGGGAACAGCATTCTTGCCGGTCATTTCAATGGAGCAGGTGAGTACACATCGACGAATACGTTCAACCTCAAGAAGTCACCGATTGATTGGACAACTTTGAGGATAGATGTCTATCCAAAGCAAAGGAGGTACGAAGTATTTGTCGACGGGACCTCGGTGGGCGCGGATGAAAACCTGGTCTTTCCATCAGGCTACGTGGGACTCGAGGCCTCCGATGGATCGTGTGCGTTCAAATCGATCAACGTATACGGAAAAAGCCGGGTCAAGATTCCTTCGAAGCCAAGGATCGGCCGGCGAACAGGATTCCAACACGTGCGTTATGTTGAGACGGAAGGAAAGAATGTTTCCATTTACAATCCGGAACTCAAGCTCTGGCAGACGTTGAATCCCGATGGCAAGGTGATCAAACAAAATCCTGCAAAACAAGCTCCCCCGGAAAGGACGGAGGTTACCTACGACAAACGCACCTACTCCATAAGAGAAGACCGTATCATCGTCACAGATGCCAAAGGGATAAGCGTTGACTCCCTGGTGAGGCAACTGGTCCACCCAACATCTCTCCTCATAGATTCAAGGGAAAAAGCTCCGCTGCTTGATGTTGCAGATCAAGGTGCCAATGCGATCTTCCAATTCACCCTTGATGGAAGACTTCTCACTACGATTGACGGATCTCTCATCGGGGGATTTAAAGCTCCCCGCGGGCTCGATCTGTATGGCAAGAAGGGTTTGGTCGTCGCCGATTACGACAAACTGGTCTTGTACGATCCCGAAATCGATACGCGGACCGTCGATGTTACGCCTCTTTCTCCGACTGAGGTTGAAATCAAATGGTATTCTTCCGCCCTCCTTCGCACCTTCGTTTCATTCGCGCCCGACGGTGGACGGTTCAAAACGTTGAACAGAGTATCCGTCGAGCCGAGTGGACTCCGATACGCCGTTTTGCGGAATCTTGAACCCATGACACGATACTCCTTCCGTGTTTCTCCAACATTCAACACAATTCCCGAAGACCTGACGGACTCAAAGATCTTCCGCTTTGTAACGCCGCCCAAAGATTCTTCAATGATGGAAATAACACGCCTTCCGGTCATGTGCATGGTATACCGCGCCATCAGCTATCGGGACAGGTACCCCAAGGACAAGCACCCGGAGATCCCCGACGGAAGGAGAATAACCGATCAAGAACTTCAATATCTGAAGCAAGCGACGGAATTTAACCGGGATTTCTATTTCCGCAATTCCGGCTGCAAGCTCGTTCTCGACTTCGATTTCTATGTCGTCGAAGATACGCTGTGGCTCCACGATGTTGCCGACACTGACCCTTATTGGCTCTCACCGAACGACCGCGTCACAAAGGACTTCGAAGGTGCTGCACGCCACTTTGGCAAGAATCCAGAATTTTATGCGGGCCTTGTTTGCCCGTATGCGTGGCTCAACTATCCGACTCGCCTGAAAAGCGCTCTTACGGATCCGTCAAAATCAGATTCAATCAACATTCGCCAGGCTGTGGGAGGAGGCACCAACGGCGTTCCCGCCCCCTGGAAATATGGCAAGACCACAGGATACACGGCCAACCCGTTTCCGGACGCGTTCAGCAGACAAGACTGGCTCATCACGCACGAGTTTAATCACCAAGTCGATGCATTGATGGATGCCAGCGGTTTTCCTGAATACTATCACGCCGATATGCCGTGGAAGATGCCGGGACGATTTGGAGAGGATTTCGATTTCAATGCGCATATTCTCAGGAACGCTCCACCAAACTCTTGGCTGGCGTTGAAGTTCGGCTCGCTCTCACAGACAAAAGATGAAGACCACGATGGCGTGCCGGACGATGATACTACTCTTCCCTTCGATGAAAAGCGATTGAACGGAAACCCACACTCAAAAGACTCCGATGGCGACGGCCTGAACGATCTGCAAGAGGTCTTGACTGGATCCATTCGCGGTACAGAACTCAACAACAAAGACACCGACGGCGACGGTCTGAATGACAGTATTGATCCGGAGCCGCTCTATCCGACGAATCCGATTGTCAAGAAACTCATTTCCACCGAAGATTTACAGAAGACACCATTCGCGATCTTGAAAACCGCTGGTCTTCAAGCGACCACGTATGTGCGATGGGATGATCACTTCCTGTACATCAGCGTCACGACAGACAAACCTGCAAACATCCTTATCCAGATTGACGCCAATAATGACGGCTGGTTTCACGGGTTTGATAACGTTCAGATCCGCTTGATGAACAACGGCGACTCCGTCTGGGTAGCAGATTATTACTTACGGGACTGTTCCAGCTGGCGCAATCCTCCAAAAGACCGACGCGACATTCTCAAAAACTCCGACCTTCGCATCTCGTCGGCAACTGATACGATCCGTTCGGGAGGCAAGAATGTGGCTCACACCGTGACGGTCAGAATTCCTCGAAACGACCCATACGGACTGCGATTGGAACCGGGCAAACAGATGAGCATTCGGCTTGGATTGCAGACAAAAACGGACTTGTGGGTGTGGGATGAGTTCTTCGAGAGGAATTATATGATGCCGATAACGCTGCAATGATCGGCGTTGGCTTCCTCTTCGACAATTCCTCGAACCTATTACCCGAAGAATCTGCGGCGTGGAATTTTCTCACTGCGCTGACATTTTTCCGATCACATCGGATCGCAATCCAATCACTCAAACAACGTTCGACAATTACAAAATTGCCTACCCGCGGTGGCGCTCCAACCGATCCTCGACGGTATGCCGGGAATTGAACCTGATGCAAATGGACATCGATCAACTCTGCGGCCGTGCTTTCCTCCCGACTGGGATTCTGTAGCAATAAAAAACGTACCGATGGGAGAGCAGAAGATAGGCTTTTCGCTGGCTCGAACTGCAAGCGTGACACGATATGAATATCGTATGGACAAGCGGTCCAGTCCGGATAACATTTCAACTCTATTTCGGGCTTGGGGCTGTCATCCGCCAAATCCGATTGAATGGACGGACCATGAACGTCAAGGCCCGGACAGTAAAGCGATATGATAATTGCCCTGAGATTTCATCCAGGTTAAGCAAGAAGAATATCGTTGAATTCCGCCTTCCGCGTGGAATCGCGTTAATTCCCCCACCCCCCATCCGGTTCACGGACGTGAATCCTGCGGACTACGTGTCTTCGATGAACTGTGGGAGAATGGAAAGCACATCCTGACGTTGGAAGGTAAATCCGGATTATCATACATTGTGGATGTCATCGATCCCGACGCGATTTTTCGATCTATCGATGATGCTGATGTTGTCGATCGAGTTGGAAGGCACCTGAAAGTACGCGTGCAGTTTGAAAGGACTGGAGATCCGATAGATACTCAAAGAAACAAGTTTCGTTCGAAGCGAATTAGGAGAGTCACACAGACAATCACCAAGAAGGCACAAAAACACAAGTGAAGGAAAACCAATGGCGACCGTGAACACATTGATTCCCCGGCAAAAGCTTGACCAGATTCGCGAAGAGTTCCCGCACGTGAAATCGGGCCAGATCTACTTCAATCATGCTTCCCTAAGTCCGCTCTCGAAACGGGTAGTTCGTACGATCTCCGACTACCTTCGCACTCATTCCGATGGAACCCAGGTTTCATACGATGACGAGCTGAAGATTGAATCGGACTGCAGAATGGCTGTCCAGACTTTGATTCACGCAGAATCAAAAGATCGTGTTGCACTCATCGGGAACACGTCGGATGCCGTCAACATTGTCGCCTCCGGACTTCCGTGGCAGAGGGGCGACAGAATTATCCTCAACGACATGGAGTTTCCTGCAAATGTCTATCCATATTACCATCTGCAAGAACAAGGTGTCATCATCGACATCATCAAATGCCCGGACGGTCGGATCACGCCGCAAATGATTGCGGATACACTTACGCCGAGAACCAGGGTTGTGGCGATTAGTGCGGTCCAGTTCCTCAGCGGTTTTCGGGTTGATCTTGCTACGGTCGGGCAAATGTGCCGCGATCGGCGTATTTGGTTCGTTGTGGACGGCATTCAGGCAGTTGGTGCAGTGCCTATTGACGTGCAGAAGATGAGAATCGATGGACTTGCGGCAGGAGGCCAAAAATGGCAGATGTCGGTTCAGGGGACAGGATTTCTGTACGTTCATGAAGCTCTGCAGGATGCGATTCGTCCACAGTTTGTTGGCTGGCTTGGGGTGCAGGATGCGTGGAATTTCCGCAACTACGGACAACCGCTTGCGTCCACGGCAAAACGGTACGAAGGAGGGACCGTCAACCACCTCGGGTTTGCGGGATTGCATGCCTCGCTGTCCCTCCTGCTTGAGCAGGGAAACGAAGCAGTCGAAAACCACATCCTCGCGTTGCACGAGAAGCTTGTGTCAGGCTTTCGATCAATCGAGGGCGTAAGGGTGGTCTCTCCGCTCATCGATCAGGAACGAGCCGGCATTGTGACAATAGAACTTCCGGCAAGCGCCGATCCAAACGATATCTTCAAGAAATTCCTGGCGAGGAATATTATTATCTCTCTGCGCGAAGGAAAACTGCGCTTTTCTCCTCACTTCTATAATTCACCGGAGGAGGTTGAAAGGGTTGTTGAGACAACACGAGAATTTTGTGCGTGAACCTACGGAAGGTTATTCCCAAGACACTACTTCCCACCACTCCATTCTTCGTATAGCGGCATTTTCTCCGTCACCGTCACGATGTATGTTCGTGTTTCTTCAAACGGAAGGTTTGTGCGAAGCCGGCTGAATACCTGATCCGGGGTCATTTGATTGATGATGGCTATGGCTTTTGCAAAATCACGTTTCCCGGCAAAGCACCGTGCTACATTTCCGGCCCCGGTGTTGTAGCCCGCTATCGCACAATAGATCCGACTCTTTTCATTCCTGATGTCTTTGAAGTCTGTCGTCAGCATCAGGTTCAGGAGTCCTGCACCAAGCTCAACATTGTTCTTCGGCTGATACAGGTATTCCGGTGTGAGGAGTTTATCCTCCTTGTACACAAACAAGTATGCGGAGCGTGCACCCGAGGTCGGAACGAGCTGCATCAAGCCGTAGGCGGGGGCACCAGAGCGTGCCTTGGGGTTGAAATAACTCTCTGTGTGTACCGTGGCAAACACCAGACGGGGATCCAGGTTGAATCGCCCCGATTCTTGCTGTATCAGCGTCTTAAACTCTTCCGCGCGACGCCGGATGTGGTCTGGAACCAGAGGAAACGTGGCTGAAACGCTGATCCGCTTCCGTCCGTCCTTTCCGGTCACAACTTCACGCTTGATCGTTGAGCCAAGAGCAACCTGCGACGCAAATTGCTGTGCGGTTTGAGGTGTTACAGGTTTTCCTTCTCGCGTTTGAACTTGATTCGCCAGAATGGAAGTTTCGAGGGGTGGCGCTTGTTCTTTGGCGGCAAGAGGATCGTCTGTGCCTTTATCCTTGATCAATTTGACGATTTCTGTTTCAACCGCATTCTTCACCGTTGCGGGATTGGCAGCATCTTTCGGATCGACAAGTACTTCTACTTTCGCACGCCCTTTCTGGAAATCCACGGAGCGTCGCCCTGTAAAGTCTTGATCGTAGCTCACATACTTCTTGTTCGTGCTCGTGTCGACGTTGCGCCTGCCCCATAGTTGTTCGATGCCCGCTACGTATTCCCTGAACTTGCGCTGCTCCTCTTCATAAAATTTTCTGTATCGTGCGGTTTCCTCCGCCTTGAATTTCAGATACTCTTGATTCTCTTCCTGCATCCCCTGCCGTTCTTTCTGCTGGAACTCACGCAATTGTTGCTGCTCGCTTTTTTCCTGGGCACGAAGGACGAATGGAGAAACGCTCAGAAGAACAAAAATTGCTGCCAACTGTCGGTTCACGTGTGTTCCGCGAAGGAATCGCTCACACCCCTCCGAAGAAAATCCACAACAGGATTTCATTGTGTGATGTGTGAGGTATGTCTGAGATTCGTTATGCGTCTGACAAAATCGTGGAACTGGGATTTGTCGAAAGGATCGTTGGTCATACGAATGCGCGGACCAGAATACACTCTGATTCCCAGAAACCTTCTGGCGGTGGCACCCTTGAGGAGAATATTCACGGTCGTCCGGTCCAGAAACCTTGAACTATAAACAGCTGTCACATCGCTTGCCTCGATTCTGGTCGCTTCAGGCTTGCGGACGAAATGGATCTTCAGGCCGGTGGAATCCATTTCAAGAGACCGGACGCCGCGCCTCAGCCAAGAGAACAAGTCATTGAATACATAGGCGAACAGAGGCACAACGACGAGAACAAAAATCAGGTGACGGGACTTCATGAGGATGTTGGCAAAAACAAACGTCAGCACAACACCAATAGTGAATGCACCCGAATAGGTTATCAGGAACCTCTTGAGAGAAGCTTCCATCTTGAACGTATCCAGTGGTGTCGGCCTCGATTCCATCAATCCAGCCTGTTCATTTGAGAGCGAGGAGCAACCGGCGTTCGAATGTCCCTGATACCATCCCTGATTGTTTATTTTTGCATCGACGTGATGGTAACACGCGCTTCTGTCTGCATAACATCCGGATGGATTGGCTTGAAGCCGCGCGTCGCCACAAGAAATTTCTTCAAGTCTTCTTTGAGGATTGGAACCCCATCCTCGTCTACGGTTTCAAGAGGCTCGAACTCCTCCGTTCGGGCAATTACCTGCAGCACTTCGGCCCCAAACGGGGGAGAACATTGAAACGAAGGGGGAATAGCGTACACCTTGTTTACTTTTGATTCGTCGATGTAATAGCTAGGCACCAATAGGGCTCTTTTCCCATCGGCTTGGTGATAAATAAATCGAATATAGCAAGGCATGTTCACACGGACAGAGACCGTCATGATCTCACCTTCGGTAAATATGAGATTGTCCACGCCCTTGTTTGTCCACACTTCAAGGTTCAATCCGCTGCCAACCACTTCATCAGCCCTGAAGTCTCGTTGATCTGCGAAGGCTTCCTTGAAATTCTGGGGCTTGAGGCTTTGATTCGAAGACGCAACGACGGAGTTGGGAACCGTCTGGTCCACGCTGGCCACAAGCTTGCTCTCCGTGATGCTTCTCACCATCGCCTGGACTTTAACCCCTTGAGGCACCTCCCAATAGGTGCCGGTAAGCACATAACTTGCACCCGATGCCTGGGCATACTCATTCGCGATATTTCCGATCTTGGGTTGAAAGTCCGTTGTTTGTTGAACAACATTCCATTGCCCTACTTCGACCGCTTTCCCCTCAAGAGCTTGTTTGAAGTAGCGTGAAAACGGGCTTCCCATTCTTGTGTCCTGATAGGTGAAGGGTGCCACCATGACGCTCTTCCCTTTGAGATCGGCCTGCCCTTTCAGGGTGTAGATGATGTACCACGCAAGGTCCTCCGTGGTGCTGATCGGTCTCTGTACAAGGCTGTCCACTGCCATGCGAACCTGATCGACGTTCAATTGTTCCGAGTGCACGGCGCCATCCAATTCACTCATGGCTTTCGTTTCGTTCGTCGAGGCCGCAAGCAGAACCGTTTCGGCCTGTTCAAGGTTTCGAAACAAGGGGTAACACGCAAGGTATTCTTCGAGGGCTTTTTCGCGCTGATTCTGCTCGTCGTACTTTTTCCCACTCGCGAGGTGCTCTTGTATCTGCGACCGAAGATCATCGACCTGTTTGCCGTACGTGGTCGCGATGGTTTCCCTGCTGACGGTGGCGAGTGCATACATCATATCGTTGTCATCGTCAAAATAGAACTGAACGTCAAGCCCCTGCAGGTCCATTGTCGCAGTTGATTGCACTGCCGAGGAGAAATACGTTGAGTATTTCTTTTCCGATTCTTCACTCTTCGATACAACATTCGAACTGACGTTGACGCGGATTTTCTCGATGAGGTTCTTCTTGGCATAATCAGAGGCAAATTGCCTTGCCTGGGCTTGGTCGACACTCTTGTCGACTTTTGCCATCCCAAACCCCGTTAAATAGCGGAGCTCACTGTACTGCTCACTCTTCCCGAGATTTTTCACCCAGTCGGGTTTCTGGGCCTGGAGAAGCAGCGGAAATACACAGAGGCAAACAACAGTTCTTGTTAGCATCGTTCGATCTCCCATGGTCTAAGTTGAATGGTCCTGCTGTAGATGGACTTTGCCGTCGTGCGTGCTATGCCCGGATTTCACAATCAAGTGAAATGATAGCCGTTATTGTTTGTGAAATACAAACTGGCCTCCCTCGTCTCCCGTATTCTTGACGGCGCTGAAAACGGGCGTTTGGTCCGAGTTGTTCGCAACCGGGATTTTTATGTCGTCATAGAGCTGGTCCGCATCGAGGTTTGCTGCATTGTTTTCTTTCAGTGTCTTCAACAGATAGTACGTGAACACCGAATGTCCATCCCGACCGCCGTCCATCACCGGTTCCAGTCCACCGGAGGAGATTGCCTGCCGCGAGGCCCGACGTTCAACCTCTTCGAAATAACGCTGCAGATCGTCCTTCTTTACCGTTTCCTCCAACCCACGAAAGATATCGCCAGAAAAACAGGCGTCTGCAATGAGCAGTGTGTGATTCGAAGGGATTCCGCCAAGAAATGTTTGAATGTCGGAGTTCGAAATGAATCCAGCTGTTGACTCCGTCTGAGCGTCGACCGGCACCCAGTATCCTTTGTTCAGCGTCTTCTTATAGTCACCGTGCCCGGAATAGAAAATCAGCACATTATCGTTCTTCTTGACATTGTCGGTCAACCATTCCATCTCTCGAATGATATTGGCCCGCGTTGCTTGCTGGTCAAACAGCGTTATCACTTTGTCAAACCTGTAATCCGTGCTGAGCTCCTTTGCCATTCCGCTCGCATCGCGGACAGCATCTGCAAGCTGAGGCCATTCGCCCGTGTACTTATCAATTCCAATGCACAACGCGTAATATTTCCCTTTACCTCGAACCGTGCTGTCGAATGCAGCACCAGAGGAAGCGGGAATCGCCGCCTGCTCAACAGCCTCGCGCGTCATCGTGAAATCCGTCTCGGCAACATTGTTCTTAGTGTCAACCGCTTTTACCGAGATCGTGTTGTCGCCGACAGCCAATCTGATTTCCGCCGAAAAATCGCCCCCCGGTGCAAGGCTTGCTTCGACTCCATTGATGTCGACCTCGAAGACCCCGCTCGCATCCGTCGCCGTTCCCTTAACAACGATTGTTTTATCGCTGCTTTCAATCCTCATGCCGCGGGTTTGCACGGGCTGTGTAACGGTGATCGCAGGCGGCACGGTATCGCTTGGACTTTCAACAAGCGCAGGGTTGGCGAGGATCGTTCCTTGCGCCTCAACCTGCGCGTACGGCTGGAAACCGGGTTTGATCGCCGCCATCACGCCAAGCAATCCCGCATTCACACCGGCGTAGACTTGGCCCGCATTGAAACGCCTCATAATTTTTTGGCTGACGATTTGTCTGCATACGGTTTCCGGCAGTTGTTCACGCAGATTCTCTCCAACTTCAATCCGACCAATCCGCTGATTCACGAACACAAAGATCAAGACGCTGTTTGCCCTCTCCTCTGGGGCAATCCTGTTCGCCTCTTGCAGCACTGCAAAGATCTTCCGTGCTTGACGCCTTTCGAATTGCTTCCCGACGAGTATCGCAACGTGCAGATGGGTCTCATTTTCAAACTTCCATATTTTGGCTTGCAAATCCCTCTCCTGCTCGGGCAACAGAATTCCCGCTGCATCCAGCACCCTTCTCCGGAGTGGAATTGTCCGCTGATTCGCAAGTACCACCGTTGCGTTCTGCCTGGCGACCATCCGTTGCTGCAGCACCGCCCTTTTCCTGAGCATTCCCCGCCGCCCTTGTGCATCAACACGAATGAAAAAACCCCCGATGACCACGCTCGCCGCCAACACGACCCATCCGCACGACTTCTTCATAACGCCTCGTTACTGAATTGCAATGATATCCGGTTTCACGTTCTTGAACTGCGGCATACACATGCCGTAGTCTGCATTGATATACGTCGGGTCGCAGATGATGTATTTTCTGTTCTGGTACACGACCTGGTCTCCGTTCACGTTTTCCTTGAAACGCACTGCGGTCGCAACGTGATTCGGAAATTCGAGTCCGACCACATCCAACCCAAGGAGATTACGAACAAGAAATGAAAAAAGCACTGCACGATCCTCACAATCAGAGCCAGGATAATAAAGGGTCTCCTCGGGGAAAAAGGGTTTCTCGCGCCCAAATTGCTCATCGTCTGTTTCATATTTGAAGGCGGTCTGGACGAAATGGAGGAGCATATCAACGGCCTCTGTCTCCGATTTGTCCTTGATAAGCGGCCTGAGAGCATCCAGTAGGGATACTTTTGCATCCGAGGAGGGCACGGCATCGAAGTAGACCCTGAGGTCGGTCTGTGGATAATATTCAAAAAACTTCACAGCGCTTCGGTCGTATTCGACCTTGACCGTATATTCCGACCCGTTGTGGGTGAACTTCAGGGTTCTCGTTTGGATGTCGTGCTGAATGCGAGGAGCTCCATCGATCTGATACCCTGTGAGTTTGGTTGCGTTGGGGTAGTTCTGATCGTAGCTATAGAGCGTCGA
>Ga0335081_10012411_pt1 | contig 13813 bp, 6 predicted proteins | sample Lox_Sample_35_FD_206713 | JGI IMG/M metagenome (GOLD analysis project Ga0335081, IMG submission 206713) | Soil microbial communities from Loxahatchee National Wildlife Refuge, Florida, United States - Lox_Sample_3.5 | ecosystem: Environmental > Terrestrial > Soil > Wetlands | place: USA: Florida... | reverse complement strand
TCCCTGCGTTCTCGAACGTCGTGCGGAAACGCTCCTCACTCTCGCGCAGCGAGTCCTCCGTCCGCTTGCGCTCCGTAATGTCTTGTACCATACCTATGGCATACACCGGGCGTCCGTCCCGGTCCTTAACCAACGAGACGATCAACAAACCCCACACCACGCTGCCGTCCTTCTTGAGATAGCGCTTTTCAATCTCGTACTTATCGCGTTTCCCTGCTATCAGCTCGTTGTAGAGTCTCCAGTCCAACTCCCGATCGTCGGGGTGGGTAAACTCGGTGAAAGCCATGCGGCTCAATTCTTCCTCGCTATAGCGGAGCATCTGCCGAAGCGTCGGGTTTGACTTGACGGGGTGGCCTTGCAGATCCACCAAAGCCATGCCCACCCCGGCATTCTCGAAGGTCGTGCGAAAGCGCTCCTCGCTTTCACGCAGCGCCTCCTCGGCGTGCCTGCGCTCGGTGATGTTCTTGCCGAATACGGAAATCCCGAATACTTTGCCATCGCGCTTAAGGAGGTTAAAAGTCAATTGCAAAATACTGGAGCCCGCAGTCACATTGTATTCTGTGGAATAGGAACCTTCTGAGAGTGCTCGCTGATAAAACCCACGCCATCGGTTGACGAGGCCCTCAGTTGGGAAGTGCTCCTCCGGACGCGTGCCCGTCTGAAGGCGAATTCCGCACCACTGGTGAAAATAGTCACTGAGGGCGCGGTTGAAAGTAAGAAGACCAAAGTTCTCCGCATCAACAGACCAAATCATATCCGACGTGCTATCGACAATCGCGTTCGTCAAAGCCTGCGAATCGCGCAGTGCCTCCTCCGCCCGTTTTCGGTCGGTGATGTCCAAAGCGATGCCTACGGTTCCTGAAATCTCTCCCACCGCACTGCGAAATGGCTCCACATGAACCTCGTAGTAGCGGCCCTGGATCAGCAGTTCGTAGCTGAGCGACTCTCCCGCCAGAGCTGGGCGGTTGTCCGGGCGGTGAGGCCGGGGACCGAGGCTTAACACAAAGTCTTCCACCGACTTCCCCACCAGTTGGTTTGACTCGACGCCCAGGGCGCGAAGCCCGGCGCCCAAGTGCGACGTGAACCGCAGTTCTTTGTCCGTAGACCAGACGATGGCGGGGAGTTGGGAAACCACCATGCGCAGCCGCGCCTCGCTTTCCCGCAAGGCTTCCTCGGCCTTCTTGCGCTCAGTAACATCCTCGACAATGGCGAGGGAAAATCGGGGAATACTCTCCGTGCCGGGAACCAGGGAAACGTGCAGGTTCACCCAGAGCAGGCTGCCATCCTTGCGCCGGTAGCGCTTCTCCAGCGCAAAGGACTGCCGGCTTCCCTCGAGAAGCTCAGACAAAAGCTGCCGGTTGGTTTCACGATCGCCTTCGTACGTAATATCCATAAACGTCGACGCTCGGAGTTCGTCTTCGGGGTAGCCCACCATTTTCTGAAAGGCCAAATTCGCGGCCTGGAATTGGGTACTGGTGCAGTCCGTCAGAGCTATGCCCACGGCGGAATTCTCGAAAACCGCCCGCCAGCGTTCCTCGCTCTTGCGCAACTGCTCTTCCGCCTGCCTGAGTTCGGTGATGTCCCGCGTGATGCCCCATACCCTTACCAGCATCCCGTTGCGGACAATCGGTATCTCCGTCCGTAGCAAGTGCTTGAAGTTCCCGGCTTTGTCGCGACCCCTAAACTCGACGGTCCGGCCTTGCCATCCACCGCGCGCCGCCGCTCGCAGCGTCGCCAGCCTTTCCTCATCGGATACGGGAAGCAGCTCTTCAATCCTCTTGCCTACAACGTCCCCTGCCGCGGAGAACCCCAGGTTGTGAGCAAAGGCTTCGTTGCACTCCGCAATGGAGCCGTATTGCAAGACCCTCCTCACCGCCTCTTCGGCCGGCATGTCAACAGGAATGGGCTGTTCCATCTCCAGGCGCCAGACGCCCTCATTGCTGTGCTTTATGAAATCCCGGTACCGCTGCTCGCTATCCCTCAGGGCCTGCTCGGTGCGCTTGCGATCAGTGATGTCCTGCACCATGCCTAGACCGTAGAGCGGGGTTCCATCCGCGGCTCGAACCACCGAAGCCGCAAGGTCGGTCCAGATCACCGTTCCATCCTTGCGGATCACGCGCTTCTCCAGCCGAAAACTTGGAATCTCTCCCCTTAAGGCTTGCCCGGTAAGTTCCAGGTGTCTTGCGATGTCGTCGGGATGCGTGAAGTCCGAAACCTTGAGCCGTCGCAGCTCTTCTTCTGTGTAGCCGTACATGGCGCAAATCGTTGTGTTAGCTCGTAGCAAGGTGCCGTCCAGCCCAATGATGCTCATGCCGAGCGGTCCTTCCTCAAAGACCTTGCGGAAACGTTCCTCGCGGTCTCGCAGATCCAATTCGGCCGTTTTGCGCCCGGTGATGTCGCTGACCACGCCGTCGATGCGGATGCTTCCGTCCCCCCGCCGCACCTGCACACTGTCGCGGACCCATCGCACGGTTCCGTCCGGACGAATGATCCGGTATTCGTCGGTCGCCAGAGGTGATTGGCCGGTCCTGAGTGCCTCCAGGACGGACCGGATCCGAGGCCGGTCGTCAGGGTGAATCGTGCTGCGCCAACGTTCCGGACCCGGCAGGTAGAACTCTGGGGGCCGGCCGGTGATCTTCTCCACGACAGGCGAGTAGTAGCGGTAGGTGAAATGGCCCTGGCTATCGATCTCCGCGCTCCATAGATAGTCGGGGATGGAGGCCAGCACACTCTGGAGTTCTTCTTGGCTGCGCCTCAGCGCCTCCTCCGCCCGCTTCCGCTCGGTGATGTCCTGGGCGGTACCGCGCAGCCCTACCACTTGCCCGCTAGCGCTGCGTACTGCTTCGCCGTGCGCCATAATCCATCTTCTTGTGCCGTCCGGCTGGGTCCGCTCCAGTTCGACGTTGTAAGGTGCTCCAGTTCCAAGGGCGTTTTGCATAGCGGCATGGAGACGTTCCCAATTCTCGCCGTGGTACAGTTGCCGAAGTTCCTCATTCGTGGGTGGGGGCAGATCCGGGTCACGGTCGGTGATGCGGTAAAGCTCGTCAGACCAGAGAGTCGTATCCGAGCTTATGTCCCACTCCCAACTACCTACCTGGGCCAATCGCTGCGCTTCTTTCAGTTCCCTCTCCCTGCGACGTAGCGTCTCCTCGGCGTTTCTCTGCTCGGTGACGTCGCGAGCGGCCGCGTAGATCAGCTTGCCGGCAGCCGCCGCGCGCCACTCCAGCCAGCGGAACTCGCCGTCTTGGCGGCGATACCGGTTGGCGAAATCGACCACCTTCTGCTGGCGGGCCAGGGCGGCTGTGGCTTCCCGGGTTGCCTCCACGTCGTCAGAGTGGACAAAGTCAAAGAAGCGCTTGGCCTTAAGTTCGTCGCGGGCATAACCGAGCGTTGTTTCCCAGGCCGGGTTCAAGCGCAAGAAGTAACCATCGATGGTGGCGATACACAACAGATCGACGGAGACGTTGAAGAAACTGTCCAACTCCTGCGACTTCTGCTGGAGAGCTGCCTCCGCCTGCCGGCGTTCGCTCACCACCGCGCCCACGCAAAGGCCAGTCAAGGCCAGGGCCAGCATCACCAGTTGCCGTCGCGGCATGCCCTCCGGCTCGGGAGGCGTGACTTGGGCGGCCACAATAACGCCTAGGTTGATCGCCAGCACTGCCAGAGACGCCCGGCCAAGTCCATGCCGGACGGCCATCCAGATCACGGGGAAAAAGAGCAGGTAAAGAGGCTGATAGGGGACCGCCGGCTTGAAGCCGAACACCAGCCACAGGGCCGCCAGGGCGCTCGCCAACTCGGTAGCTCGCTCCAGTACTTCCGACGGCGCCAGCCCGCGGCGGCTGCCGCCACCTGAGGACTCTCCCGACCTCCTGCCCTGAAGGAAGTCGCCCACCCAAGGAGTGACAAACACCAACAAAAACGGCGTCAAGGAGGTGATCGAGATGGAATCACCCACCCACCAGTTGAACGTCGCTTTCCAGAAGTCCCGGCGTGACACCAGGCCGTCGGCCAAAAAGGTCAGGATGCTGAAAAGGGCCGCCGGAAACTTAACGGCCACCAGGAACAGCGCTAGCCCGCCGACATCCGGCAGGCGCCGCAAACCCAAATCGAGCCGCCACACCCGGCGCAGCCAAACCGCCCCTCCCGCGTAGCAAACCGACACGACAATATTCCTCGGAATGCCGGCTAAGGACAGTATAGGGTGGTGACTGAGCGCTGAAACGGTTACGCCGGAGACGATCACGATGGGCAGATACCGCATGCCCCCGCAGAGCAGAATGGCTAGGCTCAGCCCCGCCGGCAAGTACCAGGCCGGGGTACCCGTCCACAGCCGAAACTCGATCGATGCCCGGTCTAGCAGGATGTAGGCGGCCAAGAAAATCAGTTGAACCGCGAGCTCTCGGTAAAAGGATCCGCGGCCCCAAAAGGATGAACCCTCGAGGCTACCTGCCGGCGCCGCATCCGGCCTTGCAGGCTCCGGGATCTTGGAAGCGTGCTCGGCTTTGGCAGCCGGCTCGGGTGCGAAAGGAACACCACTCATGCTCGCCTTCCCATTCTGAGTTTTAGCCGACCACCAGGTCTCAAGTCGCGACATCCTGGTTTCTACCCCTGGTTGACTAATTCGATGTTACCACTGATGCGGCCATTTTGCCACAACCTCGCGACCTACGTGACGAACTGTGAGGTGGGCGGGGAAGTGCTGGTTTGCATGGAAAAGTGGCGCCCCGGTCGGGGTGGGCTGACCGTATCGGCCCGAAAGTTGGGCCGGCGCTTTTCGATCCAAGAGACTTGATGGCTTTGAATTTTGGCTTTGTTCCTCAGCTAAATCGAATCTAAAGGACTTGATGGCTTTGTTCTTTCGCTAGTTTTCGGTTTGTTTTTGAGTCATGTCGTTGATTATAAGAGGGTAGATGGCTTTGTTTCCGCCTTTCCGGCTATTTTCGGTCGCTCCCGGCATCCCCAAGAGGGCTTTTGTGGCTGTTTTCGACCTCCCCTCCGCGAGTTTCTTACTATCCATCCCCAACACGCGCAACCAACCTCCTTCGCCTGCGTAAGTTCAAACAAGCTCGATCTGGGCCGGTCGCAAGCTGACTTGGCCAGCGTACCTACGTCAGCCTAGCCTGTGGCACCATCGCGTTACGAGCCTGGAATTATCACAATAAGGTAATCAGGTTCTTGTCGAAACAGCAATTTCATTGCCAAAGCACACCCTTCGCTCCGCCATAAACAGCGTCGTAATGTCATCTGAGGGGGGAATCCACAGATTACCCGATCCCGTCGGTGGCCGCAACCCCAAAAGAGCTCAACGCGGAGGTCGCACAGGTTGACAGAGACTGTCGAGAAGAAACAAAGACTGGCGCTATGGCCTCCGTGACCGCGGTTCAGCGCGAAGGAGCTTAATCGATTGGGTGAGCCGGAACTGAATGCCGCGGCGGCGATTTTTCTTGATCGTCACTCGTCAATGTTCGCTTCGTCCGATTTGGTCGCGGCGCGAGGCCGCGATGGGTAATCTGCGGATGCCAACGCCACCACGGCCATCAATTCAGTTCGAGCCAGTATTTGCCCAGCATCAGTTTCGCGCCGCCGCTCGTCGTCACCTGCAAGGGCTGCGCTTGCTTGGCCGCCGTATCTTTCTTGGCGGTACAGTCGAACACTTTGTCGCCGGCCTGGTTATAAAGATGGAAGGTGGCGTCGGCGTCGCTGGGCGGCGCCGGCTTGTCGAGTCCGAAGCCGTAGCTTCCCACGGTCACCTGCTGGCCACACACCGAAAAAGTTCCTTCCGCGATCACCATTCCGATATACTTCTGCCGGATTTGCGAACTGTAGCCGGTAGTGTCGATCAGCGCGAAGACGACACGCTTGCCCCCCGACGTCTTCAGCAGCACCGCGTTCCGCTTCTCCGTGGGAATGGCGTTGCCTTCCAGATAAAAGTCTTTGGGCATCGCCGAATCAAATGCTTTGCCCTTGACTACCTCAAATCCTGCCTGGGCGCGCGCCGGCACGAAGGATCCGGCCAGGCCGATGGCGATCGGTAACATCGCAACCACGAATGTCTTTCGCACAATTCACCTCCTGAGTCTTGCAGGTCTCGATGGACCACTTGCGGGAGCGGTGTCGCTCGCGAGTGAAGAGCGCGACGCGTCCGCTATCCATCCCGCTCCGCCTGCTGATATAGTACAGCGTCGCGGAGGTAGTATCTCATGAGAAGGCTGACTGCGCGTGATGAATTTTCCTCACCGAAACAAGCGTTGATTCGGAATATTCGGAATCTCAAATTGCGAATCGGCATCACAGCTTTCTCGCTGGTTGGGCTGGTGGCTTTCATGGGCAGTCTCCGCGGCCAGGATTCCCCCTCCGTCGGCCCGTCGCCGCGCTCGACCGTGGCCTTGACCGGACTCAAAGGCCCGGTCAGCGTCTATCGCGATAACCTTGGCATTCCGCACATTTATGCCGGCTCGCCCGAGGACGCCTACTTTGCGCTTGGCTACCTGCACGCCTTGGACCGCCTGTTCGAGATGGAGATGTTCCGGCGCCGCGCTTCCGGCACGCTGGCAGAGGTCTTCGGCCAGACCTCGCTCGGCGACGATATCTTTGTTCGCCAGCTCGGTATCCGCCGCAGTGCCGAAGCCGCGTGGAACAGTCGCCGCCTCGACGGCCGCGTCCGCAGCGAGATCGAGGCCTATTGCGCGGGCGTCAACGCGCGCCTGCACGAACTTCAGGAGTTGGGCGGCGACCATTACCCCGAGGTTTTCCGGCAGCTTGGCTTCACGCCCGCGCCGTGGACGCCCGTGGACGCACTGGCGTTTCCCAAGTACATGGCCTGGGACCAATCCGGCACCGACACCGACGTATGGATGGGCATGCTGGTAGAGAAACTGGGCCTCGACGCGGTGAACGAACTCTTTCCGCTCGATCGCCCTTATGAGATCTCGACCATCCCGGCATGGGGAGCGCGGGACGAACCCGTCGGGCCCGGGGATGCTCCCGGTCAACTCGGCAGTCTCAACCCACCCTGTAGCCGCGGTCTTCGACTGCCTTGCCCTCGGCCTGCCGAGGACCAGCGCTCACAGAGCCCCGCTACAGAAGTGCGCCCGCGCTTTCCGGCGGGGTTCGATCAGGCGGCCGTTGAGCTACACAACCGCTTCGTGAGCGGCCGCTTCGGCAGCGAGTTCGCGCTGGGCAGCAACAACTGGGTGGTGGACGGGACTAAATCCGCCACGGGCAGGCCGATTCTTGCCAATGATCCCCATCTCGGCTTTTCGCTTCCCTCCATCTGGTACACCGCGCACCTGGTGGCGCCCGGCCTCAACATCACGGGAGTGACCTTTGCGGGGTTCCCCTACACGGTGATCGGCCACAACGATCGCATCGCCTGGGGCCTCACCAACCTCCAGTCCGACGCGGTGGATTATTTCATCGAGGAGATGGACGCGCAACATCCCGGCCAGTATTTCTACAAGGGCGAGTGGCGCAAAACGACGAGTGTGGAGGAGGATGTGAACGTGCGCGGCCAGAGTCGCGTCCATCTACAAATCGAGTCGACGGTGCACGGGCCGCTGGTTACCATGCACGGCGCCAAGTTGGCGCTCTGCTGGACCGGCCTCGCGGCCACGTTCGAGGCCGCAGCGTTCCAGCGTCTCAACACCGCCGGCGGCCTCGCCGACTTCCGGGCGGCACTCAAAGATCTCATTGTGCCCGCGCTCAACGTGATCTACGCCGATGTGGACGGCAACATCGCCATCGCCCCGCACGGCGCGCTGCCCATCCGCAAGCGAGGCTTGGGACGCTGGCCGGTGGACGGCTCCTCGGGCGACTACGATTGGGTGGGAACCATTCCTGACGATCAACTTCCTTTCGCCCTCAATCCGCCGGAGCATTTCCTGGCCTCGGCCAACGGCCGCCCCACCCCGGTTGGGTACCCCTATTACCTGGGCTGGATGTGGGACCCGAGCTACCGCACACGCCGCATCCACGAATTGCTGCGCACCCACGACCACATTAGCGTGGAGAATATGGAAGCGTTCCAGATGGACGCGCACGACGTGGCCGCCGAGCGGTTTGTGCCGGTTTTGATCGCCGCCTACGACCGCAAGCCATTCGGCGACTACCAGGTGCGCCGGGCCATCGACGAACTGCGCCGCTGGAACTTTGAGGCGACGCCGGAGAGCGTGGCCGAGCGAATCTGGACTGTGTGGTTCGAGCGCTTCCGCCAGGACGTGTGGCAGGACAAATTCGACGCCGCCCGCGTGGAGCGCTGGGAAGGCGGCTGGGGCTTCGCCGGGTCGAACGAGCGACAGCCAGAGCTGGAAGTGCTGGAGTTTCTCACCCGCTCGAACCCTGAGTCGAAGTGGTTCGACGATGTGCGCACGCCGCAGCGAGAAACGCGCGACGACATCATGGCTCGCGGCTTCATCGCTGCCGTAGCCCAGCTCGTGAAGGACCACGGAGCCGATCTGAGCCGTTGGCAGTGGGGCCAGACCAATATCCTGCGTCTGCATTCGCTCACCCGCAATCGTGATCTTGACCGCGGCGGCATGCCCGTGCGCGGCGACGATTTCACGCTGGGGCCCGGCGCCAACGGCGGCGAGGTCGACGGCGGCGCCTCTTGGCGCATGGTGGTCGACTTCAGTAACCTCGGGCACAGCATCGGCATGTACCCGGGCGGCGAAAGCGAGGATCCCGCCAGCCCCCATTACGACGACCAAGTCAAGCCTTGGGCGGACGGCCACTATCTGCCGCTTTACTTCTATGCTTCGCCGCAGGAATTCCGGGCAGGCGAGGTGGAGTCCGTGCTGGTACTGGAGCCTAAGAATTGACGATTGATGATTGCCGATTGGAAAAGCCTTCAGCTCTCAGCCATCAGCTATCAGCCACCCCCGGACTCTTGTGCTGAGAGCTGACTGCTGATAGCTGAAGGCTCTTCAAATCGTCAATCGTCAATCGTCAATTCCTCTTCTGCTTTCGGGTGTAAGATAGCACCACTATGAATCGACAACGAATCGTACGGGTAATTGTAGGTGTGTTTGTTTTCCTTCTGATCTTCGGGCCCTTGTTTGCCAATGGCGTCGATCTGCTGGTGGACTGGATCTGGTTCAACCAGGAAGGCTTTCGAATTCTCTACACCACCGTCCTGAAGTCGCAGATATTCCTCAGTGGCGTGGCGGGTTTGGGTTTCATGGTGATCGTGGGCGTCAATCTGCTTCTGGTGCGACGGCTGGCGAGGCACCGCGGCTTCCAGGTCTACGACGCGGCGATCGAGGTCCCCGGACTCGAACGGATGGGAGCGATCCTGGGCTGGCTGGTCTGGGCCGGCGTGCTGCTGGTGGGCTTCTTCACCGGTGAGTGGGCGCAGACACACTGGCTGGAATATCTGCTGGCGCAGCATCCGGTGTTGATGAGGCAAGCGGACCCGCTGTTCGGGTTTGACCTCAGCTTCTACCTCTTCCGCCTGCCTTTCGTGTGGTTCCTTTATCACTTTGTGATGCTGGTGTTGATCGCCTGCCTGCTGAGCGCGCTGTTCCTGTACTTCATCGATGGCGGCGTGTGGGTAACGCAGCGGGGGCCGGCGATCAGTCGGGAGGCTCGAATTCACCTGATGGCCCTGGCGGCGTTGATCTTTGTGGCTATCGCCTACCGCTTTCGCCTTTCCATGTACGACCTGCTCTACTCGCCGACCGGGCAGGTTTACGGCGCTGGCTACACGGACGTGGCAGCCACCCTGCCCGTGCTGCGGATCCTGCTGCTTCTCTCCTTGCTGGCGGCGGTGGCCCTGGTGGCGGCGGGGTTGCGCCGTGGCCCCGGCAGCCTTCGGCCCGCGCTCTGGAGCGTCGGCCTCCTGGTGCTGGTAGGCGTGATCGGCGCAGGAATCTACCCCGCCATCATCCAGAGCTACATTGTGGTGCCTAACGAACTCGATAAGGAGCGTCCCTACATCGCCCGCGCCATTGAATTCACCCGCAGAGCTTACGCCCTGGACCGCTTTGAGGAGCGCAACTTCTCCGCCGTCGAGGACCTCACGCTCAACGCTGTGCGATCCAACGACGCTACCATGCGCAACGTCCGCCTGTGGGACCACAACCCGCTCAAAACCACTTTTGGCCAGCTCCAGGAAATCCGCACCTACTACGATTTCCTCCGCGTCGATAACGACCGCTACTGGATCGACGGGAGCTACCGGCAGGTGTCGCTCTCGCCCCGTGAGCTCACCGCCTCCAGCCTGCCTAACCGAAGCTGGATCAACGAGCACCTCACTTACACGCACGGCTACGGCTTGTGCATGAGCCCGGTGAATGAGATCACGCCCGACGGCTTGCCGGTCTTTTTCATCAAGGACATTCCGCCGGTGTCGAGCATCCCCCTTCGCATCGCGCGGCCGGAGATCTACTTTGGCGAGCAATCGAACGAGTACTGCTTCGTGGACACCAACACCAAGGAGTTTGATTACCCCTCCGGCAGCCAGGATGTTTACACCACCTATCAAGGGACGGGCGGAATCAACGTGGGAAACGTGCTCCGGCGCCTCCTCTTCACCTTGAAGTTCGGCGAGCTCAACGTCCTGCTCTCCAGCGACATTCGCCCTGAAAGCCGCCTTTTGATCTACCGCCAGGTCATCGATCGTGCGTCCCGCCTCGCCCCCTTCCTGCGCTTCGACGCCGACCCCTACCTGGTGATCACTCCGGACGGGGCGATGGTCTGGACGCTGGACGCCTACACCACTTCCACGATGTATCCCTATTCTGAGCCTACCGGCGACCTCGGCAACTACATTCGTAATTCGGTGAAGGTCACCATTAACGCCTACGACGGCCGGGTCCACTTCTACATCAGTGATCCCACCGATGCCCTGGTCCAGGCTTACGCGCGACTTTTTCCCGGCGTTTTCGAGCCGCTCGAGGCCATGCCCGAGGCCCTGCGGTCGCATATCCGTTATCCCATCGATTTCTTCTCCATCCAGGCTGCGAAGTATGCGACCTACCACATGCAAGACCCGGGCGTTTTCTATAACAAGGAGGACCTGTGGCGCGTGGCGCAGAGCGCCGGGGCCAGCTCCAACAGCGGGCAGGCGATGCCGCCCTATTACACCGTCATGAAGCTGGCCGAAGTAGGCACGCGGGAAGAGTTCATCCTCATGGTGCCCTTCACGCCGCCGCGCAAGGACAACATGATCGCCTGGATGGCGGCGCGCTGCGATGCCCCCAACTACGGCAAGGTGCTGGTGTTCGCCTTCCCCAAGCAGAAGCTGATCTACGGCCCGCAGCAGATCGAGTCGCGCATCGACCAGGACCCCGTCATCTCGCAGCAGTTGACCTTGTGGGGGCAGGGCGGGTCGAAGGTGATCCGGGGCACGCTGCTGGTGATCCCGGTCAACAATGCCGTGCTCTACGTGGAGCCCCTCTACCTCAGCGCGGAAGCGGGCGGAGCCCTGCCGCAGTTGAAGCGCGTCATCGTAGCGTACTCGGATAACGTGGTGATGGAGGCGACACTCGACGCCGCTCTCTCCCGGATCTTTGGCGGCGCCGTCTCCTCCGGCGCGCCTGGCAATGCGGCGGCCGCGGCCACCCCATCGCCGTCGACCCCGTCAGGCCCACCGGGCGCACCCGACTTGCAGGCGCTCGCTCGCGAGGCGAATCTGCACTTCGAGCGCGCGCAACAGTTGCTCCGACAGGGCGATTGGGCCGGGTACGGCGCGGAAATCAAACAGGTGGGCGAGGTCATCAAGCGCATGGCGCAGGCTCAGCCGCCGAAGTAATGGAGTGGAGAAACAGGTCCGCGCTTCTCTTGCTTACCGGTGCAATTCCACCACGTCCTTGTCCGCGAGAACGTCATCGCGGTTCACCATCTGACCTTCGAACTTCCCGTGGCCCCAGACGCGTCCGAACTTCAACTGGGTCACGAAATCATGATGCACCTGTCCCGCCAGGTCAATCAGTCGCGAGCCACGCTTCAGAACATAAGGCGCCTGAAGCTCCGGCTTTTTACCTGGGACTTTGGTGTACACCCGGATCAGCCCGAGCAAATCGAACACCGAGCGCCGAAGTTCCGGCAGGCCGGCGCCGGTCTGGGCCGAGACCTGAAGAATCGTAGCGCCACCGCCATAGAGTTCCTTCAGGATTTCGAAATCTTCCGCGGCGCCGATCGCGTCCATCTTGTTCCCCACCCAAAGCGTCTTAAGCGAAACCCAGCCGGGGCCCGGCGACACTCCGGCTCCCAGGTTGACCTTGGCCTTGTGCGCCTCGGTTAGCGTGGTCTCGAGATCCTCCAGCAGGTCCGGATCGCTCAAATCGACCACCAGCAGCGCCGCATCGGCGTTCCGAACGATCTGGTAGAGCCACGACTCAGGCAGGTCAGGGTGGATGGGAGGCAAATCTACCAGTTGAATCTGGACGTCCTCGAACGCCATCATGCCGGGCAAGGGCAGCCGCGTGGTGAAAGGGTAGTCCGCTACTTCCGGCGTGGCGTGGGTGAGGCTGCGCAGCAGTTGGGACTTGCCGCTGTTGGGCGGCCCCACCAGGACCACCTGCCCCGCGCCTTCTTTTTCGACGTGATGCGGCAGCCCCAGACGATTGACCGACCGCTTTTCCTGCCTCGCCCGCTCGGCTTGCCCGGCGCGAAGCTTGGAAAGACGCCGCTTCAGGTCGGCCTGCAGCTTCTCCGTCCCCTTGTGTCGGGGAATCGTCGCCAACATTTGTTCGAGGGCCTGGACCTTTTGCTCGGTATTAGTGGCGCTCTTGAACTCCTTTTCCGCTTCGAGGTATTCCGGCGTGAGATTAGCAGCCACGGTTTTCAGCCTGCCTTTCGGTTCTTCTTAGTAAATCTTCCCGCCGGCGGACCAAACCGGTCCTCACCGGAGGACCGTTTATCGCAAGAGCCCAACGAACTCATCAACGGAGAGCCCGGCGAGCTTGATCAATTTCCGCAGCGTGCCTCGATCCAACTCCCGGTGCAGTGGAACCGACAGGTTAACGTTCACGCCAGGCTTTACAAGAGAGACGTGGCTGCCTTTCTGCCGCGCCGCCGCCATCCCGCGCGCTCAAAGGCGCGGATGGCGTCCGGGCCAGAGACGACCGGCAAGGCGGCCATCAAACGGTGACCTCAAGCACCTTGGCATCGAGCGGCAAGGATACCGTCCGCTTCTCAACCTCCGTCTCCAGCCACAGATGTATGGCCTCACGGATATTGTCGATCACCTCTGCCTCGGTCCGTCCCTGACTGACGCAGCCGGGCAACGACGGACACTCGGCCACGATCCAGCCATCTTCTCCCGGTTCCAAAACGATTTGGAAAGTCATCGGCTCGGCCTTTCCACTCACCCGTGGCGTTACCCTGGGAAGGAGGGCGTGGCGACGCAGCCTCTCCCCGGGCGAGTCCGCTCGCCGCCCGTACTCTCGGCGCCTCTTATTATACGCCCCTAACAGCAGGGACGAATGGTGGGGAAGATTCGAGCCGCTGACCTTGGAGAGCAGGTCAGCGCTACCCTTGCTTTGGCACGGCGTTACATTACAACAGTTTGTAACATGACGGCGAGCGAAAAGACGCGGACCGCAAAGGCGGCGGTCCGCGCAACGAGCTCGTCGTACCCGGTCTCGTCACACGCAATGCCAGCGCCTCCGCACCGCGAGTTGCGATACAATGGCATGGGTGCTTCGAGGTTTCTATGACGATCCGCCAAGAACAATTTGTAGTCGACAAAGAGGGCAACCGCATCGGCGTCGTACTTAACATCGAGGATTACCAGAAACTGCTGGCCGATGTGGAGGAGTTGGAATCCATTCGCGCCTTCGACGAAGCAAAAGCTTCGGGAGAGAACCCCATC
>Ga0335081_10012409_pt1 | contig 13814 bp, 12 predicted proteins | sample Lox_Sample_35_FD_206713 | JGI IMG/M metagenome (GOLD analysis project Ga0335081, IMG submission 206713) | Soil microbial communities from Loxahatchee National Wildlife Refuge, Florida, United States - Lox_Sample_3.5 | ecosystem: Environmental > Terrestrial > Soil > Wetlands | place: USA... | reverse complement strand
GTCGGTCACGGCTCATTCTCCTCGGCTATCGCGGCGGACAGGCTTGATGAGTTTGGCGACAGAGCATGGGAGCCACTACCGCGCATAGCATACGCCCGCCCACGTCTTTAAGGACCCGGCGCCGTCAGCCGACCAGGACCTTCGAGCCTTCGAAGTCGAAACGGAAGCGGATTTCCTTGAGCCCGGCCTCGGTCATCGCATGGCGCAGCCGCATGCGGTCCTCAGTATAGAACATCAGGAAACCGCCGCCGCCCGCGCCGACGAGCTTGCCGCCGATCGCGCCGTTCTGGCGCGCGAGCGCGTACCAGTCGTCGACGCTGGCGTTGCTCATGCTGCCGGAGCGGCGCTTCTTGTGCTCCCAGTGCTCGTGCATGAGCCGGCCGAACTCGCGCAGATCGCCGCCCTCGAGCGCCTTGAGCGAAGCGGCGACGAACTTGTAGCGGGCGAGCGTGAACGCCAGGCGCTTGGGATCGTCGTGCCAGCCCTGATTGGTCATCAGGCCGAGCTGGGCAACGCCGTGCTTGGCTTTGACATCCAACAGGGCGTTGTATTGCGGCTCTTTGGTGCTTGCCGGCTTGCTCACGAGTTTGGTTCGCTTGGGCACAACCTCGCAACCTTATGGCCAGCACCGGTGGGCTTGGCAAGCCCGGCCGCTTGCAGCGACCCGTTCGCTATTCGACGTCGAACGGCTCGGTGCCGGTCGGCTTGCCGGTGGCGTCGAGCGTGATCTTCTCGACGCGCGCTTCCGCCTGCCGCAGCAGATCCTCGCAGCGGCGCTTGAGCGCCTCGCCGCGCTCGTAGATGGCGACCGATTCTTCGAGCGGCACCTTGCCTTCCTCGAGCCGCCTGACGATCGTTTCCAGCTCCTCGATGGCGCGCTCGAACGACAATTGCCCGGCGTCGCCGCCATTTTGGCCGGCTTGATTGTTCTGATTGTTCTGCTGCGTCATTGCCGGCCCTCCGAATCACTCCTTCAACGTAGCCCCGATTGGGCCCGGCGCAATCCTGCGCCATCATTCATATCAGCCGCGCATCAGCGCGGTGACGTGCGCGGCGACCGAGTTCGCCAGCCCTTCGAGGTCGTAGCCGCCTTCCAGGAGCGACACCACGCGTCCGCCGGCATGGCGATCGGCGACCTCCATGATCTTTTGCGTCGCCCAGGCGAAATCCTCCTCGACCAGATTGAGGTTGGCGAGCGGATCGCGCATATGGGCGTCGAAGCCGGCGGAGATGATGACGAGCTCCGGTCGGAAATCCTCGAGCCGGGGCAGCAGACGGCTTTCGAACGCGGCGCGGAACGCGCGGCCGCCGTCGCCCGGCCGAAGCGGCGCGTTGACGATGGTGTTGTGTTCGCCGGTCTCGCCGAGCGCGCCGGTGCCGGGAAACAGCGGCATCTGGTGGGTCGAGCAATACATCACCGTCTTGTCGGCCCAGAAGATCTCCTGCGAGCCGTTGCCGTGATGGACGTCGAAATCCACGATCGCTGCGCGGCCGATGCCGTGACGGTCCTGGGCGTGGCGCGCGGCAATGGCGGCGTTGCCGAACAGGCAGAAGCCCATCGGTCGCTCGGTCTCGGCGTGGTGGCCGGGCGGCCGCACCGCGACGAAGGCGTTCGCGGCCCGCTTGCCGAACACCTCGTCGACCGCGTGCACCGCGCCGCCGACTGCGCGCAGCGCCGCTTCGAAGCTTTTCGGCGACATCGAGGTGTCGGCGTCGATCCGCACCAGGCCTTCCTTCGGCGTCGCGTCGCGGATTTGCTCGACATAATCGATCGGATGGCAGAGCGCGATCGTCTCCAATCGCGCCGCCGGCGCCTCGACCCGGGCCAGGAGCTGGAACCGCTCGGCTTCGAGCGCGCCCTCGATGGCGCGCAACCGGTCCGGCCGCTCCGGGTGGCCGGCCGGAGTCAAATGTTCGAGGCAGACCGGATGGGTGATGAACAATGTGGACATCGAGGGCCTAAGCCGAGAGCACTGCGTCGGCGCCAAGCACGCCCGGAGCTCCTTCAATGACGATGCGCTCGAGCGCTCCGGCCTGGATCGAATAATTTTCTGCGAAGAAGCGCGCCAGCGCGATCCGCGATGCGGCGTCGGGGCCGAGCCGCAAAGCGGCGAGCGCCTGCCGCGCCAGGAGGCAGCCGCCGGCGGCGACCCCGAACAGCCGCAGATAAGGGCTCGACCCGGCAAGCGCCTGATCGGTCTCCTTGCCGAGCCGCGCCAGCAACCAGCGCGTCGCCCGCTCGAGACTAGCGACGGCGTCCTCGAGCCGCACGCCGGTCCAGCCCAGAGCCGGGTCGTTGGTCGCGTTTACCGCCTCGACGATGCCGCGCAGCTCGGCGAGATAGGCTTCGACCGCCGCGCCGCCGCCGAGCGGCAGCTTGCGGGTGACGAGGTCGATCGCCTGGATGCCGTTGGTTCCCTCGTAGATCGGCGCGATGCGCGCATCGCGCAAATGCTGCGCCGCCCCGGTCTCCTCGATGAAGCCCATGCCGCCATGCACCTGCACGCCGAGCGAGGCGACCTCGACGCCGATGTCGGCCGAGAACGCCTTGGCGAGCGGCGTGAGCAGCGAGGCGCGATCATGCGCCTTTTGCCGCGCCGCCTTGTCGTCGCCGCGCTCGGCCTCATCGAGCGCGAGCGCAGTCGCATAGCAGATCGTACGCGCGGCCTGGGTCAGCGCCCGCATGCTCAGAAGCATGCGCTTGACGTCGGGATGCTCGATGATCGGCGCCGATTCGGTCGCCGGCATTCCGGGAATCCGGCCCTGCCGGCGTTCGCGCGCATAGGCAAGCGCCTGCTGGGTGGCGCGTTCGGCGATGCCGACGCCCTGCAGTCCGACGGCAAGCCGGGCGCGGTTCATCATCGTGAACATGCAGGCCATGCCGCTGTTCTCCTCGCCGATGATGAAGCCGGTCGCGCCGCCCTCGTCGCCGAAGATCATGGTGCAGGTCGGTGAGCCATGCAGGCCGAGCTTGTGTTCGACCGAATGGGCGCGCAAATCATTGCGCTTGCCGAGCGAGCCGTCGGCGTTGAGGAGGAACTTCGGCACCAGGAAGAGCGAGATGCCGCGCGTGCCGGGCGGCGCGTCCGGAAGCCGCGCCAGCACGAAATGCAGGATGTTTTCGGTCAGATCGTGCTCGCCATAGGTGATGAAGATCTTCTGGCCTTTGATGCGATAGGTGCCGTCGCTCGCGCGTTCGGCGCGCGTTCGCAGCGCGCCGACGTCGGAGCCGGCCTGCGGCTCGGTGAGCTGCATCGTCGCGATCCACTCGCCGGTGACGAGCTTTTCGAGATACGCACGCTTGAGCGGCTCGCTGCCATGGGCGCTGAACGCGTCGATCGCCGACATGCTCACCAGCGGGCCGACGCCGAACGCCATCGAGGCCGCGTTCCACATCTCGACGCAGGCGGCGTTGAGCACCTGCGGCAGTCCCTGGCCGCCCCATTCGCCGGGCGCCGTCAGGCCGTTCCAGCCGCCCTTGCGCCAGGAATCATAAGCTTCTTTCCAGCCGGGCGCGGTGGTGACGACGCCGTTCTTGAAGGTCACGCCGTTCTGGTCGCCGACCCTGTTGAGCGGACCGATCACCTCGCCGGCCATGCGGCCGGCCTCGCCCAGCACCGCCTCGATGTCCTCCATTGAGAGGTCGCCGAACAGGCCCTCGGCCAGCGCCGGCGCGAGCCTGGTTCCGTATTTGAGGGCGAAGCCCATGTCGGCGAGGGGGGCGTTGTAGGTCACGGGACACCTCCGCGGTGGTGCATCGGCCCGCCTACGAGGCGGCGAGTCGCCGCCATCCTTTATCGTGTGCGAGCGGCGCTGCCTATGGGAGATAGGCTTGCGGCGCCAATGCCGGGAAGGGCGTAGGAGTGCGCCTTTACAAGGCGCCAACGCTCGCCTACCGCAGTGCCGATGTCGTTGCGCCCCGGGCCAGCACTGATCTCCCGCAAGACGCTCTCATCCCTCGGCCGAAGCCCCGACGCGCTGGCTTTGGCGCTGATCGCCGCTTTCCTCGTCTTCCGGGCCATTCTGGCGGCGACGCTCGGCTTTTCGGTCGATGAAAGCTACACCATCGCCAATGCGCGTGAGCTCAGTCTCTCCTATTTCGACCACCCGCCGTTGCATTATTGGATCGCGCACGTCTTCATGCCGGTACTCGGCGAGGGCCACGCGCTGCGGCTGCCTTTCGTCGCCCTGTTCGCCGGCTCGACCTGGCTCCTCTATCTGCTCACGCGCCAGTTGTTCGGCGGCTTTGCCGGCGTCTGGGCGGTCTTGGCGCTCAATCTCTCGGCGTTCTTTACCGTGTCCGCCGGCAGCTGGATCGTCCCTGACGGTCCGCTGATCTTCTTTATTCTTGCCGCGGCGCTGACTGTGGCACGGGCATTCTTTCCCCAAGGCAAAGCGCCTTCGCTATGGCGGACCTGGCCGCTCACCGGATTTTGGCTCGGGCTTGCGGCGCTGTCGAAATACCACGCGGTATTGTTCGCACTGAGCCTCTTCCTCTATCTCGTCAGCATGCCGCAACGGCGTCGCGTCCTCCTCCATCCGGCGCCGTGGATCGGCGCCGCGATCGCGCCGCTGTTGTTCGCGCCGGTCGTGATCTGGAACGCAGAGCACGATTGGGTTTCGTTCGCCTATCAAGGCCGCCACGGCTTCGTCTATCTCGCCGAGCGCGGCGCGGCAGCGCCCACGCTGCATCCCGGCAATGTGCTGATCGACGCCGCCGGGGAGGCGGCCTGGCTGTTCCCCTGGATCTTCGTGCTGCTCAGCACCGCTGCCTTTAAGGCGCTGCGCGCCGGTCGCGGGCGCGAACGATCCTGGTACTGCCTCTGTCTCGGCCTTCCCACCGTTGCGTTTTTCACCATTGCTCCGCTGTGGGGCCACCAGGGACTGCCGCATTGGCCGATGCCCGGCTGGCTGATGCTCTACCCGATCCTCGGCGACTTCCTCGCGCAGGCGTCCGGAGCGGGGTGGCCGCGGCGCTGGGCGATCGGCTCTGCGGCGTTGTTGGCGGCCTTGGCAGTCATTGTCGTCGGCCATGCCGCGACGGGTTTCGGCAAGCTCGCGTTCGCGCAGGCGTTCCGGCATGGCGATCCGACGCTCGAGACGCTCGAGTGGACGCCGCTCGCCCGCGAGCTTGCGGCCCGCGGCTATCTCGATCGCAAGGACATCTTCATCGTCGCGCCGTATTGGCTCGATGCCGGCCGGATCGATCAGGCGCTCGGCGGCGCGCTGCCGGTCGTCGCCTTCGGCGATTGGAACGAGCCGAAGCATTTCGATTTGCGTTACGACCGGCGCTCTTTCCTCGGCCGCGATGCGCTGATCATCGGCATCAAGATCGGGCCGGACATCGAGGCACGGCTGCGGCCCTATTTCGTCACGATCGAAGACTTGCCGCCGGTCGTCTTCGGCCGCTCCGGAATGCCGGAGATCAAACTGCGCGTTCTCTACGGCACGACGCTGCTGACGCCGTTTCCGCCGTTCTACGTGCCCGACACCAATACGGGCGGCGGGCGCGGCGGGGAGGCCGTCGCTGCGCCGGCGCGGTAAGCGGGGTGACACGCGCCATCGTCGGCGCAGGCGGGCCGAATGTTGATCCGCTGCGGCCGCGTCGCTATGGTCCGGCCGCGTCGCCGAGCAGCCGTATTGGGGCGTAGCCAAGTGGTAAGGCAGCGGATTTTGATTCCGCCATTCCCAGGTTCGAATCCTGGCGCCCCAGCCAAGCCCGAAGGGCGGGCGTAAGTCGATCAACGCCAAGTCCGAGACCGTCCGATCTGAGACTGTACGAATGTGGCGACCTTTCGCGACGCCCTATCGCTGACGACAATGAATCGTGCCGGCCGGAACGAGCACGACCCCATGTCAGGCGCGTAGGATACGTTCCTTCGCGATCATCACCGCGGACTGCTCAATGCGAATTGACTGCGGCTGACTGGAGCGTCACGGTTGAGTACCGAAGGAGCAAGACCCATGAAAGCGGCAGTCAGGAAGAAGGCCAAACACGCGGCCAGGAGAACGAGCAAACACACGGTCAAATCCAAGAAATCCGAAAAACCCAAGAAATCCAAAAGCCCCAAGAACCCCGTTTTTCATCATGCGCTGCTGAAAACAGCCCGAATGCCGGAGATGATTGCGTGGTACGCCGCAGTGGTCGGCGCCGAACCGGTATTCGAGGCTCCCGGAATTGCGTTTCTGAGCAACGATGGCGCCAACCATCGGATTTCAATGGTCGGCAATCCGGAGTTTCTCGCCAACCCGAATTTTCGGCGGTCGGTCGGCATGCACCACCTCGCCTTCGAGTACGAGTCCGTCGACGATCTGCTCGATACCTGGCAACGGCTGCACAATGATTACGGCTACAAACCACACGTGGCCGTGCACCACGGCATGACGTTGTCGTTCTACTATGCCGATCCCGAGAACAACAGCGTCGAGCTCCAGGCCGATGTGTTCGGTGACTGGAAGAAATCCAAATCGTGGATGCGCGCGTCACCGCAATTCAAAGCCAATCCGATCGGAACCTTCGTCGACCCCGCCGCGATGGTGGCGGCGCGAACGGCCGGAGTAAAGACGCGCGAACTGCTGCGCCGCGCCTATGCCGGCGCATATCCGCCGGCTCTTCCATATGACTACCTTGTCGACTTGCCGGCACCATAAAGGCCGACGGTCGAACAGACGGCTATGACAGCTACGCGACGGGTAGCCGCGGGCCAGCAAGCGCGGCCGATCATTATATTTGACCGCGATATTTGGTCGCGCCTGATCGAAGTCCGCTTCGGCAGTTTAGTGCCTTGCGTCGAAAGCGCGAGGGCTCGTTTGGGTCTCTCGAACTTTGACGTCGCTATGCGGATATTGTTGTCTGAGCTTCAGCCCGACCTTCAAAGCTTCGACAAAGCCGAGATGCTCCGACGCTGTTATCCCGTCGATCTGAACGAGATATTGGTCGCGGGTTCCGCCACTGACGAGGTCGTTCTTCATGAGAAGTCACCTTTCGTCCGACAGCCGAGCCATTAAAGCAGGTGTTCGGCGGTCGTCCGTAGCGTTTAAAAGTTTAGATTAATTTAGCGTTAATTAACGAAACCGGCGGTCGCCTTCGGCGGGACGGCTGTCTTTAATAGTCTTGGGCCGCTGCATTCCCATGCCCGAATCCTGGCGCCCCAGCCATTCGACCGGTCAGCCGGGTCAGCCGACGCGATATCGGGACACGCTGGCTGCCAAATTTGGCGGCGGTAACAAAGCAGTGAGCCGCCGAACGGCCACTGGCATCGAAATTTCTGCCATGAATCGCAAAGCTGACACTGTCGCCGCATATCGTCGCTTTGCCCTTTGATCCAACAGCGACATGGGCTGGCCGCCTGCGGCTATGACCGTCGCGCGCAGTGGTGTAGTAAAGCAAGAACCGCCTCGGCGGTCCGCGATTTCCTCATGACCACGGAAGACACCAAATCCGAGATTGAGGCACCTCGGCCTGGCCCAAACATAGCGAGCGAGGCGCCAAGGCCCGGCAAGCCGGAGCCGAAGGCGGATGCTCGGTGGCGGACGCTGCGGAGGATCGGCGGCGTTGTCGCGGGTTTTGCCGCCGTTGGCACCGTGCTCGCCGGGTTGATTGGCTATTGGACGACGTATCGTACCGTCACCAGGGAAATATTCGGCGCCCCGAGCCCAGCGCCGACGGCGCCCCGCCTTTCGATCGCGGTCCTTCCGTTCTCGAACCTCACCGGAGACCCGGCGCACGACTATCTCGGCGATGTCATCACCGAGGAGCTGACCACGAGCCTCGCGCGCGTCCCGCATAGCTTCGTCATCGCCCGCAGCACGGCCTTCACTTACAAGGGAAAGGCCGTGGACGTCAGGCAGCTCGGTCGAGACCTCGGCGTGCGCTATGTTCTCGAGGGCAGCCAGGAGCTGGGTGGCAACAGGGTGCGGGTGAATGCCCAGCTCATCGACACCGGCACCGGCGCCCATTTGTGGGCCGATCAGTTCGATGCCGACCGCACCGACCTCCTTGACATGCAGGATGAGATCGTAACCCGGCTGTCACGGGCCTTGCAGATACGATTGCTCGAAGTCGAAGCCGCGCACATCGCGCGTGCGCATCCCGCGGATATGGATGCCAACCAGCTGGCCATGCGTTGCGAGGCGGTGCTTTTGAACTCGCAGCCGGGCAGCGCCGAAGCCGAGGAAGGCTACGGTCTTTGCGAGCGTGCGCTGGAGCGCGATGACCGCAATGTCCGAGCCCTGGTCAGTCTCTCATTCAAGTTTGTCGATCGCGCCCTCACGGTGCAGAGCCTGGACCGCGATGCGGACATCCGGCATGCGGACGAAATGGTCTCGAAAGCGCTCGCGATTGATCCAAATATCTATGCGGGTCACTTCGCCAAGGCTGAGATTCTGGTGGCGCAAGGACGCTTTGACGAGGCAATCGTCGAGGCGGAACGTAGCCTTGCCCTCAATCCCAGTTTCGTCAGCGCGTATGGCGCCCTGAGCACCGCCAGCAGCTTTCTAGGCCGGCCGCAGGACGCCATCGACTATGCCGACAAAGCAATGCGTCTCAGCCCACGCGATCCGTTTTTGTACGTCTTTTATTTGGAAAAGGGATTTGCGCTATCGCTGCTGCATCACGACGATCAGGCAATCGATTGGCTGCGCCGAGCGGTTGCCGCCGCCCCGCAATGGCCGCTGCCGCAGGCGTTGCTGGCCTCAGCGCTTTCGCTGACCGGGCATGATGCCGAAGCGCACGACGTGCTCAAGCGCTACCTGTCGCTCAGCGCCACCACGGCCAAGACCATCGCCCAGTGGCGGGGACAACAGCCCTCCAATAATCCGGTGTTCGTGGCTTATGCAGCGCGACTCATCGAGGGTCTTCGAAATGCCGGGCTGCCCGAGTAGCTGCGCTACCCCGATGGCGCAATGCGGCCAAAGAGATTTTGCGAAAGGCCGCGTCCGCAGCCGCCGACCGGCCCTTCCGGCTCGCGTGATTTTCAGTTCAAAAATTTCGCAATGACTTCGGCGGAATCGGCGGCGCTGGTCACCAGGAACAGGTGGCCGTCGTCGAGCGTCACCAGGCGCGCGCGGGGAATGAGCTTGGCCAGGATGCGCCCATTGACGAGCGGCACGATCGGGTCGTCGGTGCCGGCCATCACCAAGGTCGGCTGCGCGAGAAGAGGGAGCCACGGCAGGCTGCTCCAGCCGAAGCCGGCGAGGAGCTGCAGGTAATAGCCATAGTCGCTCGCCCAGCGGACGTGGCGCAGATGCTTGTCCACCAGCTCGGGCGAGCGCCGCAACGCGCCGCCATAGATGTCGCCGGCGATCCGCTTCATGTAGTCGCGGTCCTTGTAGCGCCGCGGCGTCGCCATCTTCAGAAGCACGGTCGGCCGGCCCGGAACCATCAGGTGGCCCGGCGAAGTCGCCGCCAGAATGAGGCGCCGGCAGCGCGCGGCGCATTGGAAGGCGAATTGCTGCGCCAGCGCGCCGCCCCAGGACACGCCGAGCACGTCGACTTGCCGGTGTCCCAATTGGTCGAGCAATTGCGCGCTCAGTTGCGCGAGCGTCGAGGGACGGTAGGGCCGCCGCGGCGCCGGCGAGCCGCCGACGCCGGGCACGTCGAAGATGATCGCCTCGGGGCCGTCCAATTCGCGCAGGAACGGCTCGACCAGCTCGATATTGGCGCCAATGCCGTTGAAGAGGAGGAGCGGCGGGCTTGACTTCGCGCCGGGGCGAATCCCGACGCGGAGCGTTTGTCCGCCGACCTCCCGCAAGCCGATTTCCACTTAGCTCTCCATGACGTATCGGCCGGGCGCCTCGTCGAGCGGCGCATAGTCGTGGTTGCCCAGCGCGCTCGGCACCGAGGTTTTCTCGCCCGATCGCGCGGCGATCCATTCGAGCCAGTGCGGCCACCAGCTGCCGGTGTGCTTGTGCTTTCCGGATTGTTCGAGCCACGCCTCGGCGCTCGCCTCGCGCGGTGCCCCGGCCCAGAAGAACGCCTTGGGATTGCCCGGCGGGTTGAGGAGGCTCTGGATATGGCCGCTATTGGCGAGCACGAAGGTACTTTGTTCGCCGAACAGCCGCGCGGTGTTGTAGCAGCCTTGCCACGGCGTGATGTGATCGGTCAGTCCGGCAACGACATAGCTGTCCATGCGCACCTTGCCCATGTCGAGCGGCATGCCGCGAACCTCAAGCCGCCCGGCATTGACATAAGGGTTGGTATCGATGAGGTCCAGGAAGTCGGCATGGAGGCGCGCCGGCAGCCGAGTGGTGTCGTTGTTCCAGTAGAGGATGTCGAAGGCAGGCGGCGAATTGCCCAAGAGGTAGTTGTTGACCCAGTAGTTCCAGATCAGATCGTTCGGCCGCATCCAGGCGAACATCCGCGCAAGCTCGCGCCCCTCCAGCACGCCGGTGAGCCGCGACGCGGTCTTGGCCGCGGCAATGGATTGCGGCGTGACGAAGATTCCGGCCGTAGTGTTTTCCGCCGCCGCCATGTCCAGGAGGCAGACCGCCAAGGTCGCGCTGTGCACCTTTGGCTCGCCGCGCGCCGCGAGATTGCCGAGGAACGCCGCGGTGGTGATGCCGCCCGAGCAGGAGCCCCAGATATTGACGTCTTCGCTGCCGGTGACGGCGCGCATGACGTCGGTCGCGTCCTCGAGCGCTTCGACATAGGTATCGAGGCCGAATTGGCTCTGCGCCGGCGTCGGATTCTTCCAGCTGATGGCGAACACCTGCAGGCCGCCCTTGAGCGCGAATTGAAGGATGCTCTTCTCCGGCGTCAAGTCGAACACATAGAACTTGTTGATCTGCGGCGGGGCAATGAGCAGCGGCCGGGCATGCACCGCCTCGGTCATCGGCCGATACTGAATGAGCTCCAAGACCGGGCTGCGATAGACGACGGCCCCCGGCGTGGTCGCGAGATTCTTCCCGACCGCGAAGGTCCGTTTGTCGACCTGCGCGGGCAGGCCGCCATTGCTGGCAACGTCGCCGATCAGATTCTCCAGGCCGTGCGCGAGGCTGGCGCCGCCGGTGTCGACGAGCTTCTTCAACGCGGTCGGATTGCCGCCGAGCCAATTGGTCGGCGACATCGCGTCGACCAGGAGCGAAATAATGAAGCGGGCGCGCTCGGCGTCGCGCCGGTCCATTTTGGCTTCATCGACGAAACGGTTGAGGGCACCGCCCCAGGCGAGGTAGCACTGCGCCAGCGCCCGGTATGGCGCGCTCTCCTTCCACGCCGGATCGGCAAAGCGCTTGTCCTTGGCGTCGGGCGCAAGCTCGGAGCCGCCGACCGCGATGCGGCCGAGCTCGCCCAGGAACGACAAATAAAGCCGGGCGGCAATCGCGGGATTGCCCGCCATTTTGCCGATGAGCATGCGCGCTGAATCGACGAGGTCCTCGAAACGCACGCCGACCAGCGGGTTGGCGGCAAGCGTGTTCTCGGCCGCGTGGTCGCGCAGCTCCTGCTCGGCGGTCGCGGCTCCTCGATCCTCATTCGCCATGGCTGCTGCTCCCGAGCCCTCACGCGGCTGGATTGCGCTTGCCGATCAGCATGCATAGCACGTCGGCGATCAGCGCGGGCTTGGCTTCGCCTTCGATCTCCAGCGTGCATTGCAGCTTGAGCAGCATGCGGCCGCCTTCCTGCCGGTCCGCTGCGGTCAGGGTTGCGCGCGTGCGCACGCGGGCGCCGGCTTTGACCGGCGCGACGAACCGGACCTTGTCGAGGCCGTAATTGAGGCCGGTTGCTGCATCCGGTGGAATGACGCCGAGCTCCATCACCGTCGCCGCGACGAGCGACAAGGTGAGGTAGCCATGGGCGATCGGCCCGCCGAACGGACTCTCGCGCTTGGCGCGCTCGACATCGACGTGGATCCATTGCCGGTCGCCGGTGCATTCGGCGAACTGATTGATCCGTGTCTGATCGACGGTGACCCAGTCCGAGACCCCGAGATCGCGGCCGACGAAGTCCGCCGCGGTCGCCATGCTGTATTGCGGGATTGCCGTCTTCTCTGCGGTTGTCATTGGCGTTTCCTGTGGGGCGTTTCCTGTGGGGCGTTTCCTGTGGGGTGTTTGCTAGGGCAGCGTGCGCAAGTCCTTGCGCAGGATCTTGCCGACATTCGACTTCGGCAGCGTCTCGAGGAAGCGCACTTCCTTGGGCACTTTGTAGGCGGTGAGCTCGCGCCGGCAATGGGCGATGATGTCGGCCTCGGTCAGCGTTGCGCCCGCAGCCTTGGCCACGAACAGCCGCACGGCCTCGCCGGTCTTCTCGTCCGGCCTGCCGACGCAGGCGCACTCGGCGACCCCTGCGCAGGCCGCAACGACCGCCTCGACCTCGTTCGGGAAGACGTTGAAGCCGGAGACGATGATCATATCCTTCTTGCGGTCGACGATCCGCAGAAAGCCTTTCTCATCGAACACGCCGACGTCGCCGGTGCGGAAGTAGCCGTCGGCGGTGAAGGCGGCGGCATTGGCTTCCGGCTTTTGCCAGTAGCCCCTCATCACCTGCGGACCCTTGGCGCAGACCTCGCCGGGCTCGCCCGGCGCCGCTTCCTGATCGTCGCTGTCGATGAGCTTGATGTCGGTTGAAGGGAAGGGGAGCCCGACCGTCGCCGAGAAGCCCTCGATCGTCATCGGATTGAGGGTGAGCACCGGGGAAGTTTCCGACAGGCCGTAGCCTTCGAGGATGTCCTTGCCGGTCAGCGCCTTCCATTTCGCCGAGGTCGTCGGCAATACGGCAGCGCCGCCGCCGATCGACACGCGCAGCCGGGAGAAATCCGCTTCGCCGATCTTCGGATGCATCAACAGCCCGCTGTAGAGTGTGTTGACCCCGGTAAAGACGGTGCAGCGCGCCTGGCGCAGAACGTCGATGAAGCCGTCCATGTCGCGCGGATTGGGAATGAGCCAGTTCTCGGCCCCGACCGAGTAGTAGCTGATGAAATTCACCATCAGCGCGAAGATGTGATAGAGCGGCAGCGCCGTGACCACGACTTCCGCACCCGGGGTGAGCGCGTCCGGCATGAACGCCTTGAACTGCTCGGTGTTGGCCACGAGGTTGCGATGCGACAGCGCAGCGCCCTTCGACAGCCCGGTGGTGCCGCCGGTGTATTGCAGGAACAAAAGGTCGCCGCCGGACAGCGCCACCGGCGCAAAGCTTAGATCCGCGCCTTGTGCCAGAACGTCCGAGAACGCGACGGCGTTTTTGAGCCGGGCGTCGACCGGCGGAGCGGGAAGCGCGGCGCCGATGCCGTCGCCGGGGCCGACAGTGATGACGTGCTTGACCTTGGTCTTGCCGATGATCTCGGCGAGCGTCGCCGATACGCCGTTGAAGACGACGATGATCTCGACGCCGGCGTCGTTGAGCTGGTGCTCGAGCTCGCGCGGCGTGTAGAGCGGATTGACGTTCACCTGCACCGCGCCGGCGCGGATGATTCCGAGCATGGCGAGCGGAAAGGCGGGCAGGTTGGGCAGCATCACCGCGACGCGGTCGCCCTTCTTGACGCCGAGCTTTTGCTGCAGATAGGCCGCGACATTACGCGACAGCCGGTCGGTGTCGGCGTAGGTGAGGGTCTTGCCGAAGCAGCGGAACGCGGGCTGATCCGCGTAGCGCTTCATGGCGCCCTCCAACAGCGCCTTAACCGAGGCATGAGCGTCGGGATTGATCTCGGCCGGGATACGGCCGCCATAGGCGGCGAGCCAGTGTTTCTTCGCCAAGGTGCCCTCCTGTCACGCCCGTTATCGCTGCGGGCTGCCGGTGTGGATGGGCCCGCGCATATTCTGGTAAAATCTAGCCAAAAGGCCGCGGCGCGTCTGTGACCGAAGCGGTCAATTTACTGGCCGGA
>Ga0335081_10012408_pt1 | contig 13814 bp, 11 predicted proteins | sample Lox_Sample_35_FD_206713 | JGI IMG/M metagenome (GOLD analysis project Ga0335081, IMG submission 206713) | Soil microbial communities from Loxahatchee National Wildlife Refuge, Florida, United States - Lox_Sample_3.5 | ecosystem: Environmental > Terrestrial > Soil > Wetlands | place: USA... | reverse complement strand
AGCCTTCATGCCCGGAATTGAACATCCCATCTACTCTTGAGCAAAACAACTATGAAGCTACATCGCGGATGGATCTTGGTGGTGTTGGTGGCGCTTTTGCCGGGTACGACGGCGATGGCGGCCGGCGGCGCGGTTCGTTGCGGTAAGCTGATCGACCCGCGCGCGGGCCGCGTGCTGAATGACCAGGTAGTAGTGTTCGATGCCGCGGGGGTCATTACCTCCGTGGCGGCGTTTTCCTCCATGGCCCTGGCGGCAGGCGTGACGGCGGTTGATTTGTCGGGCGCTACCTGTCTTCCCGGGCTGATCGATGTGCACACTCACCTGACGCACGACCCGAAAGATGCCGGGTACAGGAGGTTGGGTGTATCGGTTCCGCGGTCGACGGTGGCGGGCGTAAAGAACGCCCGCCTGACGCTGCAGGCTGGTTTCACCACCGTGCGCAACGTCGGCGCCAAAGGCTACAGCGATGTCGCCGTGCGCGACGGCATCGACGCGGGTGAGGTCGAGGGTCCGCGAATGCTGGTCTCGGGTCCGCCGCTGGGAATCACCGGAGGACATTGCGATGACAACCTGCTGGCCTACGAATATCACCACACCTCCGAAGGAGTGGCGGATGGGCCGTGGGCGGCGCGAGAGAAGGTTCGGGAAGCGATCAAGTACGGCGCGGATGTGATCAAGATTTGCGCTTCGGGAGGCGTTTTGAGCAAGGGCGATCTGCCGAATGCGCCGCAGTACTCGCTCGAAGAGATGCAGGCAATCGTAACCGAGGCCCACAAACTCGGCCGCAAGGTTGCCGCGCACGCGCATGGCACGCAGTCGATCAAGGATGCCATCCGCGCCGGGATCGATTCCATCGAGCACTCGAGCTTGATCGACGATGAGGGCATTGCACTGGCAAGGCAGCACGGCACGTTTCTGGTATTCGATATCTATAACGATGACTACATCCTGACCATGGGCGAAAAGGTCGGGATGCTTCCCGAATCGATCGAGAAGGAGAAGGCCATCGGACGGTTGCAGCGGGAGAATTTCCGCAAGGCATTTCAGGCGGGCGCGCGAATGGCCTATGGAACCGACTCGGGAGTTTATCCGCATGGCGAAAATGCCAAGCAGTTTAGCAAGATGGTCGAATGGGGCATGAAGCCGATGGACGCGATTCAGGCGGCGACCGTGAATGCCGCCGAGTTACTGGGCTGGTCAGACAAAGTGGGGGAACTCAGCAAAGGACACTTTGCCGACTTGATTGCCGTTGCGGGAGATCCGCTTGCCGACGTCAGAACTCTCGAGAGTGTGAAGTTCGTGATGAAGGGTGGAACGGTCGCGAAGAATGAACTGAGATAGGATTGGCCCTCACGCGTAGGCGATTTTCCTCCCTGGCGCGGCCGGAGCTGGAACGGCCTTCGCGCTGTAGACTTCCTCCACTGCGGCACGCAGCAGTTCAGCGACGCTCCATGCCTGCGCAATACAGCCGCGGGGACGATGCGGCGCGTCTCCCTCCATAATTTCCGAAATCTGGCCGAGACCTGTCACGCACAAGTGCGAGCGGAACGGCTCCAGCCATCTGGCAGCCTGCGCGCGCGCCTCGGCCGTGCCGCCATTCACCTTGATGTATGCGGAAAGGAATGGCCCCATCAACCACGGCCACACCGTGCCCTGATGGTAGGCGGAGTCGCGCGCATGGACGTCGCCGCGGTAATGGCCGATATAGCGCGGGTCGCCGGGACTCAGCGTGCGCAGACCGTAAGGGGTTAAGAGTTCGCGCGCGACCACATCCACCACGGCATGAGCCCGCCCGCGAGCCAGCATGCTGTGATGAAGGCTGACGGCAAGGATCTGATTGGGGCGGATAGAAGCATCCGGCGGCCCCTCACTTAGCACGTCGTAGAGGCACCCCGCGTTCTCATTCCAGAAGAGCCGATTGAAGCTCCAGCGGGCGATGGTTGCCATCTTGCCATATTGTTTGTAGCCGGCCGTGTCGCCGAACCGGGCAGCCAGCTCCTCCATGATGCGCAGAGCGTTGTGCCACAGCGCCTGGATCTCAACCGGCTTGCCACGGCGTGGAGTCACGACCCAATCGCCAACTCTGGCATCCATCCAGGTAAGCTGGACGCCGGGCGCGCCGGAAACCAGCAGTCCAGTGTCATCGGCGCGGATGCCGTAACGCGTGCCGCGCATGTGCCAGGAGATGATATCGCTCAATACGCCATACAAGTTCTTCCGCACGAACTCATAATCGCCGCTGTACTCGACATAGGCGCGGATGGCTTCGAAGTACCACAGAGTTCCGTCGATGCTGTTGTACTCCGGCTGCTCGCCAGCGTCGGGGAAGCGATTGGGCAGCATGCCCTGATCAACGTGCCGGGAGAACTCCAGCAGAATGCTGCGCGCCACATCGAGGCGCCCGGTCACCAGCGCCAGGCCGGGGAGCGAAACCATCGTGTCTCGCCCCCAGTCGCCGAACCAGTGATAACCGGCCACAACGCTCTTCTGCCCATCTCGGGTCACGATGAACTGGTCAGCTGCGGTTACCAGCGAACGCACCAGCTCGTCCTTCAGCGGAGAGGACTCGGCCAATGCATTGCGACGGCCGACTTCGGCTTGCCGCAGCCGGGAAACCTTGAGCACATCGTGGAGCTCTGTCGAACTCACAATAGCGGCGGAGGAATGCTCGCTCAGGTTAAACCGCAGTACCAGCGGATTGAACAGGTCCTCGTGGTAATCGAGCCCGCGCTCCTGCTCAACGCGATACTCGAAGTTACGAAACCATCCGGCGCCGGCTTCAACAGCGGCGGCATCGTGCGCCAGGTATAAGCGGGGAAGTCCAGAATACGGCGCGATGCTGGCCAGGCCCGGTTCCGATGAAACGCTGCGGTCCAGTGCTTCATTCTCATGGGTGGTAGCGTGATAATCACGAAAGGCGATCAGCGGCCGCACTTCCAGCCATGCGGAGCCGCGCGGCCCTGCCAACTCGTACTGTACGACGACAGTGTTTTCGCCCTGTACCATGAAAACCGATTTCTCCATCTCTACTCCCTCCACCTCATAAGTGAAGATAGGAAATGGATCGAGGCGAAAGCCTTTCTGGTAGCGGTAGCCTTGGGGATGAATCACGCCGGAATATTGGTTGGCGGACAGATCGAAGCTCTTTCCGTCGAGGATCAGCGTTTCTTCCAGCTTCGCCAACAGGACCATCCTGCCCGCCGGAGGTCTGGTGGCAGCGACAAGCAGACCGTGATAGCGGCGGGTATTCAACCCTGCGATGGTGGAGGAGGCGAATCCGCCGAGGCCGTTTGTCTCCAGCCACTCGCGATCGAGCGCGGTATCGAGGTCGCGGCAGATGTCCTCTCCGAAGCGGACCATTCAATCTCCAGGTGCAACTCTAGGGCCTTGCGGCTTGCGCCGCAGTGACGGTGACCTTCTTTCTTGCGCCGCTCTGCTGCAGCATCTTTGCGACCAGCCCGGTCCAGCCGGTCTGATGGCTCGCGCCAACTCCCCGGCCGGTTTCGCCATGAAAGCATTCAAAGAACAGGATCAGGTCACGCCAGTAGGGATCATTCTGAAACTTTTCCCAATCGCCATAGACCGGACGGCGTCCCGCGACATCGCGCAGGAAGGTGCGGTTCAGGCGTTGTGACAGTTCCCGCGCCACTTCCCACAGCGTCAAGTAACGGCCGGAGCGGGTTGGACACTCCACTTTGAAATCGTCGCCGAAGTAGTGATGAAACTTCTGCAGAGACTCGATCAGCAGATAGTTCAGCGGAAACCACACCGGCCCGCGCCAGTTGGAATTGCCTCCGAAAATGCCGCTGCGCGATTCGGCTGGATCGTAATCGACGCGGTGCTCCACACTGTCGAAATTCAAAGTGTAGGGGTGCTCGCGGTGGAAACGGGAGATGCTGCGGATGCCGTGCGGCGAAAGGAACTCCGATTCGTCCAGCATCGATTGCAGGATGCGTCGCAGCTTGTTCTCGTCGGCTATCGAAAGCAGCCGCCGCTCGCCCCGCCCCGCGGTGCGCATGCAGGCTACGTTCCTGGTCAGGTCGGGGCGGTTATCGATGAACCATTCCAGGCGCCGCCGAAAGGAAGGCATGCGGTGGAGCAGCTCCGGCTCCAGGGTTTCGACGGCGAACAGCGGTATCAGGCCCACCATCGAGCGCACCTTCATGGGGATACTGCTGCCGTCGGGCAGGCGCAGGCCGTCGTAGTAGAAGCCATCCTCCTCGTCCCAGAGCCCCATGTTGTCGTGGCCGAGATTGTTCATGGCGTGGGCAATGTAAACAAAGTGCTCCCAGAACTTGCTGGCCACATCTTCGTAAGCAGGATTGTCGCTTGCCAGTTCGAGCGCGATGGCGAGCAGATTGAGCGTGTACATCGCCATCCAGCTGGTGCCGTCGGACTGCTCGAGATGCCCTCCGGTCGGCAGCATCTTGCTGCGGTCGAACACGCCGATGTTGTCCAGGCCGAGGAAGCCGCCCTGGAAGATGTTCATCCCTTCCGCGTCCTTGCGGTTCACCCACCAGGTGAAGTTCAGCAGCAGCTTGTGGAAGACGCGCTCCAGGAAAGCGCGATCGCCCTGGCCGGTGCGTCGTTTCTCGATCTTATAGATGCGCCACGCTGCCCACGCGTGTACCGGCGGATTCACGTCGCCGAACGCCCACTCGTAGGCTGGGAGTTGCCCATTGGGGTGCATGTACCACTCGCGCAGCAACAGAATAAGTTGCTCCTTGGCGAACTGGCTGTCCACCAGTGCCAGCGGCACGCAATGAAATGCCAGGTCCCATGCGGCATACCACGGGTACTCCCACTTATCAGGCATGGAGATGACGTCCGCGTTGTACAGATGGGTCCACGCGTGGTTGCGGCCCTGCTTTCGCTCGGAAGGTGGCGGAGGAAACGCCGGATCGCCTTCCAGCCACTTCACCACTTCATAGTGGTAAAACTGCTTCGACCAGAGCATGCCGGCCAAAGCCTGACGCATGACGTTGTTCGCGTCCGGCGATAGGTCCTCCGGAATCACCTCGGCGTAAAACTCATCGGCTTCGCGCTGGCGCTGGGAAAAAATCTGTTCGAATTCAGCGCCGAACGCCAGGTGTGGCGTGACGGGTTGCTTATTGGTCAGCCGCAGCCGGATGATGCGTTTCTCGCCGGCGGCCAGCAGGAGGTCGTAGTCGGCGGCCGCCTTGGTTCCCACCAGCGCGGGATTCACCGCCTCGCTCCTTCCGTGCACCACGTAGTCGTTGATTCCGTCTTTAGCGTAGGGCGAGGTATTTGCTGTCCCGAAGAGGCGTCTGAAGTTCGTTTCGTTTTCCGTAAACAACAGCCGCGGCGATCCTTCACAGCAGAGCCAGCGTTGTCCGTAAGCGGGATCGAGCAACTCGATGCCGGGATCGCCCAGTCCCTCTTCGCCCTTCAGCATCGGCCGCGGCTCCTCATAACCCCACGACCAGGTGTTACGGAACCACAAGGTGGGCAACAGCCGCAGGCGGGCCGGCTCCGGGCCGCGGTTCACGACGCTGATGCGAACCAGAATGTCCTCGACATCCGCCTTCGCGTACTCGACAAACACATCGAAGTAACGGTCGCGGTCGAAGATCCCGGTGTCGAGGAGTTCGTATTCCGGGTCTAGCTTGCTGCGACGGCGGTTCTCCACCACCAAATCGGCGTACGGAAACTCGCGCTGGGGATATTTATACAGATACTTCATGTAGGAGTGGGTGGGGGTGCTGTCGAGATAGAAGTAATACTCTTTTACGTCCTCGCCGTGATTGCCCTCGTCGCCGGTGAGGCCGAAGATGCGCTCCTTCAGGATGGGATCGCTTCCATTCCACAGCGCAATGGCAAAACAGATGTACTGATGACGGTCGCAGATGCCGGCGATACCATCCTCGTTCCAGCGGTACGCCCGCGACCGCGCGTGGTCGTGCGGAAAGTACTCCCAGGCGGTGCCGTGGGCGCTGTAGTCCTCGCGCACCGTGCCCCAGGCCCGCTCGCTCAGGTATGGCCCCCAGCGTTTCCAGTGCTTTACGCGCGCGTGCGATTCATCCAAGCGTCGCTGTTCCGCCGTCATTTCCCCTTTTTCTCCCGGTTCCGATGTCAGGTGCGAGACCGCATTCGGGTTCATTCCGTGCGAAGAATCAGGCGAGGTGCCCCCCCGAGGCTCTCTCCTGGATTTCTGCAGGAGGCATTATCATCAAAAATGCCCCTGCCCGACATGTAATTCTCGTCGTCGCTATTCGGTATGGCACCAGATTGAAAACCGGGGCCAAAGAGGTCAGGAGACTACGCGCTCGTAGATGTGGCGAGGTGTACTGAGGGTGGGTTGCGGATAGGCTCGCGCTGTACCGCACATGCAGGCGCGCAGCTACATGCGAACAGTAGCTGTCAGCCTGCGAGTGACCAGCGCAGCGGGGGCGCTTCTGGAGCCGTGAATCGGGACTGGTTGGCGGCCCGGCACAACAGATCGAGCATGTCTTCCACCGAGCACACCTCGAGGGCAGAGCTCAACTTGGTGAGTTCGAGCACCTCTTCCACTCTGGGCACCAGATTCATCAGCTTCAGCGTGGTGCCGGTTTTGTTGGCCCACTTCCGCAAGGAGACCAGCGTTCCGAGTCCGGCGGCATCGATGGCACTGACTTCCGCCAGGTCGAGCACAGCGACCCGGATGCGAGACTGCGACAACACGGCCTTCCGCAAAACATCGCCGTCTTCGGCGGTGATGCGCCCCGCGCACCGGAAAACCGTCACATCGCCCAGGTCATGAATAGTCAGGTTCAGCATTTTGACTCCTTTGAGCCCGTTAACTCTCTTCCGAGCAGATACGAAGATTAGACGCTTGAGGTTCCGTTTCGTTGCGGGGCGAGACAAAACTTTTACATTCTCGTTCGCCACGCGTGCCTGCCGGTATCGTCAAGACAGACTGCGACTTAAGCCGTCAGCCGATCACGCCTTGGGCTCGGCCGGAGCGGCACCGAAAGGACCGCATCCTCGGCGCATGCCCTCGCGAAATTTTTCTCTCTCCTCGGGCGTCATCTCTTCCCAACGTTCCCTCATGCGACGGCGCCAGCGGCCGCGCGCACCTCCATGGCCGCGGAACCCGCCCAGCAGAATTCTGCTCAGCACCAGAAGCCCGAGCGCCTGCCAGTAAGTAATCACGCGCAGGCCGAACAGGCCGGGCATGAGCCAGTTCCAGAGGGCCATCACCACCAGGCCGAATACCGCGCAGGCGATGATCGCGAACATCGCGAACATGATTCCTTTGAGTACCCTCTTCATTTTCATTTCGTGCTCCTCATGGTTTTGTGAACTCGTTGTAAATCCCCTGGAGTCGCCGGCGCAGGTGAAGCACCGCGTAACGCTTGCGGGAGAGAAGAGTGTTCACGCTCAGGCCGGTCGCTTCAGCAAGCTCCTTAAAGCTGCGTCCTTCGAATTCGTGGGCGATGAAGACTTCGCGTTGCTCTTCGGGCAACTCCTCAAGAGCGGTATCCAGTTCGTCGAGCAGCACACTGCGCGCGTACGCCGCCTCCGGTCCTCCATCCGGTGAAGGCAAAAGATCCTCAACCGTGAGCAGTTCACCGTCTTCGATCGCCGTCGGCCCGTTGCTCAGCAGCTCGGGTCTTCGCTTGCGAAAGCGGTCCGTAATGCGGTTACGGGCCACGCGGAACAGCCATGCGCCTACCTGCTCGATGGGTTTCATCAGGCGGTAGGTCTCCACCAGCTCATAGAAGACATCCTGCAGGATATCCTCGGCGTCGCCTTCGTCCATCACCCGCTTGCGAATGAAGTTCCGAAGCCGGCCCTGTTCCTGCTCGACTGCATCCGCAATGCGCTGGTCCTGTTCGACGGTCATCCACCCGATGCTGGGCGTTTTCTCCATCTACTCTTGTAGACGAATCAGCCGCCAGAATATTTTGAAGGTCCTTAAGGATAGTAAATTCAGGGGGCTGGCGTCGCCGCGCGGGCTGTGGCTCGCGCCCTCTGGCGGAGCGCCATCCCTAACCCCACCCACACGGCCAAGGCCTCCCACTCCGAGACGGTAAAGGAGCCGGGGACAAAGGGCAGAACCTTGATTCCCACCAGCATGATGGCTGCGGTTGCGCCCATGACCGCGAACGTGCGCGGGCCGGTACCACGCTCAATGACGAAAAAAGCGCAACAGGTGGCCAGCCAGCCGACGGCTGACGCCATCGATCCGACCTCGGTCACGGGCACAAGCAGCGCGCTCCCCGCAAACACCAGCACCGCTGTCATCGCGCCGACGCCCAGCACCGCCACGAAAGGAGTGTGATAACGCCCGTGCACGGCACCAACCCGCTTTTCGATCATGCTCCGGCGTCCCAGCGCGAAGAACAGACGGCTTGCTGCAAGAAAGTTTCCATTGAATACCTTTAATAATGACAGCAGCGCGGCCGCCAGGATTACATTGACGATCCAGCGGGAGCGAAATGCCTGCTCGAATGCGTAGGCCGTGGCAAAGCGCTGATTCGTTAGTGCCTGCCATGGATGCACCCATGTGACGGCCGCAATCACCACGGTGTAGAAGACGATTCCCGCCAAAACGGCGGCCAGAATAGCTTTCGAGAAACCGCGGCTTTGAAATGCCGGGCTGGCTTCCTCCGAGCACTTGGCGACCGACTCGAACCCGGTCATGAAATAGGGCACGATCTGGACGATCAGCAGCACAGACAGTAGCCCGCCGTGGCTGAACCCGGGTTGCAGGTTACTGATCGAACCGCGGGCAAAGCCGCACGAAGCGAAGAGCGCGAATAATGCCAGCAACCCGAATGTGGTCCAGTTCTGGAAGCTGGCGCTGAGTTCGATTCCGCGGTAATTCAGCGTGGTGATGATGGCGGTCAGCGCCAAGCCGAGAATCAGCTGGGGAAGGTAGACAGGTTGTCCGGCAACGCGGTACAGCTCCACGCTGTTGAGCTGAGGAAAGATGAAGGATGCAATCCGGCCGACGGCGACTGCTTCCCACGGGCAGACGATGAAATAGGCAAGCATCATGAGCCAGCCGGTGCCGAAGCTTACCGTGTCGGCAAATGCCCTGGCGGTGTAGGCAATCTCGCTCGCGGCATCCGGCATAGCCATCGCCAGTCTGCCGTATACGTAGCCAATCGGCAGCAGAACGGCGCCGCCGATGGCGAAGCCGAGGATCCCTCCCAGCGGGCCTCCGCGCCGCAGCCAGTCATCCATCACCACCAGCCATCCCACGCCCACCATCGTGCCGAAGCCGATGGTGAAGTAGTCGATGGCGCGCAGCTTGTGCGCGAGTTCAGGCATGCGGGCTACCCTCGATTTGGGGTCCGGACCCGGCATTGAACACGACTAACTGATCCTCATCCGACCGCCGCGAAGCAACTGTGACTTGCTACTGTCCCGCGGTTTTCTCGTAGCGGCGAAAGAAGCTGTCGCTCTTCCAATGCGGACGATGGCTAGAGTCAGCAATACCGATCATCAGACCGCGCACGACTTCTTCGTACGCGGCGGCCGCGGCCAGATTGACAGGCTGTTTCAGATCGTCGGACGGCGCGTGGTAGCGAGCGGTCAGCCATTCCTTGTGGAGCTTCCTCTCCTCGTCGGTCGTGGCGCCCACAGCCATAGCTAACGCGGGAATGCCATGCACGATGAAGTTGTACTGATCGCTGCGGATGAACGAGTTGCGTAGCGGCTGCGGATCACCCTGCACTGCAATCCCGCGGGCCTGGGCGACTTGCCGCACCGCGTCGCCCAGATCGGATTCTTCCAGCCCGTATACGGTAAGAACTTTCAAAGGATAGATGGGAAGGAACATGTCCACGTTAATGTCCGCCACTATCGAGCCCGGAGCTACCGTGGGATGGGATGCGAAATACTTCGAACCCAGCAGGCCCTTCTCCTCGGCGGTCACAAAAACGAACAGCACAGAGCGTTTGGGGTGCTGCGACGATTCCTTCATCGCCGCCGCAACATCGAGCAGCAGGGCGGTTCCGGAGGCGTTATCCATGGCGCCGTGATAGATGCGGTCGCCGTGAATGGGCGCTCCAATGCCCAGGTGATCCACGTGGGCGGAGAGGACAACGTACTCGTCTCTGAGTTGTGGATCGGAACCGGGCAGCTTCGCGACCACATTGGCCGAGTCAACCTCTTGGGTCTCGGTTTTTGCAATCGTCTTGATTGAGACCGCGAGTGCAAATCGGGGCAGCGGCCTTCGGTCTTTGCCAAGCGCGGCAATCTCCTCAAAGCTGTGACCCGAGCCTGCAAAAAGTTTGGCCGCGCGGGCAGGATTGAAAATCATCGAGAGTTGTTCGCCCTGGGTGTCGTTGAATTCCTCCCCCGCCAGGTCCATGCTCGGACGAGTGCGGTTGAGCGCAAGGCGCGACCATGGAATGTCCATGGTTGCCGGGTTGGGGATGGAAATCATTCCAACCGCACCGGCGTTCCGCAGCGCCTTCCACCTTTCTTTAAGCGTCTGATAGTGCGAAGCCAAAGCCCCGGGCATAGCCGCCGGGGAACCGGTGAGCAGGACCGCGACTTTGCCCTTCAAGTCGAGGCCGGCAAGGTCGTCGTAGTTCTTCTCCGGAATGCTGAGCCCGTAGCCAACAAAAACCAGCTGGGTTTCGACCCGAGGGGCCAGGTTCACGCGCGTGCTGAACATCGCATCCTCGCCGAGCGTGAGCGGTTCAGTCTTGCCGCTGCGGAGGAGGGAAGCGCTGGAGTCATGCTCCATGATCTGGCGGGAAACGAACCTGATCGGCTGATAGAAGCCATCACTTCCAGCCGGTTGCAAGCCCGCCTGCTTCAGTTGCTCAACTACGTACGCCTCCGCCTTGCGAAGACCGGGGCTGCCGGTTTCGCGGCCTTCCATATCATCAGCAGCCAGGATTTTGATGTGGTCCCACCAGGATTTTCCGTCGAAGTGGCGTTCCTGGGGTTGCTGAGCGTAAGCGGCGGAGCAGAAGAAAATGCAACAGAGTGCGAGAAGCTGTTTGCGCATGGCGGGTATCTACCCTGAGAGTAGCGAGCGCGGACATTGTAAATGGCGTTTCTATATTCCTGCCGAGCCTGGCTCCGTGTTGCGAGCGACGGAGCCCGCCATGTGGTTGAAATCAACCAGCTTGGCCGAAATCAGCCAGTCGCCTCGCAGCAACTTTTTTCGCCCGTGCGCGTTCAATCCAGCAGAGGTTTTGAAGAAACGAAAAAGCTGATTGCCGCAGGCAAGCGGCAGATCGGAAGCAAGGGGGGATACCATGAGATACCTTCGATATTTGGCTCTGCTGGGAGTGCTGGTCCTGCCGCTGAGTTATGCCAACGCGCAGGTCAGAGTGGGAGTGGGAATCGGGATCGGCCCCACCGTCGTGGCCGGACCGCCAGTTTGCGCCTACGGATACTATTCGTCTTATCCGTACGCCTGCGCGCCTGCCGGGTACTACGGCCCCAACTGGTTTGTGAACGGAGTGTTTATCGGCGCAGGCCCGTGGTACCACGGGTGGGCGCGTCCATATTACGGACCTCGTTTCTACGGACGTGCGCCGGTAGCGGGCCGCGGTTTCTATGAGCGTGGGCCGGTCGAGCGTTTCCACGGCGGTTGGAGACGGTAAGGGACCTCGATAACGGGCTCGCGCCTGTGTGACGGCCGGCGGCGCTGTGCTGCTGGCCGTTCCTTTCTGACTGGAGAGTTCCCGCCTCCGCCCATGAACCGTTCTCAGTGTGCAACCCAACTTCATGATTGGCCGCTAGAAGTTACCGCGGCTTGCGTTTGGGCGCGGTGTCGCTTTGGGCGGGAATGCGATATTCGGGAGCAGAGGGCGGCTTATCCGGTCCGAAGTTGGAGGCGAAGTATTCAATGAATGCCTCACGGTCTTCGGGGGCGACGGTGGCGCCCCAGCGGACCATTTTGTTCACCTCTTTAGTCCAATCGGCGCGACTCAGGCGTTGCTGCACGATGATCCCCGAGTCATGGCATTCCAAGCATGCAGTGCGTGCCTTTGCCTGTACCGGCCCGGGCGGCAAGTCGGGTGCTTGCGCCCACATCGCAAAGGCCGCGACGAGAAGAGACGCAAATACAACCTCAGCCTTCCACATGGATGTTCACCCGGTCAATTCCATTCCATAGATATCCGCTAGGGTTCCATGCCGTCTGCGCGGGCTGTACGGCTCCCAGACTGTCGGTGGCCCGCGCCATCAGCACATAACTGCCCGGCCTCGCAGGTCTCCACGCGTATTCGAAAAAGCGCCACGCGTACAGGGCGTGATCGCTGCCGAGTTGGGCCGGGCTCCAGGTGCGGCCGCTGTCGCTTGAGACTTCGACTTTGGCCACCGCGGCTTCTCCCGCCCAGGCCGCTCCCCGTATCTGTACCCCTCCCGGCTTTACCGTTGAACCGTCAGCCGGATGGGTGATAAGCGACTTGACGTTCAGATGTGTGATTGCCACAGCGTTCTCGGGATTGACCTCGCTGCCAGGCGCGACTGGTCCCTTCGGAAGACGGTAACCGGGCTTCATAAAGTTGCCATCGAACTCAGGCTCGAGTACGCGGATTTCTGTCAGCCATTTGCAGGAGGCGGCCCCGATCCAGCCGGGAACCAGGGCGCGAACGGGATAGCCGTGGTGTTTGAGCAGCGGCGCACCGTTCATCTGCGTGGCCAGCAGCGTCTCCGCGGCAAGCGCCTTTTCAACAGGGATGCTGCGGATGAACGGCGGTACTTTGCTGGGCGGTTCGTCCAGTCCCCTAAACGCCACATGCTTGGCGGTGGGCTTGAGGCCGGCGCGGGTGAGGACGTCTTTAAGTCGCGGGCCGGCGTAGCGGGCTGTGCCGATGGCGCCTCGCTGCCATTGCACTCCCGGGACGTGCGGCTGGTAAAAGGCGCGCCCATTGCCGGCGCACTCAAGCGTATTGATCACGGTGGCGGGCGTGAGCTCTCTAAGCTCGGTAAGCGTGAGCGCAAGCGGATGTTCGACCTCGCCCGTGACTGTCAGCCGGTAGGATTCCGGGTCGAAGGTGGTCGGCTCCGACATATGATTGCGGACGAAGAAAAGATTCACCGGCGTGATCCAGGAGTTGAGAAGGCTGACTGGCGTTTCGAGATCGTAGAAACGCAATGAGCGGACAATCAGCTTCTCCTTGCCCGCGACCCCGGCGACAGCTTCCGCAGCCTTCAGCCAGGTGGGACTGCCCAGGGCAAGAGCGGCGCCGTAAAGGAAAGTCGTAGCGAGAAAATCACGGCGGGAGGTCGGCACAATCCTGTACCCCCGAAAGTGGCAGCAAATATACGGAACGGGATGGCCAGAAATCAAGCTACGGGGTTTCACGCAGCCGCGCGGCCAACCAGACCTTCGCGTAGTTTCATAGCGAGCCTCCGCGGGCCCTGGCAAAGCCCGGCTTCAACACCGAATAAATAATCTGGCAGCGCTGGTCGTAAGGCAGGAAGGCACTCTTCATGGCGTTGATGGTCAGCTTTTCGAAATCATCCAGCGAAAGGCCGAAGGTTTCGGCGGCGACTTCGAACTCGCGGGTCAGCGTGGTGTTGCTCATCAGGCGATTGTCGGTGTTGAGCATCACGCGAAACCGCTGCGGATAAAAAAACCTGAAGGGATGTTCCGCAACGCTGGGAGTCGCACCGGTGTGGACGTTGCTGAGCAGGCAGATTTCAAGCGGGATGCGCTTGTCGAGAATGTATTGCGCGAGGTCGCCGAGTTTTACCACCTTGCCGTCGGAAACGGTAATGTCGTCAATCAGGCGGGTGGCGTGGCCGATGCGGTGCGCGCCGCAATACTGGATGGCCTGCCAGATTGACTCCTTGCCATAGCCCTCGCCGGCGTGGATCGTGATGCTGAAGTT
>Ga0335081_10012407_pt1 | contig 13815 bp, 10 predicted proteins | sample Lox_Sample_35_FD_206713 | JGI IMG/M metagenome (GOLD analysis project Ga0335081, IMG submission 206713) | Soil microbial communities from Loxahatchee National Wildlife Refuge, Florida, United States - Lox_Sample_3.5 | ecosystem: Environmental > Terrestrial > Soil > Wetlands | place: USA... | reverse complement strand
ATCATGGACGCTCCGGGACCCGGAGGCCTGGGCGGCACCTTCGGCGGCAACCCGGTCTCCTGCGCCGCCGGCGTGGCGTTGTTTCAGACCCTCGACGCACTCGACCTGTCGCGCCGCGCCGAAGAGATCGGCCGCATCTTCCAAAAGACCACGCGCGACTGGCCGCAGCGATTCCCTCTGATTGGCGACATCCGGGGCGTGGGAGCCATGCGCGCCATCGAGCTGGTGCGCGACCGCTCCACGCGAGAGCCCGCCGCGGAAGAGACCAAACGCGTGTTGCAGGCCTGCCACCGCCGCGGGCTGCTCATCATTTCCGCCGGAACCTTCGGCAATGTAATCCGCATGCTCGTCCCCCTGGTCGCCACCGGCAGCCAGATGGAGGAAGGCCTGCGTGTGCTCGGGGACGCCCTGGCGGAGGTCAACGAAAAATCATGATCGTCGCATTGCTCATCGTGCTGGGCATCTTCACCGCCAGCTACATCGTCATCTGGGGCCTGGCCATCGCCCGGGGCAGACGGCAATCCGCCGCCGGCACGGCCTCCCCGCGCACCTTTCCCGGCTGGCTCGACGCGGCCATCGGGTTCATCACCAACTTTCTCGACACGCTGGGCATCGGATCGTTCGCCACCACCAGCTCGTTCTTCAAGCTCTTTGGGCTGGTGCGCGACGAGCAGATTCCCGGTACGCTCAACGTGGGCCATACCATCCCCTCCATCGCCGAAGCCTTCATCTATATCGCGGTGGTGCAGGTGGATGTTGCCACGCTGATCCTCATGATTGCGGCGTCGGCCGTGGGCGCGTGGCTGGGCGCCGGCGTGGTCAGCCGGTGGCCCCGCCGCCGCATCCAGGTGGGCATGGGCGGTGCGCTGCTGGCGGCAGCCGTCATCATGACTATGCAGCAGCTCCAATGGCTGCCCGGCGGCGGCAACCGGCTGGGCCTGGTCGGCGGCGCGCTGGCGTTGGGCGTCGCCGCCAACCTGGTTCTGGGGGCGCTGATGACTCTCGGCATCGGGCTCTACGCGCCGTGCATGATGGTGGTCTTCCTGCTGGGCATGAATCCCCGCGCCGCTTTTCCCATCATGATGGGATCCTGCGCGTTCCTCATGCCGGTGGGAAGCGCGCAGTTCCTTCGCGCCCGCAGCTACAACCTCAAGTCCGCGCTCGGGCTGACCCTGGGCGGCGTGCCCGGAGTGCTGCTGGCGGCGTTCCTGGTGAAATCGCTCCCGCTCGGTATGGTCCGCGTGCTGGTAGTGGTGGTGGTGCTCTACACCGCGTTCATGCTGTTGCGCTCCGCCGTCATCGAGCGCCGCCAGGCGGGCGCGGTAGTGGATTACGACGACCGCATCGTCGAACCTGGCTAGCCAAGGCGGGGCAGGCCGTTTCGCCTGCCAGTGCTCAGTTAATTGAGAGTCACGGGCAGGCGGATCGCCTGCCCCACCTTACCTCACAGCTTGCAGGCCAGCGCCAGGCCGTCGCCCATGGTCGCCACGCTCAGACACACGCGCGCGTCGGCGTGCAGTTTGTGGTTGAAGGCGCGCACCGCGTCGTTATCGGGCTCGTGATCGGCGGGGTCGGCCACGCGCCCGTGCCACAGCACGTTGTCGGCGGCCACCAGGCCCCCGCGCCGCAGCAGCACCAGCGACCGCTCATAGTAGGCGTCGTAATTCGCTTTGTCGGCGTCGATGAAAGCCAGGTCAAACGTGCCGGCGCCGCCTTTCGCGATCAGGCTGTCGAGCGTCTCTAATGCCGGACCAAGGCGCAACTCGATGCGGTCTTCCACGCCGGCTTCGCGCCAGGTGCGGCGCGCGCGGGCGGTGTATTCCTCGCTGCGGTCGCAGGCCACCAGACGGCCGCCGGGCGGCAGCGCCAGCGCCACCCAGGTGGAGCTGTAGCCCATGAAGACGCCCACCTCCAGCGTCTGCTGCGCGCCCACCAGCCGCGCCAGCAAGTGCAGAAACTGGCCCTGCTCGGGAGCGATTTGCAGGGATGCGTTGGGGTGGTCTTCGGTTTCCTCGCGCAGCCGGCGGAGCGGCTCGGGCTCGCGCAGGCTGACCTCGCGAATGTATTGCGCCAGGGCGTCGGTGATGGGAGTCTGGTTTCTGGACACGGGCGTGAGTGACCAGCATAGCAGGATCGGCTATCCTGATGGTTCCTATGGAACTGAAGACCGTAGCGCTCGAAATCCCCGATGGCGGGAACGTCATCCTCGGCCAGACCCACTTCATCAAGACCGTGGAGGACATCTACGAGGCCATCGTCACCACCGTGCCGCAGATGAAATTCGGCGTGGCGTTCAACGAAGCTTCGGGCCCCTGCCTGACGCGCGTGGACGGCAATGACGACGCGCTGCGGGCCTTGGCGGCGCGCAATGCGTCGGCCATCGCCGCGGGGCACATCTTCGTTGTGGCCATGCGCGAGGGCTACCCCATCAACGTGCTGGGGCGCATAAAAGAGGTGCCGGAGGTCTGCTCCATCTACTGCGCCACGGCCAATCCGGTCGAGGTGCTGGTGGCGGAAACCGAGCAGGGGCGCGGGGTCTTGGGCGTGATCGATGGCTTCCCGCCGAAAGGTGTGGAGACCGCCGAAGACGTGGAAAAGCGGCGCGCGTTTTTGCGCATGATCGGCTACAAGCGCTAACCGCCGGCCCTCAACTGCTCCAGCCGCTCCGCCAAAAACCGCAGAATCTCCCCGGCGCCCATGTGCCCATCCAACGGTAGCAGCAGCACGCCTGCCGGAGTGAACTGCGCGCCCCGGGTCTTGCTCACAATGTTCATAAGCCGCGCGGGATCCACGCGCGTCTGCTTGTGGAACTTCACCGTCAACACGTTATGCCGGCGGTCGATGGCCTCGATGCCGATCTGCTCGGCCACGGTCTTGAGCCCCGAGTATTCGAGCAGGTTGCGCACCGCCTCCGGCACCGTGCCGTAGCGGTCCTCGAGTTCCCTTTCGGTCCGCTCGCGCGCGGCGGCGTCGGCCGCGTTGGCGATCTGGCGGTAGGCGCGCAGCCGCTGGTTTTCGTCGGCAATGTAGTCCGGCGGGATGCGGATGTCCAGCCCCAGGTTGAGCGTCGAGCGGATCTCCGGCGCCACCTCTTCGCCTTTCAGCTCGCGCACGGTCTCATCCAGCAGCCGGACGTAGGTATCGAACCCCACCGAATTGATGTGCCCGTGCTGCTCGCCGCCCAGCAGGTTGCCGGCCCCGCGCAACTCCAGGTCGAGCGCCGCGATCTTGAAGCCGGCACCCAGGTCGCTGAACTCCTTGAGGGCGGCCAGGCGCTTGCGGGCTACTTCGGTCAGCTCGGTATCGGGCGGCACCAGAAGGTAGGCATAGGCACGGCGGTTCGACCGGCCCACGCGGCCGCGAAGCTGGTAGAGCTCCGAAAGGCCGTAGCGCTCCGCATTCTCCACGAACATAGTGTTGGCTAGAGGGATGTCCAGGCCATTTTCTATGATCGTAGTACAAACCAGGATATCGAACTCGTGCCGCATGAACCGCAGCATGGTCCTTTCCAGCTCGGCCTCGCCCATCTGCCCGTGGCCGACCCCGATGCGAGCGTTGGGCACGAGCTCCTGGATGGTGGCGGCCCTGGTCCAGATGGAATCCACGCGGTTGTGCAGGAAGTAGACTTGGCCGCCACGGCCTAATTCGAGTTCCAGGGCCGAGCGGACCATCTCGGGTTGGAAAGGGGCCACCACGGTATGAATCGACAGCCGGTCCTTGGGGGGTGTCTCGATTACCGACATGTCTCGGAGGCCCAATAACGACATATGTAGTGTTCGGGGAATCGGGGTCGCACTCATGCTGACGACATCGATGGTTTTCTTGATCTGCTTCAGCCGCTCCTTGTGCTTGACGCCGAAGCGCTGCTCCTCGTCCACCACCACCAGGCCGAGGTCGCGGAATTCGACGTCCTGGGAGAGCAGCCGGTGCGTGCCGATGGCGAGATCCACCTTACCCTCCGCCAGGTCCGCCAGCGCCGCTTTCAGTTCCTTGGGAGGAACGAACCGGCTGAACATTTCCACGCGCACGGGAAACGGCTGGAAGCGGCGCTTGAAGGTCTCGAAGTGCTGGAACGCCAGGACCGTGGTGGGCGCCAGTACGGCCACCTGCTTGCCGTCGCCCATGGCCTTGAACGCGGCGCGCATGACCACTTCGGTCTTGCCGAAGCCTACGTCGCCGCATAGCAGGCGGTCCATGGGCTGCGGGCTTTCCATGTCGCGCTTGATTTCCTGGGTCGCGGTGAGTTGGTCGCGCGTTTCGGTGAACTCGAAGGCGTCCTCGAATTCGCGCTGCCAGTTGCTGTCGCGCGAGTATTGGAACCCCTCGGACATTTTGCGGGTGGCGTAGAGCTTGAGCAACTCGTCGGCCATGTCGCGCATTTTGGCCTTGATGCGCGATTTGGTGCGCGACCAGGTGAAGCCGCCCATGCGGTCGAGGGTGGGGTGGCCGTCGCCCGCGCCGCGGAAGCGCTGGACCAGGTCCATGCGGGTCAGCGGCACGTAGAGCTTGGCTCCGGCGGCGTATTCGAGCAGCATGTAGTCGCCCTTGGCCTCGCCCTGGACGATCTCGCGGAGACCGAGGTACTGAGCGACGCCGTGCTCCGAGTGGACTACGTAGTCGCCGGGCTTGAGCTCGATCAGGTCGGCGGAAAAGGTCGCCAGGGCGGACTTGGAGGTGGGCGCGCGGGCCACCAGTTCGGAGGCTTCGAAGAGGTCCTCGGAGCCAAAAACTACAAGATGAGAATTAGGAAACGCGGTGCCCCGCCGGATCAGCCCTTTGATCAGGTAGATGCTGGCCACCGAGCCAGCCAGGTAAGCGCGCTCGGCCAGGTAAGCGGGAGTGGATTCGAACTGCTCCAGCCCAAGCTGATAGGGGATGCCGTATTCGTTGAGGATATCGGCGACGCGTTCGACCTCGCCCGTGGAAGAAGCAAAAAAAGCCACGCGATTGCCGGATTCCACCAGGTTGCGGGCCTCGGCGATGGCCACCTGCATGTTGCCGTGGAAGCTCAGGGACGGGCGAGTGGCGATGTGCAGGCCTCCTTCACCGATCTCGAGTTCCTTGAGGGCGATCTGCGGGGCCGAGGCCGCCTGGCGTTCCAGTTCTTCCCAGCGGTAGAAGACCTTGTCGGGGTCGTAGGCGGGGGAACGCTCGATCTGCTCCAGGCGCGTCCAGAAGCGTTCGGCGGCGCTGCGGACCTGCTCGGGCTCATCCCAAAGGACCACAGGGCGCTCAAGAAGCGAAAAGACCGAGGCCTCGCGCAGCCGAAGCATGGGGGCGATCAGTTCCCAGCCGGGGAAAGGCTCGCCGGGAGGAGGCAGGTCGCGGCCCGGTAGGCCGGTTTCGCGCATGAGCCCGTGGAGCTCCACCAGCAGTTCGCGGGACTTCTGATACTCCGTGAGGGGGAGCAGTACGCAGTCTTCGACCTTGAGGACGGAGCGCTGCGATTCGACGTCGAAACGGCGGATGGATTCCACCTGGTCGCCGAACATGTCGATGCGCACCGGCTTGGGCGCCTCGGGAGAAAACACGTCGAGGATGCCGCCGCGAACCGAGTATTCGCCGACCATGTCGACGGGCTCGCGCCGTTCGTAGCCGATGCTCTGGAGGTGCGCCACGACTTCCTCGAGCGGCAGTTCCTCACCCACGCGCAACTTCAGAGCGAGCTGGCGATAAAACTTGGCAGGCTCCACGCGCAGCAGCGCCGACGCCACGGGCAGGACCGTGATGGGTACCCGCTGCGTGGCCAGCCGCCACAGGCCGACGGCACGCTCTTCGCAGATCTCGGCGTGCGGCGAGAGGTTTTGAAGCGGCAGAACGTCTAGAGCAGGAAGCAGTTGTGGGCCGCCGGCGCGTTCGTCCGAAGCCAGCAGGTGAAAGAAGGTGTGGATGGATTCCGAAAGCGCTTCGGCCTGCTTGTTACCATCTACTACAATAATCAGAGACTGACCCGAGGTTTGCCATAACAGCACTGCGTAGAGCGCCTTGGCGGTAGTGGTAAGGCCTGAGAGCGAGGCGTTGCCGCCGGCCGCAAGCTGGCGTAGCGCGTCTTGAAAACTGGGGTGCCCCCCCAGGTCCAGGAACAGGTCTCGTACGGCAGGGTGAATCAAGGTCGGTGACTAAGCATTACTTCTATCAGATTAGTAGTAGAAAACCCGGGCTCCAATGGCAGCGTCATTACCTTCCCGCCGGCAGCCTCGACTTCCTCTCGGCCGGCGACGAAATGAGACCAGTCGGCGCCCTTCACCAGGACATCCGGCAGCAAGGCGGCGATCAGATCGCGGGGCGTTTCCTCGTCGAACAGCGTGACAGCGTCGACCCCTTCGAGCGCCGCGGCCAGCTCCACGCGCTCGCCTTCGGGAAGCAGCGGACGCGACGGTCCCTTGGAGCGGCCCACGCCGGTATCGGAATTCAGCGCCAGTACGAGGACATCGCCGAACGAGCGGGCCTGTTCCAGCAGGCGAATGTGGCCGGGATGCAGGAGGTCGAAACAGCCGTTGGTGAAGACCACGGTCTTGCCTTCCTGCTTCCACCGGCTGCGCTGTTCCAGGAGTTCCGCGGGGGTGTAGAGACGCGCCACCACTTCCAGTGTACAATGGCCGCCAATGGCAGCCGATCCGGTGCTGGAATGGCTTCAGGAAGGCGATCCCGCGGTGCGGTGGCAGGCGCAGCGGGATCTCAGGGGCGCCGCCGAGCGCACCGTGCGGCGCGAGCAGCGCCGAGTGGCGGAAGAAGGCTGGGGCGCGCGGCTGCTCGGCTTGCAGGACTCCGACGGCAGGTGGGCCGGCGGAATTTACACGCCCAAGTGGACCTCCACAACCTACACCATGGTGCTGCTGCGCAGCTTGGGGCTGGCGCCGCGGCATCCACAGGCGCTGCAGGCGTGCTGGGTGCTGCTGGAGACCGGCTTCTGGAAAGACGGCGGCATCAATTACTACCCGCGAGTGTGCCGGCGCAGCGAGACGTGCATTTCGGGGATGACCCTGGCGGTGCTGAGCTGGTTTCGGCTGGACGACGCGCGGCTGGACCGGTTGGCCGAGCACGTGGTCGAACAGCAAATGGCCGACGGAGGCTGGAACTGCCGTGCCATGCCGGGGTACGGCAAGGCGACCCATGGCTCGTTTCACACCACCATCACGGCGCTCGAAGCGCTGTTGGAATACGAGCGGTTCCGGCCGGAACGGGCGAGGGCGGCGCGCGAGGCCCAGCGGCGGGGTCGCGAGTTTCTGCTGGCGCATCGGCTGTTCCGATCGCACCGGACGGGTAAGGTGGTCAAAGGGGAGATGACGCGCTTCGCGTTTCCACCGCGGTGGCATTACGACGTGTTGCGCGGCCTCGACTACTTTCGCGATTGCGCCGCGCCGCGGGATGAGCGGTTGACGGACGCCATTACGCTTGTCGAGAGCCGGCGCGGGGCGGACGGCCGCTGGGTGCTGCAAAACCGTTATCCGGGCAAAACGTTTTTCGAGATGGAGGAACCCGGGGCTCCCAGCCGGTGGAATACGTTGCGCGCGCTGCGGGTGCTGCGCTGGTGGGAAGCGCTATAATGAGGTTTCGAATGCGGAAGATTGCCAGTTCGCTCATGGTGGCGCTAGTGGTAGCGGCGCTGTTCTGGGGGAACTGTTTCTCTTGCCCGGAGGTGCTGCTGTCGTTGATGGCGCAACACTCCGACCACAGTTGCTGCCACCGGAATAGGCCGGCTACACAGACTTGCTGGACGCAGGATCTGCGGCATTTTGTGAAGGCCGACGGGGGGACGCAGGCGGTTCCGGTGCCGGCGGTTGGGGCGCTGGTGGCGATGGCGCCGGCCGGTGCGATTCCTCAAGGGCTGGAGGAGGCTCCGACGTCGCCGGAACACGCGCCGCCGGATTTACTCTCCTTACACGCTAGTTTCCGAATCTAGTTCCTTCTTCTCCCGACAATTTGACAACGACTGACTGTGGGGCGGGCATTCGTGCCGGCAGCCGGCTTTCAGCCGGCCGGACGCGCCGGAAAGCGCGTCCGCAGCCTGAGAGGCTGCCCCACATGAGTTGCAAATGGTGCAAAGGAAAATGCGGATTCGGTACCTGGTTTGGATGGGCCTTCTTCCGGCGGTCGGAAGCTCGCAGGCGCTCTCGTCGCTGGTGGAAACGGCGCTGCGGGATAATCGCGAGATTCTGGCGGCGCAGAAGAAATACGAAGCGGCGCTGCAGCGGCCGGGGCAGGCGAGCAGTTTGCCCGATCCCACGGTGTCGCTGGGCTACACCTCCAACGGCGGGCCCTGGCCGGGGGCGGGGCTCGGCAGCAAGCCCACCAGCAACGTGGGGCTGACGGTCTCGCAGGAAATGCCCTTCCCGGGGAAGCGCGAGTTGCGGGGCGAGATGGCGACCAAAGAGGCCGATGCGGCGTTCCAGGAGTATCTAGCGGTGCGGCTCAACGTGGTGGCGCGCCTGAAGCAGACTTACCACGAGCTGCACCACGCCGCCGCGGGCGTCGCGTTCGTCAGGCGCTACCAGGATGTGCTGCAAAACATTCTGAAGGTCTCCGAAGCCCGCTACACGGCGGGGCGCGCGGCCCAGCAGGACATCTTCAAGGCCCAGACGCAGTTTTCGATCTTCCAGACGCAACTGCTGCGCTACGAGCAGGATCGGCGAAGCAGCGAGATCGAAATCAACGCGCTGCTCAACCGGCCGGCGAACACCCACGTCGAGGTGCCCGAGGATCTGCCGGCGGGTGAGATCCCGGCTACGCTCGAGCAGATGCTGGCGCACGCCCGCACCGGAGCGCCGGAACTCGCGCGGCAACGCTCACTCGTGCAGCGCAGCGAACTGGCGGTCAACCTGGCGCGCAAGGATTTCTATCCGGACTACACGCTCTCGGGCGGATACTTCAACCAGGGCGGCATGCCGCCGATGTGGCAGTTCCGCGTGGATTTCAAGCTGCCGGTCCTTCGCAGGCAGCGCGCCGAGCTCACCAGGCAGGCCTTCGCTGCGAGCGAAGCACGGCACGATTACGAAGCCGCCGACGTTTCCATCGAAGCGCGCGTCCGCGACCTGTATACCGTGGCGGAGACGGCGCGCAAGCTGGTGGACCTCTACGAGAAGTCGGTGATCCCGGAGGCGCAACTGGCGCTCGAATCGTCGATGGCCAGCTACCAGACGGGAAGCATCGATTTCCTGACGGTGTTTTCCAATTTCATGAACGTGGTGGAGTACGGCCTGATGTACCACGAGGAGATTATGCGGTTCCACGTGGCGCTGGCACGGTTGGAAGAGTTGACCGGAATGGAGCTGTTGGAGAAGTGATGCCGGCGGCAAGACCGCCGGCGCTACAGGGCGAGGTTTACATGAGGATATTTTGGGGGGTGTTGCTGGTGGCGGCCGCGTTTGCGGGTGGGTATTGGGTGGCGAAACCCAAGCCGGGCGTAGCGGTCGAGCGGAAGATTGTCTACTGGGTCGATCCGATGCATCCCTGGTACAAGTCCGACCGGCCGGGGATCGCGCCGGATTGCGGCATGAAGCTGGTGCCGGTCTACTCCGGCGAAGAAGCGCGATACCAGCAGAAGAATCCGGGCATACCGGCGGGAACGGTCCAGATTACGCCGGAAAAGCAGCAGCTCATCGGCGTGGAGTACGGCACGGCGCGGTACGAAGTGCTCGCGGGGAGCATCCGCGCGGCGGCGCGCGTGGCGCTCGACGAGACCAAGATCGCCAAGGTGCAGAGCCGCCTGGAGGGGTGGATCGGCCAGGTGTGGGTGGATTTCACCGGCAAGCTGGTGCGCCAGGGCGACCCGCTGCTGACCATCTACAGCCCCGAGGCGCTGGCCACCGAGCAGGAGTACCTGCTGGCCCTGCACGCCCAGCACGTGCTCCACGACGACCCCATGCAGCAGATGATGGGCGGCACCGAGAACCTGGTGGCCGCGGCGCGGAAGCGGCTGGAGCTGTGGGACATCACCGCCGAGGAGATCGAAGAGATCGGCCGCACGGGCAAGACCATCCAGAACGTCACGCTACGCTCGCCGGTTTCCGGGTTCGTGATGGAGCGCAACGCGTTTCCCAAGCAGCACGTGACACCCGACACGGTGCTGTACACGGTGGCCGATCTTTCCACGGTGTGGGTGATGGCCGACGTATTCGAGTACGAGGCGGCCAACATCCACCTGGACCAGGCGGCCGCGTTTACGGTGGAATCCCTGCCGGGGCGTGGATTCCGCGGGCGGGTCAGCTACATTCTGCCGCAGGTGGATCCCGCCACCCGCACGCTCAAGGTGCGCATCCAGCTCGAAAACCCGGGCTTCGAGCTGAAGCCCGATATGTACGGCGAGGTGCAGTTCCAGACGGGCGGCGCGCGGCGGCTGGTGGTTCCGCAATCGGCGGTGCTGAATTCGGGCGACCGGCAGGTGGTGTTCGTTGATCGCGGGAACGGGTACCTGGAGCCGCGTGAGGTGCGCATCGGACAGCAGATGGATGACCGCATCGAGATCCTCAGCGGCCTGGCGGCGGGCGAGCGCATCGTGACCTCGGGCAACTTCCTCATCGATTCCGAAAGCCAGTTGAAGTCGGCCATGAACGGGATGTCCAAATGATCGACCGCATCATTGAGTTTTCGGCGCGCAACCGCTTCCTGGTGATCCTGTTCGTGGCGGCGGCGGCGACGGCCGGGTGGTGGTCGCTGCGCACCATCCCGCTCGATGCCATCCCCGATCTGAGCGACACCCAGGTGATCGTCTACTCGCGCTGGGACCGCAGCCCGGACATCCTGGAGGACCAGGTCACTTACCCCATCGTGAGCGCCATGCTGGGTGCGCCGCGGGTGAAGGACGTGCGCGGGTACTCGGATTTCGGCTACTCGTACGTGTACATCATTTTCGAGGACGGCACGGACCTCTACTGGGCGCGCTCGCGCACGCTCGAGTACCTTTCGAAGATTTTGCCGCGGCTGCCGCAGGGGGTCGAGACCGAGCTGGGGCCGGACGCCACGGGCGTGGGCTGGGTCTTTCAATACGCGCTGGTGGACTCCTCGGGCCGCCATAGCCTGGCGGACTTGCGGTCGCTCCAGGACTGGTTCCTGCGCTATCAGTTGCAGGCGGTGCCGGGGGTGGCGGAAGTGGCGCCGCTGGGCGGGTTCGTGCGGCAGTACCAGGTAAACGTGGATCCCAACCGGCTGGCGGCCTACGGCGTGCCGATCGCCAAGGTGGTGGCGGCAGTTCGCGGCGGCAACAACGACGTGGGCGGCCGGCTGGTGGAGATGACCGGGCGCGAGTACATGGTGCGCGGACGCGGATACGCTCGCTCGCGGCAAGACCTGGAGAACATCTCGCTGGGCGCCAACGCGTCGGGTGTGCCGATTCTGGTGCGCGACGTCGGCACGGTGGCGCTGGGGCCGGACATCCGCCGCGGCGTGGCCGATCTCGACGGCCAGGGCGACGTGGTCTCGGGCATCGTGGTGATGCGGCAGAACGAGAACGCCCTGCGGGTGATCGAGCGCGTGAAGGCCAAGCTCAAGGAGATCGAGCCGGGGCTGCCGGCGGGCGTGAAGGTGGTGACGGCGTACGACCGCTCGGAGCTGATCCTGGCCTCCATCGACAACCTGAAGCAGACGTTGATGGAGGAGCTCTCGGTGGTGGCGATGGTGATTCTGGTCTTTCTGTGGCACATTCCGAGCGCGGTGATCCCCATCCTCACCATCCCGGTGACGGTGCTGATTGCGTTCGTGCCCATGCGGGCCATGGGGATGAGTTCGAACATCATGTCGCTGGGCGGCATCGCCATCGCCGTCGGTGCCATGGTGGACGCCGCCATCGTGGTGGTGGAGCAGACGCACAAAAAGCTGGAGGGCGCCGGCGAGAACTGGACGCCGCGCGATTACCAGCGCGCCATTGTGGACGCGGTGAAGGAAGTGGGCGGGCCGAGCTTCTTCGCGCTGCTGGTGATTGCGGTATCGTTCCTGCCGGTGCTGACGCTGGAGGCGCAGGAGGGACGCCTGTTCAAGCCGCTGGCGTACACCAAGAACTTCGCCATGATCGTGGCGGCGGTGCTGGCCATCACGCTCGACCCGGCGCTGCGGCTGGTATTCTTCCGCAAGCAAGGCTTTCGGCTGCGGCCGCGCTGGATCGCGTCGATGGTGAACGGCGTGCTGGTGGGGAAGATTCATTGGGAAGAGAAGCACTTCATCAGCCGCGTGCTGATGCGCCTCTACGAGCCGGTGGTGGCGTGGAGCCTGCGCTGGAAATGGCTGGTGATCGCGGGCGCGGTGGGGCTGGTGGCGGTGACGGTGCCGGTATTTCAGAAGATGGGCTCGGAGTTCATGCCGCCGCTCGATGAAGGGTCGCTCCTGTACATGCCCACCACGGTGCCGGGCATCTCGGTGGCCGAGGCGCAGAAGCTGATGCAGATGGAAGACCGCATCCTGACGCGCTTTCCGGAGGTGGAAGGCGTGCTGGGCAAAGCCGGGCGTGCGGAGACCTCCACCGACCCGGCGCCGCTCTCCATGATGGAGACCATCATTCGGCTGAAGCCCAAGTCCGAATGGCGGAAAGTGGCGACGTGGTACGACGGCTGGCCGGGCTGGCTGAAACCGCTGTGCGCGCACATCACGCCCTCTCACTTGTCGACCGACGACCTGGTGGATGAGATGAACGAGGCGCTGGCGATTCCGGGCGTCTCCAACGCCTGGACCATGCCCATCAAGAACCGCATCGACATGCTTACCACGGGCGTGCGCACGCCGGTGGGGATCAAGATCTTCGGCGCTGATCCGGGAGTGATCGAGCGCATCGGCACGGAAATCGAGCGAACCCTGCCGCAGGTTCAGGGCACGCGCAGCGTCTTCGCCGAGCGCGTGGGCGGCGGCTACTTCCTGGATCTCGACCTCAAGCGCGACCAGCTTGCCCGCTACGGCCTGACCGTGGACGAGGCCCAGGTGGTGGTGAGCAACGCCATCGGCGGGGACAACATCAGCACGGCCATCGAAGGCCTCCAGCGCTACCCCATCAACGTGCGCTACTATCGCGATTCGCGCGGCGATCTCGACCGCCTGTCGCGCGCGCTGGTGCCGGCCATGGACGGAAAGATCGAGATCCCGATGGCGCAGATCGCCACCCTGCGGCTGGCCAGCGGGCCTTCCATGCTGCGCAACGAAAACGGCATGCTGAGCGGCTACGTGTACGTGGACGTGGCCGGGCGCGACATGGGCGGCTACGTGGCCGACGCCAAGCGGGCCGTGGAGCAGCAGGTCAAGCTTCCGCCGGGATACTCGCTAGTCTGGAGCGGCCAGTACGAGGCCATGGCGCGGGTGCGGGAGCGGCTCAAGATGGTGCTGCCGCTGACGCTGTTCCTGATCTTCCTGCTGCTGTATTTGAACACCCGGTCGGCCGGCAAGACCGTGCTGATCCTGCTGGCGGTGCCGTTTTCGGCGGTGGGCGCCATCTGGCTGCTGCACCTGCTGGGCTACAACATGAGCATCGGGGTGTGGGTGGGGCTGATCGCGCTGATGGGCGTGGACGCGGAGACCGGCGTGTTCATGCTGCTGTACCTCGACCTGGCTTTCGAGGAGCGACGAATGGCGGGGCGGATGCGCAGCCTGGGCGATTTGCAGGAAGCCATCGTCCACGGCGCGGCAAAGCGCATCCGGCCGAAGTTCATGACGGTGGCCACGATGTTCGTGGGGCTGGCGCCGATCATGTGGTCCACGGGGGCCGGGGCGGACGTGATGAAGCGCATCGCGGCCCCTCTGATTGGCGGAATTTTTACTTCTTTCCTGCTGGAACTGGTGGTGTATCCGGCAATCTACGAGGCTTGGAAATGGCATTCGGTAAAGCGGCAATCGGTTTGA
>Ga0335081_10012406_pt1 | contig 13815 bp, 8 predicted proteins | sample Lox_Sample_35_FD_206713 | JGI IMG/M metagenome (GOLD analysis project Ga0335081, IMG submission 206713) | Soil microbial communities from Loxahatchee National Wildlife Refuge, Florida, United States - Lox_Sample_3.5 | ecosystem: Environmental > Terrestrial > Soil > Wetlands | place: USA: Florida... | reverse complement strand
TGAATCAACAACTTAAGGAAGCGGTCGCGCTCGACCAGCGGGGCAACCTGGCCGCCGCGATGGCCGGCTATGAAAAGGTGCTGGCGCGCGAGCCGGGCAATATCGACGCGCTTTTCCTGCTCGGGCGTGCGCTTTGCCAGCAAGGCAAGTTCGAGCGCGGCGCCGCGCTGCTGCGCCAGGCGGTTTCGATCGCGCCGCACTACGGGCAAGCGCACAATCTGCTCGGCATGGCGCTCAGCCGGCTTGGCCGGCCGCAGGAGGCGCTGGCGAGCTTTGAGCGCGCGGCGGCGGCCGATCCCGGCAACGTGATGGTGGCCGTCAACAGAGCCGATGCGCTTGCCGCTTTGGGCCGCTACGCCGAGGCGGTCGCGCAGTTCGACAAGGCGCTGGCGCGCGAGCCCCGCAATGTCGCGGCCTGGTGCAACCGCGGCAACGCCCTGCAGGCGCTTGGCCGCGATGCGGAAGCCGTCGAAAGCTTCGGCAAGGCGCTCGCGCTCGAGCCGAGGCTGCTGCCGGCCCATTTCAATCTCGCCAATGCGCTGGCGCGGCTCGGCCGTCACGAAGAGGCCGTCGAGCGCTACCGCCGCACGGTCGCGCTGCAGCCGGATCTGGCCGACGCCTATATCGGCCTTGCCGGCTCGCTCATCGCTCTCAAGCGCTGGCAAGAGGCGCTTGAATGCAGCGACCGGGCCGTCAAGCTTCGCCCGAACGCAATACGCGCGCATTATAACCGCGGCCAGGCCTTGCAGGGACTGGAGCGGCCCGAGGACAGCCTCGCCAGCTTCGATGCAGCGCTTGCCATCGATGCCGATTATGCGCCGGCACTGATCGAGAAGGCGTCGCTGTCGCACATCCTTGGGCGTTTCGACGAGACGCGCGCGGCGGCCGAGAAATTGAGCAAGATCAATCCCCGCAACGTCTACAATTATTTGCTGCTGGCCGAAACCAAGCGCTTTGACCGCGACGATCCGCAGATCGCGGCGATGGAGGAGCTTGTCAAAGAGGACAAGGCGGTAAGCGCGCCTGAGCGGATGGCGTTGCATTTTGCACTGGGCACGATCTACGAAAAGCTCGGCGAGCATGCGCGCTCGTTCAGCCATTTCGTCGACGGTAACGCACTCCGACGCCGCGAGGCCGTCTACGACGAGGGCGCGACGCTGCGCATGCTGGCGCGCATCACGGAGATCTTTACGCCCGAGTTCATTGCCGGCAAATCCGGGCGCGGCGATCCCTCGACTAAGCCGATTTTCATCGTCGGCATGCCGCGCTCCGGCACGACCTTGATCGAGCAGATCCTGGCCGGTCACCCGCGCGTCCATAGTTGCGGCGAGATCAGGGACTTCGCCCTGTCGCTGTTCGCGCTCCGCGGCATGAACTATCCGGACAATGTCTTGGCCATGCCGCCCGAGGAGATCGGCAAATTGGGCGCGAGCTATGTGGAAAAAGTGACCGCCTCGACGCCGGCAACGAAGGACCGCTTCACCGACAAGATGCTGACCAACCTTCTCTATGTCGGGCTGATCCATCTGGCCTTGCCGAATGCACGCATCATTTATGCGCGGCGCGATCCGGTCGATACCTGCCTCTCCTGCTTCACGCAGATGTTCTTGACCGGCCACCATTACGCCAACGATCTCGGCGAACTCGGCCGCTACTACCGCGCCTGCGAGCAGGTGGCGGCGCATTGGCAGGCTGTCTTGCCGGCGGGCACCATGCTCGACATCCAATACGAGGACGTAGTTGCCGATCCGGAAGGGCAGGCGCGCCGGATTGTCGAGTATTGCGGTCTCGAATGGGACGAGGCCTGTCTTGCCTTCCACAAGGTCGAGCGGGCCGTCCGCACCGCCAGCGCGACGCAGGTGCGCCAGCCGATTTATCGCAGCTCGGTCGGCCGCTGGCGCGCCTATCGGGATCGGCTGCAGCCGCTGCTGGAAGCCCTCGGCCCCACCGGTTAAGCGCCGTGCTCCCGATCGCAACGGGCGGCGAATGCGGCGATGCGTGCGATGATGTCGGGCTCCGCCAAAAGCGGCGCATGGCCCTGGTCGGGGACTTCGACCACCTCCATTTCGCGTCGGCGCGCGCGCATGGCGGCGACCGTCTCGGGGGTCAGCAGGTCGGAATTGGCGCCGCGGATCAGCAGCAGCGGCAGCCGGGCGAGCGCGTCGAATTCCTTCCACAGCGGCGGCAGGCGCTGCTCGAGATCGAAGCCCGCCAGCGTTTGCGACAGGCGGACATCGTAGGTCGGCACCAGCCGGCCATCTTGCTCTTTGAAGGTGCGATGCGCGGCGGCGAGCCAATCCGCATGCCCGAGCTTGGGAAACTGGGCGCTGAACAGCCGGCGCAGGATCGCGGCGCCTTCCTCGTAATCCCGCGGTTGCGGCAGCTTGCCGACGTAGCCCTTGATCCGCATCAGGCCCTGCGGGTCGAGCACCGGGCCGATATCATTGAGCACCGCGCCGGCCATCGCGCTCGGGCGCAGCGCGGCCAACAGCATGACGAGGATGCCGCCGCGCGAGGTGCCCACGAACACCGCCGGCAGGCAGTCGAGCGCCGTGGTCACCGCCAGCACGTCGGCGAGCTCGGTCTGGAACGAATAGTTGGAAGCGTCGCGGTCGTAGTCGGATCGCCCGCGCCCGCGGTAGTCCATCGCCACGACGCGGCGGGCGCCGTCCGCCGACAGCGCGGTCGCGAGCGCCAGGAAATCGGCTTCCGTGCGCGCCAGCCCGGGCAGGCAGACAACCGGCAAACCGGACGCCGTTGGACGGCCATAGAGGCGCGCGTGCAGCCGCAGGCCGTCGGCGGCGCTGACAAAGATACTTGCGGGCTCGTTCCGCATGGCGCCGGTATAGGCGATCCGCCGCCCTCGTGCCATGGCGCCCGTGGACAGCGCCGCCGATAGCCTGTATTCGTCGCGCCAAACGGCTTTGCGATGATAGGGCAAGCGACTGAAATCTTGAGTTATTTTACCTCGGGGGCGCGGCGGAACGGTCCGTGCCCTGCGGCCTGTCCGGTTGGTGCATGACGGCGGCCGCCAACGATCTGCTCAGCCAAGCGATCGAGCTGCACAGGACCGGCGACGTCGGCGGCGCCATCCGCGGCTACGAGAAATTTCTGAACACATCGCCGCAGCACGCCGGCGCTCTGAATCTGCTGGGGCTTGCCTATTTTCAGGACGGCAAGGCCGGCAAGGCCGTGCCGCTGCTCGAACGCGCGCTGTCGTTGCGCTCGGACTTGCCGGGGGCGAACTACAATCTTGGCACCGTGCTGCAGCAACTCGGCCGCCATCGCGAGGCGGTCGCGCAGTTCGAGCGGGCCGTGGCGCTCAACCCGCGCGACGTCGACGCCTACAACAATCTGGCAAGCGCCCTGAACGTGCTGGGGCGCAAGGCGCAGGCGATCGCGCATTTCGAAAAGGCAATCGCGCTGCGCCCCGATTATGCGCCTGCGCATTTCAACCTTGCCAAGCTGCTGTTGGGGGAGGAGGAACATGTCAAAGCGGTGGCGCACTTCAAGGCGGCGCTGGCCTGCGGCCCCGCGCGGCTGGAAATCTATTCAGGGCTGGTGACGGCGCTGCGGGCGCTCAAACTGCCGCAGGAAGCGGTGACGTACTGCGAAAGGGCCGTCGCGCTGGCGCCGCAAAGCGCCGAGGCTTACGATCAGCTCGGCGCCGTCTTGCACGAGCTCAAGCGCTTCACCGAAGCCATCGAGCAGCATCGCAAAGCCATCGCGCTCAAGCCCGATTTCGCCGAAACCTATTTTCGCCTGGCCAGCAATTACTATTTGCTCAACCGCTACGAAGCGGCCTGCCAGGAGTACGCGCGCGCGCTCAAGCTTGGGCTTCCGCGCGATCTGGCGCTGACGGCCGAGCACTATCAGGCGATTTCGCTGCAGATGCTCGGACGCTTCGAGGAGGCGGACCGCCGCTTCGACGCGATCATTGCCGATTACACCAACGACCCGGGCAGCGCGGACGTGCGCCGGAGCAAAGGCCTGATGTATTTGAGCCTCGGCCGTTTTGCCGAAGGCTGGCCGCTCTATGAAAATCGCCATTGGTCGGAGGCCCCGAACGTCCGTGAAGGACAGCGGCCGCGCTGGAAAGGCGAACCCATTAAGGGAACTTTGTGGGTCTGGGGCGAGCAGGGACTGGGCGATCAAATTCTGCACGCCAGCATGATCGACGACTTGCGCGCGCGCGTGCCGTCGATCGTGCTCGAAATCGAGCCGCGCCTGGTCGATCTGTTCGCGCGCTCGTTTCCCGGAATTCGCGTCGTTGCCCTCGGCAGCGATCTGGCGCAGGAATCGATCGCGGTACAAATACCGATCGCCAGCCTCGGCCAGTATCTGCGGCCCGATTGGGCCTCGTTTGCAAAGCGCGAGCGCGGCTATCTGACCGCGGATGCCGCGCGCACGGCGGCATTGCGCGTGCGGTTAGCGGGCGACGGAAAAAAAGTGGTCGGGCTGTCCTGGCGCAGCGTCGATCCGCAAAAGGGCCGCAATAAAAGTGCTCAATTAGCTGATTTCATTGATATTTTTAAGACACCCGGCGTCCGTTTCATTGACCTGCAATACGGCAACACGGACGAAGAACGCACGCAACTCGAACGCGACACCGGCATTGCCGTGACGCGGCTCGCCGATATCGACAACACCAACGACATCGACGGGCTCGCCGCGTTGATGGGCGCCTGCGACGCCGTCGTCACCGTCAGCAACACCACGGCGCATTTGGCCGGCGCGCTCGGCCGGCCGACCTGGGTCTTCGTGCCCTTCGGCTTTGCGCAAATATGGTACTGGTTCGGTGACAGGAAAGAGAGCCCGTGGTATCCGCGCGTGCAGGTGTGCCACCAGATGGAAGGACAGTCGTGGCAGAGTCTGCTGTCGCTGCACGGCGCGGAGATCGCGGACCTTCTTGCCGTGAAGCAAGGTGAGGCGTCATGACGCCGCCGTCCTTTGCGGCACTGTTGCAGGAGGCCGTGCGGCTGCACCGACAAGGGCGGCTTGTCGACGCCGAGCAGCGCTATCACGCGGCGCTCGCCTCGCAACCCAAAAGTTTCGACGCGCTCTATCTGCTCGGCATGCTTACGATGCAGCAGGGGCGCACCGAGGAAGCGGCGAAATTCGCGACCGCCGCCGTCGACTGCAATCCGACCTCCGCTGATGCGCTGATGCTGGCCGGCTCGCTTCTGCTCGCACGCAATCGCGGCGACGAGGCCGTCACCTATTTCGAGCGCGCGGTCGCGGCCATGCCGATGAATATCGACGCACGCTACAACCACGCCGTTGCGCTCGAGCAGACCGGACGCTTGCCCGAAGCGCTTGCCGCTTACGAGCAGGTAGTGGCGGCCAAGCCGAACTATGCGGAAGCGTGGTTCAACCGCGGCAACTTGCTGGCCCGGCTCGGCCGCCATGCCGAAGCAATTGCAAGCTTCGATCGCGCCCGCGCGCTCGCCCCGGGCAATGCGGATGTGCTCATCAACCGCGGCAACGCGCTGGCTGCGCTCGGCCAACACGAGGCGGCTCTTGCGAGCTTCGACGAGACGCTGGCGCGCGCCCCGGGTTACGTCGATGCGCTGAGCAATCGGGCGGTTTCGCTCAAGGCGCTGCGGCGGTTCGAGGAGGCACGGGAAAGCTGCGAGCTGGCGTTGGCGCGCAAGCCCGACCATGTGCTGGCCCTGATGACGCTCGGCAACGTGCTCCATGCCATGGAGCGATACGAGGAGGCGCTGCCGATCTACGACCGGGCGCTGGCCCTCAAGCCTAGCGACGTTTTGCTGCTCAACAACCGCGGGATCGCGCTGGTCGAAACCGGCCGGTTTGACGAGGCGCTTGCCAATGCCGAGCGCGTGCTGTCGTTGGATGCCGGCAACGCCGAGGCCTGTTTCACGCGCGCCAACGCCTTGCGCGGATTGTCGCGTTACGAGGAAGCGATAGCCAGCTACCAGCAGGCCATCGCGCTGCGTCCGGATTTCGCTCTGGCCAAGTGGAATCTCAGCACCTGTTATCTGAGCCTCGGCCGTCTGGCCGAGGGCTGGAAATATTACGAGCTCCGCTGGTCCGCGCAGGTCACCGTGTCGCCCCGCCAATATTCCCAGCCGTGCTGGGAGGGCGGCCGAGTGCGGGGCACGCTGCTGGTTTGGGGCGACGAGGGGCTGGGCGATCAGATCATTTACGCCAGCATGTTTGCCGAGTTGAAGAATTACGCGGACGAGGTTGTGGTGGAGCTGGATCCGCGCCTGATTGATTTATACGCACGCTCGTTCCCGGGACTGAAATTCGTGCCGCTCAAGTCTGAATTGTATGCCGGCCAAGTCGACGCGCACTTGCCGATCAGCAGCTTGCCACGCCTCCTGCGGCCGGACTGGCAATCGTTTCCGCAGCGCACGACGGGGTTTCTGGTGCCGGAGGCCGACCGCGTCCGCGCCTTGCGCGAGCGGCTCGCGAGCGATGGGCGCCCGGTGATCGGACTTACCTGGGTCAGCCGAAATCGGAAGTTCGGGCATTACAAGAGCGCGCAATTGAGGGACTTCGAGGCGCTGCTCCGCCTGCCGGGTTATCGCTTCATCGATCTGCAATACGGCGACACCGCCGCCGAGCGCGATACGGTCGCGCGCGAGCTGGGCGTGACGGTCGAACACCTCGATGACATCGACAACACCAACGACATCGACGCATTGGCTGCGCTTGCGGCGGCCTGCGATGTCGTGTTGACGGTGAGCAGCACGACGGCGCATCTGGCGGGCAGCGTGGGCGCGCCGACTTTCGTCATGGTGCCCGCGAGCTTCGGGAATATCTGGTATTGGTTTCGCGATCGCTCGGCGAGCCCCTGGTACCCCGCCGTCCAGATTCGGCGCCAAGCGCAGCAGCAATCATGGTCGGATCTCGTTGCCTTGCTCGCGGCGGAAGTGACCGCGGCGGCCAAAGCACAGCGCGCCCGCGTAGCTATTCCCCGCCACGCTTGAGATCGGCCTCGATCAGCAACTTGGTGCCGCCGCCGAAGCGGGCGCGGTAGACCTGCAGGTTCTCCATCACCCGCTGCACGTAATTGCGCGTCTCTGCGAGCGGAATGCGCTCCGCCCAGTCGATGGGATCGACCTTGGGATCGCGCGGGTCGCCGTAGGCGGCGATCCATTGTTTCGCGCGGCCCGGGCCGGCATTGTAGGCGACGAAGGTGAGCAGATAGGAGCCGCGGTAGTAGTGCAGGTCGTTGGACAATTCGGCCGCGCCCATCTGCATGTTGTAAACCGGATCTTTCGCCAGCCGCTGGAAGTCGTATTTGACCTTGAAACGGCGCGCGGTATCGCGCCCCGCCTCCGGCGTCACCTGCATCAGCCCGACGGCGTGGGCCGAGGATACGTCCTGCTGATTGAAATCGCTCTCCTGGCGGACGATCGAATAGGCCAGCGCCCGCTCGATCGGCGGCGCGATCGGCCGGTACTCGGGCAGGCCGACGGTCGGATAGGCGTAGTAGTCCATCGGCAGGCCGCGTGCATGCGCATAGCGGCCGAGCAGCACCATGGCGCGGCCATCGCCGTGCTTGGCGGCGACTTCCTCCAGCATCGACATGCCGGCGACGTCGATGCCGTTTTCGCCGATGGCGGCGTAGATCGAAGCCAGCATGTTGTTCTCGCCGAGCGCGTAGAGCATCTCGGCGGCGCGCACGACCTCGAGATTCTGCAGCACCGTCTGCTCCTGCGGCGTGAATTGGGTCGGGCCGATCAGGCCGAGGTCCCTGATGCCTAGCCGCGCGCGGGCGAGCTGCCCGTAATAGGTTATCGTGTACTGGGCCGCCTTCTCGTAGAAGGCCTTCGCCTCGGCGCGCTTGCCCATCGCCTCGGCCGCGCGGCCCTGCCAATAGCCGGCGCGTCCGAGCGCGTGGGGATTGTTGGTCTCATCCGCGATGTGCGCGAATTGGTCGGCGGCCGTCTTGGGATCGTGCAGGAAGCGCAAGGCGATCCAGCCAGCGGTGAAGTATTTATCGACGCGCCAGTTGTCGTGCCGCGGCGGGGCGGCATCGCGCGCCACGCGGTAGGCGGCCTGCGGGTGGTGATCGTCGAGCAGCTTGCGCACCAGAACGCGCCGCTCCAGCCACCATTGGTCGGGGTCGACCAAGGCCTCGGCATCCTGCGGCGCCGTCAGCAACGCCTGCTCGGCTTCGTCCGGCTTGTTGTGTTTGCGCAGCCACTGCGCGCGGGCGAAAATGTAACCGGGGTCCTGACGGGCGGCGACCGGAACGTCGTCGAGCAGCGCCTTGGCGTTGTTCTGGTCCTTGATCACCGCGGCCCGCGCACGCGCGATGGCGAGATCGTTACCGCCGAGCCGCTGCGCCTCGCGCATGCCGGCGCCGATGTCGTCGACATAGAAGCGTTGCTGCATGCGCACGCGGTCGTCTTCGCGCGTGATCATGTCGCCGAACATCTCCCGCGCCTTGTTCTCGACGTCGGCGCTGAAATCCTGGCGGCGCCAGGCAAAGCGCACCAGCTTTTCCGCGCCGGCGCGGTCGCCTTTGGCGAGCAGCGCGCGCGCCAGCATGAGGCGCCCCTTGGCGGTGGTCGGCGGGTGACGGTCGAAGAAGGCGAGTATGGTCGCGTTGTCGATGCCGTCGTTCCACAGCGAATCCTCGGCGCGACGGCGGAACAGCGGCACGTGCGGCCAGTCCGGGTGCGCGGTGACGAAGGCCGCATATTGCTGGAAGCTCGGGCTGGTATTGTCCGAGCGCAGATAGATCCATTGGGCAAGCAGACGGGCGACCGGGTCCTGGATGGTGTGTTCGGCCGCCATGACATCCGCATCCCGGCCTTTGCGCGCGGCGGCGATAACGTTTCTCAGCTGCTCCAGGTCGGCCGGCGAGGTGACGGGGGCAGGCGCAATGGCGAAGGGGCCCGGGACCGGGTGCGGCACCGGCTCAAAATTCGCCCGGGTGGCAACGGCTGCGCCGGCCGTATCGGCGGTGGCAGCCTTGATGCCGGCCGGCATCTGAGTGCCTGCCGTTCCAGGGCGTTGGCGCGGGACGGGAACATTACCGGCGATCTGACTGGTAGGGACAGGACTGCGGCTGGTCTCGGGCGCGTGCGGCAGCGGAGCCTGCCGCGGCAAGACTTTGGCGACCGCGACAGCGGGGCCGGCGCCAGGCGGGCGCGCCTGCGGCAGCGGGACGTGCGCCAATACCTTCCGATGAGTGGCGATCGGGCGATGAGCGGCGGCCGGGCCAGCGCCGGCGGGGCGCACCTGCGGCAGCGGAATGGCGCGAGCCGGTGCCTTGGACGTTGCCACGGCCGGCGAAGCGCAAATAAGGCCGGCGGCCAGCCCTAGAGCCAGGGAATTCCGTTCAATCCCACCCATTAAAAGCCTTGCCTTCAGGGCCCGGCAGGCGACTCAGCCGCCTATGGGCCGCTTGACCCCCATTAGGCCATTCTTGTCGACGAAGAGATACCCGGAAACCGTCGATCGGTTAAAGGCCGACGGGGGCGAAAGCTGGGCAAGACCATCATTTTTATTGATTCCGCATAGGGCTTTCATCGTCCCGCCCGACCCGATATCAATGGGCCAGGGTTATCCTCTGTGGAGAAGTCGTGTCATGGGTGCCAAGACCAGGTTCCGAGGCTCCTTCACCGCACTCGTGACCCCGTTCAAGGACGGTTCGGTGGACGAAAAGGCCTTCCGCGAACTGGTCGACTGGCAAATTGCCGAGGGCACCAACGGCCTGGTGCCGGTCGGCACGACCGGGGAAAGCCCGACCCTTTCCCATGACGAGCACAAGCGCGTGGTCGAATGGTGCGTCGATCAGGCGCAGGGCAGGGTGCCGGTGGTCGCCGGCGCGGGCTCCAATTCGACCGCCGAGGCGATCGACTTCTCCGAGCACGCCGAAAAGGCCGGCGCGGACGCCGTATTGATTGTGACGCCGTATTACAACAAGCCGACGCAGGAAGGCCTGTACCAGCACTACGAGGCGATCAACGACGCCATCGGCATTCCGATCCTCATCTACAACATCCCCGGCCGGTCGATCGTCGACATGTCGGTGGACACGATGAAGCGGCTCTACGAGCTCAAGAACATCGCCGGCGTGAAGGACGCGACCGCCAACATGGCCCGCGTCTCGCAGCAGCGCATGGCCATGGGCGAGGATTTCAACCAGCTCTCGGGCGAGGACATCACCGCGCTCGGCTTCATGGCGCATGGCGGGCACGGCTGCATTTCGGTCACTTCGAATGTGGCGCCGCGGCTGTGCTCCGAATTCCAAGCGGCCTGCCTGAAGGGCGATTTCGCGACCGCGCTCAAGCTGCAGGACAAGCTTGCGCCGCTGCACATCAACCTGTTCGTCGAGACCAGCCCGGCGCCGATCAAATACGCCATGTCGCTCATCGGCAAATGCGCCAATACGGTGCGGCTGCCGATGGTGCCGGCCTCGGAGAAGGCGCAAACGGCCGTGCGCGAGGCGATGGTGCACGCCGGGTTGATCAATTAGCGAGCCGTCTTTCTGCCGTTCTTCCCCGCGCGAGCGGGATCCAGAAGGCGCCGATCGTGATTATGTCGCTGGGGTCCCGCGTGGGAACGAGCGGGAAGGTAGCCATGCTCGAGGATTTCAAGAAATTCGCCTTGCGCGGCAATGTCGTCGATCTCGCCATCGGCGTGATCATCGGCGCGGCCTTTACCGGCATCGTGAATTCGCTGGTGGGCGACATCATCACGCCGCTGCTCGGTGCCGTTACCGGCGGGCTCGACTTCTCCAACTACTTCATTCCGCTCTCGGCCAAGGTCACGGCGACCACGCTGGCCGAGGCGAAAAAGCAAGGTGCTGTATTGGCTTACGGAAATTTCATCACGCTCGTGATCAACTTCGGCATTGTCGCCTTCGTGCTGTTCCTGGTCGTGCGCGCCATGAGCCGGCTGATGGAGAAGGAGGCCGAGAAGGCCCCTCCCGTCAACAAGCAGGAGCAATTGCTCGCCGAAATCCGCGACCTGCTCAAATCGCGCTAAACACGCGCATGATCCCGAAGAGTGGGAACCGGTTTTCGGGTAAGATCATGCGCAACTCAAAATAGTCATGGCCAAGCAACCCGAGCGCCGCTTCAAGGTGGTCGCCGATAACCGGCGGGCGCGCTTCAACTACGAGATCGGCGAGACTTTCGAGGCCGGCATTGTGCTGACCGGCAGCGAGGTCAAGTCGCTGCGGGCGGGCAAGGCCACCATCGGCGAGTCTTATGCCGACACGCGCAACGGCGAGCTCTGGCTGATCAACTCCAATATTCCCGAATATCAGCAGGCCGGGCGCTTCAACCACGCGCCCAAGCGGGCGCGCAAACTGCTGCTGCACCAGCGCCAGATCAACCGCCTGGCCGGCGCGGTCGAGCGCGAAGGCATGACGGTGGTGCCGCTCAAGCTTTACTTCAACGAGAAGGGCCGCGCCAAAGTGGAGGTCGCGCTGGCGCGCGGCAAGAAGCTGCACGACAAGCGCGAAACGCTCAAGAAGCGCTCCTGGGAGCGCGAGCGCGGCCGGCTGATGCGGCAGAAGGGGTAGCGCATGATCCCGAAAAGCATGTCCTCGAGCCCGATCGGGGATGGGAACCGGTTTTCGGACAAGATCATGCGCAAAGGAAAAATGCCATGATGCGGCATATCGGCATGTTGCTGTTCCCGCGTATGACGCAGCTGGACCTGACCGGGCCCTACGAGGTGCTGGCGCGCCTGCCGAACGGCAAAGTCGAGCTGGTGGCGCGCACGCTCGACCCGGTGACGAGCGACCGCGGCATGCAGATCGTGCCGACCGTGACTTACGAGACTTGTCCGCCGCTCGACGTCATCATGGTGCCGGGCGGGCCCGGCCAGCAGGACCTGATGGAGGACGACGCCGCGCTCGGCTTCCTGCGCCGGCAGGCGGCGCAGGCGAAATACGTCACCTCGGTCTGCACCGGATCGCTGGTCTTGGGCGCGGCCGGCCTGCTCAAGGGCAGGCGGGCGACCTGCCATTGGAACGCGCTCGAGCACCTCAAGCTGCTGGGCGCGGTCCCGGTCGCCGAGCGGGTGGTGGTCGACGGCAACGTCATCACCGGCGCCGGCGTCACCACCGGCATCGAATTTGCGCTGCGCCTCGCGGCGATCCTGGAAGGCGAAGAGGTGGCGCGCCAAATCCAGCTGCAGATCGAATATGATCCGGCGCCGCCATTCGATTGCGGTTCGCCGAGAACCGCGCCCCGCGCGCTGGTCGACAAAGTATCGGCGCGCATGGCGCAGCTGAGCGAGCAGCGCCGCAGCGTGGCGCGGCGCGTCGGCGAGCGGCTCGGCGTGCGGCAAGACGACTGAGCCCGACCGGGAATTACGGGGAAGGGGCTAAGGCCTCTGATGGTCTTGCAAGGCGCGCTCTCCAAACAGCGGATTTCACTCTGGTCGGCGGTGCTGGCCGTCGCGCTCGCTTTGTTCGTGCTCGGCAATCTCGCCGCCTTCAATCACAACGACTTCATGTATGCGCTCGCGCCGGCGGTGTGGGTGCAAAACGGCGCGCTCTACACCGACGTGCCCTTTCCGCAAGCGCCGCTGTCGATTTTGCTCAATTCGCTGCTGGTCAAGGCGACCGGCAACGTGAATTTTTTTCTGATCGGGCGCGTCGAATCGATGCTGTTGGTGTTGTTGGCGATGTTGCTGCCGGTGCTCGACCGGACGAAGCTGCGCAATTTCGATGTCTGGGCGCTCTACGTCGCGCTTTGCCTCACCAACTTGTTCGTCACCGCCGACAGCGGCGAAATCGGCAATTATTCGATTTCGTTGCTGTGCCTTGCGGCGGCGGTGACGGCGTTCGACCGGCCCGGCCCGGCCGGCTGGCGCGGCTTGCTCGGCTGCGTGGCCGCCGGCCTGGCGACCTCGGCGAAACTTTATTTTGCCCTGTTTTGTCCGGCGCTGCTGCTCTATTTCCTGCTCAGGGAAAGGGCCGCGCGCAATCCCAAAGTCATCGCAGCGTGCGGTGCCGGATTTCTGCTGGGCTTCGCCCCGATCCTCTATTTCATCGCGCGCGGCTATCAGAGTTTCTGGCACGCGAACGTTGAGATCCCGGTGCTCTTTCTGCCGCTCAAGATGGCGAACCTGCACGACGGCTTGCTGCGGATCGCAAAAGCCACGCTGGTTTTCGCGGTATTAATGTCGATCCCGCTGGGATTTCTGGCGGCCGCGGCGATCAAGCAATGGCGGCGCGGCGGTGCCGCATTCTTGCACGAAGGCGCCAAGCATCTGGTGGTGCTGGTCGCCTACGTCATGGCGATATCGCCGATCTTCGTTTATCCGCAATATTTCGGCCCGCTCGCCCTTTTGATCCTGCTGTTCTCGGCGCCGTGGGATTCCGAGGCACTGCGGCCGCTGTATGTCAAATTGGGCGCGGTGCTGTTCTGCGCGCAATGCATTCAGATGATATCGCAGACCTATCAAGGCGCGCAGCCGGACGGCGACCTCGTGGTGGCGCAGGTGCTCAAGCTGCAGAGCAGGGCCCGGCAAATCGTCTCCGACGGCTACCGCTGCGAGCGCAAAGTCTATACAGCGGAACCGTTGTTTTTGCTGGAAAATGGCGTGAAATATCCGCCCGAATTGGCGGCTGGACCGTTCATCATGTTCATGCGCGGCGAAGCGATTGAGCGGAAGGCCAAGGCCTTCGATCTCGATGGACATTTGCAAAAATGGAATCCCGACATCGTCCTTTGGGGTTACTATCTCGACAGCAAAAGCCCGAACGAGGCCGCCACCGATCGCACGATCCGTGATTATGCTCGCAACCACGCGTTCGTCGTCGTGCCGCTGGGGAAGATGGAAGGCCACCCGATCGAACTGGCTTAT
>Ga0335081_10012405_pt1 | contig 13815 bp, 14 predicted proteins | sample Lox_Sample_35_FD_206713 | JGI IMG/M metagenome (GOLD analysis project Ga0335081, IMG submission 206713) | Soil microbial communities from Loxahatchee National Wildlife Refuge, Florida, United States - Lox_Sample_3.5 | ecosystem: Environmental > Terrestrial > Soil > Wetlands | place: USA... | reverse complement strand
GCCGCTCCCGCGCGAGCCTCGCCTCCACACGGTCGCGACGCTCCAGCTCACGCTGTTCCGACGTCCCCTCGCGCCGGTTCATCAGCCCCTCACGCTCGTCGGCCGTCAGTTCCCGCTCGTCCGCGATCCGCTCACGCTCATCCGCTACGCGCTGTCGCTCGTCCGCCTGCCGCTCGCGCCTCTCCACGGCCGCCTCACGCTCGTCCAGACGCTCAACTCGCCGCTCGAGCGCCTCGGTCAGCTGCTCGCGCCTCGCGGCCAGCCGCTCACGCTCTGCGGCGAGCTCCTCCCGCTCCTGGGCGATGTGCTCGCGCTCCGCGGCCACTCGCTCGCGTTCCCGGGCCACCCGAACGAGCTCGCTCGGCTCATACGCCGGGTCCTGAGACTCGCCAGAGTGGAGGGCAACTTCTCCCGGTGGATTTGCGTCCGCGTGCATCGGGACCGGACCTCCTTCGACAAAAGCCCAAGCCTACATCGCTCAAGCCCAACGAACGTCATGCGGCCTTGCGAGCCCCGATCGATGTTCATAAGAAACGCGGTCACAACCCAACGCTCCGCCTGTCAGGGAACTCCCGCCCACTGCTGTACCGAAAAGAATCGACCGCGACCGCCGGCGAACCCGGCCGCAGGCTCGATAGCCATCCGTGGGTTACGCAGCCTGCTTGTGTGCAAATCCGCCTGCCCTGGTCGGTGCGGGCTCGCCATGGGTCAGGTGCAGCAAACATCGCAGGTCGAGGTAACGCTACGGCGGCAGGCCGGATCACCGCCGGAGGCGCCGATCTTCCACGTCATCGCTGCCGGATGGACGAGCACGTGCGCCCATGTCGGGCCCGAAGCCGCGTGGTCATGACCTCGACGCGGTGCGCATCCGCGCGCAGCGATTATTACCCGGCGGCCAGCGAGTTGTGCTCCAGTGTCTCGAGCGTCCCGCGGCGCTCGAGTAGGCGTTTTTCGAGCGACCTGTAGGCGGTTGGGGCGATCGGCAGCAGCCACTGACGAAGCCGTGTGAACCGCGAGATGTCGAGTCCGATGTCGTTGAGCATTTCGTCGATGCTGTGCATCGAGAACGGGATGACGCTCCCCCCGTGTGCGTGCCGCCCCTGCGTGCGCTCCTCGCTCCAACGCAGGCGCTGCCGAACGCGGACGCGCATCTCGTCCGTCGGCGGCAACTCGATCGAGCCCATCCCCAGGGCCGCGACCCAGAGCGCTCCGATCTCCGCGCTCAGCGGGCACAAGAACGACGAGTTGTAGCCGGCGAACGTCAGGTTGGGGACGCTGAGCGGCAGCGTCTGGCGATAGAGCTTGAAGTTGCCGCACGTGTCGGTGATCCGCCGCTGCAGCGGCTGTGCCAGGAATGGGACATGCTGGCGATGGCCGGTCCCGCACACGATCAGGTCGGCAGGCAGCCGGGAGCCGTCGGCGAGTTCGGCGAGCGGGCGGCCTCCGGCGGCGTGCAGTCCCGCGACCTCCGCGTCGCGGCACACGGCGATCTTGCCGCGGCGGACCTTGGCGAAGAATCGATCGGTGGTCATGCTGACCGTGCTGCGCGCGATCTCCTCGAACGGTCCGTCGGGGACCAGTCCGAGCTCGCCCAGGCGGTCCTGCCGCGTCGCGATTGCTCGCAGGGCGCTGAGCATCCGCGGGCCAGGTTCCAGCCCACGGACATGGAGGAGGCGGTCGGGGCCACGAAGCTCCGGGCTGCGGAACAACGCTTCGCCCAGCCTTGTGAGAACGAGGTATTTGTAATTGAGGATGCCGCCGACGTGCCGGGGCACCTTCCACAGCAGCTGTCGTGCGACGACCGTCGTGCTCGCCGCGACCTCGGACACTGCCTCGGCCACATCGCAGGCCGACTTGCCGTACCCCACCACCACAACATCGCGGTCGCGTGCCGTCTCGAGGTCTCGAAGCTCGCTGGTGTGCACAACCTGGCCGCCCGCCGACGCGTGCTGATCGGCGCCCTCAAACGTGGGCACGAACGGGTCGCAATAGACCCCGTTCGCCACTACCAGGTGTTCGAACGAGCTCCTCACTAGTTCGCCGCGCGCGGCGTTGACGCTCTGCGACGCCCACATCCCAGCCGCCTCGTCCAGATCGGCAGCGACGACCTCCGTGCCGAGCCGAAGCCGAGGAGCTAGCCCGAAACGCTCGACGTACGCGGACAGATACGCCTGCACCTGCTCGCCGGTAGGCCACTCCGCGACCCCGCGCGGGAACGGAAAGTCGGAAAACGCGTACGTCGCTTTCCCGTTCTGGGTACGCAGCCCCGGGTACCGTCGTGAGGCGCTCCAAACTCCGCCAACATCATCGCAGCGCTCGAATACCTCAATGTCGTAACCGAAGCGAGACAGCACCTTCGCCGTGGCGAGTCCTGCGAAGCCGGCGCCAACGATGGCGATCCGTCCCGCTCCGCCGTTCTCGCGACGGGTTTGGCCTCCTGAGCCGGCGCGATCCCGCCAGGGATCCTGACGGGCAGGGTGTCAGCTGGTTGAGTACTCCGAGATGGGTGATTTCCTGTTATCGGGACCGATGATGTAAAAGTAGATATGCCGGTGCTCGCGGAAGTTGTGTCCGTGCACGCAGCAGCTGTAGCCGACGAGCGTGACCTCGGCGGCGCTCTTCCAGGCGTCGTTGATGCCCTTGTAGTTGAAGATGATGCTGACGCCGAGGTTTGTCTTGGGGTCTCCGTTGTTCCAGACCTGGAAGTAGTCGCCGTTGGGATGGAACACGACTCCCGCGGAGTTGTTCGAGGTTCGGGCCCAATTCTGGTAGCGGCTTGGCGGACGGGCCGACGCGACGCTGGCCGCAAGCGCGAGGACGGCGAGCCCCAGTCCGATGATGTTGATGGAGGCGCCCAGGCGGCGCCGTTGGCGATGGATGCTCATTGGGTCACCTCGGTCGGGTAGTTGGTCTTCTGGGAGCGGCCCGAGCTCGAGCCTCCGGCCGCGCGGTCGGTTGTCGGTAAGGCTCAAGACAGGGTCGCTGGTGGTGACACGTCAGTCTGCGTTGCGGCAGACGCCTGAACAAGACCGCGGATGAGGGGGTGTTGCCCTAGCTAGCGGAGCCCCGCATTGGGGGCGCGTGACGGTGCGGCCCGCCGCCAGCACCTCCCGGCCGTTATGGGGGAGGCGACCGGGACGACGGCGGGTCTTCTGGCGTTCGTGCGACCGTAGGGGGCGGCCGGCTGCCGCGGGTCGGCCGCGCTCAGATGACGCCGCCCGAAAGTCTTGCGACGAGTTCGCCGCGGCTGCGGGCGTCTACCTTTGCGAGGATCGCCTTGATGTGGTCACGCACCGTATGGCGCGAGAGGTGCAGGCGGTGTGCGATGCTCGCGGTGTTGTGACCGTGCGCGATGAGCGCGGTGATCTGCTGCTCGCGTCCCGAGAGCTCGTATGCGGTCATCATGACCGGGGCGATCTCGGTTGGACCGGCGGGCTTGATGAGCAGCGCCGTGCTGCCGAGCCGGCCGTCCACGTCGCGCAAGCAGGATCCGTGACATGCGATCCAGCGACCGGCGCGGCACCGGGTCAGCACGCGCCGGGCCGTGCTCTCGCTCCTCGGCGATCGCACGCGCGCGCACAAGCGCACCAGCCGCTGGGAGGGGAAGCGCGCATAGGTGTCCCGGGGCGAGGCTGTGCTCGGTGCGCTCCAGCTCGTCGAGCAGCTCGCGTGCCTCTTCGTTGGCCGACATCCGGCTCGCCGCCCGCAGCGAACACCATTAAGCCGGCACGATGACCGTCGATGGGAGCGGAGGACGGTGCCGACTCGCGGACGTGCTCGCGCACCACATCTGCGAGCGGCTCAGACAGGCTCGCCACGAGCTCGATCTCGCCGGCATCGAACGCCGGCATGCCCGCCGTGCGCAGCAGCGCGATCGACGCCCAGAGGCTTCCGTCCGCGCGGACCACCGCGCGCAGTCCGTCCTCGAAACCATTCGGCCGCAGGATCTCGCGATACCGAGCGCTCCGAGCCGGACGTTCCGACGTCGCGAGTCGCAGCCCGGCGGCTGGTATCTCCGCCGTAACGAGGTCGCGGTACGTGTTGATGTCCGCGCGCAGGAACTCGAACTCCCACACGCGCGTATGGTCATCAGCGCGGATGTTCTCTAGCCACGCCTGACCTGCGGGCACGCCGGTATGCGGATCTGTCGCCACCCAGGCGGCGGCCTGGAACGAGATCAGACGCCGTAGCCGCTCGGAGGCAACCGCGAACAGCTCGCGGACGCTCTCGCGCTTCGCGGCGCGCTCGAGCAGCACTCGGCGCGCATCAGTTGCGGCGGGAGTGAGCTTCGACCGGCGTCCCGCCGACGCGACGCGGCCGTTTCGATGGGTCGGCTTCGTCGATCGCGCTAGCTCACGACCGGCATGGCCAGCCAGTCTCGCGCAGTTGTCGCCTGGTCGGGTAGCCACCGTCCGGCCACGAACTCGCGATCGACCTCCCGGGCTCGTGCAACGGCGTACTCCTCGTCCGCGCCGCAGACACCGTCGTCGGAATACTGCTCAGCCGATGCCGACATGACGGTCCCCTCCTGACCTGTTAGAGGTACCGTGCATTAGGACGCCAGCGGCGGACCTACGAACTCGATCCCGTGCTCGCGAGCGGTCGCCGCGAACGCCTCGGTCTGCTCGGGATTGGGCGGCCCCTGCGGCGCGGGCAGCCCCGGCCGCTGGGCGGGGCGGCTCACCGCGCCCATGAACCGCACGAAGTCGCCGTGCGTGGTGACGTTGAGCCACCGTGCTCCGTCGGGGGACTCGACCCGATAGGTGTGCGGCACCCCGCGCGGCGCGAGCGCCGCCTCGCCGGGACCAATCCGAAACTCGGCCTCCGCGGCTCGGATCCGCAGCTCGCCTTCGAGGATGTAGAACGCCTCGTCCTCGCCGTGTTGGACATGCATCGGCGGCGAGTCAGCGTGCGGGGCGAGGCGCTCGATCACCGATATCCCATCTTGCCCTTCATCGTGACCAACGCGAACGGTGGCCAGCGTATTCAGAAACCACAGCCGCGCGCCGGGAGTCGTTGGCCTCTCCATCTCCAATCCCTCCTGCCTGACATCGATGGTAAACTCCGATTCGGATCTTATACCTCCGGTTCGGAGCTTTGTCAACCAAAGCGCTCACCCCCTTCTCCTATGTCATCCTGACTCTGATCGGACGGGGCGGCGCGGGCCCGCACGACCTCGTCCGTATGGCGCGGACGGGTCGGATCTACTGGGACGCGGCTGAGAGCCAGTTCTACGCCGAGCCCAAGCGCCTCGAACGGCTCGGGCTGCTCACATCGCACACGGAGCCCGGCCGGACGAGGCCGCGCACGCACTACACGCTCACCGACCAAGGCCGCGAAGCGCTTGTCGCGTGGATGGACCAGCCCGCCCGCTTCCCCCGGATCCAGAACGAACCAGTCGTGCGGCTGCTGGCGGCTGACCTCGTCCCCGAGCACAAGGTGCTGGAGAGCCTCCGGGCGCTGCGTGAAGAGATCGCCGCGATCTCGGCCCAGCTCGACGCCGCCGAGCACGCAGCGGCCGCGGTCCCCAGCCGCACGGAGTACCTCATGCTCAACCACCAGCTCAGCCGGCGGATCCTCCAGGCGCACGCCGAGTGGCTGGACCAGGTCGAGCACAAGCTGGACTCGAGGCCCCACCGAGGCGCCTCCCGCGCTCGGCGGCGAGGGGCCGACGGCTGATGGACCGAGCACCGGCGCTGGCGTCAGGCCGGCTTGCTCCCCACGCGGCGAATAGCGTGGGCACGAGAACCGACCGCGGTCAGCGTGTCGATCGCGCCCTGAATATCGACGAGCGTCATCTGCGCCGCCGGCCACTTCAAGCTGACCTTGGCCAGCCAGTCCCGGTGGTGCTGAGTCCATGCCTTGTCGTCCTCGAAGCGGATCGCGTGCCGGTCGCCGACGCGTGCGGGATCTTTGACGGCGCCGCCACGACGCACCGGTTGCCGCGCCTGACGAGCGCGCGCGAGCCCGTACCCGGTTGGACCGGCCTCATACTGGCTTGGGCAACCTCGCGCAGAACGCCGCCGCCGGCATGATCTCGCCGCTCATCCTGAAAACGTCAACTCCCCGCTCTCGGCGTCCAGGACCGCCGCCACGATCTCGTGGCGTGCACATCCAGGCCGACAAGCGCGTTCTAGCCTTCGCCATTGCGGGCTGCTCCTATGCGGTTGTGGACGCTGCGCGGGGTGCCACCCCACGGCTAACGATCCCCACGATCGCACCGTGCGCGTCGCGCTCACCGAGCAAACGGTCGCGATGGAAGCCGTATGCAAGCCTCATCCCTGAAGCCGGGTCTCTGGCAGGCGCGCCGGGTCAGCCGGCGTGGTCGCGGCTGGAGGCCGCCGCTGCGCGCATTGGTTCGGCCCCGTCACGAGGCGGGCGAATCGCTCACTCACCTTCATCCTCCGCATCAGGTGATGCACGGCGCCGCCGCCACCCCGGGTTCGAAAGTCTTCTCAGAGATCTGCTTGAGTGCGGCCTTCTCGGGCTCCGCCGGCGTGCCGCACCATTGACGAGATCAACAGTAGGGGCGTGCGGCGAACCTGAGGTGTCTCAGCCAGCTCGCCCGAGAGGAATCTCTTGTTCCTTGAGCGTCCGGGCGCCGCGTGAGGGTCACCTCCACGGGGTAGGACGTGACCGATGAGATCGACCGCTGCGGAGGCGTCATGGCCGGCAACGACCAGGATCGCGACGCGGTGAAGCCGAGCGAGCAGCGCCGCGGATCGGTTCCGGGAAGCGACGAGGCGCACAGGAAAGGCCCGTGGGCCGCGAGGGGCCCAGGACGGAGTCGTCCCCGGCGAGCTGGGAGGCTCCGATGCGCCCGCCGGTCTCCTGCCTTACGATCCCGAGCTCGGGAGCTCCGTGCTCGGCAGACCGGCGGGCACTGAGGAGCCGGCGACCGAGACGGGCATCGACCCGCACGGCGGCGACGGGGCCGACGCCACCTCCGATGGGGGCCCCGGATGTGCCGGACGGCGTGGAGCCTGATCTCAAGGACGCCGCCAGCGGACCGCGCCAGGTCGACGCCGGCTCGGTACCTCGAGCGAGGCGGGTCGGCTAGGGTCGGAGTATTCGATCGCTGTTGTTTCACTAGGAGGCCAACGTGCCGTTCGAAACGTTTACGCGCCAGCGCCGGGCAGAACGTCAGCCGTTCGTGACGATTCAGAAGAAGGGTGTGATCTCGCTCAACCGGGCGGCTTTCGAGGCTCTCGGCAGCCCCGAGTTCGTAGAGCTGCTCTTTGATCCGGACGTCCGCTTGGTCGCCTTGCGTCGAAGCGATAGCTCGGTCGACCATGCCTATCAGGTTCGCGCGCCCGTGGAGAATCATGCCACGTGGTTGATCTCGGGTGCGGCATTTGTGAGCTACTACGAAATCGAGAATTCCAGATCGGTCAGACGGGCTGCTCGAATGGACGGCGACCTGCTGGTCATCGACCTGAATGACCCGCACGTCGATCCGCGGGCCGAGCCCACACCAGCCGACGCCTCGGATTCGTGACGCGGCGCTTCGATGCTCTGCGCCGGTCGCTCGGTCCGCTCTCGTGCATCAGAGTGAGCGGTGACGCACCGTAGCTGGCCTCCAGGACGCGCCCAGCGATCGGCGGCCGGCTAAGGGCGGCGGGCTGAGGCGCTCGGCCGGCTGCACCGGCTTTTGTGCGCGGGCGGCGATCGTGGGGGTAAGCGCTCCCACGCGTCGGCCAGCTGCTCGGGCGAGGATGGGTGAGCGATATGCAGCCGAGCGTCCCAGTTCGGGCGCAGCCAACACCGGGAGCAGCGACGCGAGTGTGAGACATCGCATGCGGCAGTTGCCCGCTCTCAGCAGCGGAGGCAGCCGCGCTGGTCCCTGTCTGTTGGCCGCTTCGATCAACCGGCAGCAGCGTGGTCACGGTCGCGCTCGCGGGCGGAGGGTCGCCGAACGCTTGCAATGGTCGCCGATCTGGCTAGCCACCGATGGCTCGCGCGGGATCTTGTCGATCCTGGACGAGCGGATCGCGTCGGGAGCGGCGTGCGCGCGTTCGGCGCGAAGCGGGTGGTCAGAGGCGGAATCGGACGACGCCGATGATAAGTTGGGAGCACGTGGCGCTTCGCCGATCGAGCGGCCGTCGCGCCACCCCACGTTCCGCGGAGGGAACCTCACTCGTGTACGCAACCGCCTTCTACCGTGTCTGTGACCTCGACGAGCTCCGTCGTATGGTCGCTGAGGTAGGCGCGGCCGAGCTCATCACGACCGGACCTGACGGCTACCCACGAGCGACGCTCCTACCCGTCATCTGGACCGGCGACGTCGTCCGGGCGCATATGGCCCGTCCGAATCCGCATTGGGCCGAGATCCCCGATAACACTCCGGCCTTGCTGGTGTGTGCGGGCCCCCAGGCGTACGTCTCGCCGTCCTGGTACCCGAGCAAGCGCGAGCACGGCAAGGTCGTCCCGACCTGGAACTACACCAGCGTCCACCTCCGCGGAACCGCCACCGTGCATGACGACCCCGAATGGCTCAGAGATCAGATTGCCGCCCTCACCGACTTGAACGAACGAGACCGCTCTCACCCATGGCAGGTGACCGACGCCCCGAGCCGATTCATCGACGGGCAGCTGCGAGGAATCGTCGGCGTCGAGATCAACGTCGAACGGGTCGAGGGCAAGGCCAAGCTCAGCCAGAACCGGTCCTCGGAAGACCAGAACGGCGTCATCGACGGTCTCGGCCGCGAAACGAGATCAGGCGCCAGGGACATCGCCGACGCCATGCGTGTCGCCGCGACACCAGCCCGGTGAGCGACCGTTACACGCCCAGCGGCCCTTGCTACGGACGCTCGATGGTTCACGATCACCGAGATCACCGAGATCGCCGGTGGGGAGCCGCCGGCGCCGTACGAGGGAGCGGGCGTCTGCTACGCCGAGTTCGGCGACCAGCTCGTCGCGAAGGTCGACGTCAGCTGCTTGCGCGGGGAGACTCTGATCGCACAGCGTCATGATGCCTCGAGCGAATACGCCGCCGAGAAGGCGGAGTTCGCCGCCACGCGCCGCGCGCTGGTTCGGATCCTGACTCGGCCGTTCATCGAACATCAATCGTTCCGTCCCGGCAACACGCGTCGAATTGTCGATGAGTCGAGTCTCGGTCTACGGAGGCGCCATCAGAAACCGTGGACGGCGGTGATGCGGATGTGCACAGGGACGTTGAAGCGCTCCGAGAACGATTCGGCCGTCATGCCCGCGTGCTCCCAGGCGGTGGCGTACTTGGCCACCCATGGCGCGTTGAGTCCGGCGATCGGGCGCGATTCGTCCACGTGGGCGATGCCCGTCAGGATGACGATGTCGCCGCCGCTCGCGTCGCCGCGGAAGTTCAACGTGACCTTCGGGTTGCGGCTGAGGTTGCGGATTCGCGCTCCGGGCTGGCTATACACGTAGACATTCTGGCCGCCGTCCCACAGGAACCCCACCGGGCGCGGGAGCGGCGCGCCAGACGGAGTCACGGTCGTCAGCCACACGATCGTCTCTTCGCGCAAGTGTCGTGCGACCCGCGCCCCGAACTCGCTGTTCTCGTCGATCATCCGGCGATCGTAATAAGAACGGTCTCCGTCGCCCGGCCCAGCCGAAACGCAGGTGTCGGCTCGCAGGTATGCCCCGAGCGGTAGGGGCGTCCAGAAGCGCGCTTCATAGGTGTGACGGATTCACCCCAAGGGAGGTTGGCGAACTGGTCGTCGTCGACGATCCTTTGGCTTCGTCGGACCGAGACACCGGGCGCGTATCCAAGGCCTGATCTCGACCCGCTTGTCCGATTGGATCGTGATCCACCGCTCCGAGCGAAGGATCCAGAGTGGCCATTCCGGCGGGCGTAGCGCCGTCATGGTAGGGAGGAGGGCGATCGGGGATGAGCAGCGTCGCAAACACCAACGAGAGTGCCTTGACCCAAGCGGGAAAGGCTCCGAGCGAGAAGCGCGGCGCCGGGAATTCGCCGGCGCCCCGGCGACACGGCGGCGGACTCTTCAGGAGGTTCATGCACGGTCTCGAGGAACGGTTGGGCGCTGCCGGCGCGGAGGATCCGCATCCCGTCGGTCGGCGCCCGGCGGGCGCATGGTTGAGGCGGCACCCTCGCCTCTGCGCCTGGATCGTTCTGGCTCTGTTCTTGGTCGAGCTGTGTGCATTTGCGTCGTGGGGGGCGCAACTGCTGCCGTTCCTCCTGGTCGCCGCCGTTGTCTGGTGGGTCGCGGTCTGGAAACGAGGCGTGCTCGCGGCCACGGCCAGGCATCTGTCAGTCCTGCTGTTGACCGGGCTGACGATTCTCTGTCTCGCTCTCTGCGGACTGAATCAGTGGTTCGCGTCGGTCAAGCCGGCGACCGTCCAGCGAGCCGAAGAGACGCTTGCACGGTTCCGGCTTGAGTTCACCGACTTGACAAGCCTGTCGATGGTCCAAGTACTGATCGTGGGCACGGTCCTGCTGGCGCTTGCGGTTATCTACACCAACCTCGATGCAGCCAAGCGGTATGACCGCGTGCAGAGCTCACTCGGGTCATTCCAGACACTTCTCTTGGTCCTGTGCAGTTTCGTGATCTACGCCCAGTCGCCGCTACAACAGGAAGTCCATGTCACACACGACCATTTGACCGATGCCTACCGAGCCGCGCTGGAGCGGCAGTGGAAGGCCGACGCTCAGATCGCGGAGGCGGCACCGACGCGCCGAAGCCTTCAGACGACGAAGCCGAATCAGCAGCAGCAACTGGGCGTGGTCCTCCGCCGCATCTACTCCGCCGGGCACGAACGCCCACACGCCGTCTCGGTCATCGAATCGAAGGTGTTCGAGACCAGCGCGCAGCAGACGGCAGCCAGCCGGTCGGCTGCGCAGCTGGACGCGATTGCGTCGGCCGAGGCGAACATCCACATCGGCCAGGTGCCGGTGACGCCGCGCGAGCTCGACGATCAGATCGAGGTGACCGCGGCGGCCGAAGACTCAGCCTCACAGGCGGCGCGGGCCGCTCATCAGTCCGCCGCGGTCGTGATTTCCACGATCGTGAGGATCATCGAACTCGCCACGCCGCACTTCCCCAGCGAAGCGGCGCGGACGATCGCGGAGAACCTGTTCGAGAACTGGGCTGGGCTCGCCGAGCCCAACGTCGCCGAGGCGTTCGCCACGCTCCATGACGCCTCTGCACACGACTCCAAGGGCCCTGCGCTCACGCTGGACAGGGCCGACATTTCTGGGTCCGACCCGACGACATTCTTTTACCGAGGTACCTTGGCTTCACCCGAGACGATCGCGCGTGCTGCACCCTCGGCCCAGGTTCACGTTGCGGTACACCCGCCGGCAGATCCGTCTTCGGACCTGTCGGACCTCGATCACTTGCTCGAGGACTTTCACTGAGCGGCCTCCCGGCCGCATCGCCGGTCGGCGAGCAGCGAAGCCGGTTGCTCCGATGAGTTCCGATCCCGGGTGGTGCGGGGTCGCCGGCGGACACCCGGGCAGCGAGCGAGGCGGCACGCCCGCCGGGCTCCAGCGTCGGACCGGTAGATCTGGCCAGACTAGGCCCGCTCGCCGTTTCGGGCACCGATTTGACCGCATCGAACGCGAGGGATTAGCATTATCATCGGTGTCCTCCGCGGACGAAGGTCGGCGTGGGCAAATGGTCATCGAGTTCAAACGAGCGCTGATCGTCGTGGCGGCGGCGGTATTTGTCACCGTCAGCGTCGTCCTGGCTCACAGTGGTCGGACCTCTGCTCGCGCGCTCTCGATCGGGGCGGGGACGCCTTTGGTCGGTCACGCAGGCCCGGTCAGTAGCGTCGCGTTCAGTCCGAACGGGCGGACGCTCGCGACCGCCACCGAGAACGGGACGGTCCAGTTGTGGGACGTTCGACGGGACCGCCTGGTCGGGACGCTCAGGGGACTCGTCCGGATCGTCGACGGTGTGGCGTTCAGCCCGGACGGGCGTACCGTCGGCGCGGGAAGCAGAGGAGGCGTGGTGCGGTTATGGGACGCGCGGAGTCGCAGACAGCTCGGAGGGCCGTTACAAGCGCATGCCGGCTCCGTCTACGGCGTCGCGTTCAGTCCCGACGGGCGCATCCTCGCGGTTGGGAGTGCCGGTGGGACGGTCCAGTTGTGGGGCATGCCGGGCCACAGCCTGATTGGACAGCTCGACAATCACGCCGGCGCTATCGCCAGCGTCGCGTTCAGTCCCGATGGGCGCATCCTCGCGGCCGCTAACACCCGCGGAACCGTCGTGCTGTGGGACGTACAGAGCCGCCGGCCGCTCGGAGTTCCGCTGCAGACCCATCACCTCGTCAACAGCGTTGCCTACAGTGGCGACGGCCGGACCCTCGCGGCCGGAAACGGCGACAACGGGACGGTCGGCCTTTGGGACGTACAAAGCCACCACCTGATCCGAACGCTGCACAGCGGTAACAGCGGCCCCGTCAACAGCGTCGTGTTCGCCCCCCACGAGCCGATTCTCGCTTCTGGGAGCGAGACCGGGACGGTCCAGCTGTGGAGCCTGGCGCGCGACAAGCTGCTTGCGACGCTCAACGGCGGCACCGGCCCGGTCTTTGGCGTCGCGTTCAGTCCCGACGGGCGGACCCTCGCCGCCGGAGGGTTCGACGGCACGACCGTTTGGCGCGGAATCGGGTAGCGCCACCGGTCGCGGGAGGCGTGCGCCCCTGCTGGCGAGGCGCACTCCTTCCGGATCGCTCTCGAGATGATGACGCGGTCAGAGACGCCGACCGTGAGCGGCCCTCTTGCCTGTCAGCTAGTCATCAAGAACTCGCGCCAATTGCCGTCGACGGTGGTTTGGCCGATCTCGATCAGGTGACCGTCGGGTTGCGCAGGTAGCAGCGGATCTCGGTCTCGTGCTGCTTCGGTGCGGTCAGGAAGTCCCGCCTCGCGCTTCACTCGCGGTACACCGCTTGGATGTCCGAAACCCGGATGTCGACGATTGCCTGAGCGGTCACAGGTCGAGCACCACGTCGTCGCGTGGTTGTGAGCAGCAGATGAGTGTGCTTCCGTCGGTGGGGGGTTCGACCGGATCGGGGCTGTACCCGACGTTGCCGGCGATGAGGGTTGTCTCGCAGGTGTGACAGACGCCGGTGCGGCACGACCAGCGGACGGGTACGTCGCATGCTTCGGCGAGTTCGAGCAGGCTGCTGTAGTCGCTGGCCCACGGGATCGCGAGGTTGCTGCGGGCGAACTCGATGGTTGGGCCGTTTCCGGCCCGGCCGGCGGGTGGGTGGGGCGTTCTTGCAGGTGTTGCGGCGATGCCCGGCGTGATACTCGGCGCGGGCCCGAACGGCTCGGTGTGGATGCGTGAGCCGTCGATTCCCAGCGCCGCCAGACCCGCGCTGATCTCGTCCATGAACGGGGTAGGTCCGCACAGGTATGCGTGGGCATCGCGGGGCGGCTCGAGTTCGGCGGGAAGTGATCCGGTGAGACGGCCCGGGATGTCGAAGTCGCGGCCTTCGAGGTCATCCGGACCGGGACGGCTGTAATACACGCGGGCATGTGCGTTCGGGAGCGAGGCGAGGAGACCGTGGGCCTCGGCGGCGAACGAGTGCTCGCGCCGGTTGCGTGCGCCGTGCAGCCACCAGATCTCGCGGTCGGAGTGCTCCTCCGCCAGCGCGTGAAGCATGGCGAGAACCGGGGTGGCACCGATCCCGGCGCTGATCAGAAGCACGGGCGCATCGGTCCGGTCGAGGATGAACGTGCCGCGCGGTGCTGCGATGTCGAGTTGGTCGCCGGTGGCGAGCCGGGTGTGCAGATAGCCGCTGGCGGCGCCGTCGTGTTCGCGCTTGACGGTGATCCGGTAGTAGCCGGCGTCGGGCGGTCCGGACAGGGAG
>Ga0335081_10012404_pt1 | contig 13815 bp, 11 predicted proteins | sample Lox_Sample_35_FD_206713 | JGI IMG/M metagenome (GOLD analysis project Ga0335081, IMG submission 206713) | Soil microbial communities from Loxahatchee National Wildlife Refuge, Florida, United States - Lox_Sample_3.5 | ecosystem: Environmental > Terrestrial > Soil > Wetlands | place: USA... | reverse complement strand
GTGAACGCGGACTATGAGAACCTGGGCCAACCGTCGGTAACGCTCGACGATATCCGCCGTTTTCGCCAGCTCGACAGCAAGGCGCCCGGACACCCGGAATACCACTGGGTCTCTGGTGTCGAGACGACGACCGGGCCACTCGGCCAAGGTGTAGCCACTAGCGTGGGCATGGCCATTGCCCAGAAATGGCTGGCCAACCGCTACAACCGGTCCGGCTTCCACGTGTTCGACTACAACATCTATACCGTTTGTGGAGACGGCTGCCTGATGGAAGGTATTTCCTCGGAAGCCGCATCGCTCGCCGCCCACCTCGGCCTCGACAACCTTTGCTGGATCTACGACAACAACCACATCACGATCGAAGGCAACACGAGCATCACGTTCACGGAGGACGTGGCGGCCCGATTCCGCGCCTATGGATGGAACGTATTGAACGTCCGTGATGCGAACAATGTGGACGGAATCGAGAGCGCGCTTGAGGCTTTCCGCAAGACGAAGGGCAGGCCCACTCTGATCGTGTTGGACAGCCACATCGGCTACGGCTCTCCTCATAAACACGATACGGCCGCGGCGCATGGCGAACCGTTGGGCGAAGAAGAGGTCAAGCTGTGCAAACGCGCTTACGGATGGCCCGACGATGCCAAGTTCCTGGTGCCCGAAGGCGTCTACGAGCATTTCACCGCGGGAGTGGGCGCGCGGGGCGAGAAGGCTCGCGTGGAATGGATGCAGCAATTTGGCGAGTACCGAGCGGCATATCCCGCACTGGCAGCTGAAATCGATTCGATGCAGCGCCGCGAACTTCCAGCCGGCTGGGATCGAAACCTGCCAACATTTCCTGCCGACGCCAAAGGTATCGGGGGACGTGATGCGTCTGGAAAAGTGCTGAACGTGCTGGCGCAGAGCATCCCGTGGCTGCTCGGCGGCTCGGGGGATCTTGGGCCATCGAACAAGACCACCTTGACGTTCGAAGGCGCAGGGGACTTCCAGGCGGATACTCCCGGTGGAAGAAATCTCCATTTCGGCATCCGCGAGCACGCCATGGCGGCGATCGTGAATGGGCTCTCCTTATCTAAGCTCAGGCCGTTCGGGGCGACCTTCTTCATCTTCAGCGATTACGCACGGCCCGCGATTCGACTTTCCGCGTTGATGGAACTGCCTGCCATCTTCGTCTTCACGCATGACGCAATGGGCGACGGCGAGGACGGGCCGACGCACCAACCGGTCGAGCACTTGGCGTCTTTGCGTGCCATACCGGGTCTGATCACAATTAGACCCGCCGATGCGAATGAAGTGGTCGAGGCATACCGCTATATCATCCAACTCCGCCACCAGCCGGCGGTGCTGGCACTCTCACGCCAACCCCTGCCAACGCTCGATCGCACGAAATACGCGCCGGCGTCCGGTGTTGCGCGGGGCGCTTATGTGCTGGCGGATGCCCCTGGCGGCGATCCCGAGGTTATCCTGATCGCGTCGGGCAGCGAAGTCAGTCTCGCCGTGGACGCGCACCAGAAGCTGATTGCCGAAGGCATCCGCTCGCAGGTGGTCTCCATGCCGTCGTGGGAGATCTTCGATCGACAATCGAAAGACTATCGAGAGAGCGTCCTGCCGGCAAGAGTGACGGCCCGAATCTCGGTGGAACAGGCGTCGACGTTTGGATGGGAACGATACGTTGGCAGTTCCGGCCGAATGATCGGCATGAAGACATTTGGAGCCTCGGCGCCGCTCAAAGAACTCCAAAGAAAATTCGGATTTGAGCCTGATCGGATTGTTGAGATTGCCAGAGAACTTCTGGGCCGGCCGTAGCAGGGGCGGATGAGCAGTATCCTCGGGCAAGTGTTTGCTGAAAGAGCGGCGATTCGTGACCAAGCGGTCGAGGCGCACGGGCGAAGCTATCCTCTGGGGGCCTCGATCTCCGCCAATGGAGTCAATTTCAGCGTCTATTCGCGTGGAGCATCGCATGTTGAGTTGCTGCTCTTTGATCATCAGGACGACCCTCGCCCCGCTTGTGTGATTTCGCTCGACCCAGCCGTGAACCGGACTTATCACTACTGGCACACCTTCGTGCCTGGCTTGCAGCCGGGCCAGCTATACGGCTACCGCGTGAATGGACCTTGGGATCCGGCAAGCGGGATGCGGTTCGACGCGAGTAAGACCCTCCTCGATCCCTATGCGCGCGCTGTGGCCATTCCAAAGGACTATAGCCGAAGCATGATTTCCAAAAGAGGCGAAGATGCACCGACGCTAGCTATGAAGAGCGTCGTTGTCGATTCCCACGGCTACGATTGGGAAGGCGACATACCTCTGAAAAGGCCAAGCTCGCGGACGGTCATCTACGAGATGCACGTGGGAGGTTTTACCCGGCATACCAATTCCGGTGTTCGAGACCACCTTCGTGGCACCTACGCCGGGCTGATTGAAAAGATCCCATACCTTCAGGAACTCGGGATCACCGCAGTAGAACTGCTTCCCGTTTTTCAGTTCGACTCTCAGGACGCTCCCCCGGGGCGGGTCAACTATTGGGGTTATGCGCCTGTTTCGTTCTTTGCTCCTCACCACGGCTACTGCTCCTGTACCGATCCGTTGGGGCCCGTGAATGAATTTCGCGATATGGTCAAGGCGCTGCACCGGGCCGGTATCGAAATCATACTCGACGTCGTGTTCAATCACACCGCGGAAGGAGATCAAAACGGCCCCACATTCAGTTTCCGCGGACTGGATAATGCTACCTACTACTTGCTCGAATCCGACCGCTCACGATACGCGAACTACAGTGGCACGGGAAACACGCTCAACGCCAACCACCCCATTGTCCGGCGCATGATAGTGGACAGCCTGCGCTATTGGGTGCAGGAGATGCACGTGGATGGCTTCCGGTTCGACCTCGCTTCGATTCTGGCGCGCGATTCGTCGGGCCAGCCGATGCTCGACCCGCCGGTTCTTTGGGATATCGAGTCCGACCCCACTCTGGCCGGCACGAAAATGATCGCCGAGGCGTGGGATGCCGGCGGCCTCTACCAGGTCGGAACCTTTACCGGTGATAGCTGGAGGGAGTGGAACGGCCAGTTTCGGGACGACATTCGCGGCTTCTTCCGAGGGGACGATGGCTCCGTCACGCGGATTGCGGACCGGTTGCTCGGCAGCCCCCAGATTTACGGACACAAGGAACGGGAAGCCGAGGTAAGCGTCAATTTCGTGACCTGCCATGACGGGTTCACTCTCAACGATCTCGTCTCCTATAGCGTGAAGCACAATGAGGCCAACGGCGAATCCAGCCGCGACGGCGCGAACGACAATCGAAGCTGGAACTGCGGCGTTGAGGGTCCTACCACTGATGCCGCGGTGGAGGCTCTGCGGAACCGCCATATCAAGAATCTTCTAACCTGCAACATGCTCTCTCTTGGCATGCCTATGATCAGCATGGGCGATGAAGTGCGCCGCACGCAGAACGGCAACAACAACGCATACTGCCAGGACAACGAGACCAGTTGGTTTGACTGGTCGCTGGTCTCGAAGCATGCCGATGTGCATCGGTTCGTGAAACTGCTCGTCGCACGGCGTCTTTCGCGCGGCATCGAGGACGAATGCCACTGCGAGACCCTGAACCGCCTGCTTCGCGAGTCGGCGAAGGCCTGGCATGGTGTGAAACTGAATCAACCCGACTGGAGCGCGTGGTCGCATACCCTGGCGCTGAGCGCGGAGTTCCCGGGCGACGGATACTTCATGCATTGGATCCTGAACGCCTATTGGGAGCCGCTCGAATTTGAGCTGCCGCAGGCCCACAGCGAGTCCGCCTTGTGGCGGAGATGGATCGATACGAGCCTGGACTCGCCGGACGATATCGTTGCGTGGTCCGATGCTGAACCGTTTACGGGCCGGACGTATCCGGCTGCTCATCACTCGGTTGTGGTGCTCTATCGCCGTGACTCACGGTAACCTGCCTAAAACCGTTCCCCTATTGGCTCTGCTGGACGCTGAAGAGATTGCAGAGCGCTCGGCGCGTTCCCGCCGGTTGCGTCCAGGGGAATTTCCGTAATCGTCAGTTCGCCCCGGCCCACCCGCTGCGTGTCCAGTGACACGTGAGTGACGCTAACGGCTGTCCCGTCAAGCAGCTTTGTGTCGCGAACCAGTTCCATCCGCCGGATTTCATCGGAGGGCTGCTTTACGAAGTGCCCCGCCTGCAGGACCGCGACGCCGCTCGCGGCGTCAATCCAGAGTTTACCCTCGATCAAGCCGCTCCGCTTTTTCTTCGGCATGATCCGAAACGTGAAGGCTCTGGTAGGTCCGGCGCCCACCTCGCCCGTATAGGTGAATCTGTAGTTCGCCGGGACGATGGCTACAGACGAAAGCGGCAGTTGCTCGACCTCTTGCTCTGCCGCAAGGTACGGCGCAATGACTTCCTGCGCCGCCGTCGCGTCGCCTGCCATCTGCAGTATTTGGTATTCACTGTGTCCCGATTCGCCCGTTTGACGGACCGCCAGCAGGGCGGTCTGTTTGAACAAGCCCGGCAAGGAAGCCTCGATCATCACGGCCACGGGCCCCGATTGAGCGAATGCGTTTCCCTCATTTATGGAACTAACGTACCGCGCGAGAGCCAGGCCAGGAGCGGACTGGGAGTGGCTGATTGAGACCAGTTGTGCCGCCGCGTTGGACGGAATGAGCACTGCAATGATTCCTGCAAGAAAGAGTAGGTGCTGATGAGCATGAATTGTTATTTGTCTCATGCCCAAAGAAAGGCAGTCCAAGGGCCACCCGGCGGGGTGGACGCATTTAATTGAAAAGAGAAAGGTGGCGGGCTAAAGGCGCTTCCGCGAATACTACTCAATGCTAATTCCTCTAGCAGTATTGGCGGGAATGCGGACTTCTGAAGCAGTGGCAGGTTGTACCAATGCCAGGCCATTATGCCGCCAAGCGCATGCCGATGGCAGAGCGCTGCGATGCGGAAGGGGATTCCATCACCGCTAGTCGGGGCGTTCTGGATGAGCAAACCATGCAGAGCGCTGGTTCGATCGGAGGCTGGGACTCCGGCTGGAGGCTTTGCAATGCGCAGTGGATTCCGGCGAGCGTGGTTTGCTTGTGAGGACCTTCTGGCCACTGCTCCACACAGTGCAACCGATAGTGTTCCATCCTCAGCCACTGCGCGAGTCTCTCATTCACCCTTTCGGACTGTTTTGTGTCCATGATCTGCTTCCTTTCGCGGTTGAGAAGGGCATGCCGATGGCCGCATCTGGCCCCTCATTTTGAACGGCTTACTATCCGAGCGGGAGAGTCCCCGTTAAAAGTCCCGACGGTCTGCCGCGTTTCCGACACCTGTGGAAGTGAACAAGAGCCGCCGAAGGGGTTCAGTCCGGCTGATGGCGCTCAGGAATGATCGATGCGCGCCAGTTCCTGACTGTACAGCGGATTGTTGGGAAACTCCCGAGCTAACTCCTGCAATAATTCGCGGGCGCGGTTCCTGTCGTGATCGCGGAGCGCGGCCACGGCCAGCAACAGCCGCGCAAAGGGTAACAGGTAGTGGCCCTTTTGCGCGGTGATCTGCAGCTTTTCGATACCCAACGTCCGGTCGGTTTCCCCGCCTGCCAGCCGCAGTAGCCAGCGCACCGGCGCGGGCTTGACACTCAACATGTAATTCTCCACACCGACCGCGATCCACGCGTCGTAATAGTCCGGGTGTTGGGCCAGCAGTTGTTCCGCGATCCCGCGCGCCTGTTTCATCTCCTTAAAGGACGGGACGTAGCGCTTTTCGATCAGTGCGAGGTAGTCGGACTGCAAACCGTGGCACATGACGGCAGCGAAGCGGGCATTGGCATCTTGCGGTGCGCGGCCGGCCAGTTCAGTCGCTTTAGCGAGCGCCGCTTCGAAGTCGCGCTTCAAGACCGGATCGGGTGTGAGCTTGTGGTCGGTGTGGAAATGATCCTCCTGGATGAAGAACTCGGATTGCAGTATGTGCAGGCGGTCAAATTCGGTGAACAGGTAAGCCGCGGCATCAGAAGCGGGGCCCATGGGGTCGTCGGGATGCAGACGGCGCCACTCGGCGAAGGTGCGATGCGCCTGGTCAAATTGCAGGTTATACATCTGGAGGTAGCCGGCATCCAGCAGAGTCGGTTCCGCATGCAAAGCCGCCAGACCAAAGGCGAGAGCCAACGAAGCCTGGGCTGCGATCATGCGGTTCATTCTTGGCTTCACGGTATTAGACACTCTGCGCATCGGCCGCTGGGCAGAAGGTCTTCAAATAGAAGAGTCGCGCAGTACTGATTATGTTGGCCGGCGAACAAACAAATCAGTCCCACGTCCGGCTCTTTCTAAATGAGGGAGACCCTCCGATTATGAGCATCTTGCGGCGTGTCGTGGGGCTCTCAAGGCCTCGAGCGGCTTTACCAGCCTTAATTTGCCTGCTGTTGTCGATTCTGCGGTTTCCGGCTTGGCCGCAGGACCTGCCGGCCTACCAAGACCCGCAGGCCCCGGCGACGCGGGAGGCAGCTTCCGCGCCGCGATACACCCAGCAGACTCCCGAACAGTTGCAGCAGTTGGTCGCGCCGATTGCGCTGTATCCGGATTCGCTGGTGGCGCAGATCCTGGCCGCGTCCACGTTTCCCGAGCAGGTGGTTGAGGCCGACAGATGGGTGCAAGCTCATCCTGAAATGAAGGGCGACGCTTTGGGTCATGCCGCCGACCAGCAACCCTGGGATCCCAGCGTGAAGGCTCTGACCGCATTTCCGTCCGTGCTGGGAAACATGGACAAGAACCTCTCGTGGACGTCCTCTTTAGGCGACGCCTACTACAACCAGCAACCGGATGTCATGGACGCCATACAGGCGATGCGCCAGCGAGCCCAGCAGGCCGGCAATCTCAAGAGCACGCCGCAACAGACCGTACAGACGCAAGGCTCGACGATCGTCATTCAGCCGGCTGCCCCGGAGGTCGTCTACGTTCCCGCGTACGATCCGTGGTTGGTCTACGGAGATCCCATCGTGGCGTGGCCGGGATGGTACCCGTATCCCGGCATCTGGTGGGACGGGCCGTACCTTTCGTGGGGAATCGGCTTCGAAATCGGCTGGTTCGGCGGTTTCGGGTGGGGCTGGGGCCATTGGGGATTCGATTGGCATAACCGCTACGCAGTTTACGACCACAACCGGTATTACTCCCACAGCAACACCTTTTACAACCGAAACAATTTCTACCGGGGTGGAGGCGAGCGCGGCGAGGGGTTCAATCGTGGGGGCATCCCGTCCAGGCCCTTCAACGGAGACGCCCGGGCCGCCCGTGGATACGCGGAACCCCACGGCCAGAGCGGCGTGCGCTCGGGCGCCTTCAGTGGCAACGAGCGTGGCGGAGAGGCGCGGGAATTTTCGTCACGTGGCAGCTCCAGCTTCGGCGGCGGTGGGCGTCCCAGTGGTGGCTTCGGCGGCGGTGGTTTCGGCGGCCATGGCGGCGGCTTCGGTGGCGGTGGTTTTGGCGGCGGGCATGGCAATGGCGGGCACCGATAGAAGGGACATCATATGCGGCAAACAAACTCCGGCATTTCCAGAGTAGCGGCGGCTGCTATTCTTTGGGCGGTATGTCTTCCCGCCGGTTCCATGGCGCAGCAGCAGGGCCAGAAGACATTTTCATCGCCGCAAGAGGCGGGCACCGCACTCGTCACTGCGGCGCGGAGTAACGACGAAAAAGCGCTGCTCGAAATCCTGGGACCGGACGGCCAGCAAATCATCTCGTCGGGGGACGAAACTGAGGACGCCCAGAGCCGCGCTGATTTCGTGCGGAGATTTCACGAAATGCACCGCCTGGTGAAAGAGCCGGATGGATTCACCTTGTACGTGGGCGCGGAGAATTGGCCCCTGCCCATACCGCTCGTGGAGAGAGAGCGCTCCTGGTATTTCGACACGGAGGCGGGCAAGAAAGAAATTCTGTACCGCCGAATCGGGCGGAATGAAATCTCGGCCATTCGTGTGTGCCAGGAACTCGTGGCCGCGGAAAAGGAATTTTACTCCACACAGCACGGCGAGTACGCCCAGAAAATTCTCAGCGATGACGGGCAGCACAACGGCCTGTATTGGAAAGCTGCCGATGGCGAACCCCAGAGCCCCATCGGGCCGCTGATAGCGTCTGCCGTTGCGGAGGGCTATGCCAAACGCCCGAGCGGCGCTCCGACTCCTTACCGCGGTTACTACTTCCACATCCTGACCATCCAGGGAAAAAATAGCCCAGGCGGACCGAAGAGTTATATCGCCAGCGGCAAGATGACCGGGGGCTTCGCCTTCGTAGCCTACCCGGCGGAATACAGGTCGTCCGGCGTGATGACGTTCATCGTGAACGAGGATGGAGTGGTGTACCAGAAGGATCTCGGCTGGAAGACCGATAACCTCGCCAAAGCCATGAAGGAATACAACCCCGGTTTCGGTTGGGAAAAGACGGAATAGAATCTCCGGGGGGAAGACGGGCTTCAGCCACAGTCTAATTTAAGAATTGCTAAGGCTTCGCTGGTCTAACATTTCTTAACGTGACAAAGGCCGCACAATGCGGGTAAATGGGAAGATCCGGATGTGTTGCAGGAGGCGAGATTCCTCATGATTACACCACGCTGTTTGTGGGCGTCTACGCTGATTTTGTTTGCGCTTGGGAGCGCCAACGCCCAAACCGCAACGTCTCGAATTGTGAGCACGGCCAACGCTTTTCTTTCGACGCTCGACGAAAAGCAGAGGCAGAGTGTATTGTTCGCCTTCGACGACGATGAGCAGCGCGCACGCTGGTCGAATTTCCCGATTTCGATCGTTCCCCGCGCGGGTCTCGCCATGAAGGACATGCCCCCCGCACAACGGGCGGCAGCGATGAACCTGCTGGGGGCGGCGCTCAGCAAGCGCGGGCTCGAAAAGGTACAGCGGATTATGGAGGGCGACGAGGTTCTCAAAACCAACGAAGCCAACGGTCGCGGGGGTGGCGGTCCACCGCGGGGACCGGCGACGGGTTCGCGTTGCGTAAAGGCGACGGTCCTCCCGGAGGCGGACCGCCGCCCGGCCGCGGCGGTCCAGGCGGCGGCCTTATGTTCGGCAAGGACCTCTATTATTTCTCCTTTCTGGGAAAGCCGTCCGAAAAAACTCCTTGGACGCTGCAGTTCGGCGGACATCACCTTGCGGTGAATGTCACCATCGACGGCGATCGGGGCATTCTCACGCCGACCCTGACCGGCGCGCAGCCTGCCCTTTACACGAGCAACGGACAAACCGTCCGGCCGCTCGGTGGCGAGAGCGACAAGGCGCTGGCGCTGCTCAACGCCCTGGATGAGGGCCAGCGGAAGCAGGCGATTCTGAACTATCGCGTGCCGGATCTGGTGCTAGGGCCCGGCAAGGACGGGAAGACGATACAACCCGAGGGGCTCCGAGCCTCGAATATGACCGGGAAGCAGCGCGCCATGCTGCTCGACGTGATTTCCGAATGGGCGGGTATCGTTCACGAAAACGCGGCGACGGCCCGTATGGAGCAGCTCAAGCTGGACATCAGTGAAACGTGGTTCGCCTGGAGCGGTGCGACCACTGCCGAGCCGGGCCACAACATCACGGCTTACTATCGCATCCAGGGACCGCATCTGGTGATCGAGTACTCGCCGCAAGAAATGGGCGGAGACCCCGCGCTGCATGTCCACACAATGTATCGCGATCCCACCAACGACTACGGCCGGAAGCCCGCGCCGAAATGAGGGTCAGTCTGGCCGCCGCGATTCTGATACTCTTCCGCGCGCCGGCATTCGCGCACCGGCTGGACGAATACCTGCAGGCCACGATCGTCGAGGTCGAAAAAGACCGTTTCCGCGCGGAGGTGACGCTGACGCCCGGCGTTGCGGTATCGGATTTCGTGATCCATACCATCGATACGGACGGCGACGGTACGATCTCCACGGCGGAAGGACAGGCGTACGCCGCGCGGTTTCTTGAGGACTTGACGCTCACCCTCGACGGCCGCCGCCTGGCTCTGCAAGTCACCTCCGCGCAGTTCCCCGCGTTGAGCGAGATGCGAGAAGGAACAGGCGAAATTCAACTCGGCCTGGCAGCAGCTTTGCCGCGCGGCGGTCGCGACCGGAAGGTAGTCCTGGTGAATCGCCATCAAAGCCGCATTGCCGTTTACGAGGTGAATTGTCTGCTGCCGCGCGATCCGCGCGTGCGGATCGGCGCGCAGAAGCGCAACTATACTCAGTCCGTTTACGAACTGGACTATGAAGAGACGGATGAGCCTCACGGCATGACGTCGGGCCTGATCTGGCTGACTCCTTTGGCGCTTTTCCTGACCGTGAGGCTTGTTTTCGTATGGCGCCAACGGCCGGCGAAGGAAGCGGGCGCCCAGGCATTCATCGCCCTGCAATCTCGATCAGCCAAGCAAGCGCGCTAGGCGCTTATTCGTCCTCGGGAAATTGCACATTTTCTGCAACGAACAACGTTACTTCGATCTTGCCGGATTCGGGCAGCTGCTTATATTGCACCTGACTGGCGACTCCCCGCACCTGACTACTGCGCAGAGGTACATTCACGTTGCCTGCCCGGAGTGTCACCCGCTGCAACGCAACGCTCCCCGCCTCACCTGGAACCTTTGCTGCGCTGACTTGATCCACTTGCCCCGATGCGACGTCGCCAGTTTTTGCCAGCACCTTTCCGCGCAGCGTCAAGTCCTCTGCTAGAACAAAGGTGACTGTTTGGCCAGCCGTCGCTCCGCCTGCGCCGAACCCATCCACGGCGATTAGTGGCACAGGACTCCCCTCACGCAACACTGGCGCAGTCGCAGCCGATTGCGCTTCCGGCCTGTTGCTCGTCACCTTTTTCAAGAGCAGTTCCTCGGCCAGGTTTACGGCCACTAGTCCAGCGAAGTGGAACATCAGGGCTCTGCCCAGCAAACTGTACTGTGTCCTCGAGCCTGGGTAGTAAGTATTCGAGATCTCCGCCGCGGAAATCGCCCCTATCAGGCCGGCATACGGCGGCTGCCACTTTCCGTTGTCGCCCTTCGCGCGAAAGGCGGACTCAATCGCGTACCACGCGCGCTGCGCCTTTGTTCCCTGCCCACTGTAGAAGTACCGCGGATCCTGGTGCAGAACCGAGTCAGCCACCACTGACGTGATCAGAATGTTCTCCGCGGCTGATCCGTACGCAGCTCCAAAGCGTTTGCCAAAACCCTCCGAGCCCTGTCCAAATTGATAGTAGCTGTTCTTCGCTTGTTGAATACCCGCAGTAATGCCCACTGCAGCGATCGTGGCTGGGTCCAGCAGCGTCTTCAAACTCAGATGTAGTTTCTGCTTCGGTGACAACGGAGCCGGATGGCTTTCATACGTAACAAAGTAATTTGGGATTACTCCCAGCACTCGCTGCTTTACCTCCCGGTTCAACTGGTCCGCTGCGACTTCTTCCGTCGACAACCCTACAGTGACCGTCGTTATCTCGGGCGCCACCTGCAAGACGGCCAGCAACGGATTCGATTCGGGAGTGACCGAGGCAGGCACATTCGATGCGGTCCAGTCGGACAAGCCAGCGGCAGAAATCTTCACGCTGTAATTACCAAGCGTCAAAGACGAAATCTTAAACGCGCCCTCGAAATCGGTGACGGTCGTGTGAGGGCTCCCATCGGAACCTTCGACCGTGACCACCGCACCTAGTATCGGCGCGTTGGAGGAATCGGTCACACTGCCCTGAATCGAACTGGTCGCCTGTGCCATCGCCCACTGCCCGACCAAGCACAGAAACACCAAAACCGCCGGAAGCGTTTTTCTCATCAACAAACTGACAACGTTCCATGGCCTGATACGCCCAGCTATGTCCGAAAAAAGAATGTTCAGAATTGCTTCAAAAGACAAGTTGTATGCCCTCTTAATACAAGAGGGACAACCGGGGGCTGAATGTTTGGATTTGGGTTACTACCACATCCTGACCAGCCAGTTCAGAGAATATTCACAGCGCGCGCGGCTAGCAATGCGACCGTTGCGAGCGAGATGGTGGCCTGAATCATCATCAGAAGCTTGGCCCAACGGGAAAGCACCGGCACATCGGTGGGCGAAAATGCCGTGCTGGTGTTGTAGGCGAGAAAGAGATAATCGACGAAACCGGGACGCCACTGTTCCTCGCCCATTTCACGGCGTAACTGCGGGTCCAGCATCATCTGCGGGAACAGGAAGGCTCCATCCGTGTGGGAGTTTTCGAGATCGCGCCGGTGCGGGCCGCCTGCGTCCAACCGCCAATACCAGCAGGCAAAAACCAGAACATTGCAGATCCACAGCGCTCCCGCGGAAATCAGCAATTGAGGGGGCGATTCCTTATGCGCCGGCAAACGCAAAACCAGCAGCGCCAGAGAAGCAATGGTTGAAAGAGTTACCAGCGAGTTTGCGGCATAGCCAAGTATCATGCTGGTCCGCCAGTTGCCTTCGCTGCTGAAGATCACGGCAGGCGTCGACAACACGGCCACAAAGACCAGCACCAGCCAATCCGGACCAACCGTCAGCGCGGACGGCAAGGCATAATAGAGACCGCCGATGGAGAGCAGCGCCAGACAAGCAGGCCAGCGGGGCTCTCCCGGTCGAGGAACGATTTCCTGCCGCACGGCGGCCGCCGGCCCTGCATTCGGAAAGCTACTGCAACGCCGAGACCTGCGTGGTGGCATTGGGCACGTAAATGCGGATCAGCACGCGCCGGGCCAATCTCCTGGCATCGGCCTTAGTGACATTCGGATCGATGGCTTCCACGTCCGCCAGGAATCCTTCTGGAATCGGTTCTTTACCCAGTCCGATAATGTGAATGCCCCGCAGAGGAATACCGTGGCGCACCAGGTATCGCGCCACCGATTCTGCCCGGCGGCGGCTCAACCCGAGGTTATACTCGGTCGTGCCAACGGGATCGGTGAAGCCGAGCAGTTCAAACACGACGCGAGGCGTCGATTGGGTGTGCTGCACCAGCACATCCAGCGCCACCTCATCGGTCTTGCCCAGTTTGCTCTTGTTGAAGCCGAAAGTGACGTCCGCTTTGGCCACCAGCGAGTAGTTCATGGCTTTGTCCAAAGCCGTAATCGACGAGGCATTGGCCGCGATCGCGGACTCATCGGCCTTGATCGCAGACTGATCCTGTTCCGCAAGCCGATCGGCCTGGTCAGCGGTGGCGTTGGCTTTTTGGGCGACAGACGCAACTTCGGCCACTTTGGCGTCGGTGGACCCTAGCTTTTCTTCCAGCCGTGAGACATCGGTCGCTTCTCTGTCAGCCTGGTCATTGGTTTTGGTTTCGAGTGCGCTGACCTTGGAATTGACCAGCGCAAGTTGCGCTGCTACATATTTTTTCGTGGCGCAGCCGGAAGTGGCAAGCGCCACCGCGGTGAAGCCAATACATGTCAAATACAGTGCGGGTTTATACATAACGTGTCCTCTTTGTGGAGCCGCGGTTAAGCTATTCAGCGCGGCATTCCTCCATCAGAGAAGAGTCAAAGACCTAGTACAAAGGTTGGCTCGGTGCTCAGAACTCAAGCTTCAGAGCCAGTTGCGCCGATCCCGGTCCGCCGATTTAATACAAACAGAAATCCTCGACAGGCTGCTCTTTTTATTAGGTGCCATTATGAGAACGAATTATGTTCAAGAACTCGAATCGGTTCGTCAGAATTTGGTGCAGATGGGCGAGACGACCATTGCTCTTCTGACTGAAGCATTGAGTGCGGTCGCCGATCCGAGACCTGATCCTTCGGCAAGAGCCAGCGAGCTGGAGGCCCGGACAGATCATCAGCATAGATTCATCCACGACCGGTGTTTGAATCTCATAACGCTGCAGGCGCCGGTTGCGAGCGATGCGCGCCTGGTTACCGGCGTTCTCG
>Ga0335081_10012403_pt1 | contig 13817 bp, 9 predicted proteins | sample Lox_Sample_35_FD_206713 | JGI IMG/M metagenome (GOLD analysis project Ga0335081, IMG submission 206713) | Soil microbial communities from Loxahatchee National Wildlife Refuge, Florida, United States - Lox_Sample_3.5 | ecosystem: Environmental > Terrestrial > Soil > Wetlands | place: USA: Florida... | reverse complement strand
GGCGACGGTGCCGCCGCTGGCCGCAATCGCCGTTGCTCCTGTGGAGGGCGGCCAGGAGCCGCCGAACGTGCCGCATCCAGAATACGTTGGAGCGGTGGAATTGCTGACTAGGACCCCTGCCGGCAGGGTATCGGTGAAGGAAAAATTCGTCAGGTCCGTATCCGGAGGAGCAGTAAACGTCAATCTCAGGCGGGAATTGCCGCCGGGATGGATCGTGGCAGGCGTAAACGTCTTGACCGCGCTGATCCCGGCCCCATTGGCATACACCGAAACGGGCGCGGTAGCATCTGTAGTGTTGCTGGGACCTTCCGTGGTCACCAGCGCGCCGATCGGAATGGTGTTCTGGTTCGCGCCGGTATAGGCGGTTGCAGGGTCGGCGGCTGTGTGGGTGGTGACCGTGGCCGTGATCGTACACGTGCCTCCGGCCGGGATCGTGCCGCTTGTCAATGTTACGGTCCGGGTTGGAGATCCGGATAGGGAAACGTCCGAGGGGTTGGCTGAGCAGGTCGTAGTGGGGGTCCCCGTAAATTCCAGATTGCTGTTGGGATTGGTCGGCAGCGTATCCGAAAACGGGTTCAGGGCACTGACATGTAAATCTGCGCCCGTCGAGTTGGTCAGGGTGATGGTCAGGGTATCGGTGGAGCCGGCCTCAAAACCGGAATACTGAAAAGCTTTGCTGACGCTGAGCGCCGTTACATTCAAAGTGACATTGACCGTGTTGCTGTTCTGCGGACCCTCGGTCGTGGTCACGGAACCCTGAGCAAGCAGATTATGATAGGCGCCGCTTGAGGTACCGGCCTGTGGTCGAACGTAGACCGTGACCGTACAACTGCTGGGGCCCGCAGGAAGCGAGCCGCCGGCAAGCTTTATGGAGGTGTCTCCTCCGACGATTGGATTGATCCCGTCACTGGTAAGGGTACCGCCGCTGCAAGTAGTGGCCGGCGCGGGAACGGAGGGAGGATTGGCAGGTGCGACTTCCAATCCTGACGGGAGATTATCTGTGAGGCTGACTCCCGTGAGCGCGCCTCCCGTGGCCGGATTCGTAATGGTGATGGTCAGTTGGCTGGCGTTGGGATAGGACACGGTTGCAGGCGAGAAGGACTTGCCAACGCTGATCGTTGTGACGGAAACATCGGCGGTGGCAGGCGACTTATTGGTGCCTCCCTCGGCGGTCGTCAAGGCATCCGCCGGAATGGTATTCGCGTTCGCACCCGTGTACGAGGCTGCAGGATCCGAGCCACTATGCGTGGTAACGGTGGCTGTGATGGTACAGCTGCCCGGGCTGGCGAGCGAGCCGCCCGGAATGTAGCCGCCCGTCAAGTCCAGCTCGCGCGTGGGCGATCCGGAAAGCGCAACTGTCGCGGGGGGAAAGAGAGGATTACAAGTCGTCGTGGGCGTCCCGGTGAATTCCAGGTTGCTGTTGGGAGACGTCGGCAGAGTATCGGATAGGTCCGCCCCGCTGAAAGCATTCGGGGATGGGTTATAAATATGAATCGTCAGGGTGGAGGTTCCGCCCGCTGCGAAAGTGGACGGTGAAAAATCCTTTGAGATCGAGAGCGACGTGACTTCCAAAGGAGCATCCGCTTCCGCTTCATTGGTGGCATGTTCATTTGTCGTCAAGGCGCCGATCGGGATCTTGTTGGTGTATGTTCCCTCTGCCGCGCTCATCTGTGCCATGACCGTTGCCGTGATGGTGCAGGTGGAACCCGCCGGGAGCGTGCCGTTCGTCAGTTGAAGCGTATCGTTGGTGATTGTTGTGGTGGCGATCCCGAGCGTCCCCCCGCCGGAGGAAGTTCCGCCGACACAACTAATGGAAGGCGCCGGCACAAAGATGGACGTATCATACACGAGCCCGGGGGGCAACTGATCATTTAAGGCCGCGCCCGTGTAATCGCGGTTGGCAATATTTTGAATCTGAATGGACATCTGGGTGTCGCTGCCAGGCGCAATCGGCGAGGTGGTAAAGGACTTCGTCAGGTTAAACGCCTGAACGTTCAGCTGATCGGTGGCGGGGCTGGAATTGGTCACGCCTTCCTGGGTTTGGATGGCGCCGGGATGGGCCGCAGCCGGCCCGGCCGGAATCGTATTGTCATAGCTGCCCTGCGTCAACGAAGTGACCACCACCGTGATCTTGCAGGTGGAGTTCTTTGGGATGGTCCCATTGTTCAGCATCACGGAGGTGCTGGTCCCGCCGGACAAGGGATTCCCGTCCTTGTCGGTCAAAGTGGCCGGACCACAGCCGGTCAGTGTTGTGGTAAGGGGGCTGGCCACGACCACGTCCCCATTTCCCGCAGTGGGGAGAAGGTCGAACAGCGTGACCTGGTTTAGAGAGTTGTCGGTATCGTTATTGATGACATTAATGGTCAACGTGCTGGTTTGCCCCACGGCAATCGTATTGGGGCTGAAGCTTTTGTTCAACGAGGGCGGCTGGACCGGGATCACGTTCAGTGTGGCGCTGGCGGGCGTGGTGTTGTGAATCGTGACCGACGTACCGCTGTCCAGGGTGGTTGCGGTCAAACCCTGCCCGCCTTCCAGAGGCGGGACGTCAAAGGCCGGGATGGTATTGATCAGGTTGCCCGGTGTGATGGAGGTCACATCGACTTGCACATAACAACTTCCGGGCTTTCCATCGATGACATCATAGGCAGGAACCGTTCCGTTATTTAGCTGGAGTGTCGTCCCGCCCGCGGCCAACGCACCGCCGCCGATCGCGGTCACATCGGCTGCCGATCCGCAAGTGTTCGTGACATTGGGCGGCGATGCAATCGAAAGTCCCGGTTGGGTGCCTCCCAGGGTCATATCATCCTGCCAGGTCGCGCCCGTCAGTTGGTCCGTGTTCGGGTTGTAGATGGTAATCCGCAGTGCGGAAGTGGCGCCTGAAACAATGGCGATGGGCGTGAAACTTTGGTTGATCTCTGCGGGAAAAGTCAGCGCAGATGCGGAGGTGACCGGAAATAAAGCCACGGAAAAGATCAGGATGATGGATAGGATCAATAAACGAAGTGACTTAGACACGGGATATGTTCCTCGGACAGCAGAAATCATCATTCCGCGGATAGGATCGGCAAATAACCGCACCATCCGCTTGAGCCACTTCACTTGGTCCTGAAAAAACGATGATCACGTTCGCGTGAAGGCAACCAGGCGGATCTTTTCGTGGATGGACGGCCTCCGCCTGGCGGCCGGCCGCATCGAAAAATGGGAGGATAAGAAGATTATACAATGCCGGGGGAAGGAAAACAAGCACAAACAGGGAATGTGACCCCAGGACCTCGTTATCCACGCACCAGATAAATGATCGCAACGATCACGCCGATCGTGACAACGATCCAGCGCAGGGTTGCGGGCTTGACCCGTCCGGCCAAGCGTCCGCCCAGGCTTCCGCCGATCAACGCGCCGACCGCCATCAGCAGCGCGACCGACCAGATCACCCGGCCTGAAAATAAAAAGAAGATCGCGGCCGCAAAATTGACGCTGAAAGAGACGGCCTGTTTCAACGCATTGAGCCGCGTCAATGTATCGTCGATCGTCAACCCCAGTACGGATAACACGATTACGCTCAATCCCGCGCCGAAATATCCGCCATAGATCGCAGCCAGCCCAATCGGCAGGTCCACGATCCATGATTGATTCGGTGTTGGCTTCTTCTGACTCGCGCGGCGGACCAGCCAGGCGCGCACCGGCTCCTGAACTGCCAATAACGCGGAGGCCAGCAGGATCAGAAAAGGCACCAGCGAACGAAAGACCTTTTCGCCGGTATGGAGCAACAGGTAACCGCCGATCAATCCGCCGATCACACCGGCGGGGGCGACCAGCCATACCCGCCTGCCCTGACCGCGCATATCATCCCATTGGCCCAGGATGCCGCCGATATAACCGGGGCAGAGCGCCACCGTATTTGTCACGTTGGCGACCACCGCCGGGAGGCCGATGGCAGTCAGGGTCGGGAAAGTGATCAGCGTCCCTCCACCTGCCAGCGCATTCACCAAACCGGCCGCGATGGCCGCCAACCCTGCCAGAAGAAAATCAATCCAGTTCATGATGATGTTCACCTCGTTGTCATAAGATTCAATTCATTGTGAGCGACGCAGGCTCGGCCGGCCCTGGACAATCCATTGTCTGAAAACCCGATAGTATCAGGCCGCGGCAACACCCATATTATATCTTCGGCCAGTCCAGCAGGACGATCTCCCCCAGCAGCCTCGCGTTGACATTGGACTCCAGCTGCGCCAAGGATTTTTCCAAGGCGGATACCACCCGCCGCGCCTCGGACATGGAAATGCGTTCCACCAACCCTTCGATGTCCTGCGCCCGGTCTATATTTGCAATCGGCCCCCCCGATCCTCCTGCACGCAGCAGGACATCCCGCCAATAGGAAAGCCATAATAACAGTACGTTCCGCATCGCGTCCTTGTCTTTGGCGAGTTTCTCGGCATAGGAAAACTTATCCAGGCGGGAGGCGATCATCAGCGATCGGAGTTCATTCAGTTTTTCATCGCGGAACTCCAGGGCGGATGGATCGTGCAGCAGCCGAAGCGCATGTCCCAGCCGCCCGCCGCTGATATGCGCGATCAGCCGGGCCTGGTCCTGATCTGCGCCGCGTTCGGACAGAAATGATTCCGCCGCCTCGAGCGGCGAGGGGCGCAGGCGCAACACCTCGCAGCGCGAGACGATCGTAGGCAGTACCTGGTCGGGATGGTCCGCGGTCAGGACAAGGACGGCATACGCTGGAGCTTCTTCGAGAATTTTCAACAGGGCATTCGCCGCACCCTCCGTTGCCTGCTGGAAGCGCAGAAAAACGGTGACGCGATATTTGGACTGATAAGGCTTGAGAGTCAGCGTCCGCCGTGCTTCACGGACCTGATCCACTTTCAGTGTCCCGCCTTCACCTTCCGCTTGAACGATGGTCAGATCGGGATGTCCCATGGCCTCGATCTGCTTGCAATCCCGGCATTGGCCGCATGGCACTCCCGGCTCGCTGGGTTGGGTGCAGTTCAAAGCCTGGGCGAGTCGCAAAGCCAGACTGCGGCGTCCCACCCCCGGAGGTCCCGCGAAGAGATACGCATGGCGCGCCGTGCCGCGCCTGATCTGCTGGCGCAATAATTCCACAGCCCATTCATTCCCGACCAAATTCCAGTTGCTATCCATCATCGGTCGTGCCCCGTCCGCAGGCGCAGATATGATTCGTATCGCTGCGGGTGCACTTGGCCGGATTCCAATCCGGCGCGCACCGCGCAACCCGGCTCATGCAGGTGCGTACAATCACTGAACTGACATTGCGCCACCAGCGGCGCGAGTTCAGGAAAATAGGCGTCCAGCTCCGCGGGTTCGGTATCCCATAACGCCAGCGACTTCCAGCCGGGGGCATCGGCCACATATCCGCCTCCAGCGAGCGCAAACATTTCGCGCGCGACGGTCGTATGTTTGCCTTTCTTCACTGCGCTGACTTCCGCGGCTTTCAGCTCCAGGCCGGGTTGAATCGAATTGAGCAGGGTCGATTTTCCAACGCCGCTGGGCCCCGCGAGCGCGCTGATCCTATTTGCGAGACAGGCCCTGAACTGATCCAGGCCCTCGCCGGTTTTTGCCGAAGTATACAGCACCGAATATCCCAGCGTTGAATACAATCCAAAAATCCCCTGAGGCTGTCTGTTGTCGACGAGATCAATCTTGTTTCCGATGATGATCGGGGGGATCCGTTGTTTTTCCGCGATCACAAGAAAGCGGTCGAGCATCCGCAGTCTCGGAGCTGGATCGGCGCAGGCAAAGACAAAGACTGCCTGATCCGGATTGGCCAGCAGGACTTGTTGATAATCCCCCTGCGGTCTCGGGTCAAGCCGGACGATCGCCCGCTTCCGTCCTTCGACCTCCTCGATCACTCCCCGGCCATCCCCCAGGGCCGCAATATGGACGTGGTCCCCTAAAGCGGCAATATCGCCTTTTGCTTTGCCCTGCTTCAGTTTGCCGCGCAGCTGACAGACCAGGCGTCCTTCACCGGTATCGACGGTAAAGAAACCGGACTGTGCCTTGACGATCAAGCCGTATGCGGAAACGTTGCTCACACTTTACGGACGCGGCGTCTTGGTGGGCTTTGGCGTTTTGGTCGGGATGCCGCCCAGGGGTGTCGGCGTATAGGGATTGCCGATGGGACCAAGGATGGGGGGGATCGTCTGCGGTTGACCATAATAATACGTTTCGATCATCCAGCGGAAGACCGGCGCGGCGTAATCCGCACCTTCGCCGGAGTTCTCCATGATGACCACAACCGCAATATCCGGCTTGCCGGAATTCTGTTGATCCTGAGTGTATCCGACGAACCACGCATCCGGCTGCGGGGCTCCGGTTTGAGCCGTGCCGGTCTTGCCGCCCATCGGAACTGTCAATCCCAGCATCGCATAATAGGCGGTGCCGCGCGGGTCGGAGATCACCCATTGCATGGCCTGCTGAATGGCGGCCAGACGGTCCGGTTGAATCGGCAGTGTGCCTGCCGCTTCCGGTTTGAACAGCGAGACGGGCTTGCCATCCGCAGATTGAATTTCCTGGATCAATTGTGGGGTGTAAAGGGTTCCGCCGTTGCCGATCGCCGCGACAAAGCGCGCCACTTGGATCGGCGTCACCTGCACATCGCCCTGACCGATCACCTGGTTGGTCGCCTGGATCAACGTGGTCGGCACGGAGATGTTTCCCGAGGCTTCCGCCACGGTGCCGATCCCGGTGGGCGAGCCGAGGCCAAAGGCACGTGCCATGTTCGTGATATCCGCGGCGCGGTCATGGTTGAACAGATCAACGCTGATGTGCCAGAAATAGGGATCGCACGACCGCATCAGACCCTGCTGGAGGGTGATCAGGCCGGAGGGTTTGGTCGAAACCGTATCGCAGGCTTTGCCCGTCTGCAGGCGCTGTTGGCAGAAGTCCCAGGTCCAGTCGTTCAAAACGATCCCGTTGAGTTCCGTGAAATGATATTCGCAATCGTACGTTGTGTTCGGTGCATACAAGCCGCTTTCCAGCGCGGCGGCCATCGCCGGGATCTTGAACACCGAACCCAGTGGATACTGTCCCTGCGTGGCGCGATTAACGAGCGGCTGATCCACGCGATTGGACAGGTCGTTCAAAAGATATGAGCTGTTGGCATTGGAGGCAGTGAACAGATTCTGGTCGTATTCCGGCGAGGAGGCCATGGCCAGCACCCTGCCCGTATTGAGCTCCATCACAACGATCGCGCCGTCATAGCCGGTCAGCGCCTGCTGGGCATAATGCTGCAGGTTTTCATCAATTGTCAAATAAACCGAATCGGCCGGCTGCGGCTCGGTCGCGCCGATCTTGCTCACAAGCTGGCCGTTCGCATCCACCACGTAGAGCGTGCCGCCGTGCCTGCCGGCCAGATAGGACTCCATGGATTTTTCGATCCCGGTCTGGCCGATCAGTTCAGTGCCCTGATAACCGAGACGCCGATAGGTGTTGAGTTGGTCGGGTGAGATCAACTGGGTATATCCGACCACCTGAGGCGCGATGCCCTGATCAAAATAGAATCGGGAAGTATATTTGGTGGTCTCCAGGCCGGTCAGACTTAAGTCCAGTTGCGCCTTTTGCATTTCATCCGCGGTCGCCTCGGTGATGCCCACATAAGAATCGGGCACGGCATTCGCATACAGACTGTGAACCGCATCGGGCGGAATGCCCATCAGCCTGGAGAGTTCAACGTCCACCGATCCGGCGGCTTTGCCCAGCTGGCCGGGAATGACGCCGATCGCATACGCGTCCGACTGCTGGGCGATCGGCGCGCCGTTTTGATCGTAGATATTGCCGCGCGACGGGATTTGGTAGTCCATCGCCAACTGATCGCTGCCGGTTAATTCAGGGAGAATCAAGGTCGGGTCCCATTGAATGCGCCATTTGCCCTGCTCCAGCACCAGATGCGCGATGATGGTGCGTTGAATATCGCCGACCAGCGCGGTGTGATACGTGATCTGAAAGTTGACCTGGGCGCTGGTCGGATTCAGCTGCTCCGAGAGAAGTTGATAATCCAGTTTGCTCGCGCTCATGGTGTTGAGGGCATCATCGTATTTCTTGCCAAAATCCGCCTGGGAGATGGAGTTCTGGGTAGCCTTGGACAGCAAGGCGTACATGGCTGCATAGTCGCCGTTCTTGAGCGCCTCCAGATAGATCGTCATGGCAGACTCGGCATCGGGGACGTGCGTAATCCCGACCGGCGGAGTTCGCAATGGCGTGGGAGAGGGGAAAAGGGAAAATCCGGGCTGCGGCGTGCCATTGACGGAGGCCGGCCCACAGGCCGTCAACAGGAGCAAGATCGAAATCCAGATAATTCGACGGGTTAATCTCATTCTTTTGCCTTTTCATCCTGCCTGTTCGCCGCGCAAAATGGCGGACGAGACAGGACATTGATACTGCAACAGGGATTGACATGCGGCGGGTATGTCTGCGCGGGGATGGACATTCATCTTATTCAATATCCGGACCAGGTGACACAAGGGCAGTCCCATCACGGAGGCGTAACAGCCCGTCATGGCTGCCACCGGATGAAATTTCCGGTGTTGAATCCCGTACGCTCCGGCTTTATCAAGCGGATCGCCGCTCCGGACATAAGCCTCGATCTCTTCATCACTGTAGTTCCGCATCGGGACGCGGGTCACGCATAGATCGGTGACGAGGCGTTCATCGGGAATCCGCAAAACCGCCAAAGCAGTGTAAACCCGATGTGGATATCCGCGCAGAGACTTGAGCATCGCTGTGGCTTCCAGCCGGTCTCTGGGCTTGCCGAGAATCCTGGTTTCATCCACAACCGCAGTGTCTGCGCCGATGATGACATGTGGAGGCCGCACATCTCGGCTCGCCGCACGCGCCTTCGCTTCTGCCAGGCGAAGCACATACTCGGCCGGCGCCTCGCCGCTTCGTTGAGTCTCATCCACATTGGAGGCCGAGACGCTGAACATCCAGCTGCCAAGCGAGAGCAATTCTCTGCGACGCGGCGAATTGGATGCGAGCAGAAGCAGCGTTCGTTTCGTCACGGATAAATTCTAACACAGACTAAAATCAGGACCTGATTGCCCGCTGAATCATAACTGGCATGGAGGGGGCGAGTGTTGTAAAATCGATATGTCTATACTTGATTTTCGGGAGGCAGGCATGAAGGAACTTGAAGAGCGCATTCTGCGCGACGGGCAGGTGCTCGGCGATGGAATTCTCAAAGTGGACAGCTTCGTGAATCACCAGGTGGATGCGGCGCTGATGGATTCGTGCGGAAAACAATTTGCGCGGCGTTTTGCCGGTTTGGGGGCGACCAAAGTGTTGACCGCCGAAATTTCCGGCATTGCTCCGGCGCTGACGACGGCCCTTCATCTCGGACTGCCCGTGGTCTACGCGCGCAAAACCAAACCGGTCACCATGCCCGATCAAGTCTATCTGACGCTGGCGCCCTCGCACACCAAGGGCCGCATGGTGGAGCTGATCATCTCGCCGGAATACCTCGCCGGCGGGGAAAGGGTTTTGATCATCGACGATTTTCTCGCCTCCGGTGCAACCATCCTCGGGCTTGTGCGTCTGGCGGAAGCCGCGGGCGCGAAAGTGGTCGGCATCGGCGCCTTGATCGAGAAGAGCTTCGAGGGTGGACGCGAGGCGCTCCGGCATCTGAATCTCCCCGTTGAGTCGCTCGCCTGTATCGCTTCGATGGAGGAGGGGAAGATCGTGTTTCGTGCGTAGCGACCGGCGTTCCGATCCGGGCTGTGGTTTGCAAATCCCGGTCGCGGCCCAACGTGGATCGGCTGGAGATATGCCGGAATGAGCCTTGCCCCACCCGTGGTTCGCTCACCCGGGCGCGGAACGCCGATTGCTTTTCGTCCTCCCGGGCCTGCGCATTCCTTCCGCGCTTTGAGAAGGCCGAAGAACGCGGTCCGGTCCCCGGGGACCTCAACGCAGACGATCCGACTTTTCCCACAGATCCATCCTCCGCCCTGCGATGCCTGGTCCATGAATCTCATCGGCCGGTGCCCCGTTCGATCGGCGGGGGCGGAGCAGATCCGGATCTTCCGCAGCTCAATTTTCATCTGATCTCCGATTCGAAAACCTCGGATAGCGAATAATCCTTATGACAGACTCAATTGCAATTTTGGATTTTGGTTCTCAATACGCCCAACTGATCGCGCGGCGCGTGCGCGAGGCGCACGTCTACTGCGAACTGTTCCCTTGGGATGCGCCCGCCGCAACTGTGCTCGCGATCCAGCCAAAGGGCTTCATCCTTTCGGGCGGGCCCAAATCCGTCTACGAAGTGAACGCGCCGACGATCCAGAAATATATCCTGGATTCCGCCCTGCCGATCCTCGGGATTTGTTACGGGATGCAGGCCCTGGCGCATGCCTTGGGCGGACAAGTGGATCCATCCGCAAAACGCGAATATGGCCTGGCCGCCCTCGAGCCGCTGACGCCATCTGCATTGTCGGTTCTATCCACCGTCTGGATGTCCCATGGCGACCGCATCACGCGCATGCCGGACGGTTTCGTGGCGTTGGCGAAAAGCGGCAACAGCCCCTTCGCGGCGATCGGTGACCTGCAGAGAAAGTATTTTGGCGTGCAGTTTCATCCTGAAGTGCGGCATACGCTGAAGGGCGCGGAGGTCATCAAACACTTTGCCCTTGAGATCTGTGGAACCACACCCGACTGGACACCCGCTTCCATTATTGAAGATGCCGTGGCCCGCGTCCGCAGACAGGTTGGAACACAGCGCGTCCTGGCGGCGGTCAGCGGTGGCGTGGATTCTTCGGTGGCGGCGGCGCTGGTTCATAGAGCCATCGGCGATCAGCTGGCCGCCGTGTTCGTGGATACCGGCCTGTTGCGGCAGGGAGAACGCGCACAGGTCGTCTCAACGTTCCGCGAAAGGATGCGGACCGAATTGATCGCGCTCGATGCAAGCGATGATTTTATCCACGCGCTGCAAGGGGTTGCTGAACCGGAACAGAAGAGAAGGATCGTCGGCGAAAAATTCATTCGGATCTTCGAGGAACAAGCCAAACAGCTTGGCTCGCCGCGTTTCTTGGTGCAGGGCACAATTTACCCGGATGTGGTTGAATCGTCCGCGCCGGATCGCAACAAAGCGCAAAGGATCAAAACGCATCACAACGTCGGCGGGCTGCCGGAGGACATGCAATTTGATCTGGTCGAACCGCTGAGGTACTTGTTCAAGGACGAGGTGCGCGCGGTCGGTGAAGCCCTTGGACTGCCGGAGCAGATGGTCTGGCGGCAGCCGTTCCCGGGTCCCGGCCTGAGCGTGAGGTGTCTTGGAGAGGTGACCGCAGAACGGCTGGATCGTCTGCGCGCTGCGGATGCAATCCTTCAGGATGAATTATCCGGGGCCGGACTGATCGGCAAAGGCTCGGATCTATCACAGGCGTTTGTGGTTTTGCTGCCGGTGAACTCGGTGGGTGTGATGGGCGACCAGCGCACCTATCAGGAAGTTGCCGCGATCCGTGCCGTGACCACCGAGGATTTCATGACTGCCGATTGGGCGCGATTGCCGGACGACCTTTTGGTACGGGTATCCAATCGGATCGTGAACGAAGTCCACGGAATCAATAGAGTGGTGTATGATATTACCAGCAAGCCGCCCGCCACAATTGAATGGGAATAGGCCATTTATCGATCGATTGTTGAAAATTGAAAGTCACATTTTGGGCCAGAATCAAGAGAGAAAATGCCAAGTTTTGCGACATACTTTATTCAAAAATCAAAAGCAGCCTCGATGTTTAATACTGGAGATAAAGAATGTCTGATCAAATCGAACCTCGCAAGCCGCGGCCGGTAATTCACCGCAGTCCGATCCCGGCCGCACCCGTGCACCCGCTGGCGGCGCTGACCACCCTCGTGCTGGACAACCTGTTCGGTGTTATCGAAATTGCCGACCCGTTGCTGCTGTTGTTCACGGGCCTGGCGGTTGGGACGATCTGCACGGTGACCGTGGCTTTCGTGCAACGCTATATGTCAAAGGATGAGTGGGGACCCGCCATCGCCAAGGGTCTGGTGATGGGGGTGATTGCAGGCGTGCCGTTCCAGGTGACGGGCACCGCGGCGGGTGGCATCCTGCTGGCCTGGGCCGGATTGCACGAATGGATCAAGCTGCCTTTCTTAAAAAAGGACGGGTCGCCCAACGATGACCCGGAGGTCATCGATCTGAATCCAAAGTGAGCGGCAGGGCCGATGCTTCTTGGCGGAGGAGACAATGGATTACGGCGAGGTTTTGAGCAAGGCTTGGGAGATCACGTGGAAGTTCAAGGTGCTGTGGATTTTTGGCATCCTGGCCGCTTGCAGTACCAGCCGCGGAAGCAACTTCAACTTCAATAATAGTTATCAAACCGGCGGGAATGGATTCTCCGGCTCGACCCCCAATCTGCCCCCGGCGCTGATGGACGGGTTATATCGCCTCTCGCATTTACTGGAAAACCCGACATTCCTTTGGAAACTGGTCGCGTCCGTGCTGGCTGTGGTTTGCGTGATTATCCTCGTGGAGATCGTCCTGGGCACGATGGGCCGCATCGGCTTGATCAAGGGATCGGCGGAGGCGGATGCGGGCGCGGCGAAACTCACCTTCGGCGGATTATGGAGGGAAAGCACCCCTTACTTCTGGCGTGTGTTCTGGCTGTCGTTTTTGATCGGCACGCCGGTGGTGGTCATATTCATCGGGATTGTATTTGCTGCAATCACAATCCTTACCATGTCGGTCGGTGCCCTGGGTTCGGCGCCCGCGCTGTCTGGCGGGGGCTCCAATGGATCAGCGCTCTTGATCTTGATCCCCCTGCTCTGCGTGATCTGTCTGCTGTCCTGTGTGGTTTTCATTCTTGCGATCATCCTTGGCTTTATTTCCACGCAGGCCGAGCGGGCGATCGTGCTTGAAAATAGATCCATCCTGGATGGATTCAGACGGGGCTGGGAAGTGCTGACGAAGAACTTCGGTCCGATTTTGCTCATCTGGTTGGTCACGGTTGTGATCGGAGTCGTGGCGGGAATTGTCGTCGCTTTGCCGCTCTTCGTCGTGATGGTCCCGTTGATGATCGCATTCATCGCCGACATGAATAACCTGAGCTTTTCCTTCACGCCATGGATCGTGGCGTTCGTATGCATTGTGTGCGCCTACGCTCCGATCTCCTGGTTTGCCAATGGAATCGTGATGACCTATCTGCAATCGGTATGGACGTTGACCTACCTTCGCCTCACCCAACCCAAACAGGAACAGCCAACACCCCTTGCCCTGCCGACCAATGCGTAAGTTCCTTATCACAATATTCAGCCTGAGCCTGTTGTTTGGTTGGAGCCTGCCCGTGCGCGCCCAGGCCCAGGCCGCGGCGATCCTCTACCCCGCGGATGTATCGGGCTTTCCGGCGGTTTCTGCCTTCTTGGATGTGTTTGACGCCTCCGGCGCGTTCGTCGGCGGGCTCAGGCCGGGGGATGTCAATGTGGTTGAAGATGGCCGGCCGCTTCCGATCACGGCCCTGACCGAACTGGACATCCCCATCCAGGTCGTGGTCGCGGTCAATCCCGGACCTGCGCTGGGGCTGCGCGATACAACCGGTGCTCCGCGCTTTCAATGGATCACCCAGGCGCTGACGGCCTGGGCGCAGGCGCGGCCGGGTGGCCAGCAGGATGATCTCAGCCTGGTTACGCTTGCCGGGTCGATCGTCACGCATGCGGGAGCGAAAGACTGGTTGGCGAGTCTGAATGCGTTCCAGCCCAACTTCCAGGCGACCACTCCGAATTTGCAATCCCTGGCGATCGCATTGGACACCGCCGCTGCCGGGGAAGCACATTCGGGCACGAAG
>Ga0335081_10012402_pt1 | contig 13817 bp, 11 predicted proteins | sample Lox_Sample_35_FD_206713 | JGI IMG/M metagenome (GOLD analysis project Ga0335081, IMG submission 206713) | Soil microbial communities from Loxahatchee National Wildlife Refuge, Florida, United States - Lox_Sample_3.5 | ecosystem: Environmental > Terrestrial > Soil > Wetlands | place: USA... | reverse complement strand
CGGGCGCCCGGATGATCACTCTAAACCCAGTTGGAGCCGAAAACCTTGCTTTGCTGCGGATTAGAAGAAATGCACCATACCGAACACGATGCCACTCGGCTCGCCATTGCACACCGCGTCGTCGGGGCTGCTGACGTTGTGGTTGGTGTTGATCGTGTACGCGTTGATGTTGAACGTGTACTTGGCGTTGCAGTCGTTGTTGAGCTTCACGTAGCCGGTGTAGAGCAGCGTCCGCGGCGAGAGACTGTAGCTGTACGAGATCTCCCACTGCTTCGACGCTGTTTCGGGTCCTTTGACCAGGCCACCCACGGTCTCACCGTCGGCTGCTCCGCCCTTGCCGTTGCCGGCGCGGCCGTAGAACAGGTAGACCTTCCCGCCGCCGACCGGGATGGTGCCCGAGAGGCCCCAGAAGTCGCGCTTGAGGTCGCCGCTCGGCGTCTCGTACTTGGTGTTCTCGTACACGATTCCGAGCCGCAGGCCGAAGCCCTGCATGATCGTGCCGAAGTCGTACGCACCGGTGATCGTGAAGTCGCGATCGTCCAGGCTTGGCCCGCGCACCTTCTTGTTCTTTTCGTAGGCTGCACCGAGTTGCAGCGGCCCGTTCGCGTAGATCGCGTTCATGCCGAGAACCCAGGCGTGACGCAGCTCGGACGCATGGTCGCCGTTGTCGCCGGTCACCGACGCATTCGCATCCGCCACGCCCGACGAATCGCGCGTCGAGTACTGGATCGCCGCCGTGAGCCCGCTCATGTTCGGCGTGTCGTAACGCAGGTTGTTACCGGTCCGCGCGTCGAAGCCGCCCGCTCCCTTGCTCAGGGTGCCCTGCGCCCAGAGGTCGGCCGTCGACAGGATCGAGGTCAGCAGCGTCGGAGCGTTACCGAAGATCGCGTGCAGGTCGTCCTGGGGCATCAGGAACTTGCCCATCGTGAACTTGCCCCAGCTGCCTTGCAAACCGACGAACGTTTCGCGGTTCGCCGTGACGCTACCGCCGGTATCCGGCTTGAGGTCCGATTCCACTTGGAAGATGGCATTCAGGCCGCCGCCCAGACTCTCGGTGCCGCGCATCCCAAAGCGCGACGAGTTGCTGCTCAGGCGATTGACCCATGGATTCGAGCCGTCGGCCTGCTTGCCGTTGACGAATTCGAAGTCCACGTTCAGGCGCCCGTACAGCGTGACGTTCGCAGTTTGCGCTTGCGCAGCCAGCGGCAGCGCAAATGCGCCGGCCACGGCAAGGGCGACGAGCTTTTTATTCATGAAGTTCTCCTCTGACGAAAAAAAGTGGCAAGTGCGCTGTTTTTACGACTGGCCATCGGAACCTTCTCAGGAGGGTAGCGAGAAGCTGGACCCATTGTGCCAAACCGCGGAATCCGATGGCAAGGCAAAGACCGGCGACCCCAAAACAGCATCGGAATGCTGTTGTTTAATTGCAACAAGCGAGGCTTTTTGGCACGTGACGTTTTGCTACGCGGCCGCGGGTATAATTCGCTCTACAATTGCGCTGCCGCGGCCGACGCGAGACGCGGGCAAGAATGGGCACAAACAACAGCTTGCCGACGTTCCGCTGGGTGAATGGCCTTGCGGCCACGTCAGCGGCGTCGCCATGATCCTTCTGCCCGTCGTGATCGCCGTGGCGCTCTCCTGGCTCGCGATCCGCATCCTGCTCGCGCACCCAGGCCGTCTCCCTCAGGACCATCCCAACGCCCGATCGCTCCATGCGGCGCCCGTACCTCGGGCCGGAGGGTGGGCGGTCTGGGCAGGATGGCTCGGCGCGACGCTTTGGCTCCCCGGGCCCCGTCAATGGCTGGGGCCGTTCCTGGCGCTGGTCGCGGTCTCGCTGCTGGACGACCGGCGGGGCGTGCACCCGCTCCTGCGACTGGCCGCCCAGGTCGCTGCCGCGCTGGCCTGGCTGTGGCTCGCGGGCTGGCCGATCCACCCGCTGATCGCGGTGGCGCTCATCGTGTGGATGGCCAACCTGTACAACTTCATGGACGGCAGCGACGGACTTGCCGCCGCGATGAGCCTCATCGGCTTCGGAAGCTACGCGGCCGGCGCCGCGGTCGCGGGCGCGAGCGACGCGTTGGCCCTGGCGGCGCTGGCTGCGGCGACCGTGCCGTTTCTGCTCTACAACCTGCCCCCGGCCCGGATCTTTCTCGGCGACGCCGGATCGGTGCCGCTCGGTTTTCTAGCCGCCGTGTTCGGGATTGCCGGCTGGGTCGAACATTGGTGGCCGGCGTGGTTTCCGATCCTGGTGTTCCTGCCGTTCGTCGCCGACGCCTCGGCCACGCTGGCCGTGCGACTGGCGCGCGGCGCCCGCGTGTGGGAGGCGCATCGCGAGCATTGCTACCAGCGGCTCGTTCAGATGGGATGGGGACACGCGCGAACGCTGGCGCTTTATGGCGGCCTGATGCTGGCAACGGCGGGCAGCGCCCTGGCGGCGCTCGTCTGGGCCCCCGCGGCGGGGCTTCCGGCATTGGCCGTCTGGACGGTCGTGCTCGGATCGCTGTTCGCCCTAACGGGGTATCATTGGCGCCGGCGAGAAGCGGAGTTTGGTGAAAGTAAGGGCTAACTGGCGAGTATGGCTTGCGTTCGTGCACGACGTCTGTGCCGCAGCGCTCGCCTGGGTCGGTCTGTACTGGCTGCGCTCCAACATGGAGCTGCACGAGCCGCAGCTCACCGATATGTGGCACACGCTCGCCTGGGTCCTGCCGCTGCAGGCCGGCATCTTCCTCGCGTTCGGCCTCTACCGCGGCCTGTGGCGCTTCGCCAGCCTCCCGGATCTGCAGCGGATCGTTCTCGCCGCCGGACTGGGAGCGGTCGCGATTCCCGTGGTGCTGGTCATGCTTCGCCTCACCGCGGTGGTGCCGCGAACCGTGCTGGTCGTCTATCCGCTGGCGCTGATCTTTCTGATGGCGGGGAGCCGCTTCACGTATCGGATCTGGAAGGAGCACCGCCTCTATAGCCCGCTGGCGGCGCTGGGCGAGCCGGTACTCGTGCTGGGCGCCGGCGAGGCCGGCGCCCGGCTTACCAAGGAGCTCGCCCACAGCCGGCAGTGGCGCGTCGTGGGCTTGCTCGACGACGATCCGGCGAAGCAGGGCCGGATGCTGCGCAACGTAAGCGTGCTGGGCCCGCTCGCGGAGCTGCCCAACTTCGCCCGCCGCTACGGCGTACGCACGGTGATCATCGCCCTGCCTTCCGCCGCCCACGGCGTGCGTCGACGGGTCGCCGAGCTGTGTGCCGCGGCCGGGCTGGAAGCCCTCACCGTGCCGTCGTACGAGGACCTGATCAGTGGCCGCTCCCAGCTCACCACCATCCGCCACGTCGAGGTGGACGACCTGCTCGGCCGCGACCCGGTGGTGCTCGACACGGCGGGTCTGCGGGAATGGCTCGGGGGACGCGTCGTGCTGATCACCGGCGCCGGCGGGTCGATCGGCGCGGAGCTCTGCCGCCAGATCGCGCGCTACCGGCCGGCACGGCTGGTGCTGCTCGAGCTCTCCGAGTACGCGCTCTACCAGATCCAGCAGTCGCTGCTGGACGAATTTCCGGACCTTCCGGTGGCCACGATCGTCGGCGACGTCAAGCACGCGGCACTGGTCGAGCGGCTGCTGGCCCAGGAACGGCCGTCCGTCATCTTTCACGCCGCTGCCTACAAGCACGTGCCGCTGATGGAGGAGATCAACGCGTGGGCCGCCGTGCGCAACAACGCCTACGGCACCTGGGTCATCGCCCGCGCGGCCGTCGCGGCACGGGTCGAGAAGTTCGTGTTCGTCTCGACCGACAAGGCGGTCAATCCCACCAGCGTGATGGGCGCCTCCAAGCGGCTGGGAGAAATTTTCTGCCAGAGCCTGCAAAACGGCGGAACGCGGTTCGTGATCGTGCGCTTCGGCAACGTCTTCGGCAGCGCGGGGAGCGTCATCCCGCGCTTCCGCGAGCAGATCGCGCGCGGCGGACCGGTGACCGTCACGCACCCGGAGATCACGCGCTACTTCATGTCGCTCTCCGAGGCCACGCAACTGCTGCTGCAGGCCGGCTTGATGGGCGAGGGCGGGGAAGTGCTTGCCCTCGACATGGGCGAGCCGGTGCGCATCCTCGATCTCGCGCGCGACATGATCCGGCTCTCCGGCGCCAATCCCGATCAGATCCGCGTGGTGTTCACCGGCCTCAGGCCCGGCGAAAAGCTGTTCGAGGAGCCGCTCGCCTCGGACGAGGCCACGCTCCCGACGCCGCACCCGAAGCTCTTCATCGCTCACGCCCGCACCACCGGCGCCGATGCGGTCGACGAGGCAGTTGCCTGGCTCGAACGCGACCGCGCGGCCGAGGACGCCGAAGTGCGCGCACGGGTCAAGGCCTGGATTCCCGAATATGTGCCGCGCGGCGAAGTAGCCGCGCCGCCGAGCGCCGAGCGCGTCGTCGCGATACGCGCGCGCTGAAATCGGTGGCGTTCAGCCGATAGACACCCCCAGCGACGCGACGGCGGCGCTCACCGCATCGAGGTCGATCGCGTCCATGCAGCGCGGATGCGCGCACTCGCGGAGCGTGCGCCCGCAGCGGCGAACCCACGGGATCTCGCGCCGGAACAGCACGCGTTGATCGCGGCACGGGAACGGATCCATTGTTACGGCGCGATAAGGCGCGTCGCGCCAGAAAGCGCCCGCGCCGCTCACCGTCGCCGAGCCGGGCCCGAACAGCGCGACCGTGGGCGTGCCGACGATCCGGCCGAGGTGCGCCACGCCGGTGTCGGGCGCGACCAGCGCCGAAGCTTCCGCGAGCAGATGCCAGAGCTGGGTCAGCGAGACGGCGCCGGCCACGGAAGCGTAGCGTGCGTCCGGATCGCAGGAACGAACGAGCTCCGCCTCATCCGGTCCCGCCGACCAGACCGGCGCCACGCCGGCCGCCGCGAAGCGCCGGGCGAGCGCGGCCCAGCGCGCCGCGCTCCAGCGCTTGAGCGGCGTGCTCGCGCCCACGTGCAGCACCGCATACGGCCGAGGCAGCGCGAGCTTCGGCCGCGCCGGCGGCGCGGGCCAGCGCTCGGATCGGAACGGGGCCGGTGGCGGGCCTTCGACCAGACCGGCTACCATGTCGCTCCACGCCGCGGGCCGATCGGGGTAGCGCCACAGCTCGTCGATGGGCCAGTTCTTGGTCGGAGGCCGGTCTCCGGCGAACCCGACGATCCAGCGCGATTCGAGCGCGAGCGCGAGCCAGCTCAGGCGGTTGTCGCCGGGGATGATCGCCAGGTCGAATCCCTTTTCGCGCCACAGGGGCGAGGCGGCCGGGGCGCGCGGATTCCAGCCCAGCGCGCGCAGACCGTACGGTGCGCCGGCGTAGAGCGGCGCGTAAGACTCGCGCATGGCCATGACGATGTCCGCCGCGGGATGGCGTTCGCGCAGCTTCGCCGCCAGCGCGGTGAGCATGAGCGTGTCGCCGAGCAGCAGGTGGTGAGCGATGAGAATGCGCTGTGGATCCATCGGTCGCGAGCGGCGGCCGCCGCTCGCTGCTCGCCACGCCAGTGCGCGCGACACCACGCGCAGCCGTCCGGTGAAGCGGCTTCCCGCCCTATCGGTAGCGATTGGCATCGGCCGCGCGGCGAAACACCGCTTCCATCGCATCGAGCATCTTGCGCAGGCCGAACCGGGCGTGCACCCGGTCCCGGGCGGACCAGACCAGCCGCTCGGCGAGCGCCGCGTCGCCGAGCAGCCGATCGATGCCGGCGGCGAGCGCGACGGCATTCTGCTTCGCGACGATCAGCGCGGTGGCGTCGTTGATGGCGATCTCGCCGATGGCCCCGACGCTGGTCGTCACGCACGGCACGCCGACCGCCATGGCCTGAACCAGCGCCTGCGGAACGCCCTCGTTGGCGTACGACGGAAGCGCGAACACGTCGAGCGCTTGCAGCCACGGCACCACGTCGTCCTGATTGCCGGCGAGGCGGACGCGATCCGCGAGTCCGAGGCGGGCGACCTCGGCGCGGATCGCGTCGGCTTGCGGACCGTCGCCGACGATGGCCAGGATCGCGTCGCGATGGCGGAGCAGTGTCATAGCCTCGACGAGATAACGATGCCCCTTCCAGCTGCGCAGCGTCGCTACGATGCCGACAATCGGCACGCCCTGAGGAAGCGCGAGCGCATTGCGGGCGGCTTCCTTGTCGCCAGCGACGAAGCTTTCGAGGTCGATGCCCGTCGGGATGGAGGTAACGCGCGCCGGCGACACGGCGTTGGCGCGGATGAGCTGCTGGCGGATCGCTTCCCCCGTGGTGACGATTTCCGCGGTCGCGCGCGTGTACAGCCAGCGCGTTGCGGCGTTGTTAGGCACCCGCACGGAGAGGTGACGCGTCCGCACCAGCGCGGGCGGACGCCGCTTGCCGAGCCAGAACGCGCGGCACGCGAGCGCGGCGAGCCAGCTGTCGGTGGAACTGTGGCTGTTGACCACGTCGATGCGCTCCACCGACAGCACCCGCCGCAGCGCGACGACGCCGACCGGGCTCTTGCGGCGGATCGGCAGCGCGACCACCGGCACGTCGAAGCGCTCGGCTTCGTGGAAGATCGCCGCCTCGGGCGGGCTGGCGACGCGCACGTCGTGGCCTCGGCGGCGCAGTCCGGCGGCCTCGGTCAGGATGCGCAGCTCCTGCCCGCCCCAGCCGAGGGAAGACTCCGTATGCAGGATGCGCAGTCTGGAGATCCTTTCGTCCGGTCTAGGCAACCGTCGCCGCGGCGGCGAACTGCATGCGATGGAGCTTCGCGTACAGCCCGTCATGCGAGAGCAGCTCCGCGTGCGTGCCGTGCTCGACGATGCGCCCGGCGTCGAGCACGGCGATGCGGTCCACGCGCTCGATCGTCGATAGCCGGTGAGCGATCACAATCGTGGTCCGGCCGCGCATGAGCGTCTCCATCGCTGCCTGCACATGGCGCTCCGACTCCGAATCGAGCGCGGACGTCGCCTCGTCGAGGATCAGCAGAGGCGCGTTCTTGAGGATGGCTCTGGCGATGGCGATGCGCTGGCGCTGGCCGCCGGACAGTCGCACGCCGTTCTCACCCACGATGGTTTCGAAGCCGTCGGGGAAGGCGTGGATGAAGTCGAGGGCGTGGGCGGCCAGCGCCGCCTGCTCGATCGCCTGGCGCGGCGCGCTCGCCATCGCGCCGTAGGCGATGTTGGCGGCGATGGTGTCGTCGAAGAGCACGACGTCCTGGCTCACCAGCGCGATCTTGCTGCGCAGGTTGGCCAGCGTGAGCGCCTTGATATCGTGCCCGTCGAGGAGAATGCGCCCCGAGGTGGGCTCGTAGAAGCGCGGCACGAGGTTCACGAGCGAAGTCTTGCCGCCCCCCGACGGGCCGACCAGCGCGATCGCCTCGCCGGGCGCGATCGCCAGACTCACGTCGCTGAGCGCGTTGCGGTCCGCGCCGCCGTAGCGCAGCGAGATGCGCTCGAAGCGCAGCTCGCCGCGCACCTCGCCGAGCTCGAGTGTGCCGCGGTCTTCCTCCGGCCCCTGGTCGATCAGCCCGAAGATGCTCTCCGCGGCCGCGAGCCCGCGCTGGATGTTGGTGTTGACGCCGGACATCGAGCGCAGGCGATCGATGAGCGTCAGCAGAGCCGCGACGTACGCGCCGAAGCGTGCGGCGTCGAAGCCGCCCGTCTCGCTCTGCTTGAGGATGAGGTAGATGACCAGGCCGACTGCGCACGCGCCCACGAGCTGCAGCAGCGGCGAGCTCGCGGCGCTTGCCGAGGACTGCTTGGTCATGGACTGGCGCAGCCGATTCGCGGCCGAGACCGCGCGGCTCTTCTCGTACGCGTAACCGCCGAAGATCTTCACCAGCCGGTGTCCGCTGATGATCTCCTCGAGCACGTGGGCGATCGATCCGGTGCGCTGCTGGACGTCGCGCGCGACGCGGCGCAGTCGCCGGCTGAAATAGCGCGTCACCCACGCCACCGCCGGGAGCACGATGAGCAGCACGATCGTGCGCTGCCAGTCGAGATAGAACAGCAGCCCCAGCGACCCGGCGATCGTCAGCACGCCGCGCACCGCCGTGGTGATCGCGCTCGAGCTGGCGGCCGCGAGCTGGTAGGCGTCGAAGGTGAATTTCGAGATCAACCTTCCCGAGGACTGGCCGTCGTAATACGCGGTCGGCAGCGTGAGCAGGCGTTCGATCATCTGCCGACGCAGGTCGAACACGACGCGATGCCCCGTCCACGCCATGCCGTACTCGGACATGAAGGAGCCCAAGCCCCGGAACAGGAACACCGCCACCACGGCGAGAGGCAGCTGCAGCGAGGTCTCCGGATCCGGATTCTGCAGCTTCTGGATGATCGGCATCACCATGTAGGCCATGATGGTGTCGCCGGCGGCCACCACGCTCATGCCGACCAGCGCCAGCGCGAACGCCCACCAGTACGGGCGAACGTAGCGAAGCAGGCGCCGGTAGAGCAGCAGGCCGGAGGACACGAGTGAAGGGGGCGGCGGAATGCGCCACCGGCGCGGGCCGAATGCGACTGATTATAGCCTACGGCCTAGTGCGCCGCCGCCTTCGGCGCGGCGTGGCCCGCCGCGTGGGCCTCGGCGAGCAGATCGCGGTAGAGCAGAACGAGCTTGAGCGTCATGGCTGCGGGCGTGAATGGCAGCACGGCCTCGCGTGCGCGCGTTCCCAGCGTTGCTCGTGCGGCCGCATCGGTGAGCGTGGTCATGTGCCAGGCGAGCGATGCGACGTCGCCCGCGGGACAGACGAAGCCCGCGTCGTGCTCGAGCACGAGCTCCGCAGCGCCGCACTTGGTGCTGGTGACGACCGGCAGAGCGCAGGCCATCGCCTCGAGCGCCGCGTTGGGGCACGGATCGTAGAACGTGGGCAGCACGAAGGCGTCCGCGGCGCCAAAGAACGGACGCGGGTCGTCCTGCGGTCCGAGCAGGGTGACGCGCTCGGCCACGCCCAGCTCGTGCGCGAGGCGGCGGTAGCGTCCCGGAGCCTTGTCGCGCCCCACGACGAGCAGACGCGGCTTGCCCGGCACGCGCGCGAGCGCGGCGATCGCCCGGGCGACGCCCTTGCGCGCGTACCCGGAGCCGACGAGCAGGAACGCGGTCGCGTCCTCCGGGATGGACAGCCTGGACCGCACCGCGGCCCGCTGCTCCGCGAGGCGCGGCGAGTAGTCGTCGCTGTCCACGGCGTTATACACGACATGGATGCGCTCTTCGGCGAAGCCGAACCGGTCGCGAACCTCGTCCTTGACCATCTTCGAGTTGCAGATCACCGCCCGCAGCGCCGGGCTCGCGAAGAGCCGGCGTTCGATGTCGAGCACGTAGCGGTGATAGGGACTCCATTCGAGGAGGCGGCGCGCGAGCGGCGAGGCGTCGCGCAGCCGCTCCTCGAGATAGACCTGATGCACACCGTCGCCCGCCCGGAACACATCGCAGCACAACAGGCGCTCGTGCGACTGCACCAGCTCCGGCGGCGCTCGCGCGATCTTCTCGCACACGGCGCGGGCGAAGCTCTTGTCGCGCCACAGCCGGCCGACGTAAGGCGGATTGCAGAGCACGGGCTCGATCAGTTGCAGCCGCGTCTGCGGCCAGCTGCGCGTGTAGAGCGTGATCGCGATGCTGCGCTCGAGGAGGGCCTCGAGGGCCGCCTCGACGAACCGCTCCGCGCCGCCGTAGGGCGTGTAGCGCTGGCGGATGATCCCGAGCCTCATCGCGCCTGGGTCTCGGCCAGGAGCTCGCGCAGCGCCGCGTGGACCCGCGAAGCAGGAAGGCTCGTCAGGCACTCCGAGAGCTTGCCGCCGCCGCAGCCGTCGATCCCGCACGGGCGGCACGGATGATCGTTGGAGGCGACGATTCGATGCGCCACGCGCCAGGGACCCCATTCGGCTTCGCCGCTGGGTCCGAACAATGCCACCACCGGAGTGTGCATCGCGGCGGCGATGTGCATGGGCGCGGAATCGACGCCGACGAAGGCCCGCGCCTCGCCGATCAGCGCAGCGAGCTCTCGCAACGTCAGCGCCCCGCAGAGATCGACGACGCTGGCGCGCGTCGCAGGATCGAGCCGGGCGAGCGTAGCGCGCACCAGCTCGCGCTCGCGTGCCTCCGGCGCGCCGGTCACGGTGATCCGCCAGCCGTCACGCGCGACGGCCTCGACCAGCTCGGCGTAGCGCTCCGCGGTCCACGACTTGAACAGCCAGCGAGAGCCCGGGTGCAGCACGAGGAAGCGCGAGCGCGCGAGGCCGTGCTGGAGCATGAGCTCCCTCGCGCGCGCCGCGTCGTGCGCGGCGGGAACGAGAACCAGCGCACGCTCGTCGTCGTCGATCGGTTGCAGGCCCACGCGCCGTAGCGCGTCCAGGTTGCACTCCACCGTGTGCCGCGGCCGCGCGCGCGGCAGACGGTAGTAGTGCGTGAAGCTCGCCCGCCAGAGCCAGTGCGCTCGCGGGAGCTCGCGCGCCACCGCGTAGCGCGCGCGCAACAGTCGCGCGAGCCAGGCTCCGCGCGGGTGCTCCGTGAGGTGGAGGATCAAATCGAAGCGGCGCGCCGCGAGCTCGCGCAGCAGCCCGTGTTCGGCCCGAAGCTGGCGCCAGGCGCCGCTTCGCTTCCACTCGCGATCGACCGTGTGGATGGTCGCGACCGCCGGATGGCCCTCGAGCATGCACGCGGTTTCGCGGTAGACGAGCGCGTCGAGCTCGGCCTCGGGAAGCTTCCGGCGCAGGACGGTGAACACCGGCGAAGCGAGCAGGACGTCGCCGTGATGCCGCAGCTTGGTCACCAGGACGCGACGCACCCGGCTGGTGTCGATCGCGTCCGGCGGGCCGTTCAGCATGCGGCGGAAGATACCAAAGCGCACTGTCGCTTACAAACGACGGGACCGCTCGCCAGTCAGGGCTTACTCGTTCATGAAGCGGCGTGGTTACTTTGTCTCCGGCCGATCGGGTAGAATCGATCAACACCGGGCCGTTCGCCTTTCTCCACCTCGCCGCCATGCCTCTCGAGGCCGCCTCCGCCGCGCACAAGGCGCAGATCCTCGCCGAGGCGTTGCCCTACATCCAGCGGTTCCACGACAAGGCGATCGTGGTGAAGTACGGCGGCAACGCCATGACCGAAGCCGCGCTCAAGTCGGGCTTCGCGCGCGACGTCGTCATGCTCAAGCTCGTCGGCATGAACCCGATCATCGTCCATGGCGGAGGGCCGCAGATCGGCGATCTCCTCAAGACGATGGGCATCGAAAGCGAGTTCCGGCAGGGCATGCGCGTGACCGACGAGAAGGTCATGAACGTCGTCGAGATGGTGCTGGGCGAGCTCAACCAGGAAATCGTGGGCCTCATCAATCAGCATGGCGGCCGGGCCGTAGGGCTCACGGGCCAGGACGGGGCGTTCATTCACGCCCGCAAGATGCTGCTCAAGAGCGAGACCGACGACGGCGAGCCGGTCGACATCGGCCTGGTCGGCGAGATCGAGCGCATCGACCCGGAGCTGATCCAGTTGCTGGATTCCCGCGATTTCGTTCCGGTCATCGCCCCGATCGGCGTCGGTCGCGACGGAGAGGCCTATAACATCAACGCCGATCTCGTCGCGGGCAAGCTGGCGGAGACGCTCAAGGCCGAGAAGCTGGTTCTCATGACCAACACGCCGGGCGTGCTCGACAAGCGCGGCGCGCTGCTGACCGGGTTGACGGCGAGCGAGATCGAGCGGCTGTTCGCCGACGGCACCATTCACGGCGGCATGCTGCCGAAGATCGGCTCGGCGCTGGAGGCGGTGAAGAACGGAGTGCGCAGCTCCCACATCATCGACGGACGCGTCGAGCATGCCCTGCTGCTGGAGGTGCTGACCAACGAAGGCGTCGGAACGATGATCAGGGCGGACTGACTATGGCGACCAGACCGGGGGAGCGCAAGGAGAAGATCCTGCAGATGCTGGCGGAGATGCTGGAGAATCCACGCGGCGACAAGATCACGACCGCCGCGCTCGCCGGGAAGCTCGAGGTGTCGGAAGCGGCGCTGTATCGCCACTTTGCGAGCAAGGCGCAGATGTTCGAAGGTCTGATCGCGTGGATCGAGCGCGAGCTTTTCTCGGTCATCAACCGGATCACCAGCGAGACGACCGATGGCGTCGCGCAGGCCACGCAGGTCGTGTCGCTGCTCCTCGGCTTCGCGGAGAAGAACCGGGGAATGACGCGTGTGCTGATCGGCGACGCGCTCGTCAACGAGGACGAGCGGCTGCAGGTGCGGATGAATCAGCTCTACGAGCGCATCGAGGCCGCGCTGCGGCAGGCGCTTAAGATCGCGCAGGCCGGCGGGGCGTGGACCGGCGATCCGATCGCGGAAGCCAACGCGTTGCTCGCCTTCGTGCTCGGCCGCTGGCTGCTGTTCGCGAAGTCGGGATTCAAGCGCTCGCCACAGGAGCACTGGGAAACGCAGCGCGGCTATCTGTTGGGCTGAGCGCGCGGCGCGAGGGCGCTCCGGCGCTGATCTGCTACGCCCTGGGAGCGGCGAGGCGCGGTGACTCCGGCGCTGGCGGCGCAATCGCGTCGTCGGGCGGGTCCCGGTATGCGGCGGCGACCGGAACCGACGAGTCGCCGCGCACAAACCACCCGCCAGCGACGACTGCGCCGCCTAATGTGCCTTCCGTCACCGCGCCGCGCCGCTCGAGATGGGAGAATTGCGCCGGATTCACTGCGATTCGGCGTTGGAAGGGCGAGATCTGACGGTCGCCGGCTACGCCGCCTTCACCGTCGACGGCGCGAGCTGGCAGCCGTTGATTCGCCACACGCCCTCGCGCTTATCCATCGTGTAGAGCGCGACCAGCACCGTGTTGTCGCGGCCAACGAGCCGCAACGGCTGCACGATGACGCCATCGACGACCGCACCTTCCAGAAACTCCGTGTAGCGCGCCTCGAGCAGCGGCGCGTAACCGCTGCGGACCATCGCCATGAAGTTGCGCGCGTCTCCGAACTGGGCGCGGATGCCGGCGCTGGCGTAGCGGAAGGCCCGCTCGCCATCGCCGCGCTTGAGCGCCGCCAGCTGCTGCGAGATCACCGTGCGCATCGCGATCCAATCGTTCCGGCTCAGCTTGGGCTCCGTAGCCTGGACGTTCGGAACGAGCGCGCTCCACGCGATCAGGCACAGCGCGACAAGACCGGCGATCCGGCCGTGCGGACGCTGCCGGTTCATGGGCGCCTCGCCGCACAGACCGCGCATTGCGGATCGCGAACGATGCGCACCTCGCGCCACTCCATGGTGAGCGCGTCGAGCAGCAGCAGCCGTCCGGCGAGCGAGCGTCCCGCGCCGGCGAGCAGCTTGAGCGCCTCCGCCGCCTGCGTCGCGCCGACGATGCCCACCAGCGGCGCGAACACCCCCATGCTGGCGCAGCGCGCTTCCTCGAATTCGTCGTCCTCGCCGAACAGGCAGTGGTAGCAGGGGCTCGCCGGGTCGCGGGAATCGAACACGGCGACCTGCCCGTCGAAGCGGATGGCGGCGCCCGAGACGAGCGGCTTGCTGGCCGCGACGCAAACGCGGTTGACCGCGTGCCGGGTCGCGAAATTGTCGCTGCAGTCGATCACGACGTCGACGCGCGCGGCCAGTGGCTCGAGGTCGCCCACCTCCACGCGCTTCGCCACCGCCTCCACCCGCACTTCCGGATTCACCGCGGCGATCCGGGCGCGCGCTGCGTCGACCTTGGGCCGTCCTACGGAGGCGGTGTCGAACAGGATCTGCCGCTGCAGGTTCGTGAGATCGACGCTGTCGGCGTCGACCAGCGTCAGCGCGCCGACGCCTGCGGCGGCGAGGAACTGCGCCACCGGATTGCCCAGCCCGCCCACGCCCACCACGAGCGCGCGCGAGGTGGCGAAGCGTTGCTGCGC
>Ga0335081_10012399_pt1 | contig 13818 bp, 10 predicted proteins | sample Lox_Sample_35_FD_206713 | JGI IMG/M metagenome (GOLD analysis project Ga0335081, IMG submission 206713) | Soil microbial communities from Loxahatchee National Wildlife Refuge, Florida, United States - Lox_Sample_3.5 | ecosystem: Environmental > Terrestrial > Soil > Wetlands | place: USA... | reverse complement strand
CGCCGCGCTGCGCGTGCCGTGGAGCGTGTGCGAGCGCGCGATGGATCCGGTGATCGCGCTCGCGCTCGAGCGCGGGATCGCCGTGCTCGCCGCGCGCCCGCTCGCCGGCGGCGCGCTCGCCGGCGCGATCGGCCCGGGCGTGCGGCTCGCGCCAGGCGACGATCGCCGCGCGCTCGACCCGCGCCAGCTCGAGGCGATCGCGGTCGGCGTCGCCAAGCTCGCCGCGCTGGTCAAGCGCGAGCCGCCGGCCGCGCGGTCGTGCGACGCCGCGCGCGCCCAGCTCGAGCGCAACCCGCGCGCGGAGCGGCTCGCGCTGACCGTCGCCGAGCTCGCGCTGCGCGCGGCGATCGATCGCGGCGCGATCGCGCTGCCGCGGCTGCATCGCCGCGAGCACCTCGCCGAGGCGATCTCGGCCGGCGCGGCGCCGCCGCTCGATCTCGACCTCGCGGCGCTCGACATCTGAATATCCGTTCAGTATCCTCGCGCTCGGTGAAGGATCGTTCGACCTCCAACCCGCCGAACCGCTTCCACGCCACGACCGTCGCGTACGACGAGGGCGACGGTCCGCCACCAGCGCAGGTCACGCTGCTCGAGGATCACTCGCGATCGATCCTGTCGCACAACGACTCGCCCGACCTGGGCTTCCGGTGGAGCGCGAACCCGTACAGGGGATGCCTGCATGCATGTGGCTACTGCGTCTCTCCCGACACGCCGATCCTCCTCGCCGATGGTCGCACGCGCGCGATCGCGGATCTGAAGGTGGGTGACGAAGTCTACGGCACTCGATTCGATGGGAGCCGCCGCCGTCACGTACGAACGCGAGTGCTCGATCACTGGCCGACCGTGAAGGTCGGATATCGCATCGAGCTATCGGACGGCACGTCCCTGGTCGCGAGCGGAGATCACCGGTTTCTGTCCTCGCGCGGCTGGAAGTACGTCATCGGCAGCGAGCAAGGAGGACGGCGCCGCCCGCATCTGACGACGTCGAGCTCGTTGCTCGGCACGGGGCGGTTCGCGACAGCCCCGGACGAGTCCGACGACTACCGCCGCGGATACCTTTGTGGGCTCATCCGCGGCGACGGCCACGCGGACCGCTTCCCGCAGCAGGTTCGACTCGCGCTCGGCGATCTCGAGGCGGTCCACCGGGCGAAGCGCTACGTCGCGCGCATGCAGCTCGCGGTGAGCGAGTACGCGTTGCGCGTCGCACGACCGCACGACAAGCCGGTGCCGAGCCTCGCCTCGTCATCGCGGGCCACGTTCGACCGAGTGGCCGCATCGTGGCGCTTCCCCTGCGACGCGACCCTCGACTGGCACAAGGGCTTCCTCGCCGGCATGTTCGATGCGAAAGGGTCGCACGGCGCGCAGATCGTCCGGATCGCGAACACCAGCCCGGAGATCATCGAGCAGGTCGTGCGCTCTGCGCGCCGCCTCGCGTTCGACGTGATCGTCGAGACGCGCGAGCCCGGGCCGGTGATGAACGTCCGGGTCCGCGGCGGGCTCTCCGAACGCCTGCGCTTCTTTCATACGACGAACCCGGCGATCACCCACAAGTGGGACCTCGAGGGCACCGCGATCGACAGCACGCTCGAGCGTCGGGTCGTCTCGATCACGCGACTCGGTCGCCGCACGCTGTGCGACATCACGACCGGCACCGGCGACTTCATCGCGAACGGGATCATCAGCCACAACTGCTATGCCCGCCCGACGCACGAGTATCTCGATCTCGGCGCGGGCAGCGACTTCGACACCAAGATCGTCGTCAAGCCGCACGCGGCGGAGCTGTTGCGCGAGACGTTCGACAAGCCGAGCTGGCGGGGCGAGCTCGTCATGTTCTCGGGCGTCACCGATTGCTACCAGGCGATCGAGCGGGAGCTCCAGCTCACCCGGCGAATGCTCGAGGTCTGCCTCGACTATCGCAACCCGGTCGCGATCATCACCAAGAGCGCGCTGGTCGAGCGCGACGTCGAGCTCGTCGCCGAGCTCGCGCGCGAGGCCGGCGCGCACCTGAGCGTGAGCCTGGCGTGGATCGACGGCGAGCTCGCGCGCGCGATCGAGCCGTGGGCGGCGGCGCCGGCGCGGCGGTTGCGCGTGATCGAGACGTTCGCGAAGGCCGGCGTGCCGGTCGGCGTGATGTGCGCGCCGATCATCCCCGGGCTCAACGACGACCAGCTGATCCGTCTGCTCGAGGCGGCACGCGATGCCGGCGCGACCAGCGCGGGGTGGACGTTGCTCCGCCTGCCCGGCGCGGTCAAGCAGGTGTTCGAGGAGCGCCTGCGCGCCGCGCTGCCCCTGGCCGCCGACAAGATCATGCACCGCATCCGCGAGACCCGCGGCGGCGACAAGCTGTACGACCCGCGCTTCCTGGTGCGCGGCCGCGGCGAGGGCGTCTACGCCGAGACCATCGCGGCGGTGTTCGCGTCGACCGTCAAGCGGCTCGGGCTCGGCGACCGCGACGCCGAGCGCGAGATGCCGTCACGCTTCCGCCGGCCGCGCGGGCAGCTCTCGCTGTTCTGACCGCTTCGGGACGAGCTGCTCGCCGCCGACCACGATGCGCGTGCACGCCTTGCCGTGGCCGAGCGCGTACTTGAGCGTCGGATAGATCCGCGCGGCGACCAGCGCGTACGACAGCGAGACCAGCGCGCGCTTGCCCCAGCGCCGCACGATGTCGTCGCGCAGCGGCTCGGTCGCGAGATCGTGCGCGAGCGCGGCACGCGCGAACCGCACGCCGAGCTGCACCGGCTCGGGCAGCACGATGTCGTCGCCCGCGATCACCGCGGCGAGCGTGCTGCCGGCGACGCCGTCGCGCAGCGCCATGGTCACGGTGAGCTGCGTGCACGGCCCGCAGTCCTCGGTCATCGTGCCGACCAGCTTGACCGCGTAGTAGACGTCGACCGGGACGTCGCGCCGGTACTCGGTCAGCTTCTGGATCTTCGCGAACGCGAGCAGCGCGCCGAGATCGATGTCGAGGATCTCGCGCGCGTAGCTCATGTCGTACTGGTAGGCGCGCTCGAACGAGGCGAGCTTGCGCCGGATCAGCCACTTCACCATGGCCCTAGGATGCCCCCGAAGCGCGGTCGGGTTCACGCCAGGAGCAACCACGCCAGCGCCGCGACCGCGAGCGCGGCGATCGCGAGCGCGGTCCAGAACGCCGCCGCGCTGCGCGGGCGAGGCTGCGCGGGAGGCGGCGCGGGCCGGGGCGCCGGCTCGCCGCGCAGGTGGCGCTCCGCCGGATCGCGAAACCGCATCGCGCACCGCCCGAGCTCGACGAGCGCGCCGTCGTGCAGCTCGGCCTCGCCGATCCGCGCGCCGTCGAGCCGCACGCCGTGCTTCGAGCCCAGATCGACCACGCGCGCGCCATCCCAGCCGCGCCGCACCTCGGCGTGCAGCCGCGACAGCTCGTCGTCCGCGATGATCCAGCCCGCGTCGTCACCGCGGCCGATCACCAGCACCGACTCGGGCGGCGCGAGCGCGCGCCTGGCGCCCGCGATCGGCCCGCGCTCGACCTCGAGCGTGGGTGCGGCGCCGGCGCCGAGCATCGCGCGCACCAGCTCGCGCGCCAGGCTCTCGGTGCGCTGCGGGCTCGCCGCGACCGCGCCGTCGGGCGCCGGTGCGATCCGCACGACGTAGCCGCCGATCGCGAGCTCGACGCCGTCGCCGATCGCGCCGCTCCGGCCGTCGTGCATCCGCCAGGTGTCGCCGTCGATCCGCACGTGCTCGGCCTCGGCCGCGCCCGCCGGCAGCCGCACGCGCGCTGCAGGCCCGCTGCCGATCGCGAACGCGCCGTCGAGATCCACCGCGGGCAAGGCGCCCTGCCCGCGCTCGCTCACCACGACGCGCAGCACTACTTCGGCTTGGCCTCTTCCGCCTTGTACTGGTAGTAGCGCTCGAGCACCATCTTCAGGTACTGGCGCGTGTAGGCGTACGGCGGCACGGTGTAGCCGTACTTCGCGAGCGAGCCGAGCCCGGCGTGATAGCCCGCGATCGTCAGCACGAGGTCGCCGTCGACCCGGTTGGCGAGCCAGCGCAGCAGGCGCGTGCCGGTCATGATGTTGGTGCGCGGATCGAAGATGTCGCCCTGCGCGCCCATGTCGATCTCGACCTGCGGGTGGACCTGCATCAGGCCCTTGCAATCGGCGGACGACACCACGTGCGGGTCGTAGTCGCTCTCGACCTTGATCACCGCGCGGATCAGCGGCACCGGGATCTTGTACAGCTGCGATGCCTCGTAGATGTACTGATCGTAGCGATGGAAGCGCTCGGGCGAGCTGTCGGTCGCCGGCACCTTGTCGCAGCGCGGGCAGCTGCCGCGCTCGGCCGACGCCTTCGAGCCGGCCGGCGCCGCGCTGTCCATCACCTTCTTCCAGCCGCCGCCGCGCGGCTTGATGTTGGTGAAGTGCATCACGCCGTCGCGGTCGGTCCACGAGTAGACGTCGGCGTACGCCAGGCCGAGGCCGAGCGCGAGCCCCAGGCCGACGAGCACGGTCACGCGCAGCACGCCGAGATCGTACCGTGGCACCGCGCGGGCCGCAAAACTTGTATCGTCGCGGGGTGGGGCGGTCCCTGGTCGCGCTGCTGGCACTTGCCGCATGCGGCGACGATCTGCATTACGGCTACGCCGGGCTGCTGCCGGTGAGCGGCGACTCGCCGTACGCCAGCAACTGCAACGGCGCGATGCAGGACGGCACGGCGTACCGCAACGCCGAGGTCGAGCCATGGCTCGCGATCGATCCGACCGATCCGTCGCACCAGCTCGCGGTGTGGCAGCAGGATCGCTGGGACAACGGCGGCGCCAACGGCAACGCCGGCGCGGTGTCGTTCGACGGCGGCGTCAGCTGGTCGTGGCACGCCCCGGCGTTCAGCGAGTGCGCGGGCGGCGACTATCAGCGCTCGAGCGATCCGTGGGTGTCGATCGGTCCCGACGGGACCGCCTACGCGGTCGCGATCGCGTTCGACGAGACCACCGCGCGCTCGACCGTGCTCGCGTCGAGCTCGGGCGACGGGGTCGGGTGGAGCGATCCGGCGCTGCTGATCGACGACGCGAACGACCCCGACATCTTCAACGACAAGGAGTCGGTGACCGCCGATCCGGGGCAGCCCGGGCGCGCCTACGCGGTGTGGGATCGCCTGACCGGGCTCACCCAGCCGACCAAGCCGGTCGGCACCGGCCCGACCATGCTCGCGCGCGCGACCGACGGCGCGTGGCAGCCCGCGCGCGCGATCTACGATCCCGGCGTCGACGCCCAGACGATCGGCAACGTGATCGTGGTGATGCCCGACGGCACGCTGGTCGACGCGTTCGACGAGCTCGCGATGACCAGCACCGACGATCCGCCCACCACGGTCTCGGTGATCACCTCGAGCGATCACGGCGACACCTGGTCGCCGCCGGTCCGGATCGCGCCGGTGATGGCGGTCGGCGTCGCGGATCCCAAGCACCAGCTCGAGGTGCGCTCGGGCGACAGCCTGCCCCAGGTCGCGGTCGATCCGACCAGCGGCGCGCTCTACGTCGCGTGGGAGGACGCGCGGTTCGCGACCGGCGCGCGCCACGACGGCGTCGTGATCGCGAGGTCGAGCGACGGCGGCGCGACCTGGTCGCAGCCGGTGCCGGTCAACGGCCGGCTCGATCAGCAGGCGTGGGAGCCGACCGTCGCGGTCGCCGCCGACGGCACGGTCGGCGTGCTGTACTACGACGACCGCGACGACAATCCCGACGATCCGACCACGTTCAAGGCGACCGCGTGGCTCGCGACCTCGCACGACGGCGGCCAGACCTGGCAGGACCAGGCGCTGTCGAGCCCGTTCGACCTCGCGCCCGCGCGGATCGGCGACGAGTACTTCCTCGGCGACTACCAGGGCCTGGTCGGGCGCGACAGCGATTTCACGGCGCTGTTCGCGGTCGCGTTCCTGAACAACGATCCGACCGACATCTTCGTGCGCCCGTAGTATGGTCGCCCCCGACGCATGACCGAGCCGCTCGACACCGACTATCTGGTGATCGGATCCGGGATCGCGGGCCTCAACTTCGCGCTGCTCGCCGCCGAGCACGGCCGCGTCGTGGTGATCACCAAGAAGAAGCCGGCCGACACCAACACCAACTGGGCGCAGGGCGGCGTGGCCGCGGCGCTGTCGCCGGTCGATAGCTTCGAGCAGCACGTCCAGGACACGCTGTCGGCGGGCGACGGTCTGTGCGATCGCGACGTGGTCGAGCTGTGCGTGCGCGACGGGCCGAACCAGGTGCGCCGCCTGCTCGACATCGGCGTGCGGCTCGCGCGCGACGCGAGCGGTGCGCTCGATCTCGGCCGCGAGGGCGCGCACACCCACCACCGCGTCGTGCACTGGCAGGACGTCACCGGCCGCGAGATCCAGCGCGCGCTGATCGCGGCGGTGCTCGCGCACCCGAACATCACGGTGCTCGACGGCCACATCGCGGTGGATCTGCTGTCGCTCGCGAAGTACGGCGGCGATCCGGCGTGCTTCGGCGCCTACGTGCTCGACTCGCGCTCCGGCGAGATCAAGACGATCTGCGCGCGCGCCACCGTGCTCGCGACCGGCGGCACCGGCAAGGTCTACATCTACACCTCGAACCCCGACGTCGCGACCGGCGATGGCATCGCGATGGCGTACCGGATCGGCGCCGCGTGCGGCGACCTCGAGTTCGTGCAGTTCCACCCGACCGTGCTCTACCACCCGCACGCCGGCAGCTTCCTGATCTCGGAGGCGCTGCGCGGCGAGGGCGGCGTGCTGAGGCTCGCGAGCGGCGAGACGTTCATGGAGAAGTACCACCCGATGAAGTCGCTGGCGTCGCGCGACATCATCGCGCGCGCGATCGACAACGAGCTCAAGAAGTCGGGCGCGGACTCGGTGTTCCTCGACATGACCCAGCTCGATCCGGCGTTCGTGAAGAGCCGGTTCCCGAACATCTACGAGCGCTGCCTGTCGCTCGGGATCGACATCACCAGGCAGCCGATCCCGGTGGTGCCGGCAGCGCACTACATGTGCGGCGGGGTCAAGACCGACCACGACGGCGCGACCACCATCCGCGGCCTCTACGCGATCGGCGAGTGCGCGTTCACCGGGCTGCACGGCGCGAACCGGCTCGCGTCGAACTCGCTGCTCGAGGGCATGGTGTACTCGACCCGCGCCGCGGCCGCGGTCCGCGCGATGCCGCGCGTCCGCCCCGAGATCGTCGCGTCGTGGTCGAGCGGCAACGCGACCGACTCCAACGATGCGATCGTGGTCTCGCTCAACTGGGACGAGATCCGCCGGTTCATGTGGTCGTACGTCGGCATCGTGCGCAGCGACAAGCGGCTCGAGCGCGCCCGCCGCCGCATCGAGATCCTGCGCGACGAGATCCGCGAGTACTACATCGACTTCAAGGTCACGAGCGACCTGATCGAGCTGCGCAACCTCGCGCTGGTCGCCCACCTGATCATCGAGAGCGCGCGCCGCCGCAAGGAGTCGCGCGGCCTGCACTTCACGCTCGACTACCCCGAGAAGCTACCGGAGGCGCGGCACTCGGAGATCCAGCTGACCGACGGCCCGCGCAGCTGATCGATCTCAGTAATCGCGCTTGCCGTACTGCAGCGACACCCAGCGCCAGTCCCCGCCGTCGCGCACCACGACCGCGAACAGCTCGAGCCGCGCCGCGTGCCCGGTCTTCTTCACCGGGATCTGGACGTCGGCACGCACGATCGCGGCCTTACCGCCGGCGACCTGGGTCGCCTCGATCGCCAGCGGGTAGAGGCCCAGGCCGTCCCAGCTCTTGACCAGCGGCAGCGCGCCGGCGCCGGTCCGGAACTCGCCCGGCGACGAGCCGCTCGCGACGAGCTGCGCCGCCGGGCCGGCGTGCGCGGCGAACCCCGATGCAAACCAGCCGGCGAACGCTTTGGCGAGCGCGGCGTCGCCGTGCAGCTCGGGCTCGACCGTCGCGACCTTGTCCCAGTCGCCGCGCGGCTCGGTCGCGAACAGCTCGCGATCCGAGATCGTGTACGAGTAGGCCGCGACCGCGAGGTGCCACACACCGTCCTTGCGCACGGCGATCCCGCCGAGCCGCGCGACCCAGCTCAGGACGTCGCGCTTGCCGTCCGGGTTCTGCGAGTCGGCCGCGATGGTGTACGGCGCCTGGAACCACGCGAGCTCGCCGCTGGCGTCGATCACGATGGTCGGCGTCGCCGGCTTGTGCTCGATCGTCGCCTGCCAGTCGCCATAGAAGTTGTCGCTGAACGTGCCGTTGTCGTCGACCGTGGCGCGCGTGCCGGTGGTGAGGTACGCGATCGTGGAGGGCTCGATCCCGAGCTTCTGCGCGTCGCGCTCGAACTTCGGCAGGCCCGCGATGTTCGCGCGCAGGATCGCTTCGATCGCGGCGCGCGGCGATGCCGGCTTCGGACCCGCATACGCGACGCCGGCCGCAAACATTCCCCCCAGAACCAACGCTCGCATCGCGCGAACGTACCAAATGCCCCGATTCACACCCCACCGAGTCAACGCCTGTTCACACGCGATCGCCGAATGGCACGGCGCTGCGGCCACTTGCGGGCGTTGAATGCCGGTGCTCGCCGCACGTCCATCTGGCATCTGCCTCGCAGTACTGGTGGGCATACTCCTCGCTGCCGGATCTTGACGGACGGCCACGCAGCAAGGGGGGGCCGCCGAAGCATGGTGCTTCGGCGGCTTTGTTTTTTCGGCGTGCTACTGTCGTCGCGTGCTTCGCGCGCTGGCAGTCGTGACCGCGCTCGCCGCGTGCGGCGCCCCGGTGGGGCCGTCATCTCCCGCCGCCGACGGCGTCCGCGCGTACGTCAGCGCGCTGCGCTCCAACGATCCGCGCGCGGCCTACGACCTGATGTCGGACGACGCGCGCAAGAAGCTGAGCTACGACGAGTTCGCGCTCGAGTGGAAGCAGAGCGAGCCGGAGCGGCGCTGGCAGGCGCGCGTGCTCGAGGACAGCCTCAAGGGCAACCCCGACGTCGGCGAGCGCGCGCTGATCAGCTTCTCGGACGGCAAGCTGGTGTCGCTCGAGCGCGAGGGCGCGGCGTGGCGGCTCGACTCCGAGCTGGTGACGCGGTCGCGCGCGAAGCGGCCGCGCGACGCGCTGCGCATGTTCGCCGACGCGATCGCGGCGCGCGACGTCACCGCCACGCTCAACACGCTCACCGCGCGGCGCCGCGACGGCCTGATGCGCCAGGTCGAGGGCTTCCTGTCGGGCCTCGGCAAGCACGTCAACGGCCCGGTCGAGGAAGGCACCGACCGCGCCGAGCTGCGCTGGGACGAGAACGGCATGCGCTACCGGATCGTGCTGCGCAAGGAAGACGACGAGTGGCGGATCGACGACATCTACATCCGCCCGGCGCCGAAGGACGAGGAAGGCGACAAGGGCAGCGCCGAGGGCTCGTTCCCCGAGGAGTGATCAGCGGACGAGCACGCCGGCGTCGATCCAGCGCAGCGCGAGGTCGAGCGCGCGTGCGCTCGGGTTGTCGCCGCGCAGGCGTGCGGTGAGCTCGGCGACGCTGGTGCCTTGCGCCGCGAGGCGCAGCGCGGCGGCCTCGTCGGTGTCGACCGTGCGATCGCCCACCGCGAGCCCGTGGGTCCGCCACACCAGCACGGTGCGCGGCCAGTCGAGCGCGCGCGGCCGATCGCACGGCGCGCCTCGGTCGAGCGCGTTCCACAGCTCGTCGCTGGTCGTGGTCAGATCGACCAGCGCGTGCGCGGGCACGAGCGCGAGCCGGCGGTCGAGCGTCAGCTCGTCGCGCGTGAGGGTGGACACCGCCGGCGCGTGCAGCACCTCGACGTGCGCGCGATCGAGTCGCGCGAGCTCGGCGTACCACACCGGATAGTCGGGCTGCGCGGCCAGGAACTCGGCGAGCATGCGCGCGCTGTCGCGCAGCGAGCGCTGCGCCGCGGGCTCGCGATCGAGGTATGCGCCGAGCATGGTCTCGAACAGCGCGTCGCCGAGCGCGGCCACCAGCTTGGGGAAGCGCGCGCGCACCGCGCCGGCCATCCACTCGCGGCTCGCGTCGCGCGAGACCGGCGCCTGACTCCCGCGCGCGAACCGGCCAGGTCCCCACGTCCGCCGTCGCGATCTCGTCGCCATGCCCGCATGCATCCTACGACGAACGAGCGCGATCGGCTCGCGCCCGGTGGCTCAGTCGATCGAGATCTGATGCGATCCGGTGAGGGCAACTCGGATCTGGAGATGCTTGTTCGGGAGGTCGAACCACCAGCAGCCGCTCACACATGTTTGCAGGGTCGCGGCATCACCCACCGAGGGCAGCGGCACGCCGTCGACCAGCACCGCGGACGGCGCCGACACCGGCGGCGGGAGCGCGCGGGCGTCGAGGTCGAACGTGATCGCGCCGTAGTCGCTGCCGACCGAGAACCCGAGGGTCGTGGCGTCGGCCGACGCGCTCGCGGTGGTGCCGTCGTTCATCGCCAGCGTGGCGGCCGCGCCCGGCGTGACGATCAGCCGCAGCTCGCCGCCGAGCGCCGGATCTGTGTACGACGTCACTCCCGGCGTGCTGGCGCCGAGCAGCGTGTCGGCCGGGAGGGCGAACATCGGCACGATCGAGCCGGCGCGGTACCACAGCGGGATCGCGTCGAGCGGCGCCGGGACGGTGATCGAGGTCTGGCCGTCGCCGCTGACCGGAATGCCGGTCGCGCGATCGACCCACGTTCCGGGCGGCAGCACGACGTCGCGCGTGGTCGCGCCCGGCTCGATCACCGGCGCGACCAGCAGCGCGTCGCCGAGCAGGAACATCGCGTCGTCGCACGCGCAGTCGTAGACGAAGCCGGCCGGCCGGGTCACCGGCGTGCCGTCCGTGCCGGCCTGCAGCGCGAGCATCCAGAGATACGGCACGAGCTGCATGTGGAGCTCGGCATAGGTCGCGTAGGTCGCGTCGGCGCCGGCGTCGTACAGCGTGGTGTCCCACGGATCGTGATCCGGGCCGCCGCCGCCGAGCTGCATGATCGTGCCGAGCGCGGCGTACTCGGCCCAGCGCAGCAGGGTCTCCGTCGTGGGTGCGCCGCTGTTCGGCCCGCTGCGAAATCCGCCGATGTCCGAGCCATAGAATGGATAGCCCGACACCGACAGCGACAGCCCGCGGCTGATCGCCGACGGCAGGCCGCCGACCGTGAGCTCGCCCGAGCCGTTGTCGATGCCGTGCGGCGACAGGTCGCTGTCGAGATCGCCCGGCCAGATCGCGGTGTTGCTCGCCTGCTCGCCCCACGCGCCGGCGCGCGTGATCGCGAACGCGTCGGCAACCGGCTGCGCGGCGAGGTAGGTCTGATGATAGCCGGCGCTGTAGCGCGCGTGCAGCACCGAGTTGTCGCCGCCCGCGAGCTCCATGTCGATGAGCGTGCCGCCGAGCTCGGGCACGACGTCCTCGCCGAAGTCGAGCTTGAAGCCCTTGGCGCCGGTCTGCTGGACGAACGCTTGCACGCGCGCGCCCCACCACTGCGCCGCGGCCGGGTTCGTGAAGTCGACCAGACCGCCCGGGCCGTTCGACCACGGAAAGTCGAGCGGCTGGCCCGAGCCATCGTCGACGAAGTAGCCGTTCGCCGCGGCGGTCGCGTAGTCGGCGGCGGTCACGCCGGTGACGTCGACGTACGGCGACGACCAGAACACGACGTTGAACCCGCGCTGGGCGAGGCCGGCGAGCAGCTGATCGGGGCTGGCGAATCGGGTCTGGTCGATCGCGAACGTGTTGAACCCGGTCTGCCACGGATCGTCGATCCACATGGTCGAGGTCGGGATGTGGCGCGAGCGCAAGGCGTCGGCGTCGCCGAGCATCTCGTCCGACGAGTCCCACACGTTGCGCCACAACATCGGCGCGAACGCCCACTTCGGCGGCACGCGCGGCTTCGCGGTGAGCGCGACGTAGTCGCGCACGAGCGCGAGCGGATCATCGGTCGGCGCGGTGTACAGGAACACCTGGTACATGCCGCGCGACGGCAGGGTGAACGTCGCGCTGACCACGCCCGGATCGGTCTTGGCGAGATCGAGCGCGCCCGGCCGATCGTCGGCAACGAACAGCGCCGCGCCGCGCCGCGGGAACATCACGAGCGGCACCGGCACGTGGGTCTCGTTGGTCGACGACTCCGACGTCTGATCGACGCGCAGCTGGAGCTCGCGCACGGACCCGGCGACGTTCGCGGTCGCGGCGGCGTCGCCGGTGCCGTAGATCGGCTCGCCCGCGGCGCGCGGCAGCGCGAGCTGGAGCCACGCGGCGTCCTTCACCTTGCTGGCGTCGACGTCGAGCTCGGCGCAGCCGTCGAACGGGCCGTCGATCAGGCGGAGCTTCACGCCGTCGTCGAGCACGAGCCAGTCGCCGTCGCGGCCGGTCGCGCGCGCCGCCGGCACCAGCGTGGCCTCGGTCGGATCGGTCGGGTCGTAGTAGTGCGTGGGATCGAGATCGTCGGCCTTGCCGATCGCGACGAAGTGATCGAGCGACAGGCCGCCGAAGTCGAGCGTCACGGTCGCGCTGTCGATCGTGGCCGGCCCGGCGGCGATCTGCGCCGGCGGGGCCGCACCGCCGCCGCACGCCGCGATCGCGACCAGCGCCGCCGCCCTCATCCGCGCTTGCGTCCGAAGAACGGCAGGCGGTGGCGCAGGCCGAGCACCTTGCCCATCGTGCCCTGCAGCGGGCCGAGCGGCGCGACCTTGGGCGCGAGCTCGATCCGCGGCGTGTCGTCCTGCACGAGCTGCGCGATCGGCGTGGCCGACGACGGATCGCCGGTGCGCGGCCCCAGCCCCATGCCCTCGCGCGCCTCGGCGACGGTGCGCGCCAGCACGGTGTGGAGGTCCTTGCGCAGCTGCACCTTCTTGAGCGTGGTGCCGATCTGCCGCGCCATCTCGCGCGCCGACGGAAACCGCGCCTCGACGTCGGCCGACAGCGCGCGCTGGATGATCGCGAGGAACGGCTGTGGAACGTCGGGGCGCAGCGGGCGCAGCGGTTGCACCATGCAGTCGCGCAGCCGGCAGTAGGTCTCGTAGTCGGTCGTGCCGTCGAACAGCTTGCGGCCGACCAGCGCCTCCCACAGCACCGAGCCGCACGCGAACTGATCGCTCGCCGGGATCGGCCGCCCGCCGCCGACGATCTCGGGCGCGAGATACGACATCTTGCCCTTCACGATGCCGGCCTCGGTGGTCTCGGCCGGGCGATCGGGTGCGAGCGCGAGCCCGAAGTCGATCAGCTTCACCATGCCGCGCGAGGTCAGCAGCACGTTGTGCGGTGACACGTCGCGATGCACGACCGGCAGCGGCGTGCCATCGGGGGCGGTGCGCTCGTGGGCGGATGCCAGGCCGCGCAGCACGCCGACCGCGACCGCGGCGACCAGCTCCCACCGGGTCGGCTCGTTGCGACCGGCGTGCCAGCGGATCCACGTGCCGAGGTCGAGCCCGTCGATCCACTCGAGCACCATGTAGTAATTACCCCGGTCGTGGACGAAGTCGTGGACCTCGGCAACATTCGGAGACTGCAGCATCGAGCCGATCCGCGCCTCCTCGACGAACATCGCGACGTACGGCGGCTGCAGTGCGAGATTCTGGTGCATCTGCTTGACCGCGACGTCACGGACAAATCCCCAGTCGCCGCGCACCCGGCCGCGCCAGACGTCGGCCATGCCTCCGCGACCTGCCATCTCGACGAGCTCGTAGCGGCCGCCGACGATCAGCCCGGGGCGTGGCTCCTCGGCCATGGATTCCGAGTGTCGCACATCGAGCGCGGGTCGTCTGATGTCGACCACGTGAAACCCGCGGCTGGAGTTTGATATTCTCGGTATCCGATGGAACCAAGCCCGGGTCTGGCGCGGTTCAGCGAGGTCGTC
>Ga0335081_10012397_pt1 | contig 13819 bp, 12 predicted proteins | sample Lox_Sample_35_FD_206713 | JGI IMG/M metagenome (GOLD analysis project Ga0335081, IMG submission 206713) | Soil microbial communities from Loxahatchee National Wildlife Refuge, Florida, United States - Lox_Sample_3.5 | ecosystem: Environmental > Terrestrial > Soil > Wetlands | place: USA... | reverse complement strand
CTGGCGCGAGCTGTCGGTGGTGGAGATGGAGCCCGGGGAGATCCACGAAGAGGCCGCCGGCCGGCGCCTGGCGATGGCCGCCGCGCGCGAATCGATCGAGGCCACATCATTCGAGGAAGGCTCCTGGCGCATGACCGCCGAGGTGCGCGGCATCGTCGAGGTCGATGCAGCGAAGCTCGGCGAGATGAACGATTCCGACGATCTGGCGGTGGTCACGCTGCCCGACGGGCAGGTCGTGGTCGAGCACGAGCTCGTCGCGCGCGCGAAGATCGTGCCGTTCGTCATCCGCGAAGAAGAATTGCGCCGCGTGGAGCGCATCGGGCCGGCGGTGCGCGTGCGGCCATTCGTGCCGATGCGCGTCGCGGTGCTGGTGCAGGAGCAGCTGGACGACGACGCGCTGGAGAAGTTCCGCGCCGCGCTGGGCGTGAAGGTGCGCTTCTTCGGCAGCGACCTGATCTCGATCGAGCGCGCCGGCGACATCGCGGCGGCCCTGAAGTCCTGCGTCGCGCGCGGCGCGCAGGTGGTGGCGCTGATCGGGAGCCGCCTGATGGATCCGCTCGACCCGGTGATGGGCGCGCTGCGCGAGGCGGGGGCGCGCCTCGAAAAGCACGGCGTACCGGTGAATCCCGGAACCCTCTTGTGGGTGGCGACGCTCGGCGACACGGGGATCATCGCCGCGCCCGGCTGCGCCATGCTCTCGCGGCCGACGGCGTTCGACGTGCTGCTCTCCCGGATGCTGACGGGCGAGAAGCTGACGCGGCAGGCGCTCGCGCGGCTCGGCGCGGGCGGGCTGCTGACGAAGGAGACGGCGTTCCGGCTGCCGCCGTACGGCGCCGGCGTGCCGCGCGGCGAACCATGAAGCTCCGCGAACAGTTTCCCGCGCTCGCGCAGCGCGTGCACGGCAAGCCGCTGGTGTACCTCGACAGCGCCGCCACCTCGCAGAAGCCGCGCGCGGTCATCGAGGCCGTGCAACGCTATTACGAGCAGGACAACGCCAACGTGCACCGCGGCGTGCACGCGTTGGCCGAGCGGGCCACTGCCGCGCTCGAGGGCGCGCGCGCGAAGGTGCAGAAGTTCATCAACGCGGCGTCGCCGAACGAGATCGTCTTCGTCCGCGGCACCACCGAGGCGGTGAACCTGGTGGCGCACTCGTTCGGGCCGGTGCGGGCGGGCGACGAGATCGTGGTGACCGCGCTCGAGCACCACTCGAACCTGGTCCCCTGGCAGCGGCTGTGCGCGCGGACGGGCGCGGTGCTGCGCGTCGCGCCGGTCGACGATCGCGGCGAGCTCGACCTGCCCGCGCTCGAGCGGCTGCTCGGCCCGCGCACGCGGCTGCTCGCCGCCGCGCACGTGTCGAACGCAATCGGCGCCATCAACCCGGTCGCGCGCATCTGCGAGCTGGCGCGCGCGCGCGGCGTGCGCGTGCTGCTCGACGGCGCGCAGGCCATGCCGCACCTGCCCGTCGACATGCAGGCGCTCGGCTGCGACTTCTACGCGTTCTCGGCGCACAAGCTGTATGGGCCGATGGGGGCCGGCGTGCTCTACGGCCGCGCCGAGCTGCTCGAGCAGATGGAGCCGTGGCAGTCGGGCGGCGAGATGGTGACGTCGGTGTCGTACGAGAAGGCCACGTTCCAGAAGCCGCCGTACCGGTTCGAGGCAGGAACGCCCGACGTCGGCGCCGCGGTGGGGCTGGGCGCGGCCATCGGCTGGCTCGAGCAGCAGGACCGCCGCGCGCTCGCCGCGCATGAGCAGGGCCTCTTGCAGTACGGGCTCGCGTTGCTGCGCGACGTGCCCGGCCTGCGCATGGTGGGCGCGCCGCGCGAGCGCATCGGCATCCTCACCTTCACCATGGAGGGCGTGCATCCGCACGACGTCGGCACGCTGCTCGACCAGGAGGGCGTGGCGGTGCGCACCGGGCACCTGTGCGCGCAGCCGCTGCTGCAGCGGCTGGGAGCGCCGGCGGTGGTGCGCGCGTCGCTTGCGGCGTACAGCGTGCGCAGCGACCTCGAAGCGCTGGCCAGCGGGCTCCTGCGGGTGCGCGAGACGTTTCCGTGAACGACCTGTACCAGAAGACCATCGTCGATCACGCGCGGCGCCCGCGGAACTTCGGCCAGCTCGCGGGCGCGAACCGCAGCGCGCAGGGCGTCAACCCGCTCTGCGGGGACGAAATCACCGTGCACTTGTCGGCGAGCGATCGCATCGAGGCCGTTTCGTTCGAAGGCGCGGGCTGCGCGGTGTGCCTGGCGTCGGCATCCTTGATGACGCTCGCCGTCAGCGGGCTCTCGCCTGCCGAGGCGGGCCGCCTGGTGCAGCGCGTGCGCGAGCTAGTGGCCGGTGGCGACGGGGCAAATCTGGGCGACCTCCAGGCGTTGCAAGGTGTTTCACCTTTTCCGGCCCGGCAGAAGTGCGCGCTGCTCGCCTGGCGGGCGCTGGAGGCGGCGCTCGCCGGCGAGGCGGCTGCGGTTTCTACGGAGTTGTAGTGAATCGCGGTCCGCAATAGAACATCGATCCTCGCAAAGGGGGCTGCTTGAAGCGCTGGCGCGAGACAGCGGCAGTCTTCGAACGCGCGGCGCGCCTCGCGGCCGCGGGCGAGCGCGCGGCCATGGCCACGGTGGTGCGCATCGACGGCTCGGCGTATCGCCGGCCAGGCGCGAAGTTTCTCGTCGAGAAGGGCGGCGCGACCTGCGGCGGCGTGAGCGGCGGGTGCCTCGAGGCCGACGTGCGGCAGGTGGCGCTGGACCTCGCGCGCGACGGCGGCACGAAGCTGCTCCACTACGATACCGGCAGCGACGACGACACGGTGTGGGGCCTCGGCCTCGGCTGCGAAGGCGCGGTGGACATCTTCGTCCAGGCCATCGGCGCGCAGTTTCCCCTCGCCGAGGCGCTCGCGCGCATGACCGGGGCGGGCGGATTCCACACCGCGAAGCCGTTTTCGCTCACCACCGTCATCGAGGGCGCCAACGCGGGGGCGGTCACGGTCGGCCCGCCCGCGGCGGCCACCGGCGTCGAGGGCAATGTCTTCATCGAGACGCTGTCGCCGCCGCCGGTGTTGTGCATCTTCGGCGCGGGCGACGACGCGCAGCCGCTGTCGCTCTTGGCGCAGGAGGCGGGGTTCGACGTCACGGTGGTCGATCACCGCCGCGGCTATCTCACGCCCGAGCGGTTTCCGCCGCCGGCGCGGCTGGTGCTGCGGCGCGCGAGCGAAGGCGTGCCGGCGCTGGGCGCGCAGCACTTCGCGGTGGTGCAGACGCACTCGCTGCAGAACGATCGCGACTGGCTGAAGGCGCTCCTGCCGCAGCCGCTCGCGTACCTGGGGCTGCTCGGTCCGCGCGGCCGGCGCGACGAGCTCCTCAAGCAGCTCGGCGCCGACGGCGAAAAGCTGTACGCGCCGGTCGGCATCGACCTCGGCGCGGAAGGGCCGGAGCAGGTGGCGGTGAGCATCGTGGCCGAGATGCTCGCGGTGCGCGCCAGGCGGCAGCCGGCGCACCTGCGCGATCGCCGGGGCGGCATTCATGATTAGCGGCGTGCTGCTCGCGGCCGGCCTGTCGAGCCGCATGGGCGAGAACAAGCTGCTGGTGCGGCTCGGCGGCGACAGCGTGCTGCGGCGAGCGGCGCGGACCGCGGCGGCGGCCGGGCTCGACTCGCTCATCGTCGTCCTCGGCCACGAGAGCGAGAAGGCGCGCGGTGAGCTCGACGGCATCGCCTGCACGGCGGTGATCAACGCGCAGTACGCGAGCGGCATGAACAGCTCGCTGCGCGCGGGCATCGGCGCGGTGCCGCGCGAGTCGGCCGCGGCGGTGGTGCTGCTCGCCGACATGCCCTTCGTCAGCGCGGAGATGATCCGGGAAGTCGCGCGCCGCTGGACCGGCGAGCCGCTGGTCGTCTCGCTGTACGGCGAAGTGGTGGCGCCGCCGATCCTCTACGCGCGCGCTCTCTTCCCCGAGCTGATGGAGACGGCCGACGGCGACTGCCGCAAGCGAGTGGTGAAGAAGCACCGCCACGAGGCGCTCGAAGTGCGCTGGCCCGAGCAGGCGCTCGCCGATCTCGACGTGCCGGCCGACGTGGACAAGGCGAGGGGCGAAATCGAGAGGAGTTGACCGGGATGCGCGCAGAGCTGTTGCAGCTGGCAGCCGACCTGGCGAAGAGAGGCGAGCCCTTCGTGCTCGCCATGGTGGTGCGGCGCGAGTCGTACAGCTCGGCGCAACAGGGCGACATGGCGGTCATCACCGCCGACGGCAACTATCACGGCTGGCTCGGCGGCAACTGCACGCAGCCCACGGTGAAGCGCGAGGCGCGCGCGGCGTTGGCCGACGGGCGGCCGCGGCTGGTGTCGCTCTCGCCGCAGCCCGAGGAGCGGCCGGGCGTCATCGCGCTGCCGATGACGTGCCACAGCGGAGGCAGCGTGGACATCTACCTCGAGCCGGTGCTGCCGGCTCCGCGGCTCTTGGTGTACGGCGAGTCGCCGTGTGCGCGCGCGCTGGCGCGGTTGGGCGAAGTGATGGGCTACTCGCTCGGAAAAACCGGCCAGGGTCCGGCGTACGCGGTGATCGCCACCATGGGCGAGAACGACGAGGAGTCGCTCGCGCAGGCGCTGGAGCAGAAGCCGCAGTACGTGGCGGTGGTCGCGAGCCGCAAGCGGTTCGCCGAGATCCGCGAGTCGCTGCAGGCGCGCGGCATCGACGTCGGGTCGGTGCGCAACCCTGCGGGCCTCGATATCGGCGCGCGCACGCCGGAAGAGGTCGCGCTCAGCATCTTCGCCGAGATGGTCCAGCTTCGCCGCGCCGCCGCCGCCCCGAAGCTCGAGGAGCCGGCGTTCGAGATCGACCCGGTGTGCGACATGAAGGTGGACGTGGCCACCGCGCGGTTCACTGCCGAGCACCAGGGCCGGAAGTTCTATTTCTGCAACCCCCGCTGCCGCGAGAAGTTCCTCGCCAAACCCGAAACGTACCTGGCGGCCTGAATGGCATTCGAGATCTCCAAGACCTTCACCATCAAGGCTGCGCCCGCCAGCGTGTGGGCGTTCCTCACCGACCCCGCGCGGGTGGCGAAGTGCCTGCCCGGCGCGGCCATCACCGACAAGCTCGACGACAAGACCTGGGCGGGCACCATGACGGTGAAGGTCGGGCCGGTGCAGTCGAGCTACAAGGGCAAGGTCACCTTCGAGAAGCTCGATGCATCGGCGCGCAGCGCGGAGATCGTCGCCACCGGCATGGACGTGCGCGGCAAGGGCGGCGCCGACCTGCGGCTCTCGAGCAGCCTCATCGAGAAGGGACCGGCCGAGACGGAAGTGACCACGCTGTCGCGCGTGAACGTGACCGGCATCCTCGCGCAGATGGGCCGCGGGATGATCCAGGACGTGAGCGACCAGATGTTCCAGATCTTCTCGACCAACATGCGCAACGAGCTCGAGGCGGCCGCGCCGCCGCCGCCGCAGGCCGGGCCCGCGCAGCAGGTCGCGCCGGAGAAGCCGCCGCCGCCGGAAAAGCCGGCCGCGCTCGACGTCGGCTCCATCGGCGCGAAGGCGCTCGCCCGCCAGCCGGCCTTCTGGATCGTCGTCGCAGTCGCTGCCGCCGTCGTCGTCTACCTGATCGCTCGTTGAACAGGAGGACCCATGATCCCGTCGCAGTTCGACTACCACGCGCCCTCGACGCTGCCCGAGGCGCTGAAGCTGCTCACGCAATACGGCGACAGCGCGAAAGTGCTCTCGGGCGGCCAGAGCCTCTTGCCGCTGCTCAAGCTGCGGCTGGGCGCTGCCGGCCACCTCATCGACATCGGCCGCATCCCCGGGCTCGACCAGATCCGCGAGGAGGGCGGCACGCTGCGCATCGGGGGCCTGGTGCGCGAGGCGGCGCTGGAGCGCAGCGAGGTCGTCCGCGCGAAGTACCCCATCCTGCTCGACACCGCGTCGGTGATCGCCGATCCGCTGGTGCGCAACCGCGCCACCGTGGGCGGCAACCTGGCGCACGGCGATCCGGGCAACGACCATCCGGCGACCATGCTCGCGCTCGGCGCCTCGGTGGTCGCGCACGGGCCGAAAGGCGAGCGGGTGATCCCGATCGACAAGTTCTTCGTCGGGCTCTTCACCACCGCGCTGCAGCCGGACGAGATCCTCACCGAGATCCGCATCCCGGCTCCCGGCCCGCGCAGCGGCGGCGCGTACGTGAAGCTGGAGCGCAAGGTGGGCGACTACGCGACGGCGGGGGCGGCGGTGCAGCTTTCGCTCGGGGGCGGCGTCGTCGAGAAGATCGGCATCGCGCTGACCAACGCGGGGCCGACGCCGGTGAGGGTGGCCGCGGCCGAGGCGCGCCTGCGCGGCAAGAAGCCGGACGCGGCGGGAATCGCGGCAGCCGCGGCAATGGCAGGGGAGGCGGCGCAGCCGAGCGCCGACCGGCGCGGATCGGTCGAATACAAGAAGAACATGGCGCGCGTGCTGACCGCGCGCGCAATCCAGAAGGCGCTCGAGCGCGCGGGAGGCCGCTGACATGTCCACGCATCGCATCAAGGTCACCGTGAACGGCACGGTGCAGGAAGCGGAAGTCGAGGCGCGGCTCTTGCTGGTTCACTTCCTGCGCGAGAACCTGCGGCTCACCGGTACGCACATCGGCTGCGACACCACCCACTGCGGCGCGTGCACCGTGCTGCTCGACGGCGAGCCGACCAAGTCGTGCACGGTGCTCGCGGTGCAGGCCGACGGCCGGCAGGTGCGCACCGTCGAAGGCCTCGAGCAGGGCGGCAAGCTGCACCCGGTGCAGGAAGGATTCGTCGAGAAGCACGGCCTGCAGTGCGGCTACTGCACGCCGGGCATGATGATGACCGCCTGCGCGCTGCTCGCGCACAACAAGAACCCGAGCGAGCAGGACATCCGCGAGGCGATCAGCGGAAACCTCTGCCGGTGCACCGGCTACGTCAACATCGTCCGCGCGGTGCAGCACGCCGCGTCCCGCATGCAGGAGACCTGACATGGCAGATACCCAGGAACCGAAGACCGACGCGAAGATCTGCGGGATGGGGCACTCGATGAAGCGCAAGGAGGATCCGCGCTTCATTCGCGGGCAGGGCCGCTACGTCGACGACATCGTGCTGCCCGGCATGCTCTACATGGACATCGTGCGCAGCCCGTTCGCGCACGCGAAGATCAACAAGATCGACACCGCCAAGGCGCTGAAAGTGCCGGGCGTGCTGGCGGTGATCGATGGCCCGACGCTGGCCAAGTACAACCTGCACTGGATGCCGACGCTCTCGGCCGACACGCAGATGGTGCTGCCCATCGACGAGGTCATGTACCAGTCGCAGGAGGTGTGCGCGGTCATCGCCACCTCGCGCTACGCGGCGGCGGACGGCGTCGACGCGGTGGAGGTCGACTACGAGCCGCTGCCGGTGATGGTCGATCCGTTCGAGTCGCTCAAGCCCGGCGCGCCGGTGCTGCGCAAGGACAAGAAGGACAAGAAGGACAACCTCGCGTTCCACTGGGAGGCGGGCGATCGCGCGGCCACCGACAAGGCGTTCGCCTCGGCCGACGTGGTGGTGGCCGAGGACATCTACCTGCCGCGCATCCACGTGGCGTCGATGGAGACGTGCGGCTGCGTGGCGGACTTCAATCCGGCCGAAGGCAAGCTGACCGTCTACATGACCACGCAGGCGCCGCACGCGGTGCGCACGGTGGTGGCGCTGGTCGCGGGCCACGTCGGGCTGTCGGAAGAGAAGATCCGCATCGTCTCGCCCGACATCGGCGGCGGCTTCGGCGGCAAGGTGCCGGTGTATCCGGGCTACGTCATCGCCATCGCGGCGTCGGTGGTCATCGGCAAGCCGGTGAAGTGGATCGAAGACCGCATGGAGAACCTGCAGGCCGATTCCTTCGCGCGCGACTACCACATGCACACCGAGATCGCGTCGAAGAAGGACGGCACGATGATCGGCCTGCGCATCAAGACCATCGCCGATCACGGCTACACCAACGCCTCGGCGAACCCCTCGAAGTTCCCGGCCGGGCTCTTCTCGATTTGTACGGGCTCGTACGACTTCAAGCAGGCGTTCTGCGAGGTGGACGCGGCGTATACGCACAAGCCGCCCGGGGGCGTGGCGTACCGCTGCTCGTTCCGCGTCACCGAAGCGGTGCACGCGGTGGAGCGCATCGCCGACGTGCTGGCGCAGAAGCTGGGCATGGATCCGGCCGAGATCCGGATGAAGAACTTCATTCCGAAAGAGAAGTTCCCCTACAAGAGCGTGCTCGGCTGGGAGTACGACAGCGGCGACTACGCGCCCGCGCTGCGCAAGGCGATGGACCTCGTCGGCTACGAGGCGCTGCGCAAGGAGCAGGCGGAGAAGCGCGCGCGCGGCGAGCTGATGGGCATCGGCGTCTGCAGCTTCGTCGAGATCGTCGGCGCGGGGCCGAGCAAGCAGTTCGACATCCTCGGCCTCAAGATGTTCGACTCGGCCGAGATCCGCGTGCACCCCACCGGCAAGGCCATCGTCCGCCTCGGCACCAAGTCGCAGGGCCAGGGCCACGAGACGACGTACGCGCAGATCGTCGCCGAAGAGCTGGGTATTCCCGCCGCGAACGTGCAGGTGGAGGAGGGCGACACCGACACCGCGCCGTACGGGCTCGGCACGTACGCGAGCCGCTCGACGCCGACGTCGGGCGCGGCCGCGGCCATGGCGGCGCGGAAGCTGCGCGACAAGGCGAAGAAGCTGGCGGCGCACCTGCTCGAGTGCTCGCCGGACGATCTCGTCTGGGAACCGGGGAAGTTCTCCGTGAAGGGATCGCCGCAGCGGTCGAAGACCATCCAGGACTGCGTCTTCGCGGCGTATACCAACTATCCCCAGGGCATGGAGCCGGGCTTCGAGGCCAGCTGGTATTACGACCCGCCGAACCTGACGTTCCCGTTCGGGAGCTACATCGCGGTGGTCGACATCGACCGCGGCACCGGCATGGTGAAGGTGCGGCGGTTCGTGGCCATCGACGACTGCGGCAACATCATCAACCCGATGATCGTCGAGGGGCAGATCCACGGCGGCCTGACGCAGGGCCTCGCGCCGGCGCTGTTCGAGGAGATGAACTACGACGAGAACGGCAACAACCAGAACGGCAGCTTCATGGATTACCTGCTGCCGACCGCGGTCGAGACGCCGGCGTGGGAGGTCGGCCGGACCATCACGCCGTCGCCGCACCATCCGCTGGGCGCGAAGGGAGTGGCCGAATCGCCCACGGTGGGCGCGCCGCCGGCGATCGCCAACGCGGTGGTGGACGCGTTGTCGCACCTCGGCGTCACGCACGTGGACATTCCCATCACGCCCGAGAAGGTGTGGAAGATCCTGAAGGAGAAGGGCGCAGCCGAATGAACCACGGCGGGCTCCTGCCGCTCTTCGGCATGTGGGCGGCGATGATGATCGCGATGATGGCGCCGGCGGAGGCGCCGTCGGTGCTGCGGCTGCGGCGGGGCCGGCTCGCGTTCGCGGCCGGCTTCGCGGCGCCGTGGATCGCGTTCAGCTTCGCCGCCGCGCTGCTGCAGCAGTGGCTGCACGGCGCGGGCCTGCTGGAGCATGCTTCGGGCGCGCTGCGGAATCCGTGGCTCGCCGCGGCCGTGCTGGCCGCGGCGGGCGCGGCGCAGTTCACGCCGCTGAAGCGGGCGTGCCGGCTTTCGCCGCTCGAGGGCTCGCTGCGCGGCGGCCTGCGGGCGGCGGCGTTCTCCATCGGCTCGTGTGGCGTGCTGATGCTGGCGCCTTTTGCGGTCGGCATGTCGATGTGGCCGATGGCGCTGATCACGGCGCTGTTGGTGGCCGAGAAGTGGGCGCCGCAGCGATGGCCGGTGAGCGCGGTGAGCGGGGTGCTGCTGGCGGCGAGCGGCGCGCTGCTGGCGCTGTGACGAGCGCATCGATCGACCCGTCAGCTTCTTGATTCCCGCGCCGCGCCTCCGCGCGCCGCTCCCCACCCCCACTCCCCGGGAAGCTGCCGCAGTGCTTGAGGGCCCCTCGCCCCCGAGTGGGGCGAGGGGCAACACGGTCACCGCTCCTTCGCGCGCCCCACCGCCCTCGCCACCGCCCGCTCCGTGTACACCGCCGCGAGGTTCGCCTTGTACGCCGCCGAGCCCATCAGGTCGGCGCGCACCTCGATGCCCTCCGCAGCGCGCGCGGCCGCCGCCTTCACTGCGGCCGCGTCGGGCGACTTTCCCTTCAGCGCCTGCTCGACGTAGCCGGCGCGCGTCGCCTTCGAGCCGAGGCCGGTCACGGCGATGCGCGAGTTCTCCACCGCGCCCTTCGCGTCGAGGAAGACCTCGGCCGCCACGCCGACCACGGCGAAGCGCGACGCCGGGTGCGGCAGCTTCTCGTACGCGCCGCCGTACCGGCCGGACGGCAGCGGAACCGACACGCTCAGCAGCAACTCGCCCGGCTGCAATGCGGTGGTCAAAGGCCCGACGATGAAGTCGGCCGCTTTCAGCGTGCGCTCGCCGCGCGCCGAGCCGATGCGCACCGACGCGTCGAGCGCGATCAGGACCGCCGGCCAGTCCGCGGCGGGGTCGGCGTGCGCCAGGCTGCCGCCGATGGTGCCCCGGTTGCGCACCTGGGCGTCGCCGATCTGCACCGCCGCTTCGGCCATCATCGGCAGGCGCTGCTTCACCAGCGCATTGGCGCCGATGGCCGCGTGCGTGGTCATGGCGCCGAAGGTGAGCGCGCCACCGGACTCGTTGACGCCGGACAGACCGGGCACCTTGCGCAGGTCGACCAGGTGCGCGGGCGTGGCCAGCCGCAGCTTCATCATCGGCACCAGGCTCATCGAGCCGGAGACGACCTTGGCCTCGTCGCCGAGCTTCGCCAGCAGGCCGAGCGCTTCGGCCACCGTGGACGGCGCGTGATATTCGAACGGAGCAGCGTACATGGTTACGCCTCCTTCCCGCGCAAGGCTTCCCAGATGCGACCCGGCGTCAGCGGCATGTCGAGGTGCTTGATGCCGAACGGCGACAGCGCGTCCATGACCGCGTTGGCCACCGCCGCGGTGGACGCGATGGTGCCCGTCTCACCCGCGCCCTTCACGCCGAGCGGGTTCACCGGCGTCGGCGTCTCGGTGCGCGCCAGCTCCACGTTGATCAACTCGTCGGCCTTGGGCATGGCGTAGTTCATCATCGAGCCGGTGAGCAGCTGGCCGTCCTCGTCGTACTCGGCGTGCTCCCACAGCGCCTGCGACACGCCCTGCGCGATGCCGCCGTGGACCATGCCGTCGACGATCATCGGGTTGATCACGCGGCCGAGATCGTCGACCGCGATGTAGCGCTTCAACGCCACGTGGCCGGTGTCGCGCTCGACCTCGACCACGCAGATGTGCGTGCCGAACGGGAAGACGAAGTTGCCCGGGTCGAAGAAGCTGAGCGCTTCGAGGCCCGGCTCGAGCCCCTTGGGCAGGTTGTGCGCGAGGTACGCCATCAGCGAGACGTCGAAGAACGACTTGCTCCGGTCGGGCGATCCCTTGACGAAGAACTTGCCGCCCTCGTAGGTGACGTCCTTCTCGTTCGCCTCGAGCAGGTGCGCGGCGATCTTCTTCGCCTTCTCCTTGATCTTCTGCGTGCTCATGTAGATGGCCGCCGCGCCCACCGGTCCGCTGCGCGAGCCGTAGCTGCCCATGCCGAACGGCACCTGGCCGGTGTCGCCGTGGACGATCTCGACGTCCTCGAGCGGCACCTGCAGCTCGTCCGCGGTCAGTTGCGCGAACGTGGTCTCGTGGCCCTGCCCGTGCGAGTGCGAGCCGGTGTAGACGGTGACCTTTCCCGTCGGGTGCACGCGCACGTTGGCGCTCTCGTAGAGGCCCGCCTGCGCGCCGAGCGCGCCCGCCACCTGCGACGGCGCGAGCCCGCAAGCCTCCAGATAGGTGGAGAAGCCGACGCCGAGGTAGCGGCCCTGCTTGCGCGCCTGCGTCTGCTCCTTGCGGAACGCCTTGTAGTCGAACATCTGCAGCGCCTTGTCGAGCGCGCCGGCGTAGTTGCCGCTGTCGTACTGCAGCGCGACCGGCGTCTGGTACGGGAACTTGTCGGGCGGGATGAAGTTCTTGCGGCGGATCTCGACCGGGTCGATGCCCAGCTCCTTCGCGGCGAGGTCCATCATCCGCTCGAGCACGAACGTCGCTTCCGGCCGGCCCGCGCCGCGATACGCGTCCACCGGCGTGGTGTTGGTGAAGACTCCGGTGACGCTCGCGTGGATGGCCGGCGTGGTGTACGCGCCGGCGAGCAGCGTGCCGTAGAGATACGTCGGCACCGCCGGCGCGAACAGCGACAGGTAGGCGCCGAGGTTCGCGGTGGTCCTGACGCGCAGGCCGAGCACGCGGCCGTCGGCGGCGAGCGCCATCTCGGCATCGGTGTGGTGATCGCGGCCGTGAGCGTCGGTCATGAAGCTCTCGCGCCGCTCGGCCGTCCACTTCACCGGCCGCGACAGCGCGCGCGAGGCGAACACCGCGACGCACTCTTCGGGGTAGATGAAGATCTTCGAGCCGAAGCCGCCGCCGACGTCGGGCGAGATGACGCGCAGCTTGTGCTCGGGGATGCCGAGCACGAACGCGGCCATGATCAGCCGGTGCACGTGCGGGTTCTGCGAGGTGACCCACAGCGTGATGTCGCCGGTGCCGGGCTGCGCCGAGGCGAGGCAGGCGCGCGGCTCGATCGCGTTCGGGATGAGCCGGTGGTTGCGGAAGCTCTGCTTCACCACTTTCGCGGCTGAAGCGAACGCCTTGTCGGTGGCGGCCGCGTCGCCGATGGCCCACTGGAACGCGACGTTGCCCGGCGCGTCGTCGTGGACTTGCGCCGCCGACTGCTTGAGCGCCTCGGCGCCGTCGGCCACCGCCGGGAGCGCCTCGTATTCGACCTGCACCTGCTCGGCCGCGTCGTTGGCCTGGTAGGGCGTCTCGGCCACCACCACCGCCACCGGCTGGCCCATGAAGCGCACGCGCTCGACCGCGAGCGGGTAGTACGCGGGAACCTTGAGGCCCGGCAGCAGCCAGCCGACCGGAATCGGCTTCACGCCGCCCGCCACCAGGTCCTTGCCGGTGAGCACCGCGAGCACGCCCGGCGCCTTCTTCGCCGCGGTGATGTCGATGCCTTTGACCTTCGCGTGCGCGTGCGGGCTGCGCACGAACGCCGCGTGGGTGGTGAAGGGGATCTTCAGGTCATCGACGTAGTTGCCCTTGCCGGTGACCAGCCGCGGATCCTCGCGCCGCTTGATGCTCTTGCCGAAGAAAGTCTCGCCCATGGCTCACCTCGCCTGCGCGGCCTGCTGCACGGCCTTGACGATGTTGGCGTACCCGGTGCACCGGCAGAGGTTCCCCTCGAGCCCGGCGCGGATCTCGGCTTCGGTCGGATGCGGGTTCTGGCTGAGCAGGTGGCAGGCCGAGACGATCATCCCCGGCGTGCAGAAGCCGCACTGCAGGCCGTGCTGGTCCCAGAACGCCTGCTGCATCGCGTGGAGCTTTCCGTCCTTGGCCAGGCCCTCGATGGTGGTGACCGAACGGCCCTCGCACTGCACCGCGAACAGCGAGCACGACTTCACCGCCGCGCCGTCGAGCAGCACGGTGCACGCGCCGCACTGGCTGGTGTCGCAGCCCACGTGCGTGCCGGTGAGGCCGAGCACGTCGCGCAGGAAGTGGACCAGCAGCACGCGCGGTTCCACGTCGCGCGTTTCGTTCACGCCGTTGACCTGCATGGTGATGTTCACGGAAGCCCCCTTAGGCTGGGCGCCGATCGATTGCACACCCGCTGTGGATGTCAACACGCGTCGCGGCGACCCGGGTGCGGGAGCGGGTAGACAAGCTATTTTTGATTCCCGCGGCGCTTCCGCGCCGCTC
>Ga0335081_10012396_pt1 | contig 13819 bp, 9 predicted proteins | sample Lox_Sample_35_FD_206713 | JGI IMG/M metagenome (GOLD analysis project Ga0335081, IMG submission 206713) | Soil microbial communities from Loxahatchee National Wildlife Refuge, Florida, United States - Lox_Sample_3.5 | ecosystem: Environmental > Terrestrial > Soil > Wetlands | place: USA: Florida... | reverse complement strand
CTCTTATTTCGTTGGCTTCTCAACCGGCGGACGGCAGGGGCTGATGGAAGCCCAACGATACCCGGAAGATTACGATGGCATCGTCTCCGGTTGTCCTGCTATCAACTGGCAGAAATTCGTTCTGTCCTCATTGTGGCCGCAGGTGGTCATGATGGCCAGCAGCAACCGCGTTTCAACCGACAAGCTCCGAGCCGCGACCGCCGCCGCCGTCGCCGCCTGCGACGCAATGGACGGCGTCACGGATGGCTTGATGGAGGATCCCTCGCGCTGCACTTACGATCCCAAGGCCCTGGTCGGCACGCCAGTGGGCGGAAGCACTTTTACTGAAGCCGACGCTGACGTTGTCCGGAAAATCTGGGAAGGCCCGCGAGCGCAAGACGGAACGTTCCTCTGGTATGGCATGTCCGAAGGCGCCGACCTCACCGCGCTGGGCGGCGCGAGGCCATTCCCGATTCCCATGGACTGGGTCCGATACTTCCTGGTCCAAGATCCTAAATGGGACGTGTCCAACCTGACGCCGCCCGAATTCGAGCAGTTGTTCAAGCAATCGGTCGAGGAGTATGGCGCCGTTATCGGAACCGACAATCCGGACCTGTCCCGATTCCGCGACCACGGCGGAAAGATCATCATCATGCACGGGCAGGCCGATCAACTCATCATGACCCAGGGGACCATTGATTACTACCAGCGCGTCCTGCAACAGATGGGCGGCCGGGAAAAAGTGATGCCGTTTGCGCGGCTGTTTCTCATTCCCGGCGCCGGCCACGGCAATGGCGGCGTGGGCAACGGAGGCACTGACGCAGTCATTCGCTGGGTCGAAGAAGGCGTGGCGCCGGACAAGCTCATCAACCACGGGCCGAACGGCCGGACACGTCCGTTGTTCCCATATCCCGAACTGGCTAAATACAAAGGCAGCGGGAGCACCGACGACGCCGACAATTTCGTGGGCACTATGCCGGCAAATTGACATCGCCCCGCTCTTCCACCGGCGACCCGCCTCGATTGTCCTTCTCCGCATCTGATGGGGAGAAGGTGGCCGGAGGCCGGAGGTGGTGGCCAGGACGAAGTGGCGAATCCATTTAACCGTGGATGAACGCGGATTAGATGCCGCAAAAATGCACAGAAAGCACGAGGACCGGAACAATCCTGTAAGCGCCTTTTGGCGGCAACGAATCTTTCTGGTTGGTGGGGCGAGAGTACTCGCGAGCCGTGCTCAATGTTCGATGTTCCCATTCTTTGCTTTTTGCGTTTCAGGCCCTCGTCTCTCGACTCTCGACTATCAACCACTACGCAACCCGGCCACCAACGCGGGAAGCTTTCACCAGGCCATCGGACCACCCGTCGGCAGCGCGGCATTTTTCCGCCGGTCAACCGCCAGTCCACAGCCATAACGATGTAATAGGAAGAACTGTTAGCCACGGACAAACATAGACGCGGATTGGAAAAAAGTGCAGCCAGACAAACCGGCTCACCAATCAGTGAGGCTTTTCGGGTCCGTAATTCAGGACCTTTAACAGTCTTTATCCGCGTTCATCTGTGTCCATCCGTAGTGCAAATGCTTGGTTCCGGCTCGAACAGATCGGAAGGCCGGCAGCACGATCCTTGCGCCGGCAAGCCTCAGATTTGGTTGTCTCGACCGCCGTCACTTCGACCTGGGAATCCTCACTTCAAATGTGCCGGCGATGTAGCTTTTTGAACCATCAGGAAGGCACAAATAAATTTTCCCGGATACCTTTCGGTTTACGGCCTGCGCAAATTGCAGCTTCATTCCATAGCCTTTGCTGTAGGTCGCGGTCATATCCACGTCCCCCTCATACCAAGTCATCCTGACATGCGGATTAACGCCTCCGTTGTCAACCGGCTGGACCTCATAACTCTGGCCTTCGATGGGTTCATCCAGACCTAAAATTTCCAACGATAATCCGTTTTCAGAATTTATCCTGAAGTTGGCGCCCCTGAGGGTTGCGGTCTTGAGTTCGAAATCAATGCCACGAAGCTTCCCGCTGGCCGGATGGTCGGGAAACGACACATTGTTGATGTCAGCTGTCCAGCCGGAGGCGGCAGGTGCCATTTGCTGTCCGCTGCCGGGAGCGGCGAGGGGCTTGATCGGTTCCATCGGTTGGCTGGCATCGGATACAGTTGCGGATTGAGTCCGGGTGACAATGATTTTGTTTGTAGCCAGGCCCTGCCGGACATTTGCAATTCCCTGTTTCACGGCGTTGGAAAAAGACCATATACGATACCCGGCGGTTCCCGCTTCCAGCATCAAAAATAAATAACCGATGGTGAGGCCGGCCGTGGCCAGACCATTTCCTTTGAGCGACGAATCCCGACGGATTCGTGATCTGGCCAGATGCCCGCAGATGATACCCGGTATCCATCCAATGCACGTGACCAATGATGCCAGGGAGCAAATCAACGAAGCGATGGCCAGACGTGAGGTCCGCGAAGCGGCGGTGGTTGCGTTGTGGCCCGTCCACGCGGGCGGGGTGTCAGTCTGGGGAGGAACCCCGGCGGGTTCGGCAAATCCTGTCGGCACACCGACGAGGTTATTGCAATGTGGACAGACGTGTTGCGTCTCCTCAAGAGCCGTGTCACACAAAATATTCTGGCCACAGACAGGGCACGAAAAATTGAATTCACTCATGGAGTTTACCCTTATGCCTGCACATCAGTGTCATCCGACCTCCGAAACATAAACTGCGCCGCACCGGCGTATTGACATTGAACTGCTCAGAGGATTCAGACTCTCTCACGATTGGGAAATCCAATCAATCCACATTTTTGGTTCCGCGGAAGAAATTCGGAGACAGGCGCCGGCCCCACCGCCGCCGCCAATGGTTGCCGACCTGGTCAGTAGCCGGGTGAAATCCAGTTCCAGCGCTGCCATTCATCCCATACGGGCATCGTGTTCTTGTCGTTGTTCGCCACATTTTTGGCGACGGCGTGCGTGACGGGATCCACCGTCAAGGCATACTTCGTGCGGTCATTGCCCGTGGCGGACAGCGCGCAATACGCCATGTCAAAAAACGAGCCTGTCCAGCCGTTATCTTCAACCAACAGCTTGTGAACGGCCTGGATATTGGTCTGCGACATCACGATCAAACCGTCGCCGGAATCACCCCAGAAAATGACGTTGGCAAGGTTCGGATAAGCGGCGCGATTGGCGTTGACGTAATTCTCGAGGTCGGACAGGCCCATCACGCTGCGCAACCAGGCCACCTGTGTGTCCGACGTCCCGCTGCCGAGATTTGCTTCCCACGCCGGGTTGAGCGCCCCCAACGAACACACATTGGCGGGCTGACTTTTGAAGAACTTGAAGGTGAACGCGAAATAGCCGACCTGTTGCGACATCTGGCTGAAAAAATCGGGATTCGCCGTATCTATGCCCACAAAATACGCCCCCATGCCCGCGCCGGGCATGAAGAAGCTTTTGTTGGTCAGCCAGTTTTCCGTGTTGGCGTTGATCCCTTGGACAATCCCCACGGCATGGGCCAGGACGTCGGTGGTGTTTTCCAGATTGTTCTCAATCACACAGATGCCCTTCAATACATCGTCCACCCCGGCGGCGTGGATTTGATTGATGATGCTGCTCATGCCGTTGATGAATTTGGTTCCCCCGCCATTACTGGAGCCGCTTTGCTGCAGCCAGCGCCGTTCCCATAGATAAACGCGGAAATTGGGATTCGCCGACTTGAGCGCCGTGATCATCGCAATGATTTCCGCGTCGCGTTGGGCGGCATTCACGCCTGACGGAAGGTCATTCTGGGTCTCGTATTTCAAAACGACCGTGTTGATGCCGTTGCTGACCAGTCCCGATGCCGCCTGGGCATAAGTCAGCAAATTGGTCGGGTTTGGGCCGTCAATGGCCCCGGTGTCAAACTGCGGCGAAACGCTGTTGCTGAATTCATCGTCCAACGGCTTGAACTTCACCCCTTCGATCAGGTTCGGCGGCTGGGGAATCTGGCTGCCCGGTGACGGCGACATTGCCTGCAACCGGAAAAGACCGCTGGCAGCCGTCATCGGAATGCTGGTCTGCACGAGCCAATTAGCGTCGTCTTCGCTCAAAATCACTTCCGGTGCACCGCTGGCGCTCCAAGGCCCGGCGATGGTGGGAGCGGATTGCATCTGGTAAGCAAAGCTGAAATCACGCCGGCGTTCTGAATTGATCCACAAAGACCCGTTTTGCACCGACCAGGTCAGCGAAGCGACAGGTTGGGCGGAGGCAGATAAGACCGAAGAAAACCCGGCGCACAAGGCGGTTGTCAGCAAAACTGTCGATCGCAGCCTCCGGCCAGCGTGCTTTCCAAAATTCAAGCCATTCTTCATTGAGTGAGAAGCCCAACCACAATCACCGTCGCGCAGGCCGGGAGCAGAACAATAATCGAATTTCATGACACAGTCAAAATTGAAGGGTGTAATAACTTTTACCAGGCCATCGGACAACCCGTCGGCATCGCGGCCTGCCGCGTGGCGCAGCTTTACGCGGCATTTTTCCGCCTGTCAACCGGCAGTCCTTAACGCAGCCCGGCTCCCTTTGATTCGATGTTCAGCGTTTGATGCCTTGTCGAGGCGACTTTCTGTCATGCTCTTAATTCTCACACACGGCTTTGTCAGTGATGGTCGTGACGCGCCGCGTGCAGGACGACCGCCACAATCACCGTTCGTCCGGTCTCGTCCACTTCACAAATGACGCGATAAGGAAAACGGTCCGGGTAACGCCAACGAATATTCTGGTGCGGATGTCGGCGGCAGTTGAGCAGAGGATTTTCCGCGAGTGCGTCCCAAACCCGGATGACTTCTTCCACGAACTCCACGCCCAGTCCAGGCTGCCGGGATTCATACCAGGCCGCCGCTTCGGCGACATCCTGTTCAACTTCGGGTCGAAGGACCACCCGCCAGCTCATTTTGGGAAGCGGGAACGCAGGCGGGCTTTCATTTGATCCAGCGGGACAGCGGAATCAGGATTCTTGCGATGTGCCGCCAATCGTCCATCCGCCAATTTTTCGTCCGATGATGAGAGCGCCGGTTCATCTAATTCCAGTGCGCGACGGACGAGCAATTGCCGCTGGCCGACCGTCAACGCGGGCAATTCTTCGAGAACTTCCGTAAAGCTCATGCTGTAATTCTAACCCGCCAGGGTTCGACAATCAACCGCGTAAAAGGCTCCGCCTCACGCGGCTTTATGCCCTCAACCATCAACCACTTCGCAACCCACCCACCAACGCGGGAAACTTCCACCAGGCCATCGGACAATCCGTCGGCCGGGCGGCATTCTTCCTGTAGGAGACGAGGTGACGAGCCTCAAATATCCCGGGTTTTCAGGGAAAAGTTAGAGTCTCCTTACGTCGTCTCCTGCTTCTTTAGCAGCCTGTTAACGCGGCCCGGCTCTCTTTGATTCGATCTTCGGAGTTCGACGTCGAACGTTCGATGTTCACTGCGGAGTTTTAACCATCGAATAACTTTTAAGGCAGCACCGTACGAAAGAGCTGCGCGGGCATACTCGCCTCGATGGCATTGGTGCACGCAAAACTCCCGCTGCCATCCAATAAGTTCGTTATTACCGGTGTCCATTGAGACATCGGTAGCGCAAGGTTGGTGGACGTCAAAAGGATATATTTCTGGCCGGATATTCCGCCCGTCCCGGAAATGATGACGTTGGTGCCGGCAGGGGAGATCGTGGCAGTGATAAAAGGAGTAAATACAATCTGCACAATAGTCGCGGATGTCGCTACCCCGCTGGCCGCGCCAAAGGTGGTGGCGCTGATCGCGCGACAAGTAGTGCCGTAGTCGGTACTCGTCGTCGGCACCGCATCCAAAAAGGCGGTGTCCACTGAATCACTGCCGGTGTGGGTAAAGAGCATTACCAGGTCGCCGCCCTGGTAAACATAAGGCGTGTCGAAAATGACGAGCGAACCGAACGGGTTGGGCAGCGGGCTCGTGCTGAATGTATTGGGGCCGATGGAAAGCGGTCCTTGTTTGACGAGCACAGGCGAAGTCATGTTCGCGGAAAAAGTCGAGCTCATGCTTGAGATGTTGTTGGCCGCTTTGGCGAGCGTTATCTCGTAATCGAACCAGGTGACGGTGTCGGTGGGAAACGCGGCCATGGCATTGGTGTATAGCCGAAATCGCAACTCGGTGATCCGCGCGCCGACGGGCAGCCCGCCGAGGGCAGCAGCGGCGAATTGCATCTGGTAGGTGCGCGGCGCGTTGGTGCTGCGCACGAGCGTATTCAATCCTCCGCTGCCGCCGACGAGGGTGTAATTATTGGGCGCGACGACGGTTGGCTGCGGCGGCGGCAAGGCTCCGGATGTGTAGGTAAAGACGGGGCCAAAATTAACGTCATCTGATGAATTCATGTTAAGATCCGGCATCGCCAGTGTGGCGCTGCCAATCTGGCGCATGAAACGCGTGAGGCTGATTCCCGCCCCGGTCTGATACGTGGATTGAAAGCCAATCATCTGGTTGCCGCCGCTGACCGGCATCAGCGCGCCAATCCGGTACAGTCCCGGCGCAAGAGATACCGGCGCAACGGGGTTGACCCTCCAGCCGCCGTCCGGATCCAGCGACGCTATCAACGCGGAAGCGGACGTGATGATGGAACTCCGCAACAAGGTCCCTGAGGCAGCATCCCATAAACCGACCGGGAACGTCTGGCTAAAAAGAAAGCCATCGGATTGATAGTCCCAGAAGCCCAAGCCATCAACGACAATCCCATTGGTATCTGACACCTGGAACTCATATCCCAGGGTAAGTCCTCCATAGCCCGAGACCAACCCATTCTGCCCGCTGGTTGGGTCCACGCCAATGGTGCCGGCCCCGGTTGAAGCAAGGACAACAGTGAAAAGGAGGAAAATCAGAAACTTCGTTTTCATAACACAAACGCCTTCTGAAAAGATTGACTGCCTACGAGTTTAAACCTGCCACCGCCAAAAGCAAGACCATTTTAATTCACGGGCAAGTCTCAAATGCCCCAATTTCCAACCATAAATGCACACGAATGGCCGACCAACACCGGCGGCTGCCACATGCAATTCACCACCAACCTCCTGTCGCCCGTCGTCCCTCGACCAGCCTGTCCCTCAACCCTCAACTGACAACCCTCAACAACTTGGCCCCTAACGCGGCAAGCTTTTACCAAGCCATTGGACCACCCGTCGGCAGTGCGGCCTTTTTCCGGCTATCAACCGGTAGTCTTTAAACGCATCGGAAGGCCGGCAGCACGAACTGGTTTTGGCCCTCAACACTCAATCAACACGACCTGCCGCCACTACGGCCAAAGGCGCGAGTTTTCGCCTTGGACCGTATTTGTCCTATCGCCTGCGATACGATTCTGCACTGAACTGCGGGCCGCAAAAAAGTTTTGAACTTTCATTTGAGTGTGGCCGGAAAATTGATTATCCAGAGGATTGAAGAAAATGATGTGGACCGCCCGTTTTAAATGAGAATGAAGATGAAAGCTGCGGTGCAGAAAACCCAATCCCAAAACCGATTGGTATGTCCTCATTGTCGTAATACAAACCGCTTCATCGAAGTGATGGCTGAAGAAGCTCATGTGGTCAATGGCCGTCGGGATTATATCCGCCTCCTAGCGGCCATTGTTGATCACTACGTGTGCGGCGATTGCGGTGAAACGATTGAATTGGACGAACCCAAAAACAAATGACCCCGCGCTCGCGCAAAACCACCGCAAATGGCATTTCAGCCACTACGAAGACCCAGAAAAATTCGCGAAAATGAATCTGAGGTTTACGCGAATGTGTGAACTTTAGTTTGAGCGCAGCTGAAAAATTGGCTATTGGGAACAGCGATGTCAAACCACAAGCACCCATTCGAATCATGGCTTTCAATCAATGTTGAACACCTTGATGGCATTTTGGAAAACCCGCCACCATTACCGTGGCTGGAGTTTTGGCTGAACCCGCGCCGACTTCGCGGCAGCGATTTCCTGATGCGATGGTCGCAAGGTGTTTGGAGCGAAAAGCGCCTCATAGAAGCAGTCAATCAAACAAAAGAATTCTTTGCGATTCCCTACGGACCGAGCGGAACGGCGCCAACAAGCAGTGTCCGGGAGTTTGAACTTTATTTTGAACGCCTTGAAGCCGCTGGTCTTGGTCAAACCAAGCGCCCGGATTTGTTAGTCTTCCGCGCTGCTGATAAAGCTGTATTGGAACAAAACATCGCTGTTGCTGGTGGTCTTTCCGAATTGCCGTTCAAAGCCGAAGACGACAAAGAAATGGAAGCGATTTTGAAGCGCGCGCTCATCGCTGTTGAATGTGAGAATAGCTTGTGGCGCGGTCAGAAGATGCCCGATTTCAATACGCCGCTGCGTCCGCAGAAACGGCTTGGCGGAAATCCGGGGCTGAGGAAAGGCGCGGTTCTGCCAACAATCATCATCAAGGAAGAAGACCGCGAACCGCTCCGGCAATGGCAAGAAAAACGCCGGGTGCCGATCCACATCTGGCATGTTTTTTTTGACCAGGCTTACGGACTTTCGTTTGACCGCGCTGAAGAACTCGTGGTGCAAAACCTAACCGAGCCGACGGTACAAGTATTTCAAGCTCCCGGCGGCGCGACCACGCGGAAAACAATCTTCAAGCACTACTACCACTATGGCTATCCGCTTGGAACAAGCGTTGAAGAACCGCGTTTGCAGCCGGCTTGTGTCGAAGACAAAAATGGGCACATTCTGCCTTATGTGACCTTTGACGGTGGGCAGCTGCAGTTGGCCGAACCAGCACTGCAAAATCTTCGGGGCATTGCTGACAGGAGATGACAAATGGGAACTCCCCATACAATTGAGGCCGGGTTTCAGTCACTTCCAAGTGCTTGGACGGAGCGCGAGGAACTGCGAGAGAAGGGGCAATTCTGGACGCCTCACTGGCTTGCCAAAATTATGGCTTCGTGGGTGACCGAGAAACAGCCAGAGACGTTGTTTGATCCCGCTGTTGGGCCGGGAACATTTTTTTTCGCCGCGCGCGCAGTGGGATACACCGGTCGCTTTGACGGGTTTGAACTTCACGAAACGGCATTTATAGATGGCGAAAAACTTGGCTTGACCAGGAACGATTTCAGCCGGATTGAGGTCGCTGATTTCATATTGAGCCGCTTCACGCGAACTTTTCCAGCCATCGTCTCCAACCCGCCTTACATCCGGCATCACCGCTTGGGCGAGCAGCGCAAGTCTGAATTAAGAACCATAGCTCAACGGGTTCTTGGGTTCGCACTTGATGGACGGGTCGGGCTACATGTTTATTTCCTGCTCAAATGTTTGGAACATCTGTCACCGTCTGGACGCCTCGCCTTTTTACTCCCGGCGGATGTCTGTGAAGGCATTTCATCCCCCGCACTTTGGAATCGGCTGTGCGAGCGGTATCGTTTGGAAGCCGTCCTTACATTTGATGAATCCGCCGCACCATTTCCCCAAGTGGATACGAACGCGATGGTTTTTCTCATGTCTCATTCCGAGCCCAGTCGTCGTTTCAAGTGGTTGCGGGTAAAGGAACGGGATGTGGACTCGGTTTTGTATTCGCTTCAGGGTGTGAAGAATGGGCAAGACATGGGCAGCGCCGTGGTTTACCAAGAGCGCGACCTTGCGGAGGCACTGGCCACGGGATTTTCTCGCCCGCCAAGGCCGGCTGCGTTACGTGGTGTTCCGCTCTCTCACTTCGCCCGCGTCGTCAGAGGCATTGCAACCGGGGCCAATGAATTCTTTTTTTTCACTCGCGAACAAGTGAAGTCATTGCGGCTGGACCCGCGATTTTTCATCCGTGCTATCGGGCGCACGCGGGATTGTCGTGAGGATGTTCTGCGTCCCTCCATCTTGGAACAGCTCGATCTCGCAGGCCGCCCGACCTGGCTGCTTAATCTGGACAACACACCTAAAGAACGATTGCCGGCCACACTGCGGTCGCATATTGAATCGGGCGAGCAGCAGCGGTTTCACCAGCGCCCCTTGATCCAAAGTCGTCGGCCATGGTATAAAATGGAGCAGCGGACTCCGCCGCCCATTTTGTTTGCCTACCTCGGCCGTCGGGATTGCCGTTTTATTCTCAACGAGGCGGGCGTCGTGCCGCTCACTGGTTTCCTGTGCGTTTATCCTTGGGACACAAACCGTGAGGCAACCAAGCGGCTCTGGCGCGCATTGAACCATCCCGAGACGATTAAAAATCTTGCCTTCGCGGGAAAATCTTACGGTGGCGGCGCGGTAAAGGCCGAACCGCGCCAACTGGACAACCTGGAAATTCCTGTGTCAGTGTTGCAGGAAATCGGTTTGGAATCCCCGCAAATGGCAACTGAACTTGTCTTGCTTGAACAAGCTGCTAAGAAAAGGAGCAGTAAGTCGGGCATGAAGTGAAAGTGAAAGGGGCGTAAACGTAGACGGGTCCCGCATTTTGAACCATCTTCGCTCTGGCCGGGAGGCAGCCGCGTAAAAGGCCGTTTGCCTCACGCGGCGGGCTGCGCAAAAAGGGCGTTAGAGTCCATCGCGGAAATCACCTTTATGGAGCAGCTTGGCGAGATTGGCCAGCGGGTACATCGTGACGGTTGAGAGTTGAATGTTGAGGGTTGAGGGCCAAACAAGCAGTGAAACACCGAACATCGAACCCATCCTTCGCTCAGAAGCCACAGAGGGCAGGCGCCAAACGCTGAACATCGAATCAACGCGAGCCGGCAGAGGGAACGGAGGGTGAAAAGGCAGCCAACAGCATTGCCGACCTCACCTTTCTCTCCGTTGCCTCCGTTTGCTTCTGTTCAAAATCAGTGATTTGGTTCGTGTATTTCGCGTATTTCGCGGTTTGGAATCCGTGTTCATTCGTGCAATTCGTGTCTCCCCGTTTCAACTTTTGCGCAGATACTTTTTGATGAACAGCAGGTAGCCCAGGAACGGCAGCGAGCACAGCGCCGTGAACCAGCCCATGCGGTTGCCCGTGAACAGGCCGACTTTTTGGATCTGGTCAATCTGCGCCTGCGGATAGCCCATCAGTTGATACATCTCGATGATGTCATGGTGCGCATACGTCAGCAAGGAGGACGCCATGAACAGCACCAGTGCGATCAGGATGAGCCACCAGCCCCGCATCTCCAGCCGGTATAACCACCACCCCGCCGTGCCCCAGATGGCAGCGACCATCAGGCAGAACAGCACGGCCAGCAGGCCGGAGACGAATACCCCAAAGCACGGCATCACCGCGTGGCCGGTCAGTGGCATGACGAGCATCATCGGCACGCCCACCCACGTCCACAGGCTGAACCCCAGCACCGGCAGCGGACAGGCATCCGTCCAGCGCGGCACCGGGTCGCGCGCGTCGCAGGTGGCCTTCACATGACGGCTGCTGTAGAAGAATGTCCACACCGCCGGCACGAGGACAAATATTACGCCGAAGAAAAGCGTCATGCCCACGACCATGGCGGTGATGGCCGCTGGCGGCATCGCCGGCTGGCCGGTTTTGGCATTGGGCGGAAGGTTGGCAAACACTTTGGCCATGAAGAACGGCATGACCGCCGTCATGAAGATGCCTATGATGAGCCAGCTCCAGGAAAAGATGAGCAACAACGCCCGCGCCCAGCGCCGCGCCAGTATGGAGCCGATGCCCAGCCAGACCAGCGCCACGGCCAACAGGCCATAGGCGGCCATGCCCGGCAGCATGGCGGCATGGTTCACCGGCGGCGCATCCGGGGCCCTGGCCGCCATCATCTGCCCGAACAGCATCAGCAGCACAAATAGTCCGGCGAGACAGCCGATCAGCAACGTCAGGATGCCAAAGATGACCAGACCGGTGGAGCGGTCCCTGTAGGCGGGCAGCGGAGCCATTTCGACGGGCGGGGCGGCGGGATTTTGTTCGTTCATAGGCTGAGGGATTCGTCCGCTGAGTACGCCCATTCATGAAACTTGTCGAGATTTTTTTAAATGATGAGTGGGGCAGTCCCACATTTTGAAAAATCGTCCGCGTTAAGCTTCCAACTTCGCCGAGGCTTCGATGGATAGGACGCCATGCGGCAGGCCGCGCAAAAATGGCGTCTCAACCCGGCGCGGAAATCAGCTTTGTGCAGCAGCCTGGCGAGATGGGCCAACGGGGGTATGAGGACGGTTGAGAGTTGAGGGCTGAGGGTTGATCCGCCTTCGCCGGGCTTCCAACTTCGCCTCGGCTTCGCTGGACAGGACAGTGGACAGGGAGTTGAGGGTTCCATCAAGAAATCCGCGTCCATCTGTTCATCTGCGGTAACATCACCAGATTGACCGGCTTGCTGTCAGTGTTCCCTGCCGTATTACTGGAACTGGCTTATCAGCTTTTTGGTTTGTGCCGGATCGTGTTGCATGCGGATGCGCCAGACCAGTTCCCCGGGGCTGACCACGCGGATGCCAGCCGGCAAACGCTCCGCGCACCAGATGGCCGGGGAGTAGCCGCGGACACCGCCTTGGCCCGCCGCATTTTCCTGCGGCATGTTCTCCGCGTCTTCGTCGCTGCCGGGCGCGGGTTTGAAACAGGACCAGACATGATCAATCACCCAATCATAACGCGGGCGTTGCCCGGGCCCCGTGTTTTCAACCGTTTGCCGGATTTCGCGGGCGACCTTGGCAGGGGTGCCGGCACGTTCGCGGTGGTTCGCATGTTCCCAGATGGAATACCGGGCGCTGATCACCGGGACTGCGATGCCGTTGCGGTCCTTGACCCAAAATATTTTGCCCGCGCCCGCTTCGTAGGCCGAGTATTGAAATACAAGAATCGCCAACAGCCCGTCAGTCTGGCCGGCGAAAACTTCGCAGGCCTTGCGAGCGTCCGGGGAATCAAACTGCGTGAAGTTGAAGCCGATGATGCGTGTGTTGGTCTTTTTCATCAGCTCCCAGGTGCGCCGGGCGTGCCGGGCGAGCAGTTCCCATCGGTTCGTGCGCCCGCTCCCAAAGCGATCCGGGTAATAATACCCGCCACCCCATTCGATAAACCAGTCATTGGCCGTCCGGGTCGCCAGCGCATATTCAATCGCCTCCGGACATAACTGCGCCAGTTGATCGAAACAGCAGGACCAGCCAAAGGGAATTTTCCCGCGTTCCGGGTTGCTCCAATAACTGGTGTTGCCAAAGAAGTTTCCCTCCAGCCACTGCACGTTGTCGCCGTCCGTGTCAATGAAGCAGACGGCGCTGCGCGCATCGTTCCAATCAATCGTCCTCGGGTCAAAGCCCGTCGCCTTGGGGAGATCGAGTTTTTCGGTTCCGGCCATCAAAACCGGCAGATTCAGGCTCCAATCGCTGGCCGTCTGGATATCGCCATACCTGGTGGACAGGTCGGTATTTTCGAATTCGTCACCGCAGTTCCAGCCGAGAACCGGCGAGAGCGGTTCCAGCCACGCCATCGCCAGCCGGGCCGGCTCGCCATTGCCATAAGCCGTGAACACCTTCTGCGCGATAGCCAGATCCCGGACGTGGGGTGCCCGCGGATCTTGGAAGCAAAGCATCCGGTGGTTGAATTGATTCTTGTAGGTTTGAAAACACCATGATTGGGTTTTCTCGCGGACATCCAGCAGCAGCCTGAGGCCGTGCGCTTTGGCCTCCTGCTCCAGGTCCTCGTCCACGATGATGCCGTCCAGCAGTCCGGCCAGACTGGTAGCGACGTTGACGGAGCAATTCATGCCCGGCCGGTCGGTGTTGTTTTCGCCTTTGGATTTGTCGCGGCGGTAAAGGATATAGCCTTTGACGATGCCCCGCTTGACATAGCGATCCACCAAATCCCAGGGTTCGTGAGTGCCCGGCGTCGCCAGCTCGGGATGCCGGGCAAGCAGGCGCGCATACCATTTCTCCAGGTCGCCATCTCCGTTATTGACC
>Ga0335081_10012395_pt1 | contig 13819 bp, 17 predicted proteins | sample Lox_Sample_35_FD_206713 | JGI IMG/M metagenome (GOLD analysis project Ga0335081, IMG submission 206713) | Soil microbial communities from Loxahatchee National Wildlife Refuge, Florida, United States - Lox_Sample_3.5 | ecosystem: Environmental > Terrestrial > Soil > Wetlands | place: USA... | reverse complement strand
CCCGGTCGGTGCCCCGGGCACCGCCGGGGTGACCGACGCCGCGGCGGCGCCGCCCGCCGCCACCGTAAATCCGCCGGCCATGGTGGCGGCCAGGCATGTGGCCGCGAGCGCGCGCAGCCACGGTCCGGGGCGGCGCCGCCGGCTGTCACCGGGCACCCTCGGCTCGGCAACGTTCCGGCCCCCGTGAATGTCCTTCACAGAAGCCTAGAGACGGGGCAGCGCGGGTGTGATACACAGCCAGAGCCGTAAAAAGATGTGGTGCACCAGGCGCGCCTGCAGGCGCAGGCCTGTACGAACGCGACCTTGAGCACCTCGATCACCCGCTCGCGGTCCGCATACGAGGTCCGCAGCCGACCGCAACCGCCCACCGCCGCGGCCTTGTGGCCTCCCGGCTCGGCCATCATCGGCGCCCCTCCCCACCAGCATAATGCAAGGGAAGCGTAACGCCGTTACCCTCCGCTGACTATTCCCGCGGCGGCTAGATCGGGTACCGGGTGGGTTCGGTGTCATAGGTACGCCCGGATGGAGTGGTCCACCGGAAGGTTCCGTCCCCGCCCGGGCCTGCGCCCGGGCCGGGGTCCGCGGGAACCGGTTCGGGGGACATGCACCACATCCGTTCGGGATCAGGGGTTACTGCTGTCAAACTTATTAGCGAATTTCTTTCATGATCACCAGTTTATTCACCAATATTCGAATAAGATACGGAAGTGCCCGGTGTGACTCGGGGCAGTACCCGCCGTGGCCGGACGCGTGGTCCTGGGTTATCGTCAGGAAATGACGGGGATCGTGCTCGCGGCGGGCCGGTGATGAGCGCCGCGCCGGCGGTGCGCCGGGCCGCCGAGGTTCCGGCCAGCGCGCTCGGCCCCGGGGTGGCGGTGCGGGAACTGCTTGACGACAGCCAGGGCTGCCACGGCCTGCACCAGCGGCGACTCAGGCTCGCGGACGGGGCGCAGCTCGCGGGGACCGCGGGCGGGCTGGGCGAGGCGTGGTACGTGATCACCGGTTCGGGGTTCTTCAAGACCGAACGGACCGGGTGCGTCGCCCTGGTGCCCGGTACCGCGGTGTGGCTCGATCCGGCTCTCGGCTATGCGTGCCAGGCGCAGCGGGAACTGAGGATCCTGGCCGTCACCGTGCGGGCGGGAGACGCCGTCGCGGGGCCGGCGCGGCCGGTGGTGCGGCTCGCGGACTGCGACCCGGAGGTCACCGGGGACCGGGAGTTCCGGGTGCTGCTGAGCGAGGGGCTCACGATCACGCAGTTCGCCGGGCTGATCCCGCCGGGCCGCGCCCCGGCGCACCACCACGCCTACGACGAGGTGGTGCACGTGCTGGCAGGGGAGGGCGTGGTGCACCTGGGCGAGACCGACACGGAGATAGGGCCGGGCACCTCGATCTACCTGCCGCCTTACCAGCCACACTGCCTGGAGAACACCGGCTCGGTCCCGCTGGAGGTGCTCGGGGTCTTCTACCCGGCCGGCAGCCCGGCCGCCAAGCAGGTCTCGTGAGGCGCCAGGAAAACAGCGGCGTCCCGTGCTAGCCATCGTCCTGGCGCTGGCGTCCGCGATCGGCTACGGGGGTTCGGATTTCGCCGCCGGGCTCGCCTCCCGCAGCGCTTCTGTCATCCAGGTCTCCCTGGCCGCCTCGGCGGTCAGCGCGGTGGTCGTGGCGGCGGCGCTGCCCTTCGCCGCGTCTCCCCTGCCCACCGCGGCCGCCCTGGCCTGGGGCGCCGCGGCCGGCCTTGGCGGCACCCTGGGCGCGCTCGCGCTGTACCTCGGGTTCCGGCACGCGGCGTTCAGCGTCGCCGGGCCGATCAGCGCGGTCGGCACGGCGGGGTTCTCCGTGCTGGCCGGGCTGCTGTGGGGCGAGCGGCCGTCCGCCCTGGCGCTGGCCGGTATCGTGCTGGCGCTGCCGGCCATCGTGGGCGTGTCCGCGAGCGCGGCCTCGGCGGACAGCGAGACCGCCCCGGTCTCCGGGTCGGGACGGCCGGTCACCGGGGTGGCCTACGGCCTGGTCGCCGGGGCCTTCTTCGCGCTGCTGCTCATCGGGCTCGACCGGGCCGGCTCGGGCAGCGGGCTGTGGCCGGTCGCCGCCACCCAGGCGAGCGAAGTGGTGGTGGCCCTGGTCGCGGCGGTGGTGACGGGTAACCTCGGGCTGCCCGGCGGCCAGCCGCGGCGGCTCGCGGCGATCACCGGGCTGACCGGGGCGGCCGGGACGATCTTGTTCTTCTTCTCCACCCACGAGGGCTTCCTGGCGATCACCGCCGTGCTCACCTCGCTCTACCCCGCGGTGACGATCGTGCTGGCCCGGACCCTGCTGGACGAGCGGCTGACCGCGCTGCGGCTGGCTGGGCTCGCGCTGGCCGGGGCCTGTGTGGCGCTGATTGCCTTGGGTGGTGCGAGTTAACCTATCGTCCAACTATGCACCGGCTCGTTGGAGTGCATGTGCTCGATGTACCGCTGGGTCATCTGGCGCAGCGCCTCCCGCCGGTCCAGGCCGCCGCTGGTCAGCCCGGCCACCGTGGCGATCTGCCAGGCGGCGCCGTTCTGGCCGGTCAGGCAGCGCTGCTCGACGATGCCGAGCAGCCGGCCGGCCACGGCGTCGTCCACGCCCCAGCGGGCCAGGCCCTCGCGGGCAGCCGGCAGCAGGCGGCGCAGGATGAGCTCGGCCACCGGCGCGTCGCCGACGCCCGGCCAGTACAGCTGCGCGTCCAGGCCGTCGCGCGCGGCCGCGTGCAGGTTCTCGGCGGCGGTGGTGAACGACATCTGGGTCCAGATCGGCCGCTCCGCCTCGACCAGCGAGCGCACCAGCCCGTAGTAGAAGGCCGCGTTCGCCATGACGTCGGCGATGGTGGGGCCGGCCGGCAGCACCCGGTTCTCCACCCGCAGGTGCGGCCGCCCGCCGACCACGCCGTAGACCGGCCGGTTCCACCGGTAGACGGTCCCGTTGTGCAGGCTCATCTCGGCCAGCTGAGGGATGCCGCCGCGGTCGAGCACGGCCAGCGGATCCTCCTCCTCGCAGATCGGCAGCAGCGCGGGAAAGTACCTGATGTTCTCCTCGAACAGGTCGAACACCGAGGTGATCCAGCGCTCGCCGAACCAGACCCGGGGCCGCACGCCCTGCTCCTTCAGCTCATCCGGCCGGGTGTCGGTGGACTGCTCGAACAGCGGGATCCGGGTCTCATGCCACAGCTGCCTGCCGAACAGGAACGGGGCATTCGCCGCCAGCGCGACCTGCACGCCCGCGATGGCCTGGGCGGCGTTCCAGTAGTCCGCGAAGGCGTCCGGGCTGACCTGGGTGTGCAGCTGCACGCTGGTGCAGGCGGCCTCGGGCGTGATGCTGTCGCAGTAGATGAGCAGGTGCTCGGCGCCGTCGATCGCGATCCGCATGTCCTCACCGCGGGCGGCGAAGATCTGCTCGTTGAGCACTTTGTAGCGCTCGTTGGCCGACATGGTCTCCTCGTGCACGTCGTGTTCGGCCAGCGTGGGCAGGATGCCGATCATGACCAGATGACTGCCCGCCGTGCGGGCCCGGACGTCGGCCGCGTTGAGGTCGGCACGCAGTTCGGTCTCCAGCGTGGCGAGCGCGTCGCCGTCGAGCATCCGGGGCGGCACGTTGATCTCGAGGTTGAACTGGCCGACCTCGGTGGCCCAGGCCGGGCTGGCGATCGCCTGGAGCGCGTCGGCGTTGCGCATCGACGGCATCCCCCGCTCGTCGACCAGGTTCAGCTCGATCTCCTGGCCCACCGTGCCGGGATCCTCCTCGAACATGCGCTCGCGGAGCATGCGGGCGAACACGTCGAGCGAGCGCCGCATCTTGTCCCGGTACTTACGCCTGTCCTCGCCGCTGATCTTGATTGCCTGGATGTCACGGCCCATGGTGCAGTCCTACCCCACTTCGCACTTAGCCAAGGCGGGCGCTCTCGTCGCGGACCCAGAGGTGCAGCAGGCCACGCAGGTGCGCGATGAACTGCTCGTGCTCGTGGGCCGGGTAGACCAGCTGGACGGTCCGGACCAGCAGCCGGTCGAAGTCGGGGCCCGCCACCCAGTCCAGCACGATCTGGTCCAGGCGGGCGAGCCTGCTGGCGCAGAAATCCCCGTACCGTTCGGTCTCGAAGTAGGCGTCGGCCAGGCCGCGGTACTCGGCCAGCTTCTCCTCGTACGTCATCCCCGGTTCGTCGGCGACGGCGAAGAACCGGTCGGTCTCCAGGTCGAGCCGGGCCCGGCGCCCCGTCGCCAGCGCGAAAACGCACCACTTGACCAGCGTCTTGATCGCCCAGGGGAAGTAGTAGTGCAGGCTGGTCAGCGCGACGTCGGGGCACGCGTTGGCGTAGTCGATAGGGTAGACATCGGACCCGCGGACCAGCGTCTCACACGAGTTGAACTCCCACCGGAAGAACGCGTTGACCAGCCGCCCGATGGTCACCACCTCCTCGCCCGCCGCCGGGGACAGGAAGCTATGGTCGACCGCGTAGCGCCGGTGCATGGGCTGGTCCGGCTGGAACTTCATCACCATCGTCTCGGCACCGATGGACAGAGACCGGGCGAAGACGTCATAGTCGATGGCCTTCTGCAGGTGCATGAGCATCTCGCCGCTGGCGTCGTACGCGGCGTGCAGCTCGGTCGCGTTGTTGATCCGCGAGACGCCGCGCCAGGCCCCGCCGTCGTAGGGCTTCATGAACAGCGGGTAGCCGATCTTCTCGGCGATGGCGTCCAGGTCGAAGGGCTGGTTGTAGCGGGCCGCGGTGTAGGCGTAGCGGGCGTTGTCAACCGGGTTCTTGTACGGCACGAGCACCGTCTCGGGCACCTTGAGCCCCAGCCGCATCATCGCGCAGTAGGCCGCGTGCTTTTCCATCGACTGGAACGTGAACGGGCTGTTCAGCAGGTATACGTCGTCCATCATGGCGACCTTCTTCAGCCATTCCCGCGGGACGTAGTACCAGTACGCGAGCCGGTCGATGACCAGGTGGTAGCGGGGGTGATAGCTCAGGCTGAACGGCTCGATGGTGATCCGCTCGACGTCGAAGGCGTGCGTGCGGCCGTCCGGCCCGCCGACCGGTCCGAGCCGGCCCAGGATCTCCTCGAACGCCGTCGGCCAGTCCTCCTCGGTACCGAGCAGCAAGCCGATCAGATGCCTGGCAGTGGTCAAGGCGGGCTCCCCTCGTCAGCAGAAACGCGGCAGGTGGTGGGCCAGCTGGGCGCGCCAGGAAGGCCAGTCGTGCGGAACGTCATACCCCCACAGGTCCAGCTCGTGCCTTATGCCCTTGTCGGCGAGCAGCGCGGCGAACCGCTTCGTGCTCGCCAGCGCTCCCGTGGAGTCCTCCCACCGGCCCCGGCCGCAGACCAGCAGCAGGCTGAGCTGGCTGCGCAGCCAGTCGAGGTGATCACCGGACAGCTGGCCGACGTAGTCCAGCGGGTTGTTGAAGTACGCCTCGTTGCCGCGCTCGCCCCAGCCGTTCCACGAGGCGGGGTCGTAGTTGCCCGAGAAGCACATCGCCAGCGGGAACAGGTCGGCCCGCTTGAGGGCGAAGTTGGCCGCGTGGAAGGCGCCCAGGCTGCAGCCGAGGGTGATCACATCCTGCTGGCCGGCGCAGTCCTGGTAGATCCACGGCACCACGTCGCCGACGATCCACGACTCGTAGCGGCCGTGCCTGCGGGCCCGCTCCTCCAGCGGGATGTCCTGGTTGGACCAGGAAGCCGCGTCGTAGCTGTCCACGCAGTAGAGCTTGACCCGGCCCGCGTCCAGCAGGCCCTCCACCGCGCCGACCATGCCGTTGTTCTCGAAGTCCCAGGCCCGGCCGCGCTCGGACGGGAACACCAGCACCGGCCGGCCCCAGTGGCCGTAGCGGATGACGGTGCCCGCCGCGGCCAGGGCCGCCGACCACAGCTCGGTCGCCTCCCGCTTCACCGGCACACCCATCCGATCAGGCCGTCCGGACCCGGCGGGAACGCCGGGATCACTCCCATCACCCGCACATGGTGCCTGGTCCGGGCCGAGATGACAATAGCGCGCCGGGGCTCACGGGCGGCGGCGCGAGGCCGGCTTACCGAGGTCCCGGCCGCGGCCCGCCGAACCGGCCCGGATCACCAGCATCGTGACGTCATCCACCAGGTTGCCGCCGCTGAACTCGCTCATGGCCCGCCGCATCGACGCCACCAGCTCGTCCGGCGGCAGGCCGACCAGCCCGGCCAGCTCGTCGGCCAGCCGGTCCTGGAAATAGGTGTTGTCCGGGCCGCGGGCCTGGGCCACCCCGTCGGTGTAGAGGAACAGCACGTCTCCGGTTTCCAAGGCCAGTTCCTGCGTGGCGGGTTCCGCGTCGGGGAACAGCCCGAGCGGCAGGCCGCCGCCGCCCAGCATCCGGACCCGGCCGTCCGGCCGCAGCACCGCCGCGGCCGGGTGGCCGGCGCTGCCCACCGCCACGCGCAGCTTGTCGTCCTGCCAGGTCAGGTGCGCGATGCTGGCCGTGACGAAGCCGCCGTCGAGCGCGAGCTCGTCGGCCAGCACGATCTCGTTGGCGCCGGCCAGCACCTGGCCGGGGTCCGCGCAGCGGCGGGCCAGCACGCGGATCGCGTGCCGGGCCGCGGCCATCACGGCGGCCGCGTCCTCGCCCATGCCGCTGACGTCGCCGACGGCCAGGCCCCAGCCGTCCGGGGTCCGGTAGACGTCGTAGAAGTCCCCGCCGACCTCCGGGTCCCCGGCGGCGGCGAGGTAGGTCGCCGCGATCTCGACGCCGGGGATCTGCGGCCAGCGTCTCGGCACCAGGCTGGCGTGCAGCGCCTCGACCGTGTCGGACCGGCGCCGGGCCATCCGGCTGACCCGGATGGCCAGCGCCATCTGCTCGCCGAGCTCCTGGACCAGCGCCAGGTCGGCCACCTTGAAGTGCCCGTCCCCGGCCCGCCGGACCAGGGTCAGCACGCCGTACCGGCTCTCGCCGTCCGTCAGCGGGACCGACAGCACGGACGTGGCGTCCAGCCTGACCAGCAGCGGCTCGCCGTCCAGGGTCTCGCCGATCAGGCCGGCGTCCTCGGCGTGGGCGACGAGGACGGGGCGGCCGGACTCGTGCACGGTGTACGGCACCGAGCCGGGCGGCGGGTCCACGGCGGCCACGGCACTGGTCAGCTCGGTGCGGCCGGGGTCGTCCGGGCCGACGGCGAACTGCCGCCGGACCCGGTGCCGGCGCTCCATGTCCACGATGACCCAGGCGGTCAGCTCGGCGGCGATCAGGCGCGCGGCCCGCTGCAGGGTCCGGGACTCGCTGAAGCCCTCGTTCTCGAGCAGCAGCCTGGCCACCGCGGTGACCAGGTCGAGGCGGCGGGTGACGGCCTGCACCGCGCCGAGCTGGGAGCGGCCCTTGGGTTCGTCGCCCGGTGCACGCGGAGGCACGTCGTTGATCGCTATGACGAGGGGGGCCGCAGCGTCGGCGCCACCGCGAACCAGGGCCCGGCCGATGACGAGCTCGCACGGCACCAGGTCGTCCTCGGCGAGCAGGCTGCACCGGACGCGGCGCGGCTTTCCGGTCCGGCCGACGGCCGTGAGCTGGGAGTTCACCGCCGCACGGGACGGCAGGGCGACGAAGGCGGTGAACGGGCGGCCGGTGGCGTAGCCGGGCCTGGCCCCGATCAGGTCGCCGGCGGCCCGGTTGACCCGCTGGACGGTGCCGTCGCGGGCGAGCAGGAACAGCGGGACGGGAGCGTCCTGGAACACCGCGCGCAGCAGCCCGCGCTCGGCGCTGTCGGAACCGGCGGGGTGGCTCTCGGCGGGCGCCGCGCCGGGCCCGGCCTCGCCCGCCCGGAGCAGGTCGATGGCCCCTTCCAGCTCGGTGAAGGCGGCCTCGAGCACCTCGCCGGGCTCGGCGCCGGCCGACCTGGCCGCCTGGCGCAGCGCGGCGTACCGCGCCTCGAGCCCGGTTACCTGGCCGGCTGCGGCTTCCTCGGTCATGGCGTCAGTCTTCCCCACGGGCGGGTGATCGGGAATACGCTTCTGGTGACAGTCGCCCGTCCGGACTGTGGGAGCGCAGAGTGGCCGAGCCTCGCTTCTCGATGGAAACGCGCGGTGACAGCGTGGTCGTGAGCGTCCAGGGTGAGCTCGACGTGACCTCGAGCCAGCGGTTCGCTGACTACCTGTCCGACGCCGCCGCGGGCCGCGGCCGGGTGATCCTCGACATGTCGGGCGTCGACTTCATGGATACCACCGCGCTGGCCGTGATCGTCGGCCACTGGCGGCGCCAGGTGGCGGACGGCGGGGCCTTCCTGCTGGCCGGCGCGCGTTACCGGTACACCAAGGCGCTGTGGATCACCGGCCTGGCCGACCGGCTGCCGATGTACGACACCGTCGACGATGCCCTCGCCGCCACCGGATCAGGAAGAGCCGGGACCGACTCTGGCGCCGCGACCGCGAGCGGCCGCGACGCCAGGGAGCCGGGCGAGCCGGAAGCCACCGCCGGCTAGCGGCGGCGGGCCCGGTGACCGGGGCCGGTGACCAGAGCCGGTAACCAGCGGTACCAGCGACCCCGCGATCCGCCTTCGCCAACCCGGACGGCGAACCCGACCAGCCAGATGACCAGGACGATCAGGGCGATCCACCACAGGATGTGGATCGCGAAGCCGAGCCCGCCGAGAATGAGGGCGAGCAGCAGGACGAGCAAGATGATGCCCATGAGCTGATTTCCTTCTCTTGTGTATGGCCGCGGCCAGGACGCGATCCGGCTACCCCGTAACCGGCGATCCACACCGGTTCACGGCTTCAGGCTCTTGCCCGCGTCCTTGACCTTCTCGCCGGCCTGCTTCACGTTGCCCTTGGCCTGCTCAGCCTGGCCCTCGGCCTCGAGGCTCTCGTTGCCGACGGCCTGGCCGGCCTTCTTCTTGGCCTTGCCCTTCATCTCCTGGGCCTTGTTCTTGGCCTTGTCGGTGGTGCTCACTGTTGTTCCCTTCCCCTGGGAGACTTCGTACCGGCCCCCTCTGCCCCTCCAGAGGCGTTCTAACCCGTTTGGCGCCCGCTAGCGGGGCAAGGCCTGACCCTGGTCACCTCCCCTCAGGCCGGGCAGCTCAGCCAGCCGACGCCATCGGTGATGGCCGTGCCCTGGTTCACGAACAGCCCGCCGTCCCTGGACACGGTGAAGCTGCCCCCGCCCGGGTTGACGCTCGTGATCGTGTAGCTGCCGCCGCCGTAGCTGAACTCCTGCTCGGGCGACAGGACCGGGCCGGAGACCTCGGTGACCGTGCCGCTCCCCGCGGCCATGCCGAAGACCAGCCGCTGCGGCTCGCAGGCCTTCGGATACGGCTTGGGGCAGACGATGCGGATGGGGAACGGCTTGCGGTGGTGGATGCGGTAAGCCCTCGCGTAGGCCTGGAGCTTGACCGGCCCCTTGCGGAAGCCGCCAGGCAGCTGGCAGGCCACCTGGACCGGACCGGGGCGCCCGTAACCCGGTCCGGAACCTCCCGGGCCGGCCCCCGTGTCAGCCAGGGCCGCCGCCGGAACGGCGAGCATGGTGACGACCAGGGCGGCCAGCGCCGCGATGCGTTTCATGCGGGATCCTTCCTCCGTTGACTGGTTCGGCCTGTCGTGGCCTTGCCGCGGAACGTATGCAGCGGCTGCCGGAACGCGGCGCGGATTGCGTGTGAGTTGGGTGTCACATGAAACTCACACACGATTCGGACACGTTGTTCGCGGTGAGGTGGTCCGATGCATGGGTGAGGGAGGCTCGTGGTGAAGGTGGATGAAGCCGGGGGCGACCTGCTCGTCGTGGACGACGAGCCCTTCCTGAGGGACGCGGTCGCCGCCTCGCTCCGGTTCCTCGGCTTCGAGGTGACCACCGGACAGACCGCCGCCGACGCGCTCCGGCTGGCCCGGGACCGCCCCTTCGACCTGGTCGTGCTCGACGTGATGCTGCCGGACGGCGACGGCTTCGACGTCGTGCGCCGGCTGCGCCGGGACGGCTGCGCGGTCCCGGTGATCTTCCTGACCGCCCGGGACACCGAGGCCGACAAGGTGACGGGGCTGACCCTGGGCGGCGACGACTACATGACCAAGCCGTTCGGCCTGGAGGAGCTGGCGGCCCGGATCCGGACCGTGCTGCGCCGGACGCGGCCGGGGGCGACCGGCCCGGTGCTCGAGTTCGCCGACGTCCGGCTCGACGAGGAGACCTACGAGGTCCGCCGGGGCGGCCACTTCATCGAGCTGTCGCCGACCGAGTTCCGGCTGCTGCGCTACCTGATGCTCAACCCGGGACGGGTGCTGACCCGGGCGCAGCTGCTCGACCACGTGTGGGACTACGACTTCCGCGGGTCAAGCACCGTGGTCTCCACCTACATCGCGTACCTGCGCCGCAAGCTGGCCACATACGGGCCGGACGTGATCCACACCCAGCGCGCCGTCGGGTACAGCCTGCGGCTGCCACGAAACCCCGGAGGCCGGCCATGACCAGGGCCCCCCGCCCCGGCAAGCTCCGGACCCAGGTGCTGATCGGCGTCCTGGTGATCACGCTCGGCGCGCTCGCCGTCTTCGACGTGGCCGCGGTCACCGCGCTGCGCACGTACCTGCTCAACCAGACCGACGGGACGCTGAAGTCGGCGCTCACCTCGACCCAGCTGCGGCTGCCCGAACTGCTCCCGGCGTTCCGCCGGCCGGGGCAGGTGGCAGCCGCGCCGGTGTTCGGCGAGTATTACATCGCGTTCGTGCCGTCCCGCGGGGCGGTGGTGAACCTGCAGGCCGGAGGCGGCGCCTCGGCGGGGCTCAAGGTGCCGGTCAGGACCGCGGTGGCCGCCGCCAACCTGGCCGCCGCCAACGTGGCCAAGGTCCACGCGAAGCAGGTCCAGGGGACGCCGGGCGGAGCCGGCGCCTCCGGCGTGTCCATCACGTCCGGCGCGTCCGGCGCGTCCATCGGGTCCATCGTGTCCGGCGGGGTCGGCCTGACGGCTCAGGCCGCCGGGCCGGCCCAGGTCCGGCTCTGGTCGGTCAAGGTCCCGGCGTTCTCCGGCACCCTGGTGGCCGGGACCAACCTCAAGGACGTCGACGCGACCGTCGGCCGGCTCAGGCTGATCGTGGTCACCGGTTCGGCGGCCGCGGCGGTGCTCATCTTCCTCGGCGTCGGCCTGGTCATGCGGCAGGGCCTGCGGCCCATCGAGACGATGGCCAGCCAGGCCGACCGGATCACGGCCGGCGACCTGACCGACCGGGTCGACGAGGCCTACAGCGGCAGCGAGGTCGGCCGCCTCGGGGCGGCGCTGAACGGGATGCTCGCCCGCATCCAGGCGTCGGTGGCCGAGCGGGAGGCCAGCCGGGAGCTGATGCGGCGCTTCCTGGCCGAGGCCAGCCACGAGCTGCGTACCCCGCTGGCCTCGCTGCGCGCCCACGCCGAGCTGTACCAGCAGGGCGCGCTGACCGGGCGCGCCCAGGTGGACGAGGCGATGCGCCGGATCATGCTGGAGGCGCAGCGGATGGGCCGCCTGGTCGACGACATGCTCCGGCTGGCCCGCCTGGACCAGCACCCGGACCGGCAGCGCGACCCGGTCGACGTCGGCGCGCTGGTCGGCGACTGCGTGGAGCGGAGCAGGATCGCCGACCAGGACCGGACCTGGCAGGCCCGCGTCGAGCCCGGCCTGGTCGCCGTCGGCGACGCGGAGATGCTGGGCCGGGCCGTCGACAACCTGCTGGCCAACGTGCACACGCACACCCCGCCGGGGACCGCCGCGGTGGTCACCGCCTACCGGGAGAACGGCCACGTCGTCGTCCGGGTCGCCGACAACGGGCCCGGCGTGCCGGCCGGCCGGCTACCGCGGATCTTCGACCGCTTCTACCGCGCCGGATCCCCGTCGCAGCGTCCCGGGTCCGGGCTCGGCCTGGCCATCGTCTCCGAGATCGCCGCCGCCCACGGCGGCACCGTCCGGGCCGCGCCCGGCTGGCCGAGCGGGCTGTGCGTCACCCTGTCCGTGCCCTCGCGGCCCGGTGCCGCCGAGCCATGGTCACATTCCTCCGTCCTGGACGGTCATAGCACTCAGACCGGCCCGAGCGGGCCGGGCTGACCGAGGAGGACCGGGGCATGGACGCCAGGAAAGCCCGGATGAAGAACCCGGCAGTGATGATTCCCGAGGCCATGAAGCCCAGCCAGGCGCTGTACGCGGCGATCGGCCAGGGTAGTGTGCCGCACTGGCATCGCCAGCCTCACTAGCAGCGTCCATTAGCTAACCAGTGCGAGAGGCTTTGCGTTACCGGGGAGGATTCGGGCTTCTGGGAGAGTTTTGGGTACTATCGTGCACAAAAGTCTCCCAGAAGCCCCTTTTTCTCCCCGTTGTTTCGGCGGCTGGGCGCACCAGGGGGCACTTGCGTATCAGCGTGCTCCGGCGCATCGTGGCCGGCTCCGGGCCGAGACGGCTTAGGTCGACACGACGACGATGACCGTGCGGCCGATCTTGACCTTGTCGCCCTTCTTGAGCCGCTGGGCGTTGAAGATGCGGCGTCCGTTGAGCCAGGTGCCGTTGGTGGAATTGAGGTCCTCCACGTACCAGTAGCCGTGCGCGGACTGGAACAGGCAGTGGTGACTGGAGGCATGCTCGTCGCCGATGATCAGCGAACCCTGCCGGCCCGCGGTGAACTCGGTGTGGAAGGTGCGGGTCTGGCCGCCGGCCTGGAGAATGATCGACGGGGTGCGCCCCCCTTCGGCCACGGTGGCGTCATTCGGGCTGGTGACGGCGGACACCGCGGCCCGCCAGGCCGTCTTCTCCTGCGCGGTGGTCTCTTCCCACGGCGGCAGGGACCCGGACTGGGCACCGCGATGGGCTTCGTAGGCGGTTTGCGCGAGGCGGTCGAGGTCGCTGCTGGTCACGAATCGATAATGCCAGAGCGGCCGCAGGGCGCATGCGTCCGCTCACCAATGCGACCGTTTGCCGGGGATGCGGTGATCTCCTGGACCGTTCGGCCAGCTGCGTGCTCATAGCCGGCCGCCGGCCGTATCCTGCTGCGATGCGGCTTACCTTCCCCGACCCGCCGCTGGCGGCGGCCGGCATCGTGCTGCGCCGCCTGGCCGCAAGCGACATCGGCTGGATCACCGCCGCGTGCCGCGACCGGGAACTGAGCCGGTACATGCCGGCCCTTCCCTACCCGTATGCGGAAGCCGACGCCCGTGCCTTCACCAAACAGGCCGCCCGGGGCTGGGCCGAGGGAACCGGGGCCGCCTTCGTCATCGCCCGGGCCGCGGACGGCGACGGCCTGGGCACGATAGAACTGCACCTCAACGAGGCCGACCCCGGGCTGGCCGAGACCGGGTACTGGCTGCGCCGGGAGGCACGCGGACACGGCGCCGCGACGACGGCGGTGCGACTGGTGGCGAACTGGGCTTTCGGCGCACTGGGCATCGAGCGGCTGAACCTGACCACCCTGCCGGAGAACGCGCCGTCGCAGCGGGTCGCCGACCGGGCCGGTTTCACCCGGGAGGGCCTGCTCCGCGCCTGGATCGCGACGGCCGACGGGCGGTGCGACGCGGTGATGTACTCCCGGCTGCCCGGCGACCCGGGCTGACGCCACGCCGCCGGGGCCCGGTGGCCGGCCAGGCCGGTCAGCAGGTGAGGCTCACCGTCTGATTCCTGGGCGGGACGGGCAGGTCCTGGCCCTGGTCGCCGGTGCTATTCACCGCGGCGGGCACGCCCTTGAACGGCGAACCATCCGGGAATACGTACCGTAGCGTTGAGTACGACCGCGCATTCCCGGCGCAGTGCACGATCTTTGACGCGGTCATCTCGACCAGGACGGTGACAAAGTTGCCGCTGGCGCATTCCTCGTAGGAGCACAAATCAACAACGGCTGAACCCTTGGCCCTCGCGGTCGGCATTCC
>Ga0335081_10012394_pt1 | contig 13819 bp, 9 predicted proteins | sample Lox_Sample_35_FD_206713 | JGI IMG/M metagenome (GOLD analysis project Ga0335081, IMG submission 206713) | Soil microbial communities from Loxahatchee National Wildlife Refuge, Florida, United States - Lox_Sample_3.5 | ecosystem: Environmental > Terrestrial > Soil > Wetlands | place: USA: Florida... | reverse complement strand
CCCTACGCCCGCGCGCTGCTGGCCGGGGCCCCGGCGGTTCGAGTCGAAGAGAACGGCACTGCGACGGTCGCGTTCCACCAGGCCGTGGCCCTTCATCTTGCGCATGTCATAGCGGAGTTGGGTGAGGGTGTATTGCCTCGCAGAGAGGCCCACGCCGGCGGATGGATTCGAGAATCTGCGAGGTCCGCCAACCGGCCACTGGCTGCCGCCGTGGAGCAACACTTCCAGGAGTCGCATGATGCGGGGGTCCTGGATTTGAATGCCGGGGATTTGGCTGCGGTGGTCGAGCAATTTCCAGCATGCCGTGCAGCTTGCCGCGGATGCGCTTGTGTTTTAATTGCGGCAGTACTCGACCGGCAATTTTCAGGTCACGGCTGCATTCCCGCGGGAGGAACTCTATGGCTTGACCCGTCAACTGCGGCGGTGCAGTGCCTCGATCGCGGCCAACCTCGCCGAGGGATGTGGTCGCAGCGGAGATGCTGAGTTCGCCCGGGTCTGCTCCATCGCTATGGGGGTCGGCGGGCGAGTTGGACTATCACCTCCTGCTGGCCAGAGATCTGAACCCCATCGCGAAGATTTCAAGTATCCTTGGCTATGCTTGGCGTGTCAACATCCTTCGAATTCTGTCGTCGGCCGCCGCCTGCCGCCAATCCCGGAAGCGATCGAGGCCGGCCAGAAAAGTCTCGATCCATTTCAACAGTTCGAACGGCAGGAACAGGATGTCCAGGATGGTCATGGCTCCTCTTCGTCACGCAATTCACTTACCGGGTCGAATTTTCTGATATACGAGACCTGTTGCCGAATTGGTTCCACGCGCCGCCCTAATTCCCGGAAGGCGTCTTTTCCGCGCTCTCGACGACCAGCCGCTCCACCGGCCCCTTGCCCGATTCGAGCTTGAGGCCGAGCTGCTCCTGAAGGGCCCTGAAGAGGGTGGGACCGGAGTCATTCGAGTCGCGGCGAGGTTCGGCCGCATCGCCTCCGCCCGCTCCCGGCCCCGGACCCTTGGGCCCGGGCCCCATGCCCTCAGGAGAAAAGTCGAGCGCGACGCCGTAAGTTCCCGTGAGTCCCGTCTGATCCACGACCGGGCGGCCCAGCGTCATTCCGAGAATCTCGGCCAGACGTGCCATGGTCACGGCACCGCCCGCGAGGCGCATGCGCCCGTTGACCATCGCCTGGATTCCCAGTTGGCCATGCGGCGTTCTCAGAAAGCCATCCTTGCCCCTAAGCCGAAGCCCGGACGAAAGGCTGCCCGCGCCTTCAGCGGGCGGGGCCGCGGTCTGGGCCGCTTCCTTTATCTTGACGCCGCCTTTAGCCACCACCAGCTCATAGATCGGCGCCTCTTTGCTCTCCTTGCGCAGCTTCAGCCTGAAGCGGTCCGACAGCAGGTTCTGGAGCATGACTCGGGCATCGTCCCTGGTGGCGCCATCGGGGACCTTGGCGATGATGTCGAAGCGCTGGCTATCGATCCAGGACGGGCCGGAGACCTGGAAGCCCTGCACGGCATAGGCGCGCATGATCAGCACTTTCAGTGTCATATCGGTGAACCGGATCCGGCCGGGATCGGAGGTTCCCGGGCCGCCGTCCGCACTCCCCTGGAGCCGGGCCATAGCTTGGGGAGCGGCCGGTTTGATGGAGGCTACTTCGAACGTGAGTTTCGGGTCGGGCTGCTGCCCCAGGCCGAAGGACGCCCACAGAAGCACGGCGGCACTGCTCATACGGAACATCACGGCACCACCTGTAGCTGCTGTGGAGGCATGGCCTGCCGGCGGTTTCGCTGAACCAATTGTAATACGACGGCCGGGTCCGGTTTGTGACAACGGCCGGCCCGCGATCGGGGCCGATCCCCGAACGACGCTTGACTCTCCCTGAGAGCTGCTCTAATATATCCGTGGCGGACATATTGGCCCACCATATGCATGCCATGAAGCGCGTTTCGCGGTGGTTTCACCGCAGGCTGTTGGCCTTTTATCCAGCCGAATTCCGGGACGAATTCGAGGCGGAAATGGCACAGGACTTCCGCACGCAACTGACCTTGGACCGCCGCGGACCTGCCCGCCTCTGGGGACGGACGCTCGCGGACTGGATTCGCAGCATGCCGCGCGAGCAACTGGACGTCACCCGCCGCGATCTCGGCGTGAGTGTCCGCGGAGTCTTGCGGTCGCCGCTCTTCTCGTTCGCGGTGGTGGTCTCTCTCGCCGTCGGGATCGCTGCCACTTCCGTGGTGTTTACCGTCGGGAATGCGCTTCTGCTGCAGACGCCGCTGGCCGGCGACCCTTCGCGATTCGTCGGCGTGCTTCGGGGAGATGGCATGGCCGAGCCATGCTCGTGGCCCGACTACGTGGAGTATCGCGACCGCAACCGGAGCTTCTCCAGCTTTGCGGCATGGAACATCATGCCGGTTTTCCTGGGGCGCAGCGGCCAAAGCGAGAGCGTCATGGCGGAGACGGTGTCGGACACCTACTTCGATATGCTGCAGGCCAGGCCGTTCCTCGGCCGCCTATTCGCAACCGGCGGGTGCTCCGGATCCTGTCCGCAGGAAGTGATCCTCAGCCATCGCTTCTGGCAGCGGGCGTACGGTGGCGACCCTGGAATGGTCGGCCGGCAACTGACGTTGAGCGGAGTTCCGGCCGCCGTCATCGGCGTCATGCCCGAGGGCTTCGACGGGATGCTCCCGCCCGTGATGACGGATATCTGGATTCACGCGGAGAACCGCCGCCTCACCAACCCGGAGCTGTTTTCGAACCGCCGCAACCGCTGGCTCGCCATCGGAGGGCGTCTGAAGGACGGTGTCCCTTCGGCACAGGCGCTCGCCAATCTCAACGCGATTGACCGGCAACTGCAGAGCGAGAACCGGTACGCCGAGCATGAAGACCGCCGGCTGTGGGCCGCGGCAACTTGCGGCATCGGAGTGCCCGCTCTGCGGAAACGGGCCGAGGTCGTGGTCGCCTTGCTTGGAGTGGTGGCCTTGCTGGTCCTGCTGATCTCCTGCGGGAACGTAGCCAACATGCTGCTGGCCCGCGCGATTGCGAGGAGGCCGGAAATGGCGATGCGGCGCGCGCTCGGAGCCGGCAACAGCCGCCTCATCCGGCTGTCGCTTACCGAGAGCATCGTGCTTGCGGCACTGGGCGGCATCACGGGGCTCTTCCTCTCCATTTGGACCGTCGGTCTGGTGCCGGTGCTGCAGCCGCCCGCCAACGATCTCTATACCTATCGATTCGCCCTCCATCAGGATTTCCGGGTCTGGGCGTTCACCGCGGCGGTCAGCCTGGGCTGCGGCCTGCTGTTCGGAGTTCTTCCCGCGCTCCAGGCGGCGCGCGCCGATTGTCTGCAGGCGGTCCGCAACCAGGACGTGCACGGGCGCCCGCGTCGCCTCGCGGCCACCATGCTGGTCTCCTGCCAGGTGGCGTTCTGTATCGTTCTGCTGACAGCCGCCGGCCTGTTCTACCGTAGCTTCGCGCGGCAGCAGCAGATCGAGCCGGGCTTTCCGGATGCCAGGGGCCTGATCGTGCCGCTCAACCTCAACCTCGTCTCGTACTCGGGCAACGAGGAGAAGGGAAGACGGTTTTTCGCGGCTGTCAAGGACAAGGTGCTGCGGCTTCCGGGCGTACAGTCCGCGAGCCTGGCGAGTGATATTCCGCTCAATGCCGGCGCTCCGACGGTCGAGGTCCGGCGGGACGGGTCGGCGCCAGTCCGCATCGCCCTGGACTTGATCGATCCGGACTACCTCGCGACGATGGATATCCGTTTGCTCGCCGGCCGGAATTTCTCGGCTCACGACCGCGCGGGGTCGCCCGATGTGGGGCTTGCGGACAAACGCCTCGCCGGACAACTGTGGCCCGCAGCAAGCGGTGCAGAGGCCCTCGGCGGGATCATCCTGGTCGGCGAAGAGAAGCGTGCCGTGCGGATCGTGGGCGTCGTGGAAAGCGAGTCCCGCGCCTCGCTGACCGAGGCGCCGCGGCCCACGCTGTTTCTTCCCGCGGCACAACGCTATTCGCCGATGCTCTACCTTCTGGTGCGCGCCAATGCCGGCCCGGATCGGTTGACAGGGCCGATTTCGCAGGCGGTGGCTTCCATCGATGATGCCGTCTCGCTGCGGAGAATGCGGTCGTTTCAGGAGCAGTTGCGCGATGTTCTGTGGCCGATTCGCACCGGTACGAAGGTGGTGGCCGCGGCGTGCCTGACCGCGGTGTTGCTGGCGATTCTGGGGCTGTATGGCGTCGTCGCCTACGCCATGGCGCGGCGGCAGCGGGAGATGGGAATTCGCGTGGCCTTGGGGGCCCGGCCGTCGGATGTGTTGCTCTCCGTGATCCGCGACGGCCTTCGCAAGACGCTCGGCGGCATCCTGTTCGGGTTGCCGCTGGCGGTCGCGGCGAACCTGGCGTTGACGCGCATGCTCTACGGCCTGAAGCCGCTCGATCCCGTCGTGCCTCTGGCGGCCATCGCGGTGTGGCTGGCGATTTCGTGCTGCGCCTGTGTGCCGCCCGCCGTTCGGGCGGTGCGCCATTCTTTGACCACGATCCGCGACCTGTAGGCCGGGCGTGGCAAGCTAATAGAGCATGCGCTACAAGTGGGCGGTGGTGGGGATGCTCTGGGGCATCTCCTTCTTTAACTATGCCGACCGCCAGGCGGTCTTCTCCGTGTTCCCCCTGCTCGAGAAGGAACTGCACCTGAACTCCGTCCAGTTGGGCCTGTTGGGCTCATCGTTTGCGCTCACTTATGGCATTTGCGCCATGTTCGCCGGAGCGGTGGTAGACCGTGTGCGGCGCGTTTCGGCGATCCTCTGGGGCCTTTACGTTTGGAGCCTGATCTGCGTAGCCACGGCGGTCTCGCGCACCTTTCCGCAACTCCTCGCTTTTCGCGCGGCGGAAGGCTTGGGCGAGACGCTCTACTTTCCCGCATCCATGTCGCTGATCAGCGGCTATCACGGCCGCGAGACCCGCTCGCGCGCCATGGGCCTGCACCAGACCAGCGTCTACATCGGCACGGTGGCCGGCGGATTCTTCGCAGGTCTCGTCGGACAGCGTTATGGATGGCGCTGGTCATTCGTGGCGTTCGGCGGGGCGGGAATCCTGCTGGGCGCCGTCCTGCACCGGTTCCTGCGCGAGCCGGAAGAGAAGCGCATGCCCGTTTCTGACCGCGGCGGGGCTGGAGCTTCGGCCCGCGAGTTCGGTCTCCTTCTCCGCCGGCCGACGGTCCTCTGCCTCATGGGTGCATTTCTGTGCGCCAACTTTGTGGCCGTGGTGCTGCTCTCGTGGATGCCCAAATTCCTTCACGACCGCTTCCACCTGAATTTGGCCATGGCCGGACTGACGGCCACGATCTTCGCCCAACTGGCGAGCATGCTGGGGTCGCCGGTCGGGGGTTGGTTGGCGGATCGGCTGCGGCGGCGAATGCCGGGAGGGCGCCTGGTAGTGCAGGCCATCGGGGTCTTCGCCGGCGCCCCGTTCGTGCTGCTCTGCGGAATGACCGAGTCCATCGGCTGGCTGGTGGTGGCGCTCACGTTCTGGGGATTCGCCAAGGGCCTCTACGACGCCAACATCTTCGCTTCGGTCTACGACGTGATTCCGGCCCAGACTCGCGGCAGCGCGGCCGGACTGATGAATACGGTGGGTTGGCTGGGCGGAGGCGCCGCGGCCCCGCTGACGATCGGGATTCTGGCGAATACCTACGGGCTGGGCGTGGCAATCGCGCTGACCTCGGCCGTGTACCTCGCCGCCGGCGCATTTCTCGTGACCGCGATCACCGCATTCGTGAAGAGCGATCAGGAGCCGCTTTCCTGACGTGGCGCCGGCACGCCTGCCTGTACCCACGGGCCCCCGCCGGCCCACAAAAATCCATGAAAACCCGCGCTGGCAATGTGGCGCGGACACTCGTGTCTGTACCCATGGGCCCCCGCCGGCCCACAGAACTCCATGAAAGCCCTTGCGCCATCGACGTGGCGCAGGCCCTCCGGCCTGCCGCGTCCCGACTCTTCGGGACGCTTTTGGCCGCCTCCCGTACCGGTGCCCGCGAAGGGGTTTTCGAGGCTGCCACGCCGAGACTCATCCCGGCGCTTGTTGGTCGCCACCTGGGTCGATGCCGCGAAGGGTTTTCGAGGCTGCCTCGCCGAGACTCGTCTCGGCGCCTGTTGGTCTGCCATCCAGTTCAATGCTGGCGAAGGGTTTTCGAGGCTGCCGCGCCCCGAGTCATCGGGGCGCTTATCGAGCGTGTACAGTGCCAGTGGCGGCGCAGGGTTTTCGAGACTTCCGCGTCGGCAATTGCCGCCACCTAACCGCTTTTCCGCGAGAACTGCAGCTTGCCCCCAAGGAATGCCGCCAGCCGTTCCGCCTCTTCCCCCGCCGCGCGATCCACCCAGCGCGGAACCGGGACGAACGGATCGATCGCCACTTCCACGCGGCTTCCCTTCACCTGATGGCTCCATGTGCCTTGCATCCTGCCATCCACCAGCAGCACCGGCGAGATCCACCCTTGCGGCCGATACACCCGCGAGCGCCAATCGCCCGGCAGCAGCCGCTCCGCATGCGCCGATGCCGCTACTACGTAGGGATCAAAGGCCGGCAGCAGCCGCACCATCCGCGCAGAAGACGAATCGCGCGCCTCCGCCGCATGGGTGGCAAGCAGCCAGCCCCGGGAGCCTTCGACATCCACCGGACAGACCTCATCTCCCAGCGACTCGACCCATTGCCGCGCCGTGCCCACGCCGCCTCCGCCCCACCAGCGCGCCAGATCCTGAACTGTGGCCGGTCCGTAGCCGGACAGAAATCGCCGCGCCACCTCGGCCGTTGCGGATGGCACCGTAACCGGCGGCCCGGGAGCCTGGGCGTTCGAAGCCAGCCAGCTTTCAGGACCCGTAAACCTCACCCGCTGCCCGAGGCTCGGGCCGAAGCACAGGCGACCGGAAAACGCCGCCGGCCGCAGTGTAGTGCCCCAACTGCTCTGCCCGACCTTGACGCCGAACGCGGCCGATCCCGTGAGCCGCTCCACTGCCGCAGCCAACTCCTCGCGCGTCATCAGGCAGCCCGCGAGTGCCTGCGAAACGGCATCGGTGAGGCGGTCGAGATCCTCGATGGTGAGGCCGTACGCACGCTTCCACACGGCCGGCCTGAGGAAGTGGCGGCAGGTGCTCAGGGCGGCGTACCAGGTGCGCAGCTCACTGGAAGGAAGCAGATGGAGAGTCCCGCGCATCGCCCACGTCTTGACGAGCGTCCGGTGCTCCCAGAGCGCCCCCTGCACTTCATTCCGGGCCAAGCCGTCCACCCGAGCCCAGGCCGCCAACTCGGCCGACGACATCAACTGGGCATGGAGTCCGCACAGCCGGCTGGCCACCGCGAGCAGGCTCCCGGCCGGCGCGCGCCGGCCCAGGTAGTGCCGACCGCTGCGCCACCGCGCGGCCTCCGGCCAGGTGAGCTTCAGCATGTCTCTACGATTATCGTGGAACGGCGCATCGGCCACGCGGATTATATACTGATCTCAACTATGCGTTCCCTCGTGATTGTGTTGCTCCTCGTGCCGGCCGCCGCGGCACAACAGCCGCAATATGATCTGCTCCTGAAGGGCGGCCATGTGATCGACGCCAAGAACCGCATCGACCAGACTCGTGACGTGGCCATCCGCGACGGACACATCGCCCGCGTGGCCGCGCAGATCAACCCCGCCGAAGCCCGGAAAGTGGTGGACGTCTCGGGACTGTACGTCACCCCGGGGCTGGTCGATATGCACGTCCACGTCTTCAAGCGCAACAACCCGCCCATCACCATGGCGGAGGAAGCCGTGCAGCCGGACGCATTCTCCTTCCGCAGCGGCGTGACCACCATGGTGGATGCCGGCAGTTCGGGGTGGAAAGAGTTTCCCGAATTCCGTGACCGCGTCATCCGCAAGGCCAAGACGCGCGTCCTGGCGTTCCTCAATATCGTGGGCGCCGGCATGGGCACCGGCCACGAGAACGAGGCTGCCGAGATGGATGCCGAGGCCGCCGCCAAATGCGCGAAAGAGAACCCGGACCTGATTGTCGGATTCAAGTCTGCGCACTATGCCGGCCCCGGCTGGCCCTCGGTGGAGAACGCCGTCAAGGCCGGCAACCTCGCGAATCTGCCGGTGATGGTGGACTTCGGGCAGATCACCAGCGAGCGTAACATCGACACCCTGTTCCTCGACAAACTGCGGCCCGGGGACATCTTCACCCACTGTTATTCCGGGCACCGTGAGGAGGTGCTCGAAAACGGAACGCTCAATCCCGCCATGGTTGCCGGCAGGAAGCGAGGCATCATTTTCGATATCGGATTCGGCGCGGCCAGCTTCTATTGGTACGTGGCGGTCCCGGCCTACCAGGCCGGCTTCCGCCCCGACTCCATCTCCACCGACCTCCACACCAACAGCATGAACGGCGGCATGAAGAACATCGACAACGTGATGGACGACATCCTGGGGCTTGGCTCGTCGCCTGCAGACGTGGTCCGAATGGCCACCTGGGCCCCGGCGCAGGAGATCAAGCGGCCCGCGCTCGGCAACCTGGATGTCGGCGCGGAAGCCGATGTGGCGGTGTTCCGGCTGGAGACGGGCCGGTATGGGCTGCTCGATTCGGCGGGCGCGCGGATGCCTGGCACCCAGCGAATCGTCTGCGAGTTGACCTTGCGCAAAGGAGCGGTTGCCTGGGACCGCAACGGCCTGGCAAGCGAGGATTGGAAGAGCTTCCCTTACCGCAAGGGCCCGTTCTTCAAGAAGTGACTTGACGCGGGGACTCTTGCCTGCCGCGTCCCGACTCATCGGGACGCTGGTCAGGGCGTGCACAGTGTCACTGGCGGCCGTCCTTCCGGAGCGCCGCGCCTCTAATGAGACCGCCTTTATCCCAGCCGCCAGGGAGCGCGATATGGCCGCCCAAGCATGTGGTTGGCCTCAACATCCCCCACCACCTGCTCCTTGGCGGCATCCCATCGCACCGATCGCCCCAGTCGCGTCGAAATGTTTCCCAGGTGGCACATCACCGCCGACCGGTGCCCCTCTTCCACATCCGCGTTCGGGCGCTTGCGGCTCTTCACACAATCCAGGAAGTTGCGGGCATGGGCCACATTCAGGTCGTCGCCCTTCACCTGCAGTGCCTCCATGGCAGGAGTCTTTGCCTTCCCGCTCCCGAGCATCTCGGGTGCTACCTGAAATCCGCTCCGCAGCAGAGTGAGCGTCCCCCTGGTGCCGCAAATGTCGAGCGTGAACGGCTTGCCTTGTGCGATTTCGCTGGACGTCCAGGTCACCACCACCTTCGGAAACTGGTAGGTGACCTCCTGGATGTCGGGGGTCTCGCCACCATCCGTGAGCGAATAACGGCCGCCGAATCCGGCCACCTCGGTGGGCGCCTCCGCCCCCACGATCCAGCGGGCGATATCCAGGTGATGGGCGCCCCAATTGGTCATCTGGCCGCCCGAATAGTCCCAAAACCAGCGGAAATTGTAGATGCAGCGGAACGGATCGAAGGGCCGCAGGGGCGCCGGCCCCAGCCACATGTCCCAGTTGAGCGCGGGACTCAGGCCCGATGCCATCTCCGTCGGCTTGAGGCCCGGAGCGATGTTGCGCTGCATGCCGGCGTGGATTCGGTGTACCTCGCCGATACCGCCATCCTGAATCAGTTTCACAGCCTGTGCATAGTGCGATCCCGAGCGCTGCTGGCTCCCGGTCTGCACCACGCGATCGTGCTTGCGCGCCGCTTCCACCATCTTTCGGCCTTCCACCACGGTCAGGGAGAGCGGCTTCTCGCAATACACGTCTTTGCCGGCCTCGCAGGCCGCCACGGTGATGAGCGCGTGCCAATGGTCGGGAGTGGCCACGATCACGGCATCGATATCTTTCTGTTCCAGCAAACGGCGGAAATCCGAAAACGCCTTCGCCCGGCCCTCCGTCATCGCGATGCCTTTTTCGCGAAACGGATCGTAAACGTCGCATACCGCGACCGGCTCCACCTCGGGCTGCTTGAGGAACGTGCCCCAATCCTCGCGCCCCCGGCCGCCGCTGCCGATCAATCCCACACGGATCCGCTCATTAGCGCCATGCACGCGGCCGGCGCTCCACGCCGAAATTGCTCCGATGGCGAATGTCCTTCGATTCATGACAATGCTCCCGCCTGTGGACAGACCTTCGCTTCTTGTCCTCTCTGTCCCTTTGCCCTCTCCCAATAAAGTACACCGCCTGCGGCCAGGATTGCCGCCCGAAGGTGGTTGGTTACACCAAAGGTGGTAGAGTCCCGGGCCTCGTCCCTGACGATCGCGGCCCTCGAGCCGCGACCCGTCAGGGGAACGACTGCTTTACGTGGTAGAGCGCTTCGCGGTCATCTCCACGGGTTGGGGCGTCCCGTCCTGCCCCATGCGCGTGGTCTTCAACTTCAGCTCGTTGCCCGACAAGGTCCCTTCGTACTTGGACACCATCTCCCCATTCTGGGTCTGCCGCTTCACTTCGAAGCTGATATTGTTGCCATCGATCTTGCCGTTGGAGATTTCCACTTCGGTCCCGGCGTTGCCGCCACGGCCCGGTGCCATCATGGTGCCGGTCAGTTTCATTCCATCGGCCTTAAAGGTGAAAGTTGTCTGGCGAGGCGGTCCGCCCTGCCGGCCAGGCTGCTCAGCTACCCACTTGCCCGTGATATCGGCCGCGGCTGCGGCAAATGCCAGGGTTAGCAGAATCGTCGTTACAGAAAACAGCTTTTTGGTCATCGTAAACAGGAGGCGCAGCCAATTGCGGGGATGTTACCAAACCTGGGTGCGTCTTAGTAGTTCTTAATATACGGATGGTGGAAAGAGACCTGGAAACCTGAAGAGAAACAGACGAGCGGCCCTCTTACCCGGGATCTTAGGGCCGCTCACGGATGGAAATCACTCCTTAAGACGTTGCCTTCTTGGCCACGACTTCGTTGACCCGAGGGTCGCCGCCGTTCATGCCCGGCCGGGTGATCTTCAGCTTCAACGAATCGCCATCCAGTGTGCCTTCGTACTTGGTGGTCATTTCGTTGCCCTGCATGTTCATCTTTACTTCGAAGTAGACGTTGTTGCCGTCCACTTTTCCGTTGGAGATTTCATTCTCCGCCGGCGCGCCGCCGCCACCGCCGCGGCCGCCAAAACCCGGCACCGTGCCGGTCAGCTTACTTCCATCCTGCTTCAGAGTGATTGTTACCGGGCGGCCGGGGTTACCGCCCCTGCCCGGAGCTTCGTAAGTCCACTTGCCCGTCACATCGGCCGCGAAAGCGACGAACGCGACGACAAGCAGAAGAGTCGTTACAAAAAGCAGCTTCTTGGTCATAGTGTGGGAAATGGCGTCCCGAAGGTGTCCGACGTTACGCGGAGGAGGTGGCGGCTGGGCCACTTTTTCACAGCTGTGCCTGCGGCAAGTTGCCGCCCGCGACCCCCGCCCCAAATAGCATATCATTGAATTTAAAGAAATTAACTCGCGCCGGGGTTGGTATCGGGAGTGCCTCCCGATACCGGGAGCATTGTACCCGCACACACCGGATGCCGGTCCGGCTCTGCCCATGCAGAAGATCTCAGGCCAATCGCGAAGAATCGTCTGGACTCTGGCGATCGCCATCGTGTCCGCGGTCCTCGGCATCCTCGTGGACTCGCGTGCGCCAGGGATCGGCCGCTACGCGCGCGACTGGCTGACTCAGGAGCGCGGTGCGCTGCCTGCTCCCGATGACATTGCCATCGTGGCCATCGACGAGCCCAGCCTGGCGCGCTTTGGGCGCTTTCCCTGGTCCCGGCAAGTGATGGTTCGAACCATCGATGCCCTTTCCGCCGCCCAGCCGAAAGCCATTGCTCTGGACATCCTCTTCGTCGATCCGACCACCCAGGACGACGATGATGCCCTCGCCGGCGCCATCGGCAAGGCCGGCAATGTGGTCGTGGCCGCACAGTTGACCGAATCGGCGGTTCACGGCGGGCCTTCGGAATGGCTTCGGCCGCTTCCCCCGATTGCCAATGCCGCTGCGGCCATCGGTCATGTCAATGTGCAAACCGAGTCCGATGGTGTCGCGCGCCAGATCGAAGTCCGCGCCTCCGACGATGCCGGTCACACTATTCGCGCCATGGCAGTGGAGGCGGTGCGAATCGCCGACGGCACGCCGGACGCGGGAGTCACCAACACCCGCCGGGCGCTGTTGGTGGGCGCTCGAACCATCCCGCTCGATGTCTCTCAGCCGCCGGTCGTCATCGGGCAGGCGGGCAGCGGTGCGAATGGCACGCAAATCCTGCGCGGCGGCCGCATGACCATCGATTACATCGGACCGGCAGGTTCGTTCGGCCCCAACACCTACAGCCTCGCCGACGTTGTGGAAGGACGCGTCCCCGGCACGAAGTTCCGCGATAAGTACGTGCTCATTGGCGCCACCGCCGCATCCCAGGGCGACCGCCTGAGCTCGCCCTTCGTTCACCAGACGGACGCTCATGCGGATCAGCATGGATCGCTCATGCCCGGCGTGGAAGTGCTGGCGAATGCCGTCAACACCATTCTGCGATCAAGATTCTATTCCGATACCTCGGGGTGGGCGGCGTTTTTCTGGTCGGCGCTCATCGCGCTCGCGACCCTGGCTGTGCTCGAGGTGGCTCAAGGTGGAACCGAGTCTCTGAAACAGTTGGCCGGGTTGGCCGGAATTGCTCTGGCCATTGTCGCGGTGAGTTACCTGGTGTTCACGCGGCTGCTGGTGTTTCCGCCGCTGGTGCCGGGGCTGGTGGCGTGCGCCTCGGCGGGAATCCTGGGGCTCCTCCACCGCTCGATTTCCGCCAGCCGCCGGCTCGACGAGAACCTGGCGGAGTTGGCCGAGTCGTCAGACCTGCTCGGGCCCGCCCAGCCAGCCCTCGAAGGAAAGCATCCGCCTCACGCGTGGGCCCCGCACGGCCTGGAATGGAAGGCCCGCACGCTGGCGGAATTGAACGCGCGCCTTCTGGCGCGAGCCAAGTTCGTCGACTTCGCCATGCGATCGGTGGAGGACGGGTTGATCATCGCGTCTCCGGACGGAAGCATCACCTTTGCCAACCGTAGTGCCGCCGCGATCCTGGGCTCCACGCCCCCGGCTCTCGTGGGACAGAGCCTGTTGGCGCGCCTGCTCGACGCGCCGGAGCGCGATCTGCTCGCCCGCCTGGTGGTGGACCGCGTGCACATCGAACGCGAAGTGACGTTTCGCGACGTGCGCGCCAACCATTACATGCTCCGAATGGGCGCGGTCACTGGCGGCGAAAACGGCGACGGGCCCGTCCTGGGAATCGTGGCGTCACTCTCCGACGTGACCAGGCAGCATGAGCTGCAGCAGACCAAGAACGACGTGATCTCCCTGGTTTCCCACGAAATGCGTACACCGCTGACCGCCATCCAGGGCATGACCGAGTTGCTGGCCGACTACGAGGTGGATCCGGCCCGGCGCCGCGAGATGCACCTGGCGATCAACGACGAAGTCAAGCGGCTTACCCGCATGATTTCCGAGTACCTCGATATCACGCGCCTGGAATCGGGAGCTACCGAGGTACGGCTGGCTCCGGTGCGGATCGAAAACCTGGTGGAGCGCATCCTTCTGCTGCTCGATCCCGTCGCGGCGCGGCGCGAAATCCGCCTGGTCCGTAAGTTCGCACCTGGATTGCCGCCGCTGCTGGCCGATCCCGACTTGCTTTCGCGGACTGTCGAGAACCTGATTTCCAACGCGATCAAGTACAGCCCGGAAGGGACCGCGGTCACCATCTCCGCGGATCGCGACGCCTCGATGGTGCGAATCGATGTGTCGGACCAGGGGTACGGAATCTCGGAGCACGATCTGACCCGCATCTTCGAAAAGTTCTTCCGCGTGCCGCGGGTGCAG
>Ga0335081_10012393_pt1 | contig 13820 bp, 11 predicted proteins | sample Lox_Sample_35_FD_206713 | JGI IMG/M metagenome (GOLD analysis project Ga0335081, IMG submission 206713) | Soil microbial communities from Loxahatchee National Wildlife Refuge, Florida, United States - Lox_Sample_3.5 | ecosystem: Environmental > Terrestrial > Soil > Wetlands | place: USA... | reverse complement strand
TCCGCAGACTCTATGCCATGGCTGATCGCGTTGCGCACCAGGTGGGTGAGAGGCTCGGCAATCGCATCGAGAATGCCTTTATCGAGATCCGTGTCCTGTCCGCTGACCACCAGTTCTACTTCCCGGCCGCATTGGCGGGCGACATCACGAACCATACGGGGGAAGCGACGGAAGAGTTGGTCGACGGGTACCATGCGGATCTTCATCACCGAGCGCTGCAGGTCATTGAGCACGCGCGATTGAAAGGCCATGGCATCGGCGAATTTGCCGCGCAGAAGATCTTTGGGGTAGCGCTTGGCGAAGTCGTTCAAGGCCTGCTGCAGCATTGACTTGCCGATGATCAACTCTCCGACCAGGTTGAGCACGTTATCGATGCGACCGGCTTCAACGCGCAGGAGATTTTCCTGCGTGAGGGGAACCACGCCGGGAGCGTGAGTCGTGGCAGCAGGCTCGGGTGAGGCCGCCTCGGTCTCGGATCGAGCCTCTTCTGGGGCAGCAACAGTCGGTGCCTGCGCCGGCTGGGGCGCTGCACTGGCTTGCAGCAACACCTCGACCGTGACCTCTTCCACGATAGTCGGGATCTTGCACTTGGCCGCAATCTGGTCCGGTGTTTGTACCGTTGCGACGACAAACTCAATGGACTTGGCAGCGGCCGGAGACTTGGCATCCGGGCGTACGGCGATCACCGGTCCCATGGTGCCGATTGCGTTGTGAACCAGTTGGCGCCCGGCGATCGGCATGGCACAGTGTGGATCGATCTTCGCCACAACGTGGAGGACGTCCTGGCCTGAGGCCTGCGCCTTCGACATGGCAAGCCGTTCATACTCGGTCCACTGAGCGACTGACGTGTTCGATGCTTTGCTGGTAGAGGCTTTCGTTGAAGGTTCTTTAGTTCTTGCCGATTTGTCCGCTGCCTTCCGGCTACGCGTTTTGCCTTCTTTGGGAGCTGTCGTCAGCTCTTGAATCTTCTTGCCGAGGGTCTTGGTGGAAGGTAGCCTGCTGCCTTTGCGGTAGGCCGCGATCATGTCAGCGAACAGATCGGCAGTCGCAAAAGCGATCTCCGCGACAGCCGTGTGGGACGCCGTTCCTTCGAGCGAAAGGGCGTCTTCGAATTGGTGGGCCAACTCGCTCAACTCACGCAGTCCGCAGGCGGCGGAGTCACCTTTCAACGTGTGCACCGTGCGCCGGATCGAGCGCACGATCTCCTCGTCGCCGGGATTCTTCTCCAGCTTCAGCGCTTCTTCGTTGAGCGCCTGCAGCAGTTCCTGCGACGTCTCATAGAAGAGCTCCCGCAGTTCCGCGCCACGCTCATCGGGGGAATTCGTCATAGCTGCTCTCTGGCCTCAATCCGCTGATACGCCGTTCCGCTATCCTTGTGGACCATCTGAAATTTCTGGGTCAGACCCAGCAGGCTTTCCGCATGGCCCACAAATAAATAGCCATTCGGATTCAAGCAGCGGTAGAACTTCTCGATCAGCCGCTTCTGCTCGGCTTCATCGAAGTACATCATCACGTTGCGGCAGAAGATCACGTCATTGCGCTGGGGCAGATACTCGGTTTTCAGGTTGTGAAAGTCGAAGTGCACCATTTCCTTTAGTGCCTTTTTAATCGCATAACGTTCCGAAACCTTGTCGAAGTAGCGCAGCCGGTAGCCGTAGTCGACCATCGACATCTGGTGTTCGCCGTAAAAGCCTTCCTGTCCATGGCGCAATACCGAATAGCTGATATCGCTGGCGAGAATTTCCACACGCCACGGCGGAGGGATCAAAGGCTTCGGTAACGGCAAGTCCATCGGCAACGGATTGCGCAGGTAGTAGTAAGCCAGCGCGTCGGTCACCAGCATGGCCAGCGTGTAGGGCTCCTGACCGGTGGAACAGCCTGCGCTCCATATGCGGATCGAGTATTCCCGCCGTGCGCTTTTGTGCTTCAGCAGCTCTTCAAGAACGGTCTTCTGGAACAGATCGAGTTGCGCCTTGTGGCGGAAGAAACTGGTTTCGTTGACGGTGAGGTTCTCAAGCAGCTTGGTGAGCTCCTCTTTGCCGGTCGGGCTGATCAGGAGCCGGTAATAAGAGTAGAAGGAGTCGAGTCGGCACTCCTTCAGGCGGCGCAAGAGGCGGTCCTGGAGGAAGTGGGTACGGCGGTCGTCGAAGTGCATGCCGCACTCCTGGTAGATGAGTGCCTGCAACAGCTTCAGTTCCGCCTCGGTGAGTATGGGAGCGGGTGCCGCTCCGGATGCGCTCATTCGTGTTCTCGTTCTATCTCAAAGCCAGATTTACAGTCCGATGTCGAACAGCTCAACATAAGTGTTTCAGGATCAGTGACCGGTGATCCCTGAAATTCTCTTCTTCCCTGATCACTGGCCACTGTCCTGCTATCGCGCTCCAGCCTTGGCTGCCGCGGTTTTTTCCCCGGACTGACCCTTACTCGCGAGGCTTGCTGGCGCCAGCAGCTTGTTCATATCCAACAGAACGATCAATCGGCCCGCCACCTTGCCCAAACCTGTCACGCAGTTCAGTTCGCCGTCCTGAAACACAGCCGGGGGTGCTTCCACGGCGTCCGAAGGAATCTTAAGAACTTCGGAAGCAGAATCGACGATCAGTCCGGCCAACCGTCCGGCGTGTTCGACCACCAGAATGCGATTGCTCTTCTTGAGCACGGCCTGCTTGTCTCCAAACCGCTTGCGCAGGTCCATCACGGAAACGATCTTGCCGCGGAGGTTGATGACACCTTCCAGATAGTCGGGAGCATCCGGCACCGCCGTGATCTCCGGCACTCGGACGATCTCGTGCAGGGAAGTGATGGGCACGCCATAGGTTTCGCGGCCCACCTGAAAACCGACAATATGCAGTTCACGACTCATGGCCTGGGCTCCTGACTAGAACTGCGCTCCGGCAACCGCCCGCTTTGCGTTGCGGCCCATGGGATCGGCGGCCTTATCGCGACCGCTTTCACCCAACGAGAAGCGGTCAATGAACTCCAGCAGGCTGCGCGACATCTTCGACATCTGCTCGGACGAGGCCGCCAGTTCGGTCGAACTCGACGTAGATTGCTGCACGAGCTCCCGCATCCGCTCCATGGCCTTCACTACCGCCTGCGCACCCGAAGCTTGCTCTTCGACTGCCGAGTTGATTTCGTGGGTGATTTCGTTCAGACGCGTCGTGGCGCGCGCGATCTGCGACGATCCGTGCGATTGCTCGTTGGTGGCGGCCCCGATTTCCTGCGCGAATTTGTACACTTCCGTCACAACGTTCGAAATCTTCTTCAAGGCAGAGTTGAGTTCGGAACCGAGCGCCAGTCCTTCGTTGACGATCGAAGTGGAGCGGTCCATATTCTCGACCGCCTTGCGGGCTTCTTTCTGAATGCTTTGAATGAGTTCTGAGATTTCCTTGGTCGATTGCGCGGACTTTTCTGCCAGCTTGCGGACTTCATCCGCGACCACGGCGAATCCCAGGCCGTGCTCTCCGGCGCGCGCGGCTTCAATGGCAGCGTTCAGGGCCAGGAGGTTGGTCTGTTCAGCGAGATCGTCAATGACTTCGATGATCTTGCCGATGTCGTCGGCGCGCTGGCCGAGAGCACCAATGATTTCGCCAGAAGAATTGATCGTGGTGTTGATACGGTTCAGGCCGTCGGTCGCTTTCTCCATGGTGCCGATCCCGTTGTGGACCTCTTCCCGAGAACGATTCGAGATGTCGAGCAGGACTTTCGCGGTATCGGCCACACGCTGGATGGACGCGACCATCTGATCGATGGATGCCGAAGTTTCGCTGACGCTGGAAGCCTGTACCTGCGTGCTCTTTACCATGTTCTGCACGTTGACGCTCATCTCATGCATCGTGCTGGTGACTTCATCGATGGCAGAAGAAGCCTGCAATCCGATCTTGGCGGAGTCGTCGGAAGCTCCGGCGACCTGGTTCGAGGCGCTGGCCACTTGAGACGACGCGTCGCGTACGCTACGCACGAGCCCGGCCAGGCCTTCGACCATCTTCGCGAAGGCGTTGCCCAGCGTGTCATGCGAGGAGCGCGGCTTGACTTCAAGAGTGAGGTCGCCGCCGGCAATGGCTTCGGACACGCCGGCCATCTCCTTAAGGTAGGTGACCATCTTGTGGAAAGTGCGCGCCAGTTCGCCGATCTCATCGTCCCGGCCGAGATCGATGTTGTGTTCCAGATCGCCGGTGTTACCGATGGCGCGCGCCACATTCATGAGATTGGTCAGCGGCTCGGTGATTGATTTGGCGGTGCGATAGGCGACCATGGCTCCCAGGATCAAGGCGGCTACGGTCGTGAGAAATGAAATCCAGATGGTCCATTTGGCTGCGCTTACGTCGGAGTTGGCCCGTTCGTCCATTACCTTCTTGTTTTCACCGTCCGCCACATCGAGCGCGTCCGTCGAATTTTTTACCCAAGCGGACGCATCCTTCTGGAGGTAATAAATCTGGAGTTCGGCAACGGTAGCGTTCCCGGAGTCAACGTCCTTCCGTTTCTCAATCAGCGGCTGGGCGAATTCCTTGCCCCATGACTGCTCCAGTTGCTGCACCTTGCTCAAGGAAGTCTTGACCTGATCGGAACTGGCGAGCGATTTGCCAAGGTCGAGCTTCTCGTTGAGCGTGCGCAGGCCCTCGTTCATGCGGTCGACCTCCCGCGTGTCTCCGCTCAGCAGGTAGTTGCTCAGATAGAGGCGGTTTTGCATCATCTGGGAGCGCACCTCTTTGGTCGCCTCACCCAGATCCTGTGACTGTTGCGCCGCTTTTTTGGCATCGTGCTCGCGCTGCACCGCGAACCAATTGACCAGGAACAGCGCCAGCACCATCAAGAGGATGAAGCCGAAGTTCATATACAACTTCTTGCCGATAGTCATGCCTGTCTCCTCCGCGGGATCCGATTTACCGCGGCTCGAACTTGAACTCGATGACGCCCGTACTCTCTGCTGGAGCCGGTTCGAAGCGCCATTTCCTGGCTGCGTCGAGGGCGGCATTGGCCAGCACCGGGTGGCCGCCTACAATTCGTGCCTCTTTGACGGTGCCGTTGGGCGCGACCGTGATTTCGACCTTCACGGTGCCGCCGATTTTCATCTTGTGGGCCAGATCCGGATAGCTTGGCTGAACTCTAGTCTTTGCGCGACGATTGATTTCATCGCTTTGCGAAGTCTGAGCTGCGGCGTGCTGCAGACCGAATGTGCCAACAATGCTGACGGCTGCCAGCACTGCTGTCGCGATTCGTTGAGACACAGATCCTCCCCCTCTTCCAAGAACTGGCAAGGGGAGGCGTGCAATGTCTAGTCCAATGGAATCTTCTTGGAAAAACCAAAGTAATGGGTGCTAAGTCACTGAATAGTCAAGAATTAGCTCTTGCACAACCACGCGAAATCGATCCGGTTCAGGATTGGCGTTGTCTCATTCGGCAAAAACGCTGTAGTGTTTCTCAGGGTGAGACAAAATCTCACTCCGAGTCGCGGGATTTCCAAGGAAGGCACCCCTCGGCCATTTCCCTTGACTCAAATTGAGATGACAATTAGTTTCCCATTAGATTCAAGTACTTGTGAATCGCGAAAACTATTTCCCCAGCGTCGGTGCAGATGTCAGTGCTTCTGTTAGCAGCTCGATGGTTCCCCCGGGAGACCGAGCCTTCTCCGGCTCCGATGAGGGTTTCCAGAAGCTTCTGCTTCGCATTGCCGCCAACTCCGGGGATAAACCCAATCCCAACAAGCTGATTGAGTTCTTCTGTCGGGCTACACGCGAATTTTTTGACGTATCCGGCGTGTACTTCTGGCGATGCCAGTCCGGCGATGAACTCGTCGGCGAACAGGCAGATGGGAAGCTGGCGCAGCGTTTTGCGGGAATGCGCCTGCGTCCGCTCGAGAGTACGGTCACCGCCGAGGCCGTTCGGCAACGGCGCACTATCTTTGCCAACCATGTAAGCTCTACGGCGTTCCCGGCAGCGCGGGAATTCGAGGCCCGGTCGCTCCTGGCAGCTCCTCTTGTGGTCTTCAACGAGGTGATCGGAGCCGTCACTTTTCTGCACGACTCCAACGAAGAATTTTTCAACGAGGATTTTGCGGCAAAGGCGACCATCCTGGCAGGACAGCTCGGGAGTCTGCTGGAAGCAGCCCGCTTGACCGAGGTATCCAGGGAAGAGCATCGGCGCGCCGAGATTCTGGCAGAAGTTGCACAAGCTCTGCATGGCAGTCCGGATGTGGGAGCGGTGATCGAGGCGCTGGCCGATCGTATCCGGCTGCTTCTCCGGACGCCGCTGGTTTGCGTGCTATTGCGGCGGGAAGGTCCATTCGAGCTGAAGGCCGTATCTGCGGAGACTCCACAATTAGCGACCTCGGCGCGGGCTCGGCATGATCGGCAAACTTTGCGCTTTGCAGCCGATCTTGCCCAGCGTGCCGTCGCTGCGGGAGAACCCCTCACACTGTCCACCGGTGCCGACGTGCACTCGCTCGGGAACCTCGTCTCTCCCGGGATGTTACTGGCGGCACCTTTTCGCACCGCACGGACGCAGGGCGCGATCCTGATTTATCCGCGACAGGATGGGATTTTCAGCGCCGAAGAACGGTCGTTGGTGGCAGCCATTGCGGGGTTTGGCGCCGTCGCGGTTGCGCATGCGGAACTGCATGCCACCGCCTATGCGCAGGCTCAGGAACTTCACCAACTCCTTGAGATTTCGCTTGAGCTGAGCGCCAGTGGAGACCTGGATCATTTTCTCTCCGCGTTCGTCATGCGCGCGTCCGGCTTTCTGGGCTTCGGACGCTGCTTCATTGCACTGCTGGAAGACGACCAATTCCAGGTGCGTTATGGGATTGAGCGCGGGCAGCCGAGGCGGGTGGACAGTATTTTCCCCGAAGGTGTTGCCACGAAAGCTTTACGCGCCAAGGAAGTTTTCTGGACCGATGAGGCGAGCCGGGTTCCCGGGGCAAACATGGAGGCGATTTCCAATTACAAGGTGCATCAGTTCCTGGTGGTGCCACTGCTGGGGGCGAGCGGGACTCTGCTCGGGATGTTTGGAGTTCTGGATCGCTTGGACGGAACTGGCATTTCGCAAGAGGACATTCGGCGAGCTCGGGCTCTGGCGAATCAGGCGGCTGTGATGCTGGAAGCGGCGCGGAATCTGCATCTTTCCGACCAGCATCGGCGGCGGGCTGAGGCACTGACCGAGCTGGCGCGCGAAATTGAAGGGAGTTTGCGCCTGCCGGAATTTGCCCTCCGCTTTGTGGGCCGTGCAGCTGAACTGACGATGTCTCGCGGTGGACTTTTGGCCATGCAGCAGGAAGGCCGGTGGCAGATCGTTGCGCTGCATCAGCAGCAATTTGCGCTTGAGGCACCTACATCCGTAGGGGCGAGTCCGCCAGTCATTGTGGTTGTACCAGATGTTTCCTCAAAGACCGAGAGCCTCGTGAAACAGGAAAGAGCGATCCCGTCCTCTTCCCTCGATCGGGAGAGTGAACGAGATCTCGGAGCGGCTCTGGGTGAGTTTCTGGCTCGACGGGGCGAAAAAGTGATTTCCGCATTCGCTGCGGACTTCTTTGGTGTCGATGCCGCGGGCAAGCTGCAATGGACTCAATGCACATTGGTGCGTCTGCCGGCCTCGAACGGTGAGCTGTCAGGAGTTCTATGTCTCGCCGGGCGTACGGCTCCCTGGAGCCAGGAAGATCTGGCTTTTCTGGAGACGATGGCGGGACATGCCGCGATGGCGCTTGCCAACGCGAGCCTGTTTACGAAGATCGAGCAGTCAAACCGCCATTGGGTCGAGATCTTCGATGCCATTACAGACTTGATCGTGGTGCACGATCAATCCGACCGTGTGCTGCGAGTGAATCGGTCTCTGGCTGAGATGATTGGCGTGCCGCCATCAGAGTTGATCGGTGTGAACATTCGCGCGCTGATGTCGTTGACCAGTGATTCGGCCTCGTATTCCTGCCCATTTTGCCGTTCCACCGGCGATGAGCCGGCAGAGTTTGCTCACCCTGTTTTTGACCGCACGTATCTGGTGTCGACTTCGCGTGTGCCGGGCGCAACCGGCCAGGGTCTGCAAACGATTCATGTCTTGAAAGACGTCTCCGACCGGAGTGAGGCGGAACGGCGGTATCGCGAGCTCTTTGACAATATTCAGGAAGGACTGTTCTTCAGCACTCCCAACGGCCGATTCGTGGAAGTGAATGACGCGATGGTGCGGATGCTCGGCTACACCAGCCGGGAAGAGCTGCTGCAGATCGATATTCCCACCCAGCTCTATCTCACGCCCGAGCAACGGCAGGTGCATGCCAAGCACATGGAAGAGCAAGGCAGCCTGAGGAACTTCGAGGCGACCCTCCGGCGCAAGGACGGCTCGCCAATTCATGTGCTCATTAACGCGTTCGGGCTCTACGACAGCACAGGGCGTCTGGTGCAGATTCGTGGACTGATGCTCGACGTCACCGGGTTGCGCACGTACCAGTCGGAACTGCATCGAGAGCGCGATTTCTCGGGGAAAATCCTGAACAACACCCAGAGCCTGATTCTCGTAGCGGATACCGCTGGGCTGATCAGTTACGCGAACCGGCGCTGGTACGACGCGGGATTTGAGCAGGGCGAGCTGTTGGGCCGTCCGCTGCTGGAATTGGCTGCGCCCAATTTCGGGCGTCGCCTGGCCGAAGCTGTCCAGAGCACGCTGCATGGGCAGCAAGTGGACAATCTCGAACTGGAGCTTGTGCGTCGCAACGGTGTGTCCGGGAAATTCTCGGCGAATCTCAGTCCGATGCGGGACGAGCAGGGCACGGTAACCAGTATCGTGCTGGTGTTGACCGATATCACTGATTCCGCAATTCTGCGCGACAAACTACTGCACACAGAGAAGATGGCAGCGGTAGGTCAGCTAGTCTCGGGCGTCGCGCATGAGGTAAATAATCCCCTCACAGCCATTCTCGGTTTTGCCGATCTTCTGATGGAGAATCCCGATCTCCCGGAAACCGCGCGCAAAGACCTGCGCGTGATTCTGCAGGAAGCTCAGCGGACCAAGCAGATCGTACAAAACCTGCTCAGTTTTGCGCGTCAGATGCCGCCGCAACGCAATCCGGTGCAGCTGAACGCCATCCTGCGCCGGACCATTCAGTTGCGCTCCTATGACTTCAACAGCCATGGCGTCGAGGTCATCGAGCACCTGGATGAAGACCTTCCCGAGGTGATCGGCGATGCGCACCAGTTGCAGCAGGTCTTTCTGAACATCCTGAATAATGCCTATGATGCCGTGCGCGCGGTCGGCCGGCCGGCACGCATCGAGATCATGTCAACCAAGTCGGACGACTCGGTGGAAGTCTCCTTCTCGGACAATGGGAATGGGATTAGCCACCCAGACAAAATCTTCGATCCTTTCTTTACCACCAAGGAAGTGGGGAAGGGCACCGGCCTTGGCCTCAGTATCTGTTATGGCATCGTCAAGGAGCACGGTGGTGAGATTCTCTACCACAACAACATGGGGGGGAACGGCGCGACGTTCATTGTGCGTTTGCCCGCAGCTCCTCAGACCGCGTCAATGGGCGTGTCCGCAGGGGTCAGACAACCATGAGCCTGCCAGCGATAAAACCTCAACTTTTGCCCGTGCTGCTTGTCGAAGATGAGCCCGCAGTGATGGCTTACGTACAAGCTGCTTTGGAACGCAGCGGATACCCGGTGGTGTGTTGTGAATCGGGAGTCGATGCCCTGCGGCTCTTGGAAACGGGATCTTTCCTTGGCATCGTGTCTGACATGCGCACACCCGGAGGCGTCGATGGAGGCCAGGTGCATGCCTGGATCGCAAAACACAGACCAGATTTGGCCCATCGGCTGGTTTTCATTACCGGAGACATAGCCAACGAGGAAACCGTGGCAACTCTGCGGGAAACGGGTGCCCCCTGCGTCGAGAAGCCCTTCCGGGTCCAGCAGTTCATTGACGTGATTTCAAAAACATTTGGGAAGGCGGAGCAGTGAATAGCAGCGCAAAAGAAGATCTTCGCATACGGCTCCTGATCGTCGATGACGAGCAGACGATCCGAAAGCTGTGCAGTACTGTCGGCGAGGCACTCGGCTTCATCTGTCTGGAAGCCGAGAGCGGCGAGTCCGCTTTGGCTATCCTCGAGGAGCAGTCGGTGCACATGATCCTGACCGACATGGTCATGCCTCACATGTCGGGCCTGGAGTTTCTGGAGAAAGTGAAGAAGTTGCTGCCGCGCACCGAAGTGGCGCTTATGACCGGTCACGGCTCGATCGAGACGGCAGTGCAGGCGATGAAACTGGGTGCCTACGATTACATCACCAAGCCGTTTTCGCCCTTGGAAGAATTGCGGCTCTTTCTTCGAAGAATGGCAGAAAAAGTTCGCCTTGTCGAAGAAAACGAATTTTTGCGGCAGCGCACCGATTCTGAAACTGCCGTGCATGGAATCGTTGGCTCCTCCAATCGCATTCAGGAAGTCTTGCGCATGGTCGCGCGCCTGAAGGACACGCGCACACCCGTACTGATTTACGGAGAGAGCGGCACGGGTAAGGAATTGGTTGCTCGGGCGATGCACTTCCGCGGAGCCTTCGGCAATCGGCCTTTTGTCGCCGTTGATTGTGGATCCCTTGTTCCCACGCTCATTGAGAGCGAGTTGTTCGGATACGAAAAGGGCGCGTTCACGGGAGCGCTGAAATCGAAGCAGGGATTGTTCCAGGCAGCGGATGGTGGAACGATCTTCCTGGACGAAGTGGGCGAGCTGCCGCTCGAACTGCAGGCCAAGTTGCTGCGCGTGCTGCAGGAAAAGGAAGTGCGCCCGGTCGGCAGCAATCAGCGAGTCAAGGTGGACGTGCGAGTGATCGCCGCCACGAACCGCGACCTGGAAACGGCGTACAAGAACGGAACCTTTCGCAAGGATCTGTACTTCCGCCTGAATGTGGTTACGCTTTTTGTTCCGGCGCTGCGCGAGCGCCGCAGCGACATTCCGCTCCTGGTGCATTGGTTCCTCGAACGCTACGCTCCGGGACAGGAGGTTCACGTTTCCACCGCGGCAATGAAGGCACTCATGCAGTACGAGTGGCCGGGAAATGTCCGCGAGCTGGAAAACTGCGTAGAGCGTGCCGTTGCCTTGGGGAATGGCCGCATCATTGAATTGAGTGATCTGCCGCCGTCCATTGCATCAGGCGCTGGGGTCTCGCCCGCACCAGTGCCACACACCACCAAGCCGCCCGTACTTGACCCAGACTTGATGGAAGAGACCTTGGTCGAGGCGCCGCGCATGCCGGTTTCGACTACGGATCTGGAAGACCTTGAACGAGCTACCATCGAACGGGTTTTCGAGCAGGTCAAAGGCGACAAGGCGCTTGCCGGAAGAATGCTCGGCATCAGCCGCGCTACGTTGTATCGCAAGCTGAAGCGCTACAACATCGGCATTGGCGCCGCAAGAGAACCCAGCCACACGCTGCAGTAAGTTTCGGTGGCGACCGGCAATACGAGCGACTTTGTGCCTGTCTGTAATGAAGCTCCAGCCCGTGCCCGAAAGAGATTCCCAAGTCACTTCATCCGGTCGATGAGCACCACCAATTACCTCTATGACGGGGCAAATATTGTTGAAGAGATAGACGGCGGCGGAAGCGTGCTCGCCAAGTTCGCACAAGGCAGTCACGTTGATGAATGGCTGGCAGAACTGCAACCGGGCGGGACGAGCTACTACGAAGAGGACGGCGTCGACTCGGTAAGTTCGCTTAGTAATCTGTCAGGCGCGCTCGCAAATACGTACACGTTCGACTCCTTTGGGAAGCTGACTGGGTCGACGGGAACGTTCGTGAACCCATTCCAGTACACAAGCAGGGAGTTTGACCCTGAAACTGGAATCTTCTACCGCGCCGCCACTACGATCAGAGTTCGGGCCGATTTATCAGCGAAGACCCAATTGGTTTCGGTGCCGGAACTCACTTCTACAAGCACGCTCGCAACAATCCCGTGCTTCTCAACGACCCGTTCGGATTATGGGTGAACACTGGAACGCCAGCTCCGCCAGATACGAACACCATCGTTTGCAATGGTCTTGGCGGCATCATGGTTCAGATCGGGATTAATCAAGATCTGCCCTGTGGCCTTGCTACGTGTATATGGGAACACGAGGAGCGTCACTGGAAAGATGCAATAGCCGCCAATCCCGGCGTCTGCCATTAAGCACCTGCAGGGATTCAGGTGACGTTCTCTAACGGTCAAGAACGCACATCTTCAGAATATGCTGCATCCACAGTCGAGCTTCAATGTTTGACTTACGCGAAGAACCACGCTGGTTGTGACCACTGCAAGCAGGTGATTAACGATCGGATCCACGTGGTCAGACAATATCGGAGTCAGTTTCAATAACATGAAAAAATTTTGCGGACTTGCGCTTATTCTTGTAGTTTTCGTCTCCACACGCTACGGAGAGGGACAGGCAACTCAGGCAGGCGTCCAGGTTGAAATAAGCTCTCTGAAACCTCTTCCGTTGCACGTCACGTTGAGATCGGGGGCGAACAGGCGGGTAGTGATCGACAAGGGTCAACTGCCGTGGGCGACCAGATATGGGATGGTGCTGGTTGCCGCCAAAACGGACAGCCAGTGCTTAGAGAAGGTTCTCCCCGTCGAAGATCGAGGTGTGGGAAAAATCTCGTTAGAACCGAGACAAGTCCTGACCGGAGATGTTGAACTGGAGGGAATCTTTAAGGGTCTCGATGAAGCCAGAAAGAAATCTGATGTTCATCTGTTTTGGGCTTATCAGGCCCCGAGCGAGTTAGGTATTGCTCGCTGGTCTGGTGGGTGGATTCTCATTCCTCGGAATCCGTGACGCTCCTCTCGGCATTTTGCTCGGTGCTCCATGCCGCTTTCCGGTCGTTGTGACCTGCCGATCTGCGCCCTGATCCGGGTGGGTTTCGCTGCCGGATGCGGTCCTGATTCCGGGGAGGAATCCGGGCCCGATCCTGATCTGGTGGTGTGGCGAATCCGGCACAGTCGGGGGTAACGTGGTGGTGCTCCGGGAGGTGGGGTCGGCGTGTCCTGCCAGCCGAAGGTGCGGTGCCGAGGACAAGAGAAAAGCGGCCATGCCTACGGCAAGGGGTGTAGGTATGACACGTCACAACTCGAAGATGCTTCGTGCACAGAAATCGTCGCACAAGGCTCACCGCTCCTTACACTCCCAGGTGTTCTCACGAAGGAACAACGGTATAATCGTGAAATGGCCGACCATGTAATCCACATCTCAGAGGCGGAAGCAGCCCGCAACTTTGCGGAAGTGCTGGCGCGCGTGCGCGCTGGGCAGAGGTCGTGATCGAGAGTGACAAGCTGCCTGTGGCGGTTATTCATGCACCCGTACCGGCGCGGCGCACCATCTCCGAGTGCATCGCCCATTTACCCGAGGACTCGAAAGCCGTCATGGACGACGACTTCGCGAAAGACGTAGAGGCTGCTATCGAGAGTCATCGTGAACCGCTCGAACCGCCCGCATGGGACTAATCCTCGATTCCAGTGTGTTGATCGCTGCCGAGCGGCGGGGCCAGAACGCATGACAGATGCTTGTTGCCATCGCTGGCACAACGGAAGAGACTGAGATCGCTCTGTCAGTTGTGACTCTGATCGAGCTGGCACACGGCGCAGCTCGCGCCGACACTGCGCCGCGCAGACAAGACCGTCAGCAATTCATGCACGAGCTACTCACGGCCTTACCCATTCATCCGGTGACAGTACCGATCGCACTTCGAGTGGGTCAGATCGATGGCGAAAACCAGGCCAAAGGCATCCGTCTTCCACTTGCCGATCTTGTGATCGGAGTAACGGCCCTAGAACTTGGCTATGGTGTGGCAACGGGAAATCTCCGCCACTTCCAG
>Ga0335081_10012391_pt1 | contig 13823 bp, 14 predicted proteins | sample Lox_Sample_35_FD_206713 | JGI IMG/M metagenome (GOLD analysis project Ga0335081, IMG submission 206713) | Soil microbial communities from Loxahatchee National Wildlife Refuge, Florida, United States - Lox_Sample_3.5 | ecosystem: Environmental > Terrestrial > Soil > Wetlands | place: USA... | reverse complement strand
CCTCACCCCTTCTGGTGTTTTAAAAGCCAGGGTATGACGAAGCCAATGCTCATCGTCCCGTTTTGGATAGTCCACCCTGAAATGGGAACCACGGCTTTCCTTTCTCGCCAAAGCTCCCTCCACGATTATCTCTGCCAGATGGAGCATTCCCTCCATCTCCCAATGTTGAACGAACTCATTATTGAAGGCAAGGTTTTTCTGCTTGAGTCCGGTCTTTAGAAATCTTTTTTTCAACTCTCGTATCTTCTCTCTTGCTTCGAGCAAACCAGATTCCTCCCGGAAGATCCCAACCCGGGAAGTCATCAAGGTCTTCATCTCATCCCGAATGAGAAAACTCGGTTCTTCTGCTTTCCGGCCAAAGATTTCTTCAAGTGCGGATTGCAATGCTCTCAGGTGCTCCCGGAAGATCATCTCATCAAGGATCTTTTTTTCTTTCCCCACTTGTTCGGCAGCTTTCCTCCCGGCCCGCTCTCCGAAGATCAGCGTTTCCAAGAGGGAGTTTCCTCCCAAGCGATTGGCACCATGGACGCTCACACAGGCGCATTCGCCTGCTGCAAAAAGGCCGGGAAGTTCTGTCTCGCCATCCGCATTCGTTGGAATTCCTCCCATGGAGTAATGCTGGGCGGGCTGAATCGGGATGGGCTCCAAAATCGGGTCCACTCCTGCAAAGTCCATGGCGATCTGGCGAATCCCGGGGAGGCGTTCCATGATTTTCTCTCTCCCTAAGTGCCGGAGATCGAGGTGTACATATCCGCCTTCAAACCCGCGACCCTGGTCGATCTCTGTCTGGGTGCCTCTCGCAACAATATCCCGGGGACCCAGCTCCATCAGATGTGGGGCATATCGCTCCATGAACCGTTGGCCCTTCGCGTTGATCAGGTATCCTCCTTCCCCTCTTGCTCCTTCCGTAATCAAGATATTCGTTCCGAAAAGGCTGGTAGGATGGAATTGGACAAACTCCATATCCTCAAGAGGGATGCCCGTTTGGTAAGCGAAGAAGGTGCCACTTCCGGTGTTGATCACCGCGTTGGTGGACCTGAGATAGATTCGACCGTAACCTCCTGTGGCAAGAATAACTGCTTTCGCTCGGATCGGAGCAATCTTCCCCTCGAAGAAATGGAGGCAAAGTGCACCCACACATCTTCCCTCCTGTACAACGAGAGAAAGGGCGTACCATTCCTCATAGACAGGAACCCGTAGGCCGGCCACCTGCTCGTAAAGAGTGTGCAGCAGGTTGTGGCCCGTCCGGTCCGCAGCATAGCATGCCCGTGGGAATCCGGCTCCACCAAAAGGTCTCTGGGCGATCTTCCCGTCTTCGGTACGGGAGAAAAGGGTTCCCCAATGCTCCATCTCAATCACCCGCTCTATGGCTTCCCGGCACATGACTTCGACGGCATCCTGATCGGCTAAGTAGTCGCTTCCTTTGATCGTATCAAAGGCGTGATTCTCCCAGGTATCTTTGGCAGGGGCCCGTGCATTTCCCAAGGCGGCGTTGATTCCGCCTTGAGCCGCCACGGAGTGGGATCGCAGCGGGTGGACTTTAGAAAGAATCGCCACATCCCGGCCGGATTTTTTCGCTTCGATGGCGGCCCTCAGCCCCGCCAGACCTCCGCCAATGACGAGAATGTCGTGAGTGATCATTTCCATTTTTCTTGTGAGTTATGAAATTCTCAAAAAAAATAAACATAAGAGAAGACAAATAAGCCGGCGCTGACGATGGTGGAGGCCCAGAACAAAACTTTTTCTTTTTTCACCATTCCCAAATCGATCAGGAAGAGTCGAAGCCCGTAAAGGGCATGAAAGATAAAAACAAAGAGGAGGGCGAGGTCGAGGGCTCTATTAGTGTGCAGAGTTGAAAGCCAGGAGGCCCCCTGGATCCTTCCCACTAAGGAATAGCCCGAAAGGATTTTTAGTCCGACCAGAATGAGGAGCAAGGGGCCGCTGAATCGTACGAAATAGTAAGGAAACATATTTCTCCTGAGGGCTCGAGGATTCAAGGGTTCACGGCCGGAGGGTAGATCGTAGAGCGTAGAAAGTGATCAAATCTGCGCTCCACCGTCCACTTTCTACATTCGAACCCTGGACCCCTTGGACCCTTCATTTACCCAATGTGGCTTTTTGGCGGAGGGGTCTTAGCAGAAAGTCGAGAGCGTCGAGAATATTCAAAAAGACCACATCCGCCTTCTTCATCGCTTCCGAAAAAGTTCCTTCTTTCCCTAAGACACAGATGCCGAAACCAGCCTCCTCGATCATACGCACGTCGTCTGCTCCGTTTCCAATGGCGACCGTCTTGGTCTGTCCCAGTTGGCGCAATAAGTCCAATTTTTTTTGGGAAGCTTCTCCTTCCGTTAGATAGACTATCTCGGCTTTGATTTTTCTCAGAGCCTCTTCCACGCGTTCTTTTTCTTCTTTTGCCAGGATGTAGATTTTCGTTCGTTTGGAGAGAAGGTTGACCTTGTCCTTTGCTTTGGGGTGGACCCGTCGGTCCGAGGCGAGGGTCCCCTCAAAGTCGATGAGGATAAAATCAATCTCTAAATTGCTCTGACCTGGTCTCTCGATAGAGATCATTGTCGCCACCTATGCCTCCTCTCCCGTCGGAGGGAGAGGATCAAGGCGGGGAAAAGAATCATGACGAGACCGTTGGCGCATGACTTCGTAAAGGATCATCCCTCCTGAGACCGAAGCATTGAAGGAGGAGAGAGGGCCTTTCATAGGAATAGAAAAGAGTCTATCACACTTTTTCTTCACGAGGGGCCTGATTCCCTTTCCTTCCGCGCCGATCACGATGGCCAGATCCGTGTTGAGGTCGAGTTGGTAAATAAAATCCTTGGCCTCTCCTGACGCGCCGTAGACCCAGATTCCTTCTTTCTTCAGGAGGTCGATCGTGGCCGCAATATTGACGACTCTAACAATCGGCAAATACGCAGCCGCTCCTGCGGAGGCCTTGACCACCACAGAGGTGATTCCGACAGATCTGTCCTTGGGGATGATGATCCCATGAACGCCACATCCCAGGCCAGTCCGGATGAGCGATCCGAAATTTTGTGGATCTTGGATCCCGTCGAGAATAAGAAAAAGTGATTTTCCGCCTTCCTTCTTCCGAAGGGAGAGAACTTCCCTGAAGTCAGCGTACGGCATTTCTTTAACAAGACCGACGACGTTCTGATGAACACCGCCTTTCGTCATTTCTCCAAGGAATTCCTTCGTCGCGAACGCCACAGGGACTTTCCTTCCATTAGCTAAATCGAGGATCGACTGAAGGGCAGGATTGGGGGCTCGAGTGCTGACCAGAATCTTTTCAATTTGAAGATGGGGCGATTTCAATGCCTCGTGGACAGGATGGATTCCGTAGATGACTGGACACATAAGGTAATGTCAAATGTCAAAGCTCAAATTCCAAATCAAACCCAAAGTTCAAATGTCAAAAATTAAGATTTTGAAATTGGACATTCATTTGACATTTGGATTTTGAAATTTGGAATCTATGTCAAGAGATATCCTCGATAATTTTCTGAACCGCTTCGATGGGATCTTTCGCCTCTTTGATGGGCCTGCCGATGACAAGATAGTTTGCCCCGGCGGAGACCGCCTCTCTCGGCGTCAGGGTCCTCTTCTGATCGTCTTTCTTATCGGAAGGAGCGCGGATGCCTGGGGTGACGATGACGAATTTTTCGCCGCATCGTTCCCGGATGATCCCGATTTCCTGCGGCGAAGCAATGACTCCATCCACTCCTGCCTTAGAAGCTAAGGAGGCGAGACGTCCCACCTCTTCCTGGATCGAACCCTGGACTCCCACTTCCTTTAGTGCGTTTTCATCCATGCTGGTAAGGATGGTCACGGCGAGGATCAAAGGCTTTGTAACGCCAAGGCTTTTAGCCGTTGCCCTGGAGAGATCGACGGTCTTTTTCATCATTTCAAATCCTCCCAGAGCGTGGAGGTTGAACATGGACACGTTCAGTTTGGTAGCTTCCTCGCCTGCCTTGGCCACGGTATTGGGAATATCGTGGTACTTCAGGTCGAGAAAGACCTTTTGACCCTTTTGGAGGATCATATGAATGACCTTTGGCCCGGCATGGGTGAAGAGCTGCTTCCCTACCTTAAATATGCCCACATGGTCCTTTAAGAGCTTCACCCAGCGCTGGGCCTCTGTGAAGTGCTCCACGTCGAGGGCAAAGATGATTTTATCTTTAGGACCGCCAGCCATCAATAAGCTTTCCCCTCCTTTCGTAGCCTATCATATAAATGTTCCCATGGGCTGTCAATGAATAATTTGTGAATAATTTGTAGAATAATTTGTAGAATCTCACGCCCGAATTCCGTTCACCCCTCACCTATCCCTCTCCCCGTTGGGGGAGAGGGATAGGTGAGGATGTCTTTACAGAAAGATAGGTGTCTGGTATAAAGAAAAAAGAGGGTTTATCTAAGATGGAGAGAGAGATGAGTGAGACCGAAATCAGAGAAGAGAACCGGAAGATCCGGTATCTGCGGTTCTTAGTTGATTTTTCTATCTTGTCGATCCAGCAGGATGACCTGCTACTTAAAGAAACGCAGGAGCTTGTGGAGAACGTAAAACGGGCGGCGTGCGCTCTCTTTCCCGGAAAAGAAGAGACCTTTGAATTGATCTACCGGCCGAGGTTTAATCGGGTGATTGGAGAAAGGTTCGGAGAGGACATCTCCTGATCGATCATCTCTTTGATCTTTGGCAGGACCTCTTCTTTTTTCAATAGGAGGATTTCTCCAATCTTTCTCTTTTTGATTTCCGCCAACCCCTTTTTCAAATTCTTTTCTCCCAGAGTCACCCTTAAGGGAATCCCGATGAGATCCGCGTCTTTGAATTTTACTCCGGGGGTCTCTTCGCGGTCGTCGTATAGGACCTCTATCCCATTCTCAGAAAAGGTCTGATAAAGTTGCTCTGCCGTCTCCTTCAGCAAGCCGATGTTCATATTGACCGGGAGGATGAGGACCTGAAAGGGAGCGATCGGCATGGGGAAAATAATTCCATTCTCGTCGTATGATTGCTCGATGGCTGCGGCAACCGTCCTGCCCACGCCGATCCCGTAGCACCCCATGACAATCTCTTTTTCCTTTCCCTGCTCGTCCAGAAAGGTAGCTCCCATGGCCTGACTGTATTTGGTCCCCAGCTTGAAGGTATGGCCGACCTCAATTCCCTTGTCCAGCCTTGTCTCCTTCCCGCAAAGAGGGCACAGGTCTCCCGGGGCAAATCTTCGGATGTCCACAAATTGAGAGACTTTAAAATCGCGTCCTGTATTCACATGGATGAGGTGCGCATCCTTTTCATTGGCGCCTGTGACGAAGTCGGCCATTTCCCGGATGCTGTGGTCGGCGAGAATAGGGACAGAGAGACCGATGGGTCCGGCGAACCCTTTGGGGGCACGCGTGATCTTTTCCACAGTCTCCTCACTGGCTAATTGAGTGTTTTCCGAACCCCATGCCTCTTTCAGTTTCTTTTCGCTGATCTCATGGTCTCCGCGCACCAGGGCGGCGACGCACCCTTTATCGCTCTCGAAGATCAGGGTTTTCACCAAATCCTTTGCCGAGACGTTGAGAAACTGAGTGACTTCTTCTACGGTCCGCTTCTCGGGTGTCGATACTTTCTGGAGAGGTTTCTGAGAACCTTTGTCAGGAGTCCCCGTCTCTTTCATTCGTCTTTGGAATTCCGCTTTTTCGATATTGGCCGCATAAGAGCAGTTTGTACAGCTGACGATGGTCTCTTCTCCGGTTTCAGCCAGGACCATAAATTCGTGAGAGAAGTTTCCTCCGATCAGGCCGGTCTCCGCTTCCACCGCTTTGAACCGCAAACCGCATCGCGTAAAGATGCGCGTATAGGCCTCGATCATTTTTCGGTAACTTTCATCAACGCCCTTCTCATCCACATCGAAGCTGTAAGCATCTTTCATGATAAATTCACGAGCGCGCATGACGCCGAAACGAGGCCGGATCTCGTCCCGGAACTTCGTCTGGATCTGGTAGAGATTGAGCGGCATCTGGCGATACGAACGGATTTCTTTCCGGGCGATATCCGTGATGACTTCCTCGTGGGTGGGCCCCAGACAGCACTCCCTGTTGTGCCGGTCTTTAAACCTTGCCAGCTCGCTTCCATATTCTTCCCACCGATGGCTCTCCCGCCAGAGTTCCGCCGGCTGAACAAAAGGAAGCAATACCTCGACGGCCCCGGCCCGGTTCATCTCCTCGCGGATGATGGCCTCCACTTTCCGGATGGACCGAAGGCCAAAAGGCAGATAAGAATAGATGCCCGAGGCCAGTTTCCGGATCATCCCCGCCCGGAGCATCAGCTGGTGACTGGGGACCTCCGCTTCGGAAGGGACTTCCTTTAGTGTAGGCAAAAAGTACTGGGAATATCGCATTTCCATTCTCCTCAGTGAACCCGTGTGCGTGGGTCGTGTCCGTGCCCGATAAGCCATCATAGCAGGCGGACCCTATGAGTGCAACTTTCTGGGTATTTAAAAAGCGTGGCAGAAATCTTGTATTTGTCCCTCGTTGATTTTGAATCCTTGATTTTTATTGCCTGATAGAGTATAGGTTCTTTACTTATTACCACGGTAAAATAAATTTTGGAGGACAGTAATACTTAAAAGATTACGGGCACGCTACACGGACACGGTCACGGTATTCTTAAAGATATGAAAAGAATCGCTCCTGTTCAAGGACTCACCCTTTTTTTTGTGATCGGATTGTTCATTGTAACGCTCCTCTTTCATTCCCGCATCCCGCTCTGGCACTCTTTGTTGTTCCGCTATTCGGTCTTATTGGGTCTCGTCTTCGTCCTGAAATTGTCGTGGGACCGAAAGGAGAGGGGAAGGAAGGGAACGTTCATTCATCATTTTTCTCCCATCCTGTTCGTCATCCTGATCTATGAGTCCCTCGGCGATTTGATCCAATACCTCCAGCCGGACATCGACCCCCGGTTGATCCAGGTTGATTTTTCCATCTTCGGAGTCCAGCCCACTGTGTGGGCACAGCGTTTCATCGTCCCCTGGCTGACCGATATCATGTCCGTGGCCTACATCAGCTATTATTTCATCCCGGTGGTTTTCATCACCGTCCTCTATTTGAAGAATCGGATGGCCGAGCTGGATCAATCGATTTTCGTCCTGGCCTTTGCATACTATGTTTCATTTATTGGCTATATCCTCTTCCCGGCTGTCGGGCCGCGTTATGCCTTGACGCATCTTTACTCCGTTCCGCTGAATGGAAGCTTTATCACCGATTTTGTCAGAGATACATTGAATGCCTTGGAGCATAACCAGCGAGACTGTATGCCCAGCGGTCACACCCAAATCGTCCTTACCGTTTTATATTTGGCCTATCGCTACGAAAAGTTCCTTTTCTGTCTCCTTTTTCCTCTTGTCTGCACCCTGATCGCCTCCACCATTTACCTAAGATACCATTATGTGGTTGACCTAATGGTCGGAGCGACGCTCGCCATCGGGTGTATGATCTTCGGTCCTCGTCTCTACCAATACTGGAATGTGGAGGGTAGAAGGTAGGAAGTGGTTAAAAGAGGTCGAATCATTTAAGCCATTTACCCCTTATCACTTTCCACTTTCCGATCAGAAGGGCATTTCATAAATTCGGTAGGTCTTGTAGCGTGTCCCCCCCATCGCTTCGATCCCGTGTTGCATCAGGACGTTTTCTTCGAGAATCCATGAACACTCTGCTTCGTGATAACCCTTTTTTATTCCCCTCTTGAAGGTTTCAATGTACAGGAGCCCCTCCACTCCTTTCCTCTGAAAGTCGTGTTTCACGCCCAGAAGCATCACCCGAATCTTATTGATTTTTTTTGAATAGTAAAGAAACTTGATCGCACCCAGAAGCCCGATCTTTCCGTTCAGGTGTTTAAGCACATCGTAATAGTCTGGAAGGGAAACTGAAAAAGCGACTGGATCTTTTCCCCAGTAGGCGAAGAGGATCAATTCAGAGACCACCAGAGGCTTCAGCTCTTTGGCAGTCAGGTTGATCTCTTCGTCGGTCATCGGAACGAATCCCCAATTCCTGCTCCACGCCTGGTTGTAAATCTCCTTGACGATTTTCAATTCCTCGTCGAACTGGCGGAGCCGGATCGGACGGACGGAGAGTTGGGGCTCCCTTTTCCTTAACCTCCCGGTGATACGGTCCAGACGGTCGAGGTGGAAAGTGGGCTCTTGCAGCAGGTAGGCATAGAGATCCATCCTCTTCCTCAGGCCGAATGCCTCCAATAAAGAGGGATAAAGGCGAGGGTTGTAAGGCATCATCAGGCAAGGAGAAGAATCGAACCCTTCGATGAGCAGCCCGCATTCGTCGTTGGTGGAAGGGTTCATCGGGCCGGCCATCTTCTCCATTCCATGTCCTTTCAGCCAATCTGCAACCCTTGAAAGAAGCGCTCCGGCGATCTCCCCCTCAGGAATGGATTCGAAGAAACCGAAGAAGCCCACTTTCTCCTGGTGAAACTCGATGTAATGGTGGTCGATGATCCCGGCAATTCTTCCCACCACTTTTTCTCCCCGGTAAGCCAGGAGTAAGACCATCTCCGAATGGACGCGGAAGGGATGGTTCGGATCGAATTTGAGAAGCTGATCTTTGATGAGGGGAGGGACCCAATACGGATCCCCTCGATAGATCTCCCAGGGAAAGCGAATGAAGGTCATGAGCTCTTGTCGATTCTTTACTTCTTCAACCCGGAGTTCCTGTCCTGTCATCCCGATGGTCTCCTTCCGAGGCGTCTTATCAATTAAGGTTCGCTCGCCTTCCAGCGCTCATTCCCTCTTACAACCATTTTTGATTCTTGTACCACTGATAGGTTAATTCGGCACCCTGTGAAAGCGGATACCCGGGGGCGAAGCCGAGCTCGGTTTTGGCCTTTGTGATATCGCACGTCCAATCTTTCTGGCAAATCTGCTCTGCCATCCCCCTGCTCATCAAAGGTGGCTTCCCGGAGAGTAGGGAGAGATAATCCGAGAGGGAAGCAACTCCGAAGATGAGCCATTTCGGAATGGGAATGGAAAGAGGGGCGACCCCCATCGTCCGGCCAAAGGCATCGCCGACTTCTCTCATAAGATAATCCGCGCCGTCCGAAAGAAAGAAAATGTCGCCGCTTTTCGTTTGCGACTCAGCGGCCAGCAGGATGGCGTGGATCACGTCCTGAACGTAACAGAGGCTGACTTTCCCGCTAAAGCAGGGGTTGATCCTTTTAGAGAGCCACTTGAATAGGGTATAGAAATCCTTATCCCTTGGTCCGTAGACCCCGGCAGGCCGTAGAATAACGAGAGGGATTTCATGAGCATGGGCGAGGGCCAACTCTTCTCCCATCCGCTTGCTCTGGCCATAGGCTGAGACGGGTTCGCATCGGTCAGACTCTCTCTTCTTGGTACCGTTCAGGCAAGGCCCTGCCGCGGCTTGGCTTGAAACATAGACGAACTTCCGGACGCGAGGGTTATGCTCGAGACAGGCGCAGATTAAATTCTCCGTCCCAGAGGCATTGATTTCGAAGTAAGCCTTCTCCTTGACGGCCTTGGTGATGCCTGCAAGATGGAAGACGTGATCAATGTCCTTCACTGCCTCGGCCAGGGAGGTCTTGTCGCGGCAATCTCCGGAGGCCACTTCGACGGGGAGACCCTTGAGCCATTTCAAACCGCTCGCCTTTCGTACAAGGCAGCGGACCTGGACCCCTCGATCAAGGAGCGCCTCGGCGAGATGGCTTCCGATAAATCCCGTCCCTCCCGTCACCAATGCTTTCAAATGGCTCCTGCCTTGTTTAACTCATCAAAATTCCGTATCTTTCTTAGACAGATACGCCCTTCGATTGATCCTTCGTTTCACGAAAGGTTAACCGAAGAGACGAGCTTTTTCAACTTAAAAGTCTGACCCGATCGTTCGAATATCGGTGATGCGATCCAGCAATGATCCGCTGGGCCCCTTTTCTCCGAGGTTCAAGTCGGAAACGACGGCCCTTCCAATTTTTTCTACGGTTGGGCCGGCGCTTCCTGTTTTCTGGATTCCCCAGATACTGTGGATGGCATAGTGCTTCCCTTTATCCTTCCCAAGATAGAGCATGATGTGGCCGGGCAATCGAAGGGTGGTGGCAAGAGGAATAGCTTGATCTAAGAGTTTTTGTTTTTCCTTGGTGGATTTCCGGCCTACCGAACCCAGATCCGTACCGACCATTGCCTGTTCTTTCGAGTTCCGGGGCATCAGAATACCGAAGGTCCTGAAAAGGTCCATGATGAGTCGGGAGCAGTCCCTGCCGCCAAGCCTATCTCCCCATCCGTAGGGATGGTTGAGCATTTTGAAAGCCTGGCGTGCGACATTTTCCTGAGTATAGGGCAGAAAACCCTGATGGACGTCCTCGTCCGCGCGGATGTATCCTTTTCGAAAACCCAGCTCTCCGCTGTCTTCTCTCCAGGGGATATGGATGACATAGAAAGCGTTGGTATTCTTATTTCCGCCAGGAAGCTGGAGGGGAAAAGAGTCTCCCATCTGGGCGGTAAAGGCGGGCTGTCGAAGAGAAGCATCACCAAAAACAATGATCGCATTTCCTGTCACGATCAGCCGGTCCCTGGCTTCTTCATAATCCACCACATCCTTTCTTTCCCTGGCGACGGCCAGGTCATGCGTCTTGATCCATCCGCGGATAAATGGGGTTTGGGCATAGGCCCATTCCTTATCGCGACTAAGATGATAAATTCCAATCGGAGACCCCGGAGAGATAGAAGAATGCTGGAAACGGTCGAACTCATAATCATCAGGAGTCTTCATGGCAAGTTCGTCCGTAGGAAAGACACGAATATCGGTTCTTCTGGCGACGAGAGCATACGACATTCCGCTTCTTTCTTTTACGGACTCTTGGTCCAGATTGCTTCTTATCCTATTCCAGAAAGATTCTCCAAGCGGAATTCCGTTCTTGCCGTACCGGACCTCTTCGGTCCTTCCGAAATGCTCCCAATCCTCTTTCAGAAAGGAAAGAATCTCTTCCCTCGTCCACTCTTCCTTCAGATCTCTGATTCTACAAAGGCGAAGCTCGGGCCTTTTTAGGCTTTCTTCATTCATCTCACGAATCTTCTCAGAGGTTAATAACAGATGCGTAGGATTCTTGATCTTCTTGACCCAAAATTCGGGCCTCTCCATCTGTGGGGTCACACCAGGAAGTCGTTGCGAAGCGAGGAGCACCTGAGGAATACCTCCTGGGACAATCAAAAGTTGAAGAGTAATGGCTGTGATCAGTGTATTAAGAACAGATGAATGATGAGAGAACATACGAACCCAAAACTTTTACGTTTAGTTGAAATACTGCGTTCGGTCAGTTATTAGTTGACGAATAACCAAGTTTACAAATGGTGTCAAGATTTTTTTCTTGACAAGAGAAAAGAAATATATTAAAAATATTCAATCGCGTTTGGTTGAAGACCAAATCGAGTTACCGAAATCTGGTAGCTCTTTTTTTTATGCTTATTTATGGAATAAGTAAATCTCAATTATTTCAGTTACTTTGAGAAACATTAATTCAATGTGAAGGGAGGTAGATCGCCATGGTTTGTCAAACCGTCAAAGTGGGAGCAGAATGCATCTTCATGAAGAAGGCAGGCTGTTCCTACAACGGTGGGAGATGCTATCCCATCGTGGAGTCCTGCAAGGGTTGTGACCGAGTGGTAACTTACGAAGCAGGTTCCTATTGCAAGACCTATTGTGAGCCCGCCATCAAATGGCAAAAAGGGTCTTGCAATTTTGCCACGCACGTCAAGAAGGAAGTTAAAGAAGATAACTTCAAATTGAACCCTTTAAAGGCCTCGAAGCGAAATGTAAGCCAGAGGGCCTAACAAAAATCATCAACCGTTGAACTAAAAACCCTTCTCCTTCATCTCTTGTCCAGAGCAAAAGGAGAAGGGTTTTTTTATTCGATTTGACCCTCGTCCGGAAAAATGGTAAACGTTATTTTATGATGTGGGCCGGCGTAGCTCAGTGGTAGAGCAAGTGATTCGTAATTAATTTAAGCCACTTTTTTTAACCCCTTGATTCTTTACCTGGTTTCTCTTAAGTGCTTGAAAATACAATTGCAAAACTAATTCTATTGGTTCCGGTCTATTCCATTCGATTCTGGTCTTTTTCACTTCCTTTTAGCACAAATTTAGCACAGTCCTCAAGTTGATCTGAATTAGCCTTCAAAATTTTTTATCCTCCCCTGCTTCCAGTCCCTCCACCCAAACCTCACACTCGTAACGCCTCCTAACAAAGCGGTGGTGGTGCCGAAACTTAGTCAAACTGAGATCAAAGAATTTATAGCATTAAATGGATTGGATAAGGACTTACTGGGCGAGCCATCAGAAGCCCTTGAAGCGTGGCGACTGGAATGGGAGGGTCTGGCTAAAGGCTTTATGAATTATCTTCAAGAAAGGTTTACAAGCGTCGAGCATAGGCTTGAGCAACTGGAAGGAGAACGATACGGACATCAAAAGGACTGAATCTGCACATAAGAGAATATCGGGCAGGAGGCAGAGGGTTCGATTCCCGCCGCCTCCACCAATTTGCTGAGAAAAGGCCCTTGAAATTAAAGGGCTTTTTATTTATAGCCTTGTTTAGATTACGTTATCCAAACGTTATCCCACCTCCCAATTCTCATTGACACCCCGTTCCCAATTTAGTACACTACAGTCGAAATCGAAGCTCCCCGCTATCAACCTCTAACCCATCGGGTGGGATATGGTTAAAAGATGGATTTAGACCCCATTTCTGAAAAGGGAATGGGGTTTTGTTTTTCAGGTGAGAGATTGATATGAAAAGGAGGTTTGGATGAGCATTCGGAAGTATACTACAGCAGTTAGAAGGAAAAAGGGAAAGGAAAAGCCAAAGTCTAAAGAGGGTATTTTCATAGTTGAAAAGAGGAGGCATCCCAGAATCAGGTTTGAACTTCCTTTGGATTATTCTCTTGTGGATAGTGGAGAAACCTACGGTGGGATCGTAGGGAATGCAAGTGAAGGGGGACTCCTTGTTTACCTAAGGGAACCTATTGAAATAGGAACGGTATTAAAGATTGAGATTCTTTTTGTAAGAGGATTGGAATTGAACACGATCAAGGCGATTACAAAAGCGGTTTGGTCTGATTTGGCTGCCAAAAAAGTTTTGGGGGAGTACCGATACGGATTGGAATTCCAATCTTTTCAAGAAGGAGACCTCCAAAAGTTAGAGACTTTATTGAAAGAGGTGGGGGAGGCTCACGAGTAGTAAGTGGAGATACGAGGTGAATAAGGGAGAGAAAGAACCCAAACCCCGTTATGGGACTGTGAATTTTGAAAAGAGAAAACATCCCCGGTTCAATGTGGATTTACCAATAGAATATTATCGAGTCGACTCATCCATCGGTCATACTGGTAAGGCTCTCAATATCAGCGAAGGGGGATTGCTGCTTTATTTTCCTGAACAGATGGATATCGGTCAATATATAAGGTTGAAACTCTTTCTCTCTTTAGGTTCTGAATTGAATACAATTGAAGTGCTGGTTGAGGTGGTTTGGATGGACATTCATTTGGATAAAAGCTGGGGGGAATATCGGTGTGGAGTAAATTTTATTGATGTCTCTCCAGAGGATATGATTAAGTTGAAAAATTTTTTGAGAAGCCTTTCGGGATAATTCACAGCCCACGGACGGATTTGAACCGCCAACCCGATGATTACAAATAATATTTTAATGATTTTTGGAGCCCCTTGATTTTGATCCGTTTTCCCGTAAGCACATGAAAATGTAAGGCAAAATCCTTTTCCATTTATACCAGTTTATTTTATCTATTTCAATCAATTCCTTTTAATTCTAATAC
>Ga0335081_10012390_pt1 | contig 13823 bp, 10 predicted proteins | sample Lox_Sample_35_FD_206713 | JGI IMG/M metagenome (GOLD analysis project Ga0335081, IMG submission 206713) | Soil microbial communities from Loxahatchee National Wildlife Refuge, Florida, United States - Lox_Sample_3.5 | ecosystem: Environmental > Terrestrial > Soil > Wetlands | place: USA... | reverse complement strand
ACAAGTTTTTATCGGAGAAGTAAGCCGCCGGAGCCATGCTGATCAGGATCTGGGTGATCACCTGCCGGGCCGGGTCCCGCATCTCCGGTAGCAGGACCAGATCATCAGCTTTTCGCCTTCTGATATACCACTTGATCTTGAGGATCTCTGCGAACTGTATCAGACTGCCCGGGTGGGCAGGCAGGTTGAGGCCGAGCAGTTTCAAGCCCTCACTGCCGTATTCCAGCGCTTCTGCAGACCTGCCCCTGTTCTGCGACAGGGCGGTCTTGATGCTATACGCCTCCGCTTTTTCCCGGTTCGTTCTAACATTCTTCAGGATCACATCAAAGAGTTTCTCTGCTCCCTCGAAATTACAGTTGAGATACCGGCACTCCGAACACTCCATGAACAGATCAAGGGTCAATGCATATTGCTCCCGCCAGCTGTCCAAGGCAAGGAGATCGATCCCTTTTGACAGATACCTTTCCGCCGCCGCATAGGCGGTCGACGCTTTTGCCTTTTTCCCGGCCATGAGATTCAGTGCCGCAAGTTCGTACTTTTCAGCCTGATCGGTTATCAGCTCGGCCCCTGCGTTCAATTGGTCGGCTATATAAAAAACTTTTGCATGTACGTTTTCTTTTTTTGTTTGCCGCAAGACGAGATAGCCGATCTTATAGTGGATATTCTTTTTCTCTTCGCCGGGGATCAGGGAGTAGGCAGCTTCCTGGATCCGGTCGTGGAAAAACAGGAAGTTCTCATTTGCGGGTATGACGAGCCCCTCCCGTAGGGCTTGGTTGAGGTCCGCCAATGCCTGGTCGGATGATTTGTCATACACAATCGCCAGGGTTTCCAGATCAAACCGGTTCCCGATACATGAAGCCAGCTTTAGTATTTCCTGGGTCGCGGTCGAAAGCTTGCTTATTTTCCCCACCAGGAGATCGACCACATTATCGGTAACGTTGAGATGACTGATTTCATCAATGCTCCATCTCCAGCCATGCATGGCTTCGTAGACGAGCATCTTTTCCTCATAGAAGACCTTCAACATCTGGCTCACAAAGAAGGGACTTCCTCCCGTTTTTTGATAGACGATCCGGGCCAAGGGTTCGGACTGTCCAGGGGAGCACCTGAGCGTATCAACGATCAATTGATTCACATGCTCAACGGTTAAGGAGGGCAGGTTAATGCTCGTAACGTTCACGCCTCCCGCTGAGAGTTCGTCGAACAGGAGCAGCAACGGATGGCCGGCTTTGACTTCATTATCACGATAGGCCCCGATGACAAAGAAATGTTTAATGTTAGGATCGGTGATCAGGATCTTTATCAGGTTTAGACTGGCCAGATCAACCCACTGCAGATCATCCAGGAAGAGGACCAGGGGATGCCCTTTCTCTGCAAATGCTCCGACAAATCTCTGAATGACCCTGTTAAACCGGTTCAGCGCTTCGGTGGGCCCCGCGTGGGACAGCGCCGGCTGCTTGCCGATGATGAGCTCAACCTCGGGGATCACATCAACGATTATCTGCCCATTGACACCGAGGGCTTGCGTGAGCCGTTCTTTCCAGAGGTGGACCCGTTCTTCACTCTCGGTCAGTATCTGCCTGATAAGAGTCTTGACGGCCAGAATGACGGCACTGTACGGCACGTTTTTCTTCAGTTGATCATATTTGCCCGAAATGAAATAGCCTCTCTGCGCAAGGATCGGCTTGTGGATCTCATTGATCAGGGCTGTTTTGCCTATGCCCGCATGGCCGGTCACGAGCAGGAGCTCGGTGGTTCCCTGCCGTATCCGATCAAACGCAGCCATCAGGCTCTCAATCTGGCGCTCCCGGCCGTACAACTTCTGGGACAGAGTGAACGTCTGAGGGATGTCACGGGTGCCGAGTTCAAAGCGTTCGACCCGGCCGTCATTGTTCAACTGGGCCAGACAGGTTTGAAGGTCTGCCTCCAAACCGTATCCGCTCTGGTACCGGTCCTCGGCGTTCTTCGCAATGAGCTTCATGACGATGTCTGAGACAGCCGAAGGAATACCGGTCTTGACCTTGCTCGGATATTCCGGCTCCATGGCAATATGGCTGTGAATAAGCGCCAGGGCGTCGGTCGCTTTGAAAGGGAGTTCCCCGGTCAACAGTTGATAGAACACTACACCCAGGGAATAAAAATCCGTCCGGTAATCAACGGACCGATTCATGCGGCCTGTTTGTTCGGGAGACATGTAGGCGAGGCTGCCGCCTGACAGGTCAGGGCGGTGCTCCTGCCCGAGCAAGGACGACATGCTGAAGTTGGTGATCTTGACCTGTCCGGTGTCCGGATTGACGATGATGTTGGAGGGCCTGATATTTTTGTGAATAATCTGGCTTTGATGCAGTTCGCTCAGTATCTTCGAGACCCGGATTGCCAGGTCTAGAAAAACCTGCAGTGGTGCCCCTCTTTGATTGAGGAGGCTTTTCAGTGATACGCCGCCGAAATCTTCGAGGATCAACACCGGACCGCAGTCTGAGGCAACCATTCCGTAGGGTCTGACAATGCCTTCCAGTCCCAGGGACTTCGATAACTCATATTCGTGCCGGAGCGCCTCGATGTTTTCAGCGGTCAGTTGTTCGGGCCGAAGCGTCTTAATGGTGACCGGCTTCTTTTCGTCAACGTTCCATCCATGGTAAACGATCGCTCGGTTACCTTCGTAGAGCTGGCGTAAGACCTTGTATCCAGGGATCGTGATCATATGTTGCATCCCTCTTCTTCCGCTCGGCCTGGCGGGTAGGAGACGATGTCGCTCTCAGCGAGTTCATAAGGAGAATAGGCTGGAATAACCAAAATATCGCAATGTACGCAGTATTACAAACTGGTTTTCTACTGTCAAGTCAAATAAGTGTTCCGGACCTTCTCGTTTCCACTGAAGACCTCGCACCAGCGGCCCAATGCAGCCTGATTTGATCGTTTGCATCACTTTTCCCTTGCTTTCCTCTTCCTGCTGTGTTACAAAGTAACAACACTCTCGGAAATCTCGTGAAGAGTGGGCATCTTTTGCCCACTCTTTTTATTTGGGGGAAACAATGTCCGATGCCGAGGACCGGATACGGCAGGTGCTCGACCCGATACTGCGGTCGCTGGGGCTGGACCTCTGGGAACTGGAGTTCCAGAAATCCGGGCCCAAGTGGCTTCTCCGGGTCTACATCGACCGGGAGATAGGCGGTGGCGTGACGCTGGGCGACTGCGAGGCGGTGAGCAGGGACCTGGGCACGGCGCTCGATGTGGAGGACTTCATCCAGCATGCATACACACTCGAGGTGTCGTCGCCCGGGCTTGACCGTACGCTGACGAAACCGGAGCACTTCATCCGCTTCACCGGCCTGGCGGTCAAGATAAAGACCTATCAGCCGATCGACAAGGAAAAGGTGTTCAAAGGAAAGCTGCGGGGCATTCTTGATACCTTCGTGAGAGTGGAGGTCGCAGAGGGAGAGATCCTGGCGATACCACTCAGCAATATCGCGAAGGCCTCGCTCGAGGTTGAGTTTTAGCGAGACAGTTGGGGCGCAGATTGATGCAGTTAAAGGCGGATTAACCGGACAGGACGCATATCGTGTCTGAGAATAAATCTGAATTCATCCGCGTGTATCCGCGCAGTGTTTTTTGATTTTGTGTATTCATTTTCAGGAGGAAAGCAATGAGCCAGGAATTGATCCAGGTGATCGATCAGATCAGCAAGGAGAAGGGAATCTCGAAGGAGATGGTGGTCGAGGCCGTCGAATCGGCGCTCGTGAGCGCGGCCAAGAAGAAGTACGGAACGCAGCGGATCGCGGTCCAGATCGACCCGAAGCGCGGTGATATCATCATGTACGCCTACAAGAAGGTGGTCCCCGAGGTCGCCAACGCCGAGGAGGAGATCACGCTGGCGGAGGCGATCGAGCTCTTCCCCGAGGCCCAGTTGGACGGCGAGGTCCCGCTCCAGGTGCAGTTCGAGGGGTTCGGCCGCATTGCGGCCCAGACCGCGCGCCAGGTGATCGTGCAGAAGGTGCGTGAGGCCGAGCGCGACGTGATCCTGAAGGAATTCAACGACAAGATCGGCCAGTTGGTCAACGGCATCGTGCTGCGCCATGAGAAGGGCGCCTACTATATCGACCTGGGAAAGACCGAAGCCGTGCTGCCCGCGCGCGAGCAGGTGCCCCGAGAGAGCTACCGCAGAGGAGACCGGGTCAGGGCCTTTGTGCTTGAAGTGCGGGACACCTCCAAGGGACCGCAGGTCGTGCTTTCCCGGGCAAATCCCGACTTCGTCTCCCGGCTCTTCGAGATGGAAGTGCCGGAGATCTATGAGAACATCGTCGAGGTCAAGGGCGTCGTCCGTGAAGCGGGGGACCGAACGAAGATCGCCGTGGTATCCAAGGACTCCCAGGTGGACCCGGTGGGCGCGTGCGTCGGCATGAAGGGTTCGCGGGTGCAGGCCGTCGTGCGCGAGCTCCGTGGCGAGAAGATCGATATCATCCCGTGGTCCGAGGACCCGCGCATCTACATTGCGAAGGCGCTCAGCCCGGCCGTGGTCGAGAAGGTCGGTGTGACCGAGGAGGACCGGTCGGCGCTTGCCGTGGTCGCCGACAGTCAGCTGTCGCTCGCGATCGGTAAGAAGGGCCAGAACGTCAGGCTCGCGGCGAAGCTGACGGGCTGGAAGATCGACATCCTGAGCGAGTCCGAATACGACCAGGAGCGCCAGAAAGAACGCGAACAGGAGATCGAGGCGGCCATCGTCGAGGAGACGCGCAAGATGGCCGAGGAGACCGAGGCTGCCGAGACCCTCGAGGCCGAAGCGGCAGCCGCCGACGAACTGACCGCGATCGAGGGCGTGGGGCCCAAGACCGCCCAGGCCCTCCGTGAGGCCGGTTACGATACCATTGCGAAGGTGGCGGCCATGGCTGACGAGGAGATCCTTGCCGTGCCGGGGATCGGTGAAAAGACGGCACAGAAGATTCTCGATGCCGCGCGCGCCCATGTGAAGAAGTAAAACGCGGCGGAGGGCCGGATTGATATGAAACACGGACCGGAGCGGACCTGCATAGGGTGCAGGGGCGTCTTCCCGAAGGATGAGGTCGTGAGGATCGTGGCAGGTTCAGACGGCACGGTTGTCCTGGACTACCGCGAAAAGCTGCCCGGTCGTGCAGTCTATGTCTGTCCCAAGCGGGCATGCATCGAGGGCGCGATGAGCAAGGAGGCCCTGTCGCGGTCGCTTAAGCTCAGGATCAAGTCGCCGTCGGCGTCAGAATTCACGGCGATGCTCGTTTCGGCCATTAACGGCAAAGTCAGAGCTCTCATTTTCATGTCGGCCAAGTCGGGGAAATTGGCGGCAGGGTATTCAGCGGTGCAGGACGCTCTGGAAAAAGGCCGAATCGAAATGCTGATCTGGGCCCAAGATCTGTCGGACGGCACGAGGGAAAAGCTCCAGCAGGCGGGGGCAGCGTCCCTCCGCCAGGCAACGATGCTGAGCCGTGACGACATGGGGGAGATGCTGGGCCGGGAGCTGGTCGGGGTCATTGCCCTGCTTGACCGGGGCCTTGCAAATGCTGTCTGGAACGAGGCCGGGAGATTAAATAGCTTGATAAATAACGGTGAGTAGAGTAATATACTTTCGCTTAACTTGTTGGGGGTACGAGATTAATGACCGTGATCAGGGTACATGAACTGGCAAAAAAAATGGCGGTGGAAAGCAAAGACCTCATTACTGTTCTTGAAAAAATGGGGATCAAGGGAAAGACTCCGTCAAGCGGTCTTGATGACAAAGAGACCAAGTCCCTGATTGAGAAGTTAAAGGCCATTCGCAAGGACAAGGAAAAAGACAAGGTCAAGAAGGACAAGGAGACTGTTGGCGAACCCGTCGTTTCGCGCGAGGAAAGAATGAAAAAGGCGGCGGCGCTGATCGGAAAGTTCTCGTCTACGCTCGAGAAGCCGGGCGCAAAGCCCAAGCCGGTTCCGATCCCGCCGATGCCGAAGCCGACCATGCCTGCCCCGCCAGTCCTCCCGCCGGCCAGCCAGCTGAAGCCGGCTGTGGCCGCTCCTCCGCCTCCTCCCGCTGCTCCCGTCATTCCCCAGCCGCAGACAGTGGCGGCCACTGCCCAGAAAACCGCTCCCGCAACAACGAGCGTCCGGCCCGCGCAGGTGCAGCCGGTTCCGCGGCAACCGGGCATGGGACCGCGCCCGTCGTTTGGAGCACGCCCCGGTGGACGACCGAGTTTCGGATCGCCGGTGCTCGTGCCGTCCCAGGTGCCGCCTGCTATGTTGCCAGCTCAGGCGCCGGGTAAAGGCTCCAAGAAGAAGTGGCAGAAAAAGAGCGAATTCGAGCAGAAGCAGGAGCGCGAGTTCCGGGAAAAGCCGTCGTTCAAGAAGCTACCGGACCTGAAGACGCTTCCTGCCGGCAAGAGGCCGCACAAAAAGGATGAACGTCACGGTTTGCAAACCGATGTCGCCGACATCACGAAGCCCAGGAAGAAAGTGGTCAAGATCCAGGAAGGCTGCACCATCAAGGAATTTGCCGAGGTAATGGGCCAGAAGGTCGGCGACGTGATCAAGAAGCTGATGACCATGGGAGTTATGGCGACGCAGAACCAGACCATGGACATGGATGCCGCCATGCTCTTCGCCGATGAGTACGGGATCAAGGCGGAGATCGCGAGCATCGAGACTGCCGAGGATATCCTTGAGGAGGCGGCCGACACGGTAGAGTCCATGGTGACCCGTCCTCCGGTGGTCACGATCATGGGCCACGTGGACCACGGAAAAACATCGCTCTTGGACGCTATTCGCGAGACGAACGTCGTTTCCCGGGAGGCGGGCGGCATAACGCAGCATATCGGCGCTTACCAGGTAAGCCTCAAGGGGAGGGATATCACCTTCCTGGATACCCCGGGCCATGCGGCATTCACGGCCATGCGGGCGCGCGGCGCCCAGGTAACGGACATCGTGATCCTCGTGGTGGCGGCGGACGACGGAGTCATGCCCCAGACGAAAGAGGCCATCGCCCATGCGAAGGCGGCCAATGTGCCGATCATCGTTGCCATCAACAAGATCGACAAGCCGGAGGCAAAACCGGATCGCGTGAAGCAAGAACTGACCGAGTTTCAGCTGATCCCCGAGGCGTGGGGCGGCCAGACCATCTTCTGTGAGGTGTCCGCCAAGAAGAAGATCGGACTTGAGCAACTGCTCGAAATGATCCTGATCCAGGCCGACGTGCTCGAGCTCAAGGCGAATCCCGACAAGATGGCCCGCGGAACCGTCATCGAGGCAAAGCTGGACAAGGGCCGCGGCCCCGTTGCGACCGTGCTGGTCCAGTCCGGTACGCTGAAGGTCGGTGATTTCTTCGTAACCGGCGCCCAGTTCGGAAAAGTGCGCGCGCTCATCAATGACAAAGGCGAACGCGTCGACCGGTCGGGTCCCTCAGCCCCGGCTGAGGTCATCGGGTTCTCGGGGGTGCCGCTTGCCGGCGAACGGTTCGTCGTGCTCGAAGAGGAGCGGAAGGCCCGGCAGATCGCCGAGTTCCGGCAAGCCAGGCAGCGAAGCACCGAAATGGCCGCAATGAAAAAGGTCACCCTCGAAGACCTGCATGCCCAGATCCAGGACGGCATGGTGAAGGAACTGAACATCGTGATCAAGGCTGACGTGTCCGGATCGGCGGGCGCCATAGTCGATTCGCTGGAAAAGCTGTCGACGCCGGCCGTCAAGCTCAAGGTCATCCACAGCTCCGTGGGCGCCATCACGGAAACCGATGTGATGCTCGCAGCGGCATCGAATGCCATCATCATCGGCTTCAACGTGCGGCCCGAGCCAAAGGGTGCCGACCTCGCCCAGCGCGAAGGCGTGGACATCAGACTGTACAACATCATCTACAATGCCATCGATGATATCAAGGCGGCTATGGAAGGGCTGCTCGAGCCCACGCTTAAAGAGAAGGTCCTCGGAAGGGCGGAGGTGCGGCAGACATTCCACGTGTCCAAGGTGGGCACCATTGCCGGCTCCTACGTGCTCGAGGGCACCATGACGAGACAGGCGGACGGCGTCCGGGTGCTCCGCGACAACGTGCTCGTGTACGAAGGGAAGCTCCACTCGCTCAAGCGGTTCAAGGACGATGTCCGCGAGGTGCAGGCCGGCTACGAGTGCGGACTCGGCGTGGAGAACTTCAATGATATCAAGGTCGGCGACGTCGTCGAAGCGTATGTCATGGAAAAGGTAGCGGCAAAACTGTAGAAGTGCGTCGTCGCGGCATCGTCCGGTTGACAGAGATCATGTTTATCGGTGTTTGTACTTTTGAACTGCATGTGCCCGACAGCGGCTCGCTCAAGACGAAGAGACAGTCGCTTCGCAGCCTGAAGGACAGGATCCGGAACAGGTTCAATGTCTCCGTTGCGGAAGTCGGAGACAACGACTTGTGGCAGAAAGCGTCCCTCGCAGTCGCGGCCGTGAGTAACGATAGATCCCACCTCAATCAGACGATGGACCATGTCATGAACCTGGTCCGCGCCGTTCCCGAACTGAGCCTCCTGGACTATCATATAGAGATTTTTTAAGAGAACAGAGCAGAAGGCAGAGCGCAGAGAACGGGCAAGCATCTGCGGCTTTTCGTCTGTCCTCTGGGTTTCGACCATTCCTATGTCAAAACCGTCATTTAAAAGAGCCGACCGGGTGGGCGATCAGGTCAAGCATGAGATCGCCGACATCCTGATGCGCAAGATCAAGGACCCGAGGATCGGTTTCGTCACCGTTACGGACGTTGACGTTGCCGACGACCTCAGGAACGCGACGGTCTACGTGAGCATTTACGGCAGCGATGCCGAAAAACAGGAATCACTCAAGGGATTGCGGAGCGCGGCAGCGTTCATCCGGTCGGAGTTGGGCAGGCGGATGAGGATGCGGTACGTGCCCGAGCTGTCGATCCGCTTCGACGCCACGGTGGAGCGCGGTGCGCATATCATGGAGCTCCTGCGCCAGATCGAGGAAAAAGAAAAGAAAGACCACGGGGATGAGTAGCGTGTCCGACATCGCAGCTGCGCTGCGACGCGCAAACAGCATACTCCTGTCGGTGCACAAGAGCCCCGATGGGGACGCGCTCGGTTCGCAGCTCGCGCTGAAACTCGCCCTCGAGAAGCTGGGAAAGTCGGTGACTGCCCAGAACATAGACCCCGTACCCGAGATCTACCGCTTCCTGCCGGCTTCGGAGACGATTCTGACGGGAGGCCGCATCGAGGGCAGGTACGATGCCATCGTAGTGCTTGATTGCGATCCGCCCCGCACGGGACTGTTCGACAGCGGGTGCCCGGCGGATGTGCTTATCAACATCGATCACCATGTTACGAATCCGGATGAGTGGATGCTGAGCCTGATCGATCCCCACGCTGCAGCCACGGGAGAAATGGTCCATGCGGTCATTGTGGAGCTCGGCGTTCCGATCGATCGCGACATGGCCCTCTGCCTGTATACGTCTATCTTCACGGATACCGGGTCATTCCGGTATACGAATACGAGCGCCAAGAGCATGCGCATCGCCGCGGACATGATTGAAGCGGGTGCCGATCCGTGGCTGGTGACCGAGAATGTGTACGAGTCCTTCGCCTACCGCAGACTGAAGCTGCTCGGCACGGTCCTTGCCGGCATGGAGCGAAGCGAGGACGGCCGTATCGCCTGGGTTGTGGTCACCGAGGAGCTGTTCCGCTCGAACGGTGCGACGGCGGAAGACACGGAGAATTTCGTGAATTTCGTCCGTTCCACGAAGGGAGTGGAGGTAGCGGTCCTGTTCCGCCAGACTGCTGAGGCGCAATACAAGATAAGCCTGCGATCAAAAGGCCGCATTGACCTCTCGACGCTTGCCCGTGCGCTCGGCGGGGGGGGGCATGCGAACGCCGCCGGGGCCGTTTTGGACGGCACCCTTGGCGAGGTCCGGAAAACGGTCATCGATGAAGTTGCCGCCGCCATCAGTGCGCAGCTCGGCAGCGGGAACGCGGTTGAACATGGAAGGCATTCTTAACGTCCATAAACCGTCAGGCATCACCTCGCACGACGTGGTTCAGCGCGTGCGACGGATGCTCGGGGAGCGCCGCGTGGGCCACACGGGAACACTGGATCCTGCAGCAACGGGCGTTCTGGTGCTTTGCATCGGCAAGGCGACCCGGATCGCGCAGTACCTCGAGGCGGGCGAGAAGGAGTATCAGGCGGTCATGCGCCTGGGGGTGACGACGGATACCTTTGATGCGGACGGCCGCGTAGTCGAAACGCGAGGGTATGCGCCGCCGGATCGTTCGAGCCTGCTGCAGGCGCTGAAGGGTTTTGTCGGATCGGCCCTGCAGACGCCGCCGGCGTATTCCGCGGTAAAGGTGGGAGGAGTCCCGTCGTACAAGCTGGCGCGACAGGGGAAAGCACTGCCGCTCACTCCGCGGCAGGTGACCATTCGGGGCATCGAGCTTGTGGCCTACAACGATCCGCTCCTGACCGTCACGGTCACCTGTTCGAAGGGCGTCTATATCAGGACGCTCTGCTCGGACCTCGGCAAACAGCTGGGCATGGGAGCGCACCTGCTGAAGCTCGTCAGGACACGGTCAGGCGGTTTTCTGATCTCCGACGCGCTCACTCTTGACCAGCTTGACGGACTCTGCCGTGAGGGCGGGGCTGAGGCCGTGATTATTCCCATGGAAAGGGCGCTTTCGGATGTTCCGGCCCTCACGGTGAGCGATGATGATGCGGACAGGATCACGCACGGGAATGGGATTTCCCGGCCTGTAGCCTTCTCCGGGGAAGGCGTTCTGGTTCGCGTCCACGATCAGCCAGGCAGATTTCTGGCCCTGGCGAGGGTGCGGGGCGGAGAGATAAGGCCGGAGACCGTTTTTGCCTGAGGGAGCAGCGAGCGTGCATGGGGATTATTCTTTTCGCGGGTTCCAACAAAATGCTTTACAATACACGGAAAATATGATATTTTCCTGCTTTAAAACTCACGGAAAGGAGGGTACGGTTGAATGGATAAAGAACAGAAAACCAGTCTGATCAATACGTATCGCAGGCACGGCTCGGATACCGGTTCTCCGGAAGTGCAAATTGCGCTTCTGAGCGGCAGGATCAGCCATCTGACGGAGCACCTGCAGGCGCACAAGCAGGACCACCATTCACGGAGAGGTCTCCTGAAGATGGTCGGTCAGCGTCGGCGCCATCTGGATTATCTCAAAAAGAACGACCTGGAGCGGTACCGTCAGGTGATCGACCAGCTCGGCATACGCAAATAGCACAGGCAGCTATGGAAAAGTGAGGTTTCATGGTAACAACAGTAGAAACAGAAATAGGCGGCAGGCGGCTCGTTTTGGAAACGGGCCTGATGGCCAAGCAGGCGGGAGGCGCCGTCGTTGCTCGATATGGCGACACGGTCGTCCTGTCGACAGCGGTCGCGTCGAAGGTAGAGCGGGAGAATGTCGATTTCCTCCCGCTGACCGTCGACTATCAGGAGAAGGCATATGCCGCGGGAAGGATCCCCGGCGGATTCTTCAAACGCGAGGGGAGGCAGACCGAAAAAGAGATCCTGTCCTCGAGGCTCATCGACCGCCCGATCAGGCCGCTGTTCCCCGACGGGTATTATTTCGACACGCAGATCATCGCGTCGGTTCTGTCCATCGGTGATGAAAGCTCGACGGATCTTATGGGCATGATAGCCTCTTCGGCCGCTCTCGCCGTTTCCGACATTCCCTTCAAGGGTCCCATCGGCTCCGTGCGGGTCGGGTTTATTGACGGGAAGTTCGTCATCAACCCCGGCCTCAAGGAACTGGAGGCTTCGAACCTCAACCTCGTGGTTGCGGGCACGGCCGACGCCATCATGATGGTCGAAGGCGGTGCGAAGGAGCTTACTGAAGACCAGATGCTCGAGGCCCTGGAGACCGCACACCGCGAGATAAAAAAGATCGTAGCACTCCAGAATGAACTTGTTGCGAAGATCGGGAAACCGAAGCGGACCGTCAAGGTCGTGGCGATCGACAAGGAGCTTGCCAAGGAGGTCGTTGCGCTTGCGATGGATCGTTTGCTGACCGCCATCGTCATTCCGAACAAGCTGGAGCGTCAGAAGACCCTCGATGTCCTGCTCGACGAGATCAAGCAGAAACTGAAGAAGGAAGACGACCCCACGAGGAGCCGCCAGATATCGGCGATCTTCGTCGATCTGGAAAAGGATGAGGTCAGGAAGATCATCCTCGAAAAGAACATCCGGGCCGACGGCAGGATGCCGGATGAGATCAGACCGATCACCTCGGTGGTCGGGCTGCTTCCGCGGACCCACGGTTCGGCACTCTTTACCCGCGGAGAGACCCAGGCTCTCGTGGTCGCGACGCTCGGAACGTCCGAGGACGAACAGCGGATCGACTCGCTCGAGGGTGAATACTTCAAGACCTTCATGCTCCATTACAATTTCCCGCCCTTCAGCGTCGGCGAGACAAAACCGCTCCGCGGGCCGGGCAGGCGGGAGGTCGGCCACGGTGCGCTTGCGGAACGGGCGCTCAAAGCGATGGTCCCGACCAAGCTGGAGTTCCCCTATACGATCAGGATCGTGTCCGACATCCTCGAGTCCAACGGGTCTTCGTCGATGGCCACGGTTTGCGGCGGGACTCTGGCACTGATGGACGCCGGCGTGCCGATCAAGGCTCCGGTTGCCGGAATCGCGATGGGCCTGATCAAGGAGGCCGACAAGGTCGTCGTGCTCTCCGACATTCTGGGCCTCGAGGATCATCTCGGCGACATGGACTTCAAGGTAACCGGTACGAGCCAGGGGATCACCGCGCTCCAGATGGACATGAAGATCGAAGGCATCACCATCGACGTGATGCGCAGCGCGCTGCAGCAGGCAAGAGAGGGAAGGCTTCATATCCTCGGCAAGATGCTCGATACGCTTCCCGCTCCCCGCAAGAACCTGAACCCCTTTGCACCGAGAATCATCACGATGCAGATCAATCCCGACAAGATCAAGGATGTGATCGGGAGCGGGGGCAAGGTCATTCGCAGCATCGTGGAGCAGACGGGAGCCAAGATCGACATCGAGGACAGCGGCGTGATCAATATCGCGTCTTCGGACGAGGCCGCCGCAAACAAGGTAAAAGAGATCATCCGCGGCATTGTACAGGAAGCAGAGGTCGGGAAGCTGTATATGGGCAAGGTACGGAAGATCATGGACTTCGGAGCATTCGTCGAAATATTCCCGGGCACTGACGGTCTCCTTCACATATCTCAGATATCGGAAAAGAGGCTTGAAAAGGTGACCGACGAGCTGAAGGAAGGCGATGAAGTGCTCGTGAAGGTGCTCGAGATCGACCGGCAAGGGAAGATCCGGCTCTCACGGAAAGAAGCGATGCGGGAGAAGGCCAAAACGCACTAACAATATCTAACTCTGATTATGAACGCTATGGGAAAGGAAATAGGGGACTCGGCGAGACGACCTATTTCCTTTTTTTATTTCAGGTGAAACGCCGTGCACCGCATGAATGCGCGGCTGTCGTTTCGGGAGCGGTACAATTCAGGCCATCCTGCGCAGGACCCTGTACCGGTCCAGGGATGTTTTCGAAAAGACGGGGGCTGTCGTGCCGAAATATGATCTAGTCGTGGTCGGCGCCGGGCTGGGTGGACTTGCAGCAGCGGCGCTCGCCGCACGCATGAACAGAAGCGTGATCGTGCTCGAGCCCGGTGACACGGCCGGCGGCGCCCTGGCGCCGTACCGGAACAACGGATTTCTGTTTTCACCCGGCCCCATCCTTTCCTTCGGGTTCGAACGGGGAGGCATATTTCAGCGGCTCAATGAGCGCCTGGGGATCGTCCAGAGTTCCTCGCTCCGGTCTCCCTGCTACCAGGTTGCC
>Ga0335081_10012389_pt1 | contig 13823 bp, 14 predicted proteins | sample Lox_Sample_35_FD_206713 | JGI IMG/M metagenome (GOLD analysis project Ga0335081, IMG submission 206713) | Soil microbial communities from Loxahatchee National Wildlife Refuge, Florida, United States - Lox_Sample_3.5 | ecosystem: Environmental > Terrestrial > Soil > Wetlands | place: USA... | reverse complement strand
CCGCCGAGAGCACAAGGTCCCTAGCCGCCGGGACCGGCGGCCCCAGAGTGCCCCGGATGCGGCTCGCCGTCGCCGGCCTCGTGGTGGTCGCCGAACACCCGGACCGCGTACGCGGCCGCCTGGGTGCGGCGCTCCATGCCCAGCTTGGCGAACAGCGCGGACACGTAGTTCTTCACGGTCTTCTCGGCCAGGAACATCCGCTCGCCGATCTGCCGGTTGGTCAGCCCCTCGCCGATCAGCTCCAGGATCCGCCGCTCCTGCGCGGACAGGCCGGCCAGCGGGTCGTGCTTAGCGGACTGATCCCGCAGCCGGGCCATCAGCTGGCTGGCCGCCCGCGGGTCCAGCATCGACTGGCCCGAGGCCACCGTGCGCACCGCGCCGACCAGGTCGGTGCCGCGGATCTGCTTCAGCACGTAGCCGGCCGCGCCGGCCATGATCGCGTCGAACAGCGCCTCGTCATCGCCGAACGAGGTGAGCATCAGGCAGGCCACCTCGGGCATCCGGGAGCGGATCTCCCGGCACACCGAGACGCCGTCGCCGTCCGGCAGCCGCACGTCCAGCACGGCCACGTCCGGCTTCAGCGCCGGGATCCGGGCCAGCGCCGAGGAGGCGGTGCCGGCCTCGCCGACCACCGTGATGTCCGGCTCGGCCTCCAGCAGGTCACGGACCCCGCGGCGGACGACCTCGTGGTCATCGAGAAGGAACACCTGGATCGTCTGCTTGGCCTCAGCGCCCGCCCCGGGGCCGCCCGCCGGACTACTCACCGTAACTCCTGCTGTTTTCACAAGGTTTGCCCCGGACATTACGCCGACCGGGGCTGTGTGTCACTTCAACTCTAGGCAGTTCGCCCGCCCCAGGTTAAGGACCAAGGTCCCCGGTGGCCAGGCCGCACGGTCCTTATCCGCTAGGCTCTGCATCCGCCGGGCTCTGCGCGCCTACCGTTCGTTCCCTGGAGAACCGCGATGAGGCATGTGCCGTGAGACCCTGGTCTCCGGGACCTCAGCCCGTAGCCAGGGCACGCCGTGGCGGGTCAGCATCGGAGGCAGCGCCCGACCCATCGGGCGCGCCCGGCACAGCCGGACTTGCGGCGGCTCACCCCGGGAGGCGCAACATGTCACTGTATCCGACCGACCACGCAGGGCTCGAGATACTGTCGTTCGACCGGTGTCTGGAACTGCTGGCCACAGTCCCCATCGGCCGGGTCAGCTTCCTGGCAGACGGCGAGATCGTGGTCCTGCCAGTCAACTACCTCATGGACGGCCCGGACCCGGTCTTCCGGACAGCCCGCGGATCCAAGCTATCCTCGGCCGAGGGCTACAACCTGGTGGCGTTCGAGGCCGATCACTACGACGACCAGACCCAATCGGGATGGAGCGTCCTGATAAACGGCCGCGCCTGGGCAGTCTACGACGACAGCGAGATCCAGCGCCTGGATCACCTCGGCCTGTACCCGTGGGTCGAACCCGAGGCCCGCCCATTCTGGATCCGGATACGGCCCGCCTCGATCAGCGGACGGCAGACACCAGGAATCGACTAGTTCGCCGACGGACAGGTTTGCCACGCCCATGACCAGCACAGCCGGGACCTTGGGCAGCCAGCACTGTGGGTTCCCTCGTCTACTCCGCCAGCGCGGCGGCCTTCCCCTGGCTCGCCGGGATCATCACAAAGCCGTCCTCACGCCGCGGTGCGGGACCCAGCGGCGCCAGCGGGCGTGTTCCGGATCAGCCGCCGCAGCCGCCGCGAGCGCCGTCGCCGCCGGTTCGGGCACGGCCACGACCGGGCAGTCCGCGCGCCGCGCGCAGGCACGTCCCACCGAGCCTGGCGCCAGCCGACGCAACAGCCCCCGGCGCCGGCATCCGAGCACGATCACGTCGTCGCCGTGCGCGAGGCGGGGCAATTCCACGGCGGGCCGCCCGGAGAAGGCCTGCTGCTCGATCGCCACGTCGCCGGGCATCCAGCCGACGGCCCGGGCGATGGCCCTGTGGATCAGCTCGTAGCCGTGTTCCATCCTGTCGTCGTACGGGTCCTGGGGCACGCTAAGGACGCCGAATCTGTGGTCCGCGGCCGGAGCGGCCGGCGGCCGGAACACGTGAACCAGCAGCAGACGCGCGCCACGCCGACGGGCCTCCCCGATCGCCCAGGCCAGCGCCCACTCGCTGGCCGGTGAGCGGCTGATGCCCACGATCACGCGCGGGACCCGGCCGGTTCCGCCGTTCATGGCCCATCTCCTCCCGCAGCGCGGGCGCATCGCCCGCCATCCTGGTCATGCGTCATTGTCGAGGCCAGGGCGGCGGTGAGATAGGGCCGTCTTCCCCGCGTCGGCGGGACCTTCGGACGTTCGGTCCCTGGACTTCAATGACGGCTCCGCGCACCTACGGGGATATCGCCCTGATCCGCCTGCGGTAGGGGCCTGGGCCGCACGTGGGCTGGGCCGAGACCTGCGAGTGATCTCCTTCACTCCATGACCGTGATCAGGCGGCGGAAGGGACCACGATTCCTTTGGGATACTCTGCCCTTTCGGCCCTCCCGGCACCGACCGCAACCCATGCGGGCTCGGAGCACACCCGCAGGCTCGTGACGCCACCGTCTGCCCGAGCGCAACGGCGCTCTAGGGCCGAAGGTCCTGCTCGCGGTGGGACCAACGGCCCGACAGCGGCCGCGGGTTCAGCTTGCTTCGGCCATGTCTTCGGCGAACTGACTGTTATACAGCTCGTAATAGAAGCCGTGACGGCGCAGCAGGTCCTGATGGCTGCCCTGCTCGACGATCCGGCCCTGATCCATGACCACGATGGTGTCCGCGTTACGGATGGTGGACAGCCGGTGCGCGATCACGAAGCTGGTCCGCCCGCGCCGCAGCCGCGCCATCGCCTCCTGGATGAGAACCTCGGTGCGTGTGTCCACGTTGCTGGTCGCCTCGTCGAGGATGAGGACGCCCGGGTTGGCCAGGAAGGCCCGGGCGATCGTCAGCAACTGGCGCTGCCCGGAGGAGATGTTCGACGCATCCTCGTCGAGCAGGGTGCGGTAACCATCGGGCAGGGTGCGCACGAAATGGTCGACGTAGGCCGCCCGGGCGGCGGCCACGATCTCTTCGTCCGTCGCGCCTTCCCTGCCGTAGGCGATGTTGTCGGCGATAGGGCCGGCGAACAGCCAGGTGTCCTGCAGCACCATCCCGAAGCAGGCCCGCACCTGGTCCCTGGTCAGGGCGCGATAGTCGGCACCGTCGAGCAGGATGCGCCCGCTGCCGATCTCGTAGAACCGCATCAGCAGGTTCACCACGGTGGTCTTGCCGGCGCCGGTGGGGCCCACGATCGCGATCGTCTGGCCGGGCTCGGCGGTCAGCGAGAAGTCCTCGATCAGCGGGGTGTCCGGGTCATAGCGGAAGGACACGTGCTCCAGCTGGACCCGCCCGGCCACTGCCGCCGGGACGGCGGGCACCAGTGTGGCGGTTCCGGCGGGCGCGACGGCGGGTCTGGTATCGGCTGCCTCATCCGGGGCGCCGAGGAACTCGAACACCCGCTCCGCCGAGGCCAGGCCCGATTGCAGCATGTTCATTTGGGCGGCGATCTGGGTGATCGGCATGGTGAACTGCCGCGAGTACTGGATGAACGCCTGGACATCGCCGAGTGATATCGCGCCCGAGGCGACCCGCCAGCCGCCGAGGACCGCGATCACCACGTAGTTGAGGTTGCCGAGGAACTGTACCGACGGCATGATCACCCCGGACAGGAACTGCGCCCGGAAGCTGGCCTCGTACAGCTGCCTGTTCTGGCGGCCGAACTCCTCGATCATCGGCTTGCGGCGGCCGAACGCCAGCACCAGGCCGTGCCCGGTGTGGGTCTCCTCGACCAGCCCGTTCAGGGTCCCGGTCCGCTCCCACTGGTCCGTGAACTGGGTCTGCGACCGGCGCGCGATGACGAACGTGACCGCGACTGCCAGCGGGATGATCACCAGCGACACCGCCGCCAGCAGCGGCGAGATCCAGAACATCATCCCCAGCACCCCGAAGATCGTCAGGACCGAGGTCAGCAGCTGGCTGAATCCTTGCTGCAACGTGGTGGAGAGGTTGTCGATGTCGTTGCTGACCCGGCTGAGGATGTCGCCATGCGGGTGGCTGTCGAAATACCGCAGCGGCAGCCGGGCCAGCTTCTCCTCCACCTCGCTCCGCAGCCCGCACATGGCGCGCTGCGTGATGCCTGCCATGATGTAGCCCTGTCCCCAGGTGAAGACGGCGCCGAGCAGGTAGACCAGCGCCGCCAGCCCGAGCACCCGGCCGAACGCGGCCATGTCCACGCCGACTCCGGGCGTGACGGTCATCCCCGACAGCATGTCTGCCAGCTGCCCCTGCCCGTGCGCCCGCAGCAGCGCTTCGGCCTGCGCCTGTGTCATCCCCGCTGGCAGCCGCTTGCCGACGATGCCGTCGAACAGGATGTTGGTCGCGGTGCCGAGGATCTTCGGGCCGCTCACCATCAGCCCTACCGAGATCACGCCCAGACCGACCGCGGTCACCAGCTTGATCCGCTCTGGCCGCAGCCGGGCCAGCAGCTTGCGCAGCGTCCCGCGCAGGTCCTTGCTCCGTTCCGCGGGAAGCCCCATGCCTGGGCCCATCGGGCCCCGGCCCACCGCCGCGCGCACGCGGGCGCCCCCGCCGATCACGCCGCCACCCCCTCGCCCAGCTGCGAGGTGACGATCTCCCGGTAGGGCGGGCAGGCCGTCAGCAGCTGCCGATGGGTGCCGATACCGGCGATCCGGCCCTCGTCGAGCACGATGATCTGGTCGGCGTGCATGATCGTGCTGACCCGCTGGGCCACGATGACGACGGTCGCGTCTCGGGTATCGGCCCGCAGCGCCGTGCGCAGCCGCGCGTCGGTCGCCGCGTCCAGCGCCGAGAAGCAGTCGTCGAACAGGTACAGGCGGGGGCGTTTCACCAGCGCCCGGGCGATCGACAGCCGCTGCCGCTGGCCGCCGGACACGTTCGTGCCGCCCTGGTCGATGGGGGCGTCGAGCTGACCGGGCATGCTGGCCACGAAGTCGCGCGCCTGCGCCACGGTGAGCGCGTGCCACAGTTCTGCCTCGGTCGCCTCAGGCCTGCCGAACCGCAGGTTGCTCGCCACGGTCCCGCTGAACAGGAACGCCTGCTGCGGGACCAGCCCGATGGAGCTCCACAGCAGGTCCAGGTCCTGGTCCCGCACGTCCGTCCCGTTGACCAGCACCGTGCCGGCCGTCACGTCGAAGAACCGCGGGATGAGGTTGAGCAGCGTGCTCTTGCCGCTGCCGGTGCCGCCGATGACGGCGCAGGTCTGCCCGGGACGAAGCGTGAAGGTCAGGTCATGCAGCACGGGCTGCTCGCTGCCCGGGTAGCCGAAGGTGACGCCGCGGAACTCCACCACGCCCGTGATGCTGGCGGGGGCGACCGGCCGCGGCGGGTCGCTGACCGATGGCGCCGTGTCCAGCACCTCCTCGATCCGCTCCGCGCTCGCCATCGCGCGCGGGACCAGGATCACCATCATCACCGCCATCATCACCGATATCAGGATCTGCATGATGTAGGTGAGGAACGCGGTGAGGTTGCCGATCGGCATCTCGCCGTTGCTCACCAGGCGGCCGCCGAACCAGAGCACCGCGATGCTGGACAGGTTGAGGATGGCCATCAGCATGGGGATAGCCAGCGCGAAGATCCGGTTGACCCGTAGCGCGGTGGCCGTGAGATCGGCGTTCGCCGCCTGGAACCGCCGCCGCTCGGACGGCCCGCGCAGGAACGCCCGGATCACCCGCACGCCGGTGATCTGCTCGCGGAGCACCTGGTTGATGCGGTCGATCTTGGCCTGCATGGACCGGAACAGCGGCACCACCATGACCAGCATCACGCCGATCACTACGGCCATGACCGGCACCGCCACCGCCAGCAGCGGGGACAGCGCCGAACCCTCCTTGACCGCCATGATCACACCGCCGACGCACATGATCGGGGCGATGACCATCAGGGTGAGGGCCATCTGCAGGAACAGCTGGATCTGCTGGATGTCGTTGGTGTTGCGGGTAATGAGGGACGGGGTCCCGAAGTGATTCATCTCACGGGCGGAAAAGCCCTGCACGCGTCCGTAGACGTCGGCGCGCACATCCGCGCCGACCCCCATCGACACCCGCGACGCCCAGTACACGGCCACGATGGCCACCGCACCCAGGACCAGCGTGATGCCCAGCATGAGCGCGCCGGTGTGGAAGATATAGCGGACGTTGCCCTTCACCACGCCGTTGTTGATGATGTCCGCGTTGAGATTGGGCAGGAAAAGGTTCCCCACGGTCTGGATCACCAGCAGCGTGACCACCACGGCCACCTGGGCCGTGTACGGGTGCAGGCGCTCGCGCAGCAGCCGGGTCAGCATGATGGCGCGCGCCCCTCGATGACCTGCCCCTGCATCTCGGCACGGCTAGCGACCGCGCCATTCCCCGCGGCCGTCCGGATCATCGTCCCAGGAACGTTCACGACCAAACAATGCCTCCGCCGCAGGTCCGGGCGGTAGGGACAGGTGGCCGCGGCCGACGGGACCTTCGCCCCGCGCGGCCCGCCGCCGGCCGGATGATCGAAGGGCTTGACGAGACCGAGAACCGGAAGGCAGGTCCTAGCGCCGCGGGCTCCACCGCGGCCCGGTCGCCAGCCACTCCGTGTCCCAGCCGGACAGCCGACGGCGGTCGAGGGACCTGCGGACCAGCCAGCCCGCCATGATCAGCGCGGCGGCGAGGCCGCCGACCGCCGCGCCCGCGGCCAGCTGAGCCTGGCCTGTCACCTGGTCCCGGCTCAACGGCGGATCGGTCAGCCGACCGGCCCGGTCGACCCATATCGGCGTGCTGTGGCCTGCGGCCACGTCGGCCGTCACGTACAGCTCACCGGTCCGGACCTGCCCGTCCGGCGCCCGCCACCGGGCCTCGACGGAGAAGCGAGATGGCGATCCGTAGCCGGTCAGCACGGGTGAGGCCCGCAGCAGCGTGGCCGTGACCTGGGCCAGGCTGGCCCGCTGCGCCTGGGCTTGCCGCGCGGACGAGTTGTAGCCCCAGGTCCCGGCGGCGTACGCGGCGAACGGGGCGGTGGCCAGGAACGCGGCGAGCAGCGCGCCGAGCACGATGGTCTCGGCGCGGTCTGTCCCGCGCCGCAGTGGGTTGCGGTCCAGTCGCTGGCCGCGCAGCATCCGGGTCAGCCAGCAGGTCCCGAGCCTGCGTCTTAGTCGCATCACCACGTCAGCACCTCTTACGGCCACGGTCTACGCCGTCCATGATCTGCTGGCGCCGTCCCTGGCAGCCAGGGGCCGACCTCCCCGCCTGGCCGGGACGTTCGGTCCAGGATCGCCGGCCGAAGGGCCGCTGGTGTCAACCACATCACCGGAGCTCGATGCGGCGACCGGTGATCTGGGCGGGGATGATGCGCAGGTAGACCTCGCGCTCGCCGCCCGCCCACGGCCAGACCGCGGCGTCTTCCTGCAGGCGCCGCAGCTCGGCCGGCTGCGTGACGCGGTGGGCCTGACCACGCACCAGTACGCTCCAGCCCTGGCACAGCGCCTCGTCGATGTGGTCGGCCTCGAGCGCGACCTGTTCGTCGGCGTGGCCGTCGATGACCGTGCCCTCGGCGGTCCTGATCACGATGGTGTCGGCCAGCATGGCGAAGTTGACCGGCACCACCACCGGGCCGGACAACGTCCCGAACGCGATCCGCCCGACGCCGCCCGGTGCGATCAGCCGGTGGCACTCGGCCGGCGTGAGCTTGCTGATAGCCCGCAGGTCAACCCGGCGGCGATAGCCTGGCGGGGCCTCGGCTCCGGCGCCGAGCAGCGCGGCCGGCGTGGTCCGCAGGGCGGCGGCAAGCTGCCTGAGGGCGGCCGAAGTCGGGCGGGCCGGGTACCGTTCCAGGTATTCCAGATAGCGCAGGCTCAGCCCGGATCGCGCCGCCACCTGCGCCACGCTGAGGTGCAGTTCGGCGCGCCGCCGCGCGATCCGCTTGCTCAGGTCACCCGGGTCCGGTGGCGACGGCCATCGCCCGGACTCGTCGGGACGAGATATCTGATTAACGGTCATCGGGATCGCGGCGCCCGGCGGGACGCCGCTTCACCTCCTCGGCTGTATCGCGGTCGTGCGGGGCCTGCAGCCCTCACATAACCCACCCTCACCAGGGCGAGGCCCGCCGGCGAGTGGCCTACGCCAGGTCCGGCCGGGACGTTCGTCCATCGCGGCAGCAGGCGACCCGGACATGGCCGTGGTCTGTCGTCGAGTGCTCGGCGGGCATAGCCTTCAATGCCATGGGCCTGCTCGATTCCTGGACTCCTGGCAGCCATACGGCCGACGGGATCACGCATCGGACGTACCGCAAGGGCAGTGGGCCGGGCGTGATCGTGATCCACGAGATCCCCGGTATCACGCCTGCGGTCATCGCGTTCGCCGAGGAGGTGGTGGCGCGAGGGTTCAGCGTTGTGCTGCCGTCGCTTTTCGGCCGCGAGGAGGCTCCCGCGACCGTGCGCGAATCGTTGCGCAGCATTGCCCGCGTCTGTGTCAGCAGGGAGTTCAGCCTGTTCGCGCTCGGGCGGACCGGTCCGGTGGCGACATGGCTGAGGTCCTTGGCCCGCGAGCTGCACGCCGAGCTTGGCGGGCCTGGCGTGGGGGCCGTCGGTATGTGCCTGACCGGAGGATTCGCACTTGCGATGCTCGCTGACGCGCCCATCGCGGCACCTGTACTGGCCCAGCCGGCATCGCCGGCGCCCGTGGGTAAGGCCCGCAAGGCCGACCTCGGACTCAGCCCCGGCGACCTGGCGTCGGTGAAGACCAAGGTCGCCGCCGGATGCCAGGTGCTCGGCCTGCGCTACGACCGCGATCCCGCGGTTGGCACCCGCTTCGACACCCTTCGCCGCGAACTGGGCGGCAACTTCATCGCGGTGGAGTTCCCTGGCCGAAAGCACGCCACGCTGACCGAGCACCGCCAGCAGGACGGAGTCGATCGGGTGCTGACGTTCTTCGAGGAGAAGCTCAAGGTGGCATCCGATCAGCAGCCTGACGAGGCGTCCCGCTCGTCACCGTGAGGGCTGGTGCAGCCACGCCGCGAAGGTCTCGGCGCGCTTGCGCAACTCATCCGGACCATGGCTCATGAGGTGACCGCGGGCTGGTGGTGGTGCTGGGCGGCGGCCAGGAGCTCAGATAGAGCGCGCTCGATGCCGCGGGCGAGCACGTCGAGGTCGGGGCTGGCGGTGAAGTCGCCGGTGATCCCGAAGGTGACGGTGCCGCAGTAGGTGAAGATAGCGATCCCGGTACGGAGCGTAGTCGCGATCGGGACGTAGGGGATGATCTCGACCAGACGGCGGCCCATCCCGTACAACGGCTGCCGCGGGCCTGGCACGTTCGTGGTGACGGTGATGATCTCCCGCTGGGGCAGGCCGAATGCGAGCCTGACCCACCGGGACCACAGCGGGTACACGCTGTAGCGGCCTAGGCTGGTCAGCGACTGGCCGGCCATCGCTTCCTTGCTCGCCTTCAGCGCCTGCAGCCCGGCCTGGACGGCCCCGAGTCGCTGCACCGGGTCGGCCACGTGGACGGGCAGGTCAGCCAGCACCGCTGAGACCTGGTTCTCATAGATGCTCTCTTCGCCTGGTGCCCGGAGGGAGACCGGGACCAGCGAGCGGACCATGTGCGGCCCGGGCTGCTCACCGCGGGCGAGCAGTAGTGCCCGGAAGCCGCCGCTGATCGCGGCCAGGGCCACGTCGTTCACGGTCCCGCCGAATTCCCGCCTGATCAGCTTCACGTCATCCAGCGACGCCCGGGCCCAGGTGAAACGCCGCTCCCGGCCGATGGGCCCGCTCAGCGAGGATCCAGTGGCCGGCCACGCGGCCGGGGCCAGCGCCGCGAAGGCGCGCACCGTGTCAGCGGCCTGACGGATGGTCCTGCCCGGATGGGACGCTACACCGCCCAGCGCGAGGGCCTCGCGGAACGGGAGGACGGCGTCGCCCAAGACGGCCTCCGCGGCCAGCTCGAGGGGCGAAGGCTCCGGGCCTGGGAGACGGTCACCGACGGCGGCGGGCGGCGCGGGCTCGGGCGAGAAGTCGAAGATGACCCGGTACAGGTCGGTGCCGGAGACCCCGTCGACCATGCAGTGGTGCACCTTGGAGATCAGCGCCCAGCGGCCCCCGGCGAGCCCTTCGATGACCCAGTACTCCCACAGCGGGTGATCGCGGTCCAGCCGCTGGGACATCACCCGCGCCATCGTCCCGGCGAGCTGCCGGTCTCCTCCTGGCGCGGGCAGGGCGATCCGCCGGACGTGGTAACCGAGATCGAAGTGCGGGTCGTCCACCCAGACCGGCCGCCCGAGACGGAACGGCACCGCGCGGAGCTTCTGCCGGTAGCGCGGCACCAGCGGCAGCCGCCTGGCCAGGAAGGCCAGGAACTCCTCATGGGCGGGAGGGGGACCCTCGAACACCGCAATCGACGCGATCGCCATAGATGTACGGGGATCTTCATCCTCGGCGTCCACGAACAAAGCGTCCAGCGGGCTCAGCCTGTCCATGACGCCCTCCCTTCCGCATTCCGGTCAAGACCGTAAGCCCGCGCGGCCCTGCATCGCACCGGCCGATCGTCCCGCAAGCCGAGGCCTTCAGGCCCCTGGGCGCCCGGAAGTCGTGCCTCACCGGCCAGTGAGAACGGTTGCGGCAGGCGAGAGGGCTATGGGCCGGGACGTTGGGCCCGGGCGGTGGTGATTTTGGTCTCTGCCGCTTGCGGGCTGTCCCGGGCAAGCCTGAAGCATGGACGATAGAGCGTGCTGCTGCCCCTCCCGCCCGATGGTGCGGGTGCTCATGCCGGCCACCCAGAGCCGGCCGTACCGGGTGGACCTGCTGCTGTGCGGCCACCACTTCCGCCTCTCCCAGTGGACCCTGGCCGCCGCCGGTGCCGTGGCCCAGGTGCTGCCGGGCCGGCGCCACGCGGACGAGTCCGTGCTCGCCCTGCTCTGACCGGGGCCAATGATCCTGGCGCGAGCGGCCGCGGCGGCCCGCGGCATGACACTGGCCACGTCGCGCCGGGCGCGGCCAGTACCGTGGCGCCGGCGCGGGAGCCCTACTTGGCCGGCTTGACCTCGATCTTCTTGACCGCTTCCTTCCTCTCGACCTTGAGGCCGACGGAGACGGTCAGGATGCCGTGGTCATAGCTGGCTGTGACGTCGTCGGGGTTGGCGTTGCCCGGCAGCGGCAGGTTGCGGGAGAACGAGCCGTACCGGAATTCTGTCCGGTGCTTGCCCTCGGTCCTGTCGTGCCGCTCGGCGCGGATGGTCAGGTAGCCGGCGCCGACCGTGACCTCGACGTCCTTCGCCGGGTCGATCCCGGCCAGTTCGGCCCGGACCAGGTAGCGGTCACCCTCGACGAAGTCCTCGATCCTGATCGCCTGGGCCAGGTAGGGGCGAAGCGTCAGGAACGGCTCCTCGAACCACTCCACCAGGTCCGGGAACACCGTCCTGGGATCCCTGTGCAGCAAGGTGCTCATCTGTCTGCCTTTCTGTAGTGACGGCTGTGCCTTCAGATCGATGGCATAACGGAAGGCCCGGCGAGGGCAGGGGCAGACGGCACCTCGTGTCATGACCTTCGCCCTCGCCGCTATGGCGGCCTTGGCCCCTGGCCAAGGCACTCCGCGCGGCGATCTGGTGGAGACCGTGAAATCCTCGGTCGACCTGGGGCGCGCGGATCCGCTGGAGTCGCTGGAGAAGCTGTTCCGGGACCTGCGCGCCTCCGCGGCGGGCCTGTCGAGCCGGGAGGCGGCCCGGCGGCTGGAGGTGTCGGGTCCGAACGAGCTGGTCCGGCGAGGCGGGCGGCGCTGGCCCGGCGAGCTGGCCCGGTACCGGGCGACGTCCTGCTGATCGAGGAAGGCGAGCGGATCTGCGCCGACGCACGGCTGATCAGCGGCACCGTCGAGGTGGACATGTCCACGCTCACCGGCGAGTCGGTCCCGGTCGTCAGGTCGGCCGACGACCTGGACGGGCGGGTCCCGCTGCTGCAGGCCAGGGACCTGGTGTTCAGCGGGAGCCAATGCACGGGGGGCGAGGCGCAGGCGGTGGTCACCGCGACCGGGATGGGCACCGAGCTCGGCCGGATCGCCGCGCTGAGCCAGCGAGTGGGGCGCGAGGAGAGCCCGCTCGAGCATCAGGTCAAGCGCGCGGCCCGGCTGATCGCGCTGGTGGCAATCGGCGCGGGCCTGGCGTTCCTTCCGGTCGGGCTGGCCGCCGGGCTGAGCCTGGCTTCGGCGATCAGCTTCGCGATCGGGCTGCTGGTGGCGAACGTGGCCCGGGAGGCGGCCACCATGGTCCTGGTCGACGACAACTTCGCTACCATTGCCGCGGCCGTGGAGGCCGGGCGGCGCGTCTATGACAACGTCCGCAAGTTCATCTGCTACATCTTCGCCCGCGCGGTCCCCGAGGTGCTGCCGTTCCTGATCTTCGCGCTGTCCGGCGGGGCGGTGCCGCTGCCGCTGACGGTGATGCAGATCCTGGCCATCGACCTGGGCACAGACACCCTGCCGGCTCTGGCGCTCAGCCGGGAGCCCGCCGAGCCCGGGCTGATGGACCGCCCGCCGCGACCGCGCAGGCAAGGCGTCATAAGCGCCGGGATGCTGGCCCGCGCCTGGGGCTTCCTCGGCCTCACCTCCGCCACCCTGGTCATGGCCGGGTTCTTCGTCACGCTGCGGCACGCCGGATGGCACCCGGGCGCGTACACCGGGCCCGGGAGCCCGCTCCACGACGCGTACCAGCAGGCCACCACGGTCGCCTGGCTGGGCATCGTCGCCTGCCAGGTCGGCACCGCGTTCGCCGTCCGCACCGACCATGCGTCGCTGCGGCAGGTGGGCCTGTTCAGCAATAAGCTCCTGCTGGGCGCCATCGCGGTCGCGCTGGCCTTCGCCGCCACGCTGGTCTACCTGCCAGCCCTGCACGGCTTGTTCGGCACGGCGTCGCTGTCCCCTGGGCAGCTCGCCATCGTGGCGCCCTTCCCCTTCATCGTGTGGGGCGCCGACGAGATCAGGCGGGCGCTGGTCCGTCGGTCCGGCCGACGGCACCGTACGGACCTTTGCCGGGCCTTCCGTCCCTAGCCGGGGCGGTCCAGCAGGCGATGACTGAGAAGGAAGGGAGATTGCGACGATGTCATTCACCGGAGTCAGGAACCTTGATCAGAGCATCGAAAAGACCAACGTGTGGCTGGCCGAGGTCGCGGCCGAGTTCGGTACCGAGGACCGGCAGTTCGCTTACCGGGTGACGCGTGCCTGGTTGCACGCGCTGAGGGACCGGCTGCCCGTCCCGGTGGCCGCGAACTTCGCCGCGCAGCTTCCGGAAGTGCTGCGCGGGGTGTTCTACGGCGGCTGGAGCCCCAGCCGGGTCCCGGTCAAGTTCGGCCCGCACGAATACATCGTGCGGTTCGCCCGGGACGCCGGCATCCGCGACACCGACGTGGCGTGGGCGGCCGGGCTGGTCACCCGGGCGGTGCGCCGCCACGTGTCTGGCGGCGCTCTCGACGAGGCGCTCGATGTGCTGCCCGCGGATCTCAGCCAGCTCGTCGAGCCCGACGGCGCAGCCGAGCCCGCCGCCGGACCGCGAGGGGCGCGGCGAGATGCTGTTCGTTGATCGTGCGGACGCGGGACGGCAGCTGGCGCAGCGGCTGCTGCACCTGCGGGGCACCGACGTCGTGGTGGTCGCCCTGCCGCGCGGCGGCGTGCCGGTCGCGGCCGAGGTGGCCCGGGCGCTGCGGGCCCCGCTCGACGTGATCGTGGTGCGCAAGCTCGGCATCCCGTTCCAGCCGGAGTGCGGCTTCGGCGCCATTGGC
>Ga0335081_10012388_pt1 | contig 13824 bp, 8 predicted proteins | sample Lox_Sample_35_FD_206713 | JGI IMG/M metagenome (GOLD analysis project Ga0335081, IMG submission 206713) | Soil microbial communities from Loxahatchee National Wildlife Refuge, Florida, United States - Lox_Sample_3.5 | ecosystem: Environmental > Terrestrial > Soil > Wetlands | place: USA: Florida... | reverse complement strand
ATCCGAACACGGGCTTATCGGGCAACACCGGCGTCGGCTTCTGGGCTTTGAACTCCCTGACTTCGGGTTGGGCCAACACGGCGGTCGGCTTTTATGCTCTGCTCGCCAACACCACGGGCCAGACGAGCACGGCAGTCGGCTACCAAGCGCTGGAGGCCAATACCACGGGCGGACCCAACACGGCGGTCGGCTTCCGCGCACTCCAGTTGAATACCACGGGCGGCGGCAATACCGCCATGGGATATTTCACGCTCTCCGGCAATACCACCGGCGCCTTCAATACTGCCTATGGTGAGTCGGCGCTCTCTCACAATACCACGGGCCAATTGAATACGGCGGTGGGTAAAGGCGCGCTGGAAGTGAACAGAACGGGTTACTGGGACACGGCCACCGGCAACGCGGCACTCGACGCCAACACCACCGGCTACTTGAATACCGCCGATGGCGTCCAGGCGCTCTACGCCAACACTACGGGCCTTTATAACACCGCTGACGGTGCGTTCGCGCTGTCGAACAACACCACGGGTACCGGCAACATTGCTTTGGGATATGAGGCCGGTATCACCAGTGACTTCAGCAACTCGACGGGTTCGTACAACACCTATATCGGTACTTATGCCACGCCCTTCGGCGCATCGCAGGATACCATCAGCTATGCAACCGCCATCGGTGCCAACTCCGGCGTGGAGGTGAGCAATGCGATGGTGCTGGGGGCAACCACCGACGTTCTAGGAAACCCGCTCCAGATCGATGTGGGTATCGGAACGCTGGCGCCCGCGTATATTCTTGATGTCAACGGCAGCGGCCCGGTCCGGGTCAACGACACCACCGGCGGAGACATCGTCATCGGCCAGAATGCCGGCGTCAACAAGTTTAGAGTGGACTCGACCGGTAAGGGGTTTTTCGACGGCGGCACCCAGACCGGGGGTGCGGACTTTGCCGAATCGGTGCCCGTGCGCGGCGGCCGTGCCGGGTACGAACCCGGCGACTTGCTGGTGATCGACACTGCGGCGGACCGTCACCTAGCGCTGTCGCGAAATGCTTATTCGACCCTGGTGGCGGGCATCTACTCCACCAAGCCGGGCATGCTCGCGAGCCCGCACACCATGGACGATCCGCGGCTCCAGAGCGAGGAAGTTCCGATGGCGGTGGTAGGGATCGTGCCGTGCAAGGTGTCGGCGGAGAACGGCCCCATCCATCGCGGCGACCTGCTGGTAACGTCGTCGCGTCCCGGCTACGCCATGAAAGGTACGGACCGGCGGCGTCTGGTAGGTGCGGTGGTAGGTAAAGCGCTGGAGGCGTTGCCGCAGGGCGCCGGCGTGATCCAGGTACTGGTCACGTTACAATGACGGAGGGGAAAGGTGAGCCCCGCCCTGGTTGTGGTTAGGGCTCTTGTTCGTCACGATCCAGGGCGTCGTGGAGCAGCGTCTTGAGGTAAGTTTCGCAGGGAATGCCTTTTTGGGCCGCCAAGGCACGCGCCCGCTCGGCGTCGGGTGGGTCAACCAGAATGGTAACAGTGGACGCACCGCCGGAGCGCTCTCGGGCATGCTCGAGAACTGCGGAAAGCGTGGTGGTTTCGCCGGCGGCGACGGCCGCTTCCATCCACTGCGCCGTCTCCTCGCGGTGCTGGTCCCACCACTCGGCTTCCTCAGCCTCCGACTGAAACTTGGGAATTGCGAATTTCCGGCTCATATTCGTCTGGGTCGAAGATACAGCGATTGCAGGTGCGGCGAGGCAACGTAAGCCGTGATAGGTCTGATTGCCGCGTCACGAATGGCAAACACGACGGCCAGCACCCGACCTGAGGCAGTCTTGCCAACAGCTTTGGTTCGGTCCTCGCCGCTCTCGGACTCGATCGCGAGCAGGATAGCGTAAGGATCACGTATGGCGTGTTGCGCTTCTTCAGGGATAACGTGATTCCGGCCGAGGTGGTAGCGATTGACGGCATCCCAATCGAATTCCGGCGCCATTGGGCCCCCTCGTTTAGTTCATCCCTCTTCCCCGACATGATAACACGGCCGGAAGATGGCGAGACCCGCAGGCGCTTACACCCAACTACGTGTCCGACGAGGTTTCCCCCACCACATTGCGGCGCTCACCGTACGCCGCTACAATTAACCATCTGCTTCATCTGCTTTATATTTGAGACTGTGCGATTCTCAGTAAGGATGGCGGCCGGGGAAGCATGACCCAAGAAGAGCAACGACTGGAAGAGTCCCGCCAGCGCAAGGTCCACTGGAAGAGGTGGGGCCCGTACCTCAGTGAGCGCCAGTGGGGGACGGTGCGCGAGGATTACAGCGCGGATGGCGACGCGTGGAGCTATTTCCCTCACGATCATGCCCGCTCACGCGCTTACCGGTGGGGTGAAGACGGCATCGCCGGCATCTGCGATCGCCATCAGATCATATGCTTCGCGCTGGCGTGCTGGAACGGGCGCGATCCGATTCTGAAGGAGCGGCTCTTTGGCCTCACCTGTCATGAGGGCAATCACGGCGAGGACGTGAAAGAGTGTTATTTCTACCTTGATTCCACTCCCACCCACTCCTACATGAAATATCTCTACAAGTACCCGCAGGTGGAGTTTCCGTACGCGTGGCTGGTGGAAGAGAACGGGCGTCGCGGCAAAAACGACCACGAGTTTGAGCTGCTCGATTCGGGCGCTTTCAACGACAACCGCTACTTCGATATATTCGTGGAGTACGCCAAGGCGACCGCGGAAGACATCCTGGTGCGCATCACGGGCGTCAATCGCGGACCCGATCCGGCGGACTTGCACCTGCTGCCTACCTTCTGGTTCCGGAATACCTGGCGCTGGGGAGAGCCGAACGCCCTGCGGCCGCGTCTCTGCGTGGCGGAGGGCCCGCACGGGACCACGACAGGGACCACGGCGGTCGAAGCCCAGTCGGACCACTACGGTCGCCGGCGGTTGATTTTCGAAGGCCGGGAAGGCCAGCCCGAGTTGCTCTTCACGGAGAACGAAACCAACTCGAGGCGGCTGTACGGAGCGGAGAATCCCGCGCCCTATGCGAAGGACGGCATCAACGACTACGTAGTCCACGGCGTCGAAGGGACCGTGAATCCGGCTCGAGAAGGGACCAAGGTGGCCGGACACTACCGGGAACGGATGGCGTCCCAAGCGAGTGTAACGATCCGCTTGCGCTTCACGGACCAGCCCGCCGCCCAGGGAACATCCGAGATATTTGACCCCTCTTTCGACGCCGTCTTCACGCAACGGATCGCGGAGGCCGACGATTTCTACGCCCAGCGGATTCCGTGCGGGCTCTCAGCGGACGCTGGCGGCGTGCAGCGGCAGGCGTTCGCCGGCCTGCTCTGGTCGAAGCAGTTCTACCACTACGACGTGCATAGATGGCTGGATGGTGATCCTGCCATGCCGCCCGCCCCGCCGGAACGTCGCGAGGGACGAAACCGGGAATGGCGGCATCTCTACAACTCCGATGTCATCTCCATGCCCGACAAGTGGGAGTTTCCCTGGTACGCCTCGTGGGACCTGGCCTTCCATTGCATCCCGCTGGCGCTGATCGATCCGGATTACGCAAAAGAGCAGCTCATCCTGCTGCTGCGCGAGTGGTACATGCATCCCGACGGGCAGTTGCCGGCCTATGAGTGGAATTTCAACGACGTCAATCCGCCGGTTCACGCGTGGGCCGCGTGGCGTGTTTACCAGATTGAAAGGCGGGTCCGGGGCAAGGCCGACCGCGCGTTCCTGGAGCGCGTCTTCCACAAATTGCTGCTGAATTTTACCTGGTGGGTGAACCGGCTGGACCCTGACGGCAAGAACGTGTTTCAGGGCGGATTCCTCGGACTCGACAACATCGGCGTGTTCGATCGCTCGCAGCCCCTGCCGGACGGCGGCCGCATGGAGCAGTCCGACAGCACGAGCTGGATGGGGATGTATTGCCTCAACATGCTGGAGATGGCGCTGGAATTGGCGCGCGACAATCCCACCTACGAGGACGTGGCCAGCAAGTTCTTCGAGCATTTCGTCCACATCTCACACGCCATGAACGACCTCGGCGGAGAGTTGCTCGCGCTGTGGGACGAGCACGACGGGTTCTATTACAACGTGCTCAATCTGCCCGACGGCCAGAACCTTTTGCTCAAGGTCCGGTCCATGGTCGGCCTGACGCCTCTGTTCGCCGCGATGATCCTGGAACCCGGCAAGCTCGACAAGTTGTCCGGCTTCAAGCGTCGCATGCAGTGGTTTATGGACAACATGCCACACATGAAGGACCACGTCGACACCAGCGAGAAGTCGGAGCGCGGTCAGCGCATTTTCCTTTCCCTGGTCGATCGCCAGCGGTTGGTGCGCGTGCTGCGAGTGATGCTGGACGAAAGCGAGTTCCTCTCGCCGCACGGAATCCGCTCCCTTTCGAAATTCCACCAGGACCATCCATACGTGCTGGACCTGGATGGCGTTCGGCGCGTCGTGGGTTACGAGCCCGGAGAGTCGAGGAGCGGCATGTTCGGCGGGAATTCCAACTGGCGCGGGCCAGTCTGGTTTCCCGTGAACTACCTGCTTATCGAAGCTTTACAGAAATTCCACCATTACTACCACGATCATCTGCGGGTAGAGTTTCCCACTCGATCCGGGATGGAGCTGAATCTCTGGCAAGTGGCGGCCGAACTGTCGCGCCGGCTCACGCGCATTTTTTTGCGCGGCGCCGACAGCCGGCGGCCGGCGTGCGGGGACTCGGAAAAATTCCAGATCGATCCAGCGTGGCGCGATCTCATTCATTTCCACGAGTACTTTCACGCCGATACCGGGGCCGGGCTGGGCGCCAGCCACCAGACCGGCTGGACCGGCCTCGTCGCCAAACTCATCGAGCAGAGCGGCTGTTGAAGAATTGCCGATTGCCGATTGGAAGAAGTTGTTGTCGGTCGTCCGTTGTCCGTTGCAGCAGCCAGATTCAGGATGAGCGGCGACTGACAACTGACTACGGATAATGGGCGGCTCTTCAAATCGTCAATTGTCAATCGACAATCGTCAATTCCCTGACCGCTTTTCATTTGTGTGGACGCCCCCCACTGATTATAGTAAACGAGGCTGAGGAGGAAGGCCGTGCGAGTTGCTTCTGCCCACAAGTTCGCTCATTCCGGACGTACGAAACGCTATGGACGGTGTCGCGCTGAGCGTCGTCATTCCCGCGTATAACGAGGCGGAAAACGTTGGACCGCTCCTCGAACAACTCCGGCCCGTGCTGGCTGTCTGGCCAGGCCGCGTGGAGATTCTGTTCGTCGACGACGGCAGCACCGATGCGACGCTCGCTCTGCTCCGGCAGGCGCAGGCGGCGGACGTGCGAATCCGCGTCGCCCACTTCAAACGCAACCTGGGGCAGACGGCGGCGATGGCCGCGGGGTTCCGGCTGTCGCGTGGACGTGCGGTGGTCACGCTCGACAGCGACTTGCAGAACGATCCCGCCGACATTCCGCGCCTGGCGGAAATGCTGAAGGATTGGGATGCGGTCTGCGGCGTGCGCCGGCGCCGGCGCGATGGCTGGTGGAAGCGACTCAGCTCGCGCATCGCCAACGGGTTTCGGAACTGGGCCACCGGCGACGACATCATCGATACCGGCTGCACGCTGAAGGCTTATCGACGCGAGTGCCTGGAGGGGTTAGAGCTTTACCATGGCATGCACCGCTTTCTCCCCACGCTGCTCAAGATGCGCGGGTATCGGGTCGCGCAGGTAGACGTCAATCATCGCCCGCGACTGCGCGGCGCAACCAAGTACGGCACCTGGGACCGGCTGGTGAAAGGGCTGGCGGATGTGTGGGCAGTACGCTGGATGAAAAAGAACCGCATCGACTATGGTCCGGTGCTGGAAGTCCTGGAAGCCGACGAGTCAGGAGTCACGAGCTGTGAAGAATTAAACACAGAGGCACGCGGACACAGAGAAGAGCGCTAGAATTACATGAACGTATCGTTTGTTTCCAAGCCCTTCCCGTTTTTCTCTGTACCTCTGTGTCTCTGTGCTGGAAGCTCCTTCGCAACGGTCTTACAGCTTCCCAGGAGTCAGGAGCCGGAATGACTCTAGCCTCGTCCGCTTCTCAAGATCGCGTGTCGATCCCGGCACTTCACCTGCTTCTCCTGCTCCTGGTGGCGGCGTGTCTCTTCTTTGCCGGCTTGGGACGCCTGCCACTCCTCGATCCGGATGAGGGACGCAACGCCGAGGTAGCACGCGAGATGCTCGCCTCGGGCGACTGGGTCACGCCGCACTACGACACGCTTCCCTACCTGGATAAGCCGGCGGTCTTCTTCTGGCTGGTCGCCGGATCCTTCCGCACTTTCGGGGTTTCCGAATGGGCGGCCCGGTTTCCTTCCGCGCTCATGGCTTTGGGAACGATGTTTCTAGTGTGGTTGCTGGCGCGGCGCATGTTCGGAGACGCCGCCGGTTTGCGCGCCGCGCTCGTCTTCGTGTCGTCGCCACTGGCGTTGGGTCTCGCTCGCATCGTGATCTTTGATATGACCCTCACCTTTTTCGTGGCGCTTGCCATGGTGAGTTTCCGGATGGCTGAGGACCGCGATTTCCAGAGGTGGCCGCCAGATTTGGTTTTCTTTGGCGCTATGGGCATTGCGACCATCATCAAAGGGCCGGTCGGTTTTCTCCTCCCGCTGCTCTCCCTACTTGCCTATGAGGCTGCGCGAGGCAAGATTCGAGAATTGAAACGGCTCCGCTGGGGCTTGGGTATCCTCGTGTTTCTAGCTGTGGCGTTGCCGTGGTTTTTCGCCGTCTCGATGCGTAACCCCGGCTTTCCGCGCTACGCATTTTGGCAGGAGAGTATCCTCAGGTTTGCGACAGGGCACGCGCACCGCTCGGGAAGCATTTTTTATTACCTTCCGGTTTATTTTGCGGGCTTCTTTCCCTGGAGTCTGGTTCTGCTCTTTGTCGCGCTGAACCGTCTGCGAGGCTGGAAAGCGCTGCGGCAGGAGCAGCACCGGGCAACTCTTTTCCTGCTGTCTTGGGCAGCGGTGGTCTTCTTGTTCTTTTCGATTTCCCGCTCCAAGCTTCCGGCGTATTTCCTGCCGGCGCTGATTCCCCTCAGTATCCTGATCGCCCATGTCTGGTCGAAAACGGACTGGGCAGACACGGTTCGCGTGGACTGGCTCACGGCGGGATTCTCGGCTCTCATGCTCATCGGATTCCTGATCGCCGCGCTTCCCCAGTTCGCACACTATGGCCTCAACTGGAACCGGCTGACCAAGAGCATTCCTCCCAGCGCGGCCGGGCTTCTTTCGGGCACGCTGCTTTATTCTGGGCTCATCCTGGTCGCCCTAGGGGTGCTGGGGCGCATAGTGACAAGACAGCGAGGGAAAGCATGGCCGTGGGTGACCTTCATCCTGCTGGTTTTGACAACGCCGCTCCTTATCCTGCGCTGGATTCCGACAATCAGACTCTATGCCGAGGGCACCAGCAGCCGCACGCTTGCCGAAACCGTCCTCGCCAGCCCGGAGCGGGATCTCCCAATTTACGGTTATTATTACTTTCGCACCGGTTTAGCCTTCTATCTCCAGCGCCCCATCGGGCTGGTGACCGAAGACGGCGACGAACTGACGAGCAACTACATCGTTTCTCTGCTCGCCGCGCGCGCCCATTCGCTGCCGTCTTTACCACCAACCATGGTCATTCAGCACAGCGCCGGCCCCGGCGGTTCTGCGCCGTTGCTCGTCGACGCGCAGGGCTTGAGGAATCTGGCAGAGACTTCGTCGCGACCGCTTCTGGTGATGGTGCGTAACAACGAAGTGGGGAACCTTGCCGAGACCGTGGGGCGCCTCGAACCCCTTTGGAGCGGCTGGCAATACTCGGTCTGGAAGATCCCTGGCGGGAAGAATTGATCCCGCCTGGCGGGACAGATTGACGATTGACGATTTGAAGAGCCGTCAGTTGTCAGTAGTCGGTGGTCAGTTGCCATCCCATCCGGGGTCTGCCTACTGCAACGAACAACCGACGACTGACGATTTCTTTCCAATCGTCAATCTGCAATCGTCAATTCTTATGTGCGGAATTTGCGGCATCCTCAACCTGACGCTCGATCCTGCTCCCGACCGCGAGCGGATCGACAGCATGTCGGCGCGGATCGTGCATCGGGGACCCGACAGCCACGGTAAGTTCGAGTTGCCCCACGTGGCGCTTGCCATTCGCCGCCTCAGCATCATCGATCTCGCGACCGGCGACCAGCCGCTCTCCAACGAGACGGGCGAGGTCACCCTGGTTTTCAACGGCGAAATCTATAACTACCGCGAGCTGCGGCGCGAGTTGCTCGGGCGCGGCCATTCCTTCAAGACCCACTCCGATGGCGAGGTCATCGTTCACCTTTATGAAGATCGCGGCCCCGACTTCGTATCCGAGCTCAACGGAATGTTCGCGATCGCTCTCTGGGACCAGCGTGCCCGGCGGCTGGTGCTGGCGCGCGACCGCGTCGGCGAAAAGCCGCTTTACTACTGGCGCTGCGGTAACATGCTGGTGTTCGGGTCGGAGATCAAAGCCCTCTTTGAGTATCCCGGCATCAGCCATGAGCCCGACCCCCAGGCCGTGGTCGAATACTTCCTCTATGGTTATTTCCCCTCGCCCCGTAGCGCCTATGCTGAGATCCGCAAGCTGCCGGCAGCGCACCGCATGGTAGTGGAGCGGAGCGAAATCTCGATCGAACCGTATTGGCGGTTGCGCGATCACCTTCGGGCCCCCGGTCTTCCTGCTCCGACCGCCAAAGAAGAAAAGGCTCTGGTGGAGGATCTCCGCCAGCGCCTGCGGGACGCCGCCGTGTCGCGCCTGGTGAGTGACGTACCGCTGGGCGTCTTTCTGAGTGGCGGCGTGGATTCTTCCACGCTCGTCGCCATCATGAGCGAGCTCACGCCCGGCAACGTGGAGACTTTCTCCGTCGCCTTTCCCGAGAAGTCGTTCAACGAGCAGTCCTATGCGGACCTGGTGGCGAGGCGCTTCCAAACTCGTCATCACGTCCTGATGGCCGACGAGCCCAGTCTGCGTGAAGCCCTCGACACGTTGGTGAGCCATCTCGACGAGCCGCTGGCCGACCCGGCCATTCTTCCCACCTTCCTGATCTCGCGCTTTGCCCGCTCGCGCATCAAGGTGGCCTTGAGCGGCGAAGGCAGCGATGAGTTGTTCGGCGGCTATCCCACGTACCTGGGAGCGCGGGCGGCGGATTACTATCTACGCCTGCCGGGCGCCGTTCGCCGCCAGGTGGCCAAACGCCTGATGCGATGGCTTCCGGTTTCACCCGGTGCCGTTCCCAAGGGAATGTTCCTCCGGCGCTTTCTTGCCAATGTCGAACGCGATCCGGCGGAGCGCCACGAAGTCTGGTTCGGCATGTTCTCGCCCGCTCAGCTCGACCAGCTCTTCACGCCCGATTGGGTGGCCCAGGCGCGAACCGCGGCGACCCTGGGTGCCGATCCGCCGCTTTCGATGGGAGCTTCACCGCTGGTCACCGGCACGCCCAGCGAGATCGCGCTTGCCAAGCTGGCGCGCATCCTCGAAGGAGCGCGGTTCGAAGACACGCTGGCGGAGGTGCTCTACCTCGATTTTCGCCTGTACCTGGAAGACAACCTGCTGGTCAAGATCGACCGCGCCAGCATGGCGTGCTCGCTCGAGCTAAGGACGCCTTACCTGGACCACCGGTTGGTGGAGTTTGCGGCGGGTTTGCCCGCAGCCCTCAAGGTAAGCCGTTTTCGCCTGAAGCACATACTGAAGAAAGCGGTCGAACCCTGGCTCCCTCATGAGATCGTCTACCGGCAGAAGCGCGGCTTCTCGGTCCCGATCTCTCTATGGATTCGCCAGGAGTTGCGCCCGCTTGTCGACGCCACCCTGGCTGAGGACAAGTTGAAGCGAGAAGGCATCCTCAACCCACCGTTTATTCGCCGCCTGTTGGAAGAACACTGGTCGGGACATGCTGACCACCGGAAGGCCTTGTGGGCGGTGCTTTGCTTTGAGTGGTGGCGGATAAGGGACAGGGAACACAGGTTAGGAGACAGGGGAAACACACAGAAGGCAGACTGACGCGAGATGCAGGACTTTGCAGAAAGCCTAAAATCAAAGAGCGGTCTCCTGTTCCCCGTCCCCCTATACCCTGCGGCATCACGGATGGGGAACGATCGCAGGGCGTAGCATCACGAAGCTGAGCGGCCGGCCCGGTGCCGCAACCACCTCTTCGGAAGGCGGGACTGATCCGGTAGCGTCCCCGCCACGAGCGAGGGCGGCGCCACGAACGAGCTCCCCCGCAACCTCAGAGTTCATCACCCGCTCGCCCCAAAAGCTCACCGTGCTGGTGTCGAGCGGCGCGATGTGCCCCGCGGGATCGATCAAACCGGAGAGTGCCAGCCTCAAGTATCCCGGCTCGCCTGCGGGTTGGCCATCCCGCGCTGCCACGCACCGACCCACTACCCGCACCCCCGACAGGGTCAGCGCCAACTCATCGGCGCCTTGTACGGAAAGAATGTGACCGTGGAACTGGTCGCCGAGTTGAGCGGTCCGAGAACTGATGGGTTCGTCCAGTTGGACCTTCAAAACCGTCCCCCGCGGAATCAGCCGGCTGGACGCCAACGCCTCCGGCCAGAGGACTTTGATCCCAAGGAAGAAGGCCAGCGTGGCTACGACGGTCAAAGTCTCGAAGGCAAGGGTCCATCCGCTGGCTTGCCCCGTGCTTGGTTTCTTCATACAGCCCTTCTTTCACTTGTCGCCTACTACGAAGATTTGCGTGCACGTGGAGGGCCAGTCCTCACCGCATTTTGTGAACCCCGCCCTTCCCGTCAGTGCTCTGTATATTTAAGTCGAAGTAAATAATATTCTTTATAATTCCTGCGGCCGTCATTAAACCACGGAGTACCATTCTGACCCTGGATTCATCCTCGGCGACGAGTCCCGTTGATCAGGAGAGCGTTATGCTGCCCAAGTCGCCCACTCGGGCCTAAGCGTTCCTAGCGGACCCCCGCCGTAACATCCTCAAAGTCGACCGGGACCACAGCTCCTTGGCGGTGGATAATGGGAAATGGGATATGAGAAATGAGAGCAGCCGAGCGTGTAAGAGTTACACGCCACGCGACAACTTGACATGGTAAACCAGCCGAGAATGGGTGTAGGGTGTAGAATGAGAGTGAGAGAAAGCAGGGGGGAGAATGAGGCCTGGCGTGCGCATCCTGGTGGTTGAAGACGAGACCCACGAACGTGAGGGTTTGGCGGAACTCCTGCGGGCTTGGGGCCATGAGACGGAATCGGCTGCTGACGGGTTGGAAGCTTTGGAGAAGGCCAGTTCGTTTAGTCCGGCCTTGATCATTTCCGACCTTCGTATGCCGCAGATGGGAGGCATGGAGTTGCTCAAGCAAATCCGGGAGAACCATCCCGGCACCAGCTTCATCATGCTTACCGGCCAGGGCACCATTGAGGACGCGGTGGAGGCTACCAAGCTGGGCGCCTTCAACTTCCTGGAAAAGCCCATCGACATCAAACGCTTGCAGGTGGAGTTGCGCAATTGCCTGGAGCGCCAGGAGAACCGGCAAAAGCTGGAGGTGGCGAACCGGCGGCTGCGCGGAATGGGCGTGTTGGGAAGGCTCACCGGCCGGTCGAAGAAGATGCAGGCGGTAATGGCTCTGATCGCGCAAGTGGCGACCTCCAGCGCTTCCGTGCTGATCACGGGCGAGAGCGGCACGGGTAAGGAGATGGCGGCACGTACCATCCACGAACTCAGTCCGCGCAGCGCCAAGGCGTTCGTGGCCGTCAACTGCGCCGCCATCCCAGAGACGCTGATGGAGAGTGAGATTTTCGGCCATGAGAAAGGCGCCTTCACGGGGGCCGTCGAGCGCCGCGAGGGCTGCTTTGAGCTGGCCGATGGCGGTACCCTGCTGCTGGACGAGATTGGCGAGATGCCGATCGGGACGCAGGCCAAGCTGTTGCGGGTGCTGGAAGATTCGAAGGTTCGCCGGCTGGGCAGCAAGACGGAGATCGCGGTGGATACGCGCGTTCTGGCGGCCACCAACAAGGTGCCGGAAGAAGCCGTGGCGGCCGGCCGGCTTCGCAACGACCTTTATTACCGCCTCAACGTCGTGCAAATCGCCATGCCGCCCCTGCGCGAGCACCTCGACGACTTGCAGGACCTGATGGAAGCGCTGCTCGAAGACCTGAACCGCAAGCACAACCGATCCGTCAAGCTGGTCGATCCTGAGGTGGTGGAGGTCTTCCGCCAGTATTCGTGGCCCGGCAACGTGCGCGAGCTGCGTAACACGCTGGAGCGCGCCTTGGTGGTATGTTCCGGCGAAGTGATCGTCCGCAAGGACCTGGCCGCCGACTTCGGACGCGCTTTGGCGGCCGCCTCGGGCGATCACCTGCGGCTGCGCCCAGGCCTGACGGTGGAGGAGGCCGAGCACCATCTCATCCAGGAAACCCTGGTTTTCACGCAAAATAACAAGACACGCGCCGCGGAGTTGCTGGGCATCAGCCTGAAGACCCTGCACAACAAGGTTAAGGAATACGAGAGAGGCAGGCTCGCTGGAGATGGCGTCTCCACAGGCTAGTGTTTATAACGCCCAATCTTGACACTGGTTCTCAGTTTTCAGTTCTCAGTTCTCAGTGCCCTATGGTTACCCGGAACAGACCAAACCCACGCTGGGGTCCCTCGGATCGAGGACTGAGAACTGAAGACTGAGAACTGAAAACTACCATGAGCCTCAAGGCCAAGCTCACCGCCCTCATTTCGTTGATCGTGTTGCTGGCAGTGCTGGCGCCTTCATCGGTCTATCTCTCCAGTCTGACCCGAAGGGAGATCGCCGCGGTCGGCGCCCGCGGTGAGTACGTCGCCCAAGCCACTTATCTCCAGGCACACACCGCGCTTTCCGGCCAGCGTATGCCGCGCGGCTCAAACCCCAACGACTTCGATCAACTGGAGAGGTTCGTTGACGACACTCTGGCCCGGAGCGCGGCGGTGCAGTCGCAACTCCTCTCCGCCGTCGGCTACTCGAAAACCATCTACTACGTGGCGATCACCGACACCGCGCGCCGGGTCCTCGTCCATGACGACCCGGGAGTGATCGGCCACCAACTCGCCGCGGTTCCGCCGTTTTCCCAATTGCAGAGCGCCAGCTTTCCCCGGCAGCTTCGCGTCATCTACGGACCCCAGCAGGCCTACGAGATTGTGCTACCCTTGATGATTGGCGACCGGCCGCTTGGCCACGTGCGCGTGGGCGTCCTCACCTTGTTCTTGCGCGACGAGATCAACCAGGCGCTCCGGCGGGCGCTCTTTCTGTCGGCGGGGGCCATCGTGATCGGCACGCTTTCTGCCGGCGCGCTTTGCTTCGGGTTGTTACGTCCCCTGGAAACCATTTCCCGGAGCGTCGAGCGGATGGCGCGCGGCGAGTACTCGGAATCGATCCAGCTCGACCGCCGCGACGAGTGGGGCATTCTTTCGTCCAAACTGAATCTGCTGGGCGAGCAGATGCGGGGTGAGAAGGCCGCCTTCGTTGCCTTGAAGGACAACCTTGGCCAGCTTTTCAGTAATCTCACCGACGGTCTGCTGCTTTTCGACGCCAAGGACCAGGTGCTCCTGGCAACGCCGGCCGTGGCGCGCTTCCTGGGCCGCTCGCCGCGCAACCTGATCCACCGCTCGGCGATGGACGTATTCGCACCGGCCAGTCCGGTGCACAGTTTTCTGCGCGACGTTTTCCAGACCGGAAGGCCCGCTCCGTGGCGAATCCTCGAGATGCCGGAAGACTGGCCGGTCCGGCGCGTGGCGGTGAGCGCTCAATTGGTGGACGAGCAGGGCCGGCGGGTGGCCAGCCTGGTGACGCTGCGCGATGCCGGTACGCGT